>Ga0114969_10001155_pt1 | contig 22471 bp, 15 predicted proteins | sample M_130807_MF_Meta_FD_87316 | JGI IMG/M metagenome (GOLD analysis project Ga0114969, IMG submission 87316) | Freshwater microbial communities from Lake Montjoie, Canada to study carbon cycling - M_130807_MF_MetaG | ecosystem: Environmental > Aquatic > Freshwater > Lake | place: Lake Montjoie...
CACCATTATTCAATTCAGATACAAAATTTGATTCAGGCACAGGATGGCCAAGTTTTTTTAAACCAATTAATGATAAATCAATTATTGAAATAAAAGATACTGCATATGGTATGGTTAGAACTGAAATTCAATGTTCAAAGTGCCACGCTCATTTGGGACATGTATTTGATGATGGACCAAGACCAACAGGATTGAGATATTGCATGAATTCTGCATCAATGAATTTTACTCCGGATGAAAAATCTAAGTAATTAGTTTTATCAATATTTAAAAAAGCTGCCATTGAATTCAATGGCAGCTTTTTTTATATTTTATTCTACAAACTTGTAACCTACTCCTCTTATTGAGAAGAAATGTTTTGGATTTCTTGAATCCTTTTCGAAATACCTTCTGAAAGCAAGAATAAAATTATCGATAGTCCTTGTACTCGGAGTAACATCATAACCCCATGCAGTTTGCAAAATATGTTGCCTGGATACAACTTGATTTTTACGATCAATTAATAACTTTAATAACGCGGCTTCTTTTTGAGTTAATTGAATTTTTTTTCCTCCTGTTCCCTTTGCAGTAAAAGTCTTAAAATCAACCATGCAATTTCCAAATTCAACTGTGGCAGATTTTCTTTCTTTGCTGGTGCCCTTTAAACTATGCTTTACCAGGATTTTTACTCTGAGCAATAACTCTTCAAGATTAAACGGTTTTGTTAAATAATCATCTGCTCCTAATTTCAAACCCATAACCTTAGCTTCCAAAGTATCTTTTGCAGTCAAAAAAAGTATCGGAGTTTCAGAGTCTGAAAGTCTAATTTTTTCACATACCTGAAAGCCATCCATTTCCGGCATCATAACATCAAGAATGATTAAATTGAATCTTTGTTCCTTAAAAATCTTTAATGCATCAATTCCATTTGTTGCACTTACAACTTCATAGTCTTCCATTTCAAGATTCATACGAATGGCATCAAGTAAGCTTTTTTCATCTTCAACAACTAAAATTCTGTTTAGCATGAGTGATTGATTTTAGGGTGAAAAAATTAATTAAATTATCTACTTAGGTTAATGGAGCTTTTGGCAAACTGATTTTAAAAACTGTTCCTTTTGGTGAATTATCATTTACATAAATTTTACCTTTTAACAATTTCAACAACTCTTTCACCATATATAACCCCAGCCCTGTCCCTGTTGTCGATCGGGTTTCTTCATTTCCAACTCTGTAAAATTTACTGAATATTTTCTGCTTTTCTTCCTGAGGAATCCCAAAACCATTATCTGATACTGCAATTATTACTTCATTTAAATCTTCAAATAAGTGGCAATGAATTGAAGCACCATCTGCTGTATACTTAATTGCATTGTCAATAATATTATTGATAATAGTTTGTAAAGCAAGTGTATCTCCATTAACCATTAAACCAGGTTGAATACTAAAATCAATATTCTTATTCAAACTATGGACTTCTTTTGACTTACTAAATATTTCTTCAGTTATTGATGAAATATTACAGAGTTCAAATGAAGGCTGATAAGAATGATCTTCAATTCGAGCAGAAAGCAAAAGATTATCTACTAAAATTTTTAATCTTTCAACATCATTAAGGCTATTATTAATTAATTTAAAATACCTGTCGTCGTCAAGTTTATTTCTTTTTAATAAAGTTTGAAGAGACAGCTTTGTTGATGACAATGGACTTTTCAATTCGTGAGTTATTGAAAGCAAGAAGTTTTTTTGCCGTCGATTCAATTCAATTTCTTTACTAAATGTTCTATAAAGTTGGAATGTTCCTGTCAATAACAACAACATCATTACAACAGCTTCACTTAATATCATTCTCTTTTGAGACTCATATTTTTTTAACAGAACTCCATAGGCTGAACTATTTTCAAATTCAGCATCAGGATTATTTACTTTAGAATTTTTTAATTCGAGAAAATTTCTCTCTTCAACAAATACTTCCTTGTTCTTTTCAAGCAGAAGAATAGTCCACCAACTGAATGAAATGAACATATAGGCTACCATCACATAAAATAAAATCACGGAACCTTTTCTCATTGCTCTAAATTAAAAATTACTTTAATTATAAAATTGTACAATCATAAAAACTGACTTGAGTATGACAAATCATATTCAATTACTATTCAATGGCAAAGTAACATAAAAGGTGGTTCCGGAATTTTCTATTGATTCAAATCTGATTATTCCTCCAGCCATTTCAATAATATTTTGTGATATTGCTAAGCCTAATCCCATACCTGAAGACTTTGTTGTGAAGTTGGGTACAAAAACTTTTTTCGCCTTTTCCTGATCAATTCCAATTCCATTGTCACTAACGCTTATCATAATACTATCATTAACATTTATTGCTTTAATTAATATTTCACCTTGGCGATCATCTGGTATCGCCTGAATTGAGTTCAGAATCAGATTATTGAACACTCTCAATAATTGACTTTTATCTGCAAAAATTTCATCGCGAATTATTCCTTCTGTTTTAACAGAGATACTAACCCCTTCATTTTCTTTGTACAAATTTGCCGAGTGATACACTACTTCTAAAAGATGAATTTTTTCATTCTCCGGCTGCGGCATTTTTGCAAACGAAGAAAATTCAGTTGCAATTTTTGATAAATTTTCAATTTGCTCAATGAGTGTTTTTGAAATTCTTTCTGCCATTTCTGGAGCTCTTGGATCTTTATTATCAAATGCCCGTTGCAAATGCTGTATACTTAATTTCATTGGAGTTAACGGGTTCTTTATTTCATGAGCAACCTGTTGAGCCATTTCTCTCCATGCCGATTCTCTTTCTGATCGTGCTAATTGTTTAGCACTTTCATCAAGCTTCATTATCATTTTATTAAATTCTTTAACTAACACGGCCAATTCATCTCTTGCCTGCCATTCTATCGGTTTATTCTTTCCTCCTACTGTAACTTGTTTAAATTTTTCAGCAATGTGAGAAAGCTTCGCTGTTATTTGCCTGGAAATAAATGGTGCTAAAAACCCGGCAAATATTAATGCTGTCACCAAAATATTTATAAGCGCTGAAAAAAACACTCCTATTTGCTCATTGAGTAAGCGATAAGTATTAAAGTAAGGGATATTTAAATAGGCAAGCAATCGACCTTCTTCATTGTATACCGGTCTATATCCGCTCAAATATTTTAATTCACCAATAGTTTCTTGTTGAATAATTTCTGAAGGAAGTGTTTTACGCATTTTATGAAATGCATTTGCATTCATCATTCTGGATTGAAGACCTTTTTCGAAAATACTTGGTTGTGAAGAAGTAAGTAGCGCACCATGCATATCATAAAAATTAACATCCATATCATGTAGCTCACTAAAATCATTAATATTAATATTAAGTATAGTTGAAAGATCCCTTGGTGTAAATCCACACAGAGAATCAAACGAAACGGTATTACTTACAACATATCTAACTGATTGTTCAACTTCTTTTAATTTTTCAGAAAGTTTTTCAGATGTATTATTATTAAATTGCTGTTGAAAAAGATTACCAATTGTAATTCCAAGAAAAATAACTGATAGAAAAATTATAAATACAAAAGACAATTGAATAATATTTCTGAATGAAGCTTCAGCAAAACTGAAAAAATGGGCGCTTCCTTTAGAATATAAATACAAGTAAAGTAAAAACGCGATTAATACAACAAATAAAAATGCCGCCACAAATAAATAGGAGAAAGCGGAAAAAAACTCCTGCAACAAATCAATTTCCTTTGAAATAACTACAGTATCTCCATCATCCTGTTTTAAAATTATATGCTCAATATTTTTTTCTTGATAAATGAAAGGTTCGTTTAATTCTTTGGTCATTGGACCATAGATATCATTTACAGGGTAAGTGATATTTCCACTGCTTTCATTCAGGCGGCTTGTGTTTTCATATACTGCAAATGAATATCCTTCGGCTTCTTCAGGAATCTTATCTTTCTCTTCTAACAACAGTTCAGGATAAACATTAATCCGGTTTAGCAACTTACTTCTCAAAACAATAAATAAGCGGCCAATGTAGTTTTCATTAACAATAATAGGATAGAATGCGGCGTAGCCGCTTCCAGTCGCTTGGCTATTGAAATAATAAAGTTTGCCTGAAATTAAAGTTTGGGAATTTCGAAATATTTCATTTCCAAAATTATTTGCACTTGCACTTTCATCTGTATTTAATGGCAATCCTTCCGAATCAAATGAAACAAAATCGACTTCATACCGGCTAAAACCAAATGCAAAATATACTTGTCTCAATTCTTCAGAAAAATCTTTGTAGGAAACGGTCGGTCGGACAAAATAATTTTTAATGAATCCATCTGCTTCTATCTGAGGTCGCATATCAGCAAGCAGGTATTCTGTTACATTATCTCTTTCATTAATAAGTTTTCGGGCAAGAGTTAATCTTGAATTAAAATCTTTTTCTTGTCTGAAATAAGTAGTTAAAACAGCACACGAAATTGAAAAAGCAATTAACATAATAAATAACCTGACTAAATCGATACGAGCAACATTTTTTACTCTCAATAGATAAATAATAACAGAGACCAGAGATATTCCAATTGAGATTAAAAAAGGAGAAAAGTCGAAATGAAATAAAGGGATATAAAAAGTTGTAAGAATAGCTACAAGCAATAAAATCGAAAATTTACTTAAAGTCGAAACAGGCATCACTCTGATATATTCTGATGCTTTCTGTGCAAGAAGAAAAAAACAAAAGGCAAAAACACTAATACAAAACAAAGCGATTATTGAAAGATAATCCGGAGTAATAGGATTTAAAAAACCAATCAACAACTTTGAATCACGCGACAAGCCTTTTATTGAATATGTGAAATAAACACCAATAAAAAATATGAAGCTGATATAAATAAATGAAACCAACCAATTGTAAAATCGACTTCTTGGAATAGGTATTTCAATAAAGAAGTTAATATAGATAACAGCCCAAATTGCAGCAATGCATTCAATAAACAAGCAGCCTAAAGAAGAACCAATATCGGGTGATGCAAATACATCGGCAGCAAATAATTTCCAGTTTGAAACACCAACAGGAACCAGATTAGCATGATTTAATAAATAAAAAAACAAAACCGGAATTGACAGAGCTATAAACAACTTAATGTGCCACCAAGAACCGGAAAACAAATAGGTTAAAAAAAAATGAATACCTGCCAACAATAAAACTATACTTAAAAAATACAATGTAATTGAAGCTGGCTGTGGCTCAGGGTTAATAAAAGGTAAAGAGTAAGACAGATAAAATAAATTTTCACCTGTCTTTGATTTTACAACTTCTGCTAATGTTGATGCTTGAGAAGCAACTTCAATCCATTCAGGAATATTGAAGTAATTATTGTATTTATGTTTAAGATACTGATTTTCGGTTACATAAGCATCTCGAATCGGAATCATAATAAATAACTCCCTCTTTCTTAAATTTGATTTTTCTATAATTTTATTTACAGACAAATAATAACCGTTTTTGAATTTCTTGAATTCAAAACCTTCCTCCTGAATACCTTTAATATTTTGAGGTAGAATTTTATTGTTATTCCAAAAAATTAACGAATCGTTTACATAATACAGAATCGTAAATTCAACTTCATTTAGTTTTTCAATAGAATCATGTTTTATAAAAAAATCGTCGTCAGATTTTAATTTGTCAGAATACTCCTGAAATTTCTTTTCAAGAACATTTATTTTTGATTCGGTACTAATAATTGCTTTATGCAGTTCTTTCTGAGGACTATAAAACATTGGCAGATAAAAAGAAAGCAGCATAAATAATGCTGATAAAAAAACCAGAAGAAAAGGAATCCAACCTTTATGTTTTACCATAATTTACTCTAAGGAACCTGTTTCTTTGTTTGATTCCACAATATATCCATCTCTTCCAATTTCATATCGTGTAATTTTTTCTCTTGCTCATTCGCCATTTTTTCCATCAGATTAAATCGATTGAAAAATTTCAAATTGGTTTTTTCCAATGCTGCTTCAGGATCAATGTTCAAATAGCGCGAAAGATTCACTAACGAAAAAAGCAAATCACCAAATTCCTTTTCCAAATGTTCCTGGTGAATTTCACTTGCAAATGCTTCATTCTTAAATTCTAATAATTCTTCTTCGACCTTTTCCCACACCTGATGTTTGTTTTCCCATTCAAAGCCTACCTGTTTTGCTTTTTCCTGCATTCGATAGGCTTTGACTAATGCAGGTAAAGAAACCGGCACACCTGATAACAATGAACGGTTCGATTTCTTTTGCTTTATCTGTTCCCAGTTTTGTTTAACCTGTTCTTCATTTTCTACAATTACATCACCATAAATATGAGGGTGCCGTTCAATCAGTTTTTCACATAAATCATTCATCACATTGGCTATTGTAAATTCCTTGTTTTCAGAAGCAATTTTTGAATAGAATACAATATGTAAAAGCAAATCTCCTAATTCTTCTTTTAAGGATGTCATGTCCTTTTTGGTTATTGCATCAGCAAGCTCATATGTTTCTTCAATAGTTAAAATGCGCAATGATTCAATTGTTTGTTTACGGTCCCAAGGGCATTTTTCCCGAAGGTCATTCATCACATTAAGCACCCGTTCAAATGCTAATAAACTTTCTTCCATCAAAATTGGTTTCTGACAAATGTATGATTGAGAAGTTGAATTGATAATTGACAATTGTAAATTCCTAACCAATAATTCAATTTTAAATTAATTGTGCCTAAGTGATTTACTACTGATTACATTTGCGATTCCTTAAACTTGAATAAAATTGGAATTATTTATAATCATTTCCCTTCTGGCTATAGGTTGGCTTCTTATATATATTGATATATTTTTTATTCCAGGTATCACTGTATTTGCAATTCTAGGATTTGGAATGATGCTTACCGGGTTTTATTATTCATTTTCAAGTTATGGAAATTCAATTGGTTGGATCACCATAGGAATTTCTTTATTAATTATGATTGCTTCATTAGTTATTGGTTTTAAATCAGGATTGTGGGATAAATTAAGTTTGAAACAATCTTTGTCTGAAAGCAGAATGAACGAATGGGAAGAAGGAAGCATAAAGCCAGGGGATATTGGTATAGCAGTAAGTAAAATAGCTTTATCAGGTACTGCCCGATTTAACGATATAAATTATGAAGTGAATTCTGAAAGTGAATTCATAAATCCTCATACCGAAATTGAAATTTTAAGAATAGAAAACAGAAAAATAATAGTTCAAACAAAAAAACAGTAAAACATGGAACCAGTAATGATTGCGTTAACCGCGCTCGGAATTTTTGTATTTATAATTTTATTTTTTTACATCATTCCACTTAATCTTTGGATAACTGCAATATTTAGCGGTGTAAAAATCAGTATTGCTAATTTGATTTTTATGCGTATTCGTAAGGTTCCGCCTTCATTGGTAGTGAATGCCTTAATTAACAGTACAAAGGCTGGATTAAAGGTTACAAGCAATGATGTTGAAACGCATTATCTGGCTGGAGGAAATGTGAATTCTGTTATTCGCGCAATGATATCTGCTGACAAGGCAAATATTGCGTTAGATTGGAAAGCAGCTACTGCTATAAATCTCGCAGGTCGTGATGTTTTAGAGGCTGTACAAATGAGTGTAAATCCGAAAGTAATTGATACACCACCTGTAACAGCAGTTGCAAAGGATGGTATTCAATTAATTTGTCGTGCGCGAGTAACAGTCCGTACTAATATAAATAAACTGGTTGGAGGTGCTGGTGAAGAAACAGTTTTAGCAAGGGTTGGTGAAGGAGTTGTAAGCTCAATTGGTTCCGCTCTTTCGCACAAAGAGGTTTTAGAACATCCGGATTCAATTTCAAAAGTTGTTTTAGCAAAAGGTTTGGACGCCGGAACCGCTTTTGAAATTCTTTCAATTGATATTGCAGATATTGATGTTGGTAAAAACATTGGCGCATACCTTCAAATGGATCAGGCAAATGCTGATAAGAACATAGCACAAGCAAAAGCTGAAGAGCGTCGCGCGATGGCAGTAGCCTTAGAGCAGGAAATGAAAGCAAAGGCGCAGGAAGCAAGAGCAATGGTTATTGAAGCTGAGGCTCAAATTCCTCAGGCAATGGCTGAAGCCTTCAGAAGCGGAAATATGGGAATTATGGATTACTACAAAATGAAAAATGTACAGGCTGATACTGAAATGAGAGAAAGCATAGCTAAACCAACCCCTAAAAAAGATAGTTGAAAAAAATTCAATTATTAGACCATTATTCTTGGTTTCAAATTGGTTTATTATTATTGCGCTCCTAAATAAAAATTGGCCCTGTAGCTCAACTGAATAGAGTATCTGACTACGGATCAGAAGGTTCAAGGTTTGACTCCTTGCAGGGTCACAAAAAAAAGGGTTTCATAATTTGAAACCCTTTTTTTATATAAATTTCTTCGTGTTTTATTAATCGTGCGGAGTGTTCTCCATCACTTTAAAAACATGAAGAAGGTAAGGAAACAACGCATCCATACTTTCCTGAGCACCGCGGGTTGAACCGGGCAATGCAAGAATAAGCGTGTTACCTTTTAATCCTGCAACGCTTCGTGATAACATTGCATAAGGCATTTGTTGTTGACCATAATTTCTTGCGGCTTCTGCAATACCCGGAATTTCCCGGTCGAGCATTGGACGAATGGCTTCAGGAGTAACATCACGCTTTGATAATCCTGTTCCTCCGGTGAGAATGATTAAATCTAATTTGCTTTCGTAAAGTGATTGCACTTTTTGCTGAATGATTTTTACTTCATCAGCAATGATGGAATAATCATCAATGGAAGTATTGAATTTTTTCAGTTTCTCAATAATAGCTTTGCCTGCGAAGTCTTGTTTTTTTCCTGCTGAAATACTATCTGAACAAACCACCACAGCAGTTTTTATAGTGCGACTGAGTGTATCGTTGTACTGTGACTTGCCTCCTTTTTTCTTCAACAGTTTTATACCAACGATTTCAATTTCTTTATCAATTGGTTTAAGCATATCGTAAATTGTTAAAGCCACTACTGATGCACCATGCATGGCTTCCACTTCCACACCGGTTTTATAAATTGTGTGAACTTCTGTTTCAATGATTATTTCAAGGCCTTCAATTTTATGCGTGACTGCTGCAAACTCAACCGGCAGTGGATGACAATCAGGAATCATGTCACTCGTTCTTTTAATCGCGAACAATCCTGCCACGCGACTTGCTTCCAACACATCACCCTTCGGAACTTTTTTATTGATTACTGTATCAATGGTTTCCTGCTTGCTCACTTTTACAATTGCCTGCGCAATGGCAGTGCGGTGAGTAAATATTTTATTAGTGATATCTATCATTAATAAGAGGTGAAATAGTTAAACCTTCACAGGCACATTTTTATTTTTAAAACTCCCCTTGCTCTTGCGGATGTTTACGGCAACCACTTTATATTCCGGACACATGGCTTCGCTGTCATGTTCATCGCTGGTAATAATGTTTAACAGCACTTCAGGAAAATGGAAAGTGGTACTGAGTATTCCCGGTTTTACTTCATCAGTAATCCGTGCTTTGATATCCACTTTACCACGAGGTGATTCCACGCAAACCATATCGCCTTCGCTGATTAAATTTTTCTTCGCATCATCCGGATGAATCATCAATACATCTTCGGTCAGAATATCTACATTGCCTGTACGGCGGGTCATGGTGCCGGAGTTGTAATGCTCGAGTTCGCGATTGGTGGTAATGATGTAAGGATATTGGTTTCCGTTTTTTACAATCTCGTTTGATTCTTTGAAATCGAAATAATGGAACTTGCCTTTTCCATCAGCACGCTGAAAAGTTTCGAGGTGAAGAATTTCAGTATCAGTTCCGTCCTTACTTACAGGCCATTGTTTTCCATTGTCACCTAACTCATTCCATTTTACCCCGGCGAAGAATGGTACTATCTGAGAAATTTCTTCCAGCATGGTATCCGCTTCGTATGGTGCTTGGGCATATCCCATGCGGTTCATGATGTCAACAATAATTTGCCCATCGGCTTTTGTTCCTTCCAATGGCTCCACCACTTTTTGTACTTTCTGAATTCTGCGTTCAGCATTCGTGTAGGTGCCGCTCTTCTCTAAAAAAGTTGCTCCCGGCAAAACCACTGTTGCATACTTACAGGTTTCAGTCATAAAAATTTCCTGCAACACCAGCAGGTCAAGATTTTTCATTGCTGCAATTACTTTGTTCGTGTTCGGGTCAGTTTGAACTACATCTTCTCCCATCAGCCAGATGGCTTTTAAATTTCCTTCAATGGCCGCATCAAACATTTCCGGAATTTTTAATCCCTTACCGAATGGAATTTTGCGTTTATAAAATGCTTCATACTGTTTATTTATTTCAGGGTCATAAGCATTCATGTATCCCGCACCCTGATGAGGTTGGCAACCCATATCTGCTGCGCCCTGCACATTATTTTGTCCGCGTAACGGATTAACACCAACACCTCTGCGGCCAATGTTTCCGGTAATCATTGCCAGGTCAGAAATCAACATCACGGTGTAAGAACCTTGCGTATGTTCTGTTACACCCAATCCGTGAAACGACATGGCATTCGGTGCTTTCGCATAAGCCATCGCAGCTTCACGAACAAGATTGCGGTCAACACCGGTAATTTTTTCCATCTCTGCAATATCCACTTTCAATATCTGGTTGCAGAAATCAGAATAACCATCAGTTCTGTTTTCAATAAATTCTTTTGCTTCTAACTTTTCGGTGATGATATAATACATCATCATGTTCAGCAGTGCCACATTGGTTCCGGGGCGCAACTGCAAATGATAAGTTGCATACCTTGCCAACTCAGTTCTGCGCGGGTCAATAACGATAGAAGGTTTTCCCTTCATGAAGAACTGCTTGATCTTCGCTCCTGTTACAGGATGCGCATCAGTTGGGTTTGCACCAATCACCATTATGCAATCGGTGTACTTAATATCTTCTACTGAATTCGTTGCTGCTCCTGTTCCGAAGGAGCGTTGCATTCCGAGTGCGGTAGGTGAGTGACAAACACGCGCGCAGCAATCAATGTTATTGGTTCCGATTACGGCGCGAATGAATTTCTGCATGATGTAATTCTCTTCGTTCGTGCATCGTGCTGAAGAAATTCCCGCAATGGAATCCGGGCCGTGTTGTTTTAATATTCCGGTTAATTTTTCTGCAATAAAATCATACGCTTCATCCCATGTAGCCGGTTGCAGTTCTCCGTTTCTCCTTATCATCGGAGTTTTTATTCTGTCCGGATGATTGTAAAACGAAAAGGCAAATCGACCCTTCAAACAAGTGTGCCCTTGATTAACTTCCGAATCATAAGGTGCTTGAATTGATTTTACTTTTCCGTTCACAACAGCAACTTCCAAATTGCAACCAACACCGCAGTAAGTACAAACGGTGCGCACTTTCTTATCAGCAACAATGGACTTCGATTCAAACACATCTGATATAGCTGAGGTCGGACAAGCCTGTGCGCATGCACCGCAACTCACACAATCCGATTCGAAGAAATTATTTTCATTGCTCTTCACAATGTGACTGTCGAATCCGCGACCGGCCATGCTCAACACAAATTCTCCCTGCACCTCATCACAAGCACGCACACAACGGAAACAATTTATGCACTTCGAAAAATCAGAAGTCATGTACGGGTGACTCAAATCTTTTTTCTTATCCAAGTGATTTTTTCCTGCGGGATAGCGCACATCACGAATGCCTACACGCGCCGCTACAGTTTGTAATTCACAATTGTTATTGACCTCGCAGGTGAGGCAATCGAGCGGATGGTCGGTGAGCACGAGCTCAATAATATTCTTTCTTAATTTTTTTATACGGTCACTATCAGTATAAATATATGAGTTCGGAATCACAGGTGTGTGACATGATGCCTGCGCTTTTGCATTTCCGTTTTCCACCAGCGCCACATCCACACTGCACACACGGCACGAACCAAACGGGTCGAGGTTGGGTGCATCGCAAAGCGTGGGAACAAAATCCTGACCGAGATGGCGGCGTACAAATTTCAGAATGGTTTCGCCTGCGTTTAATGTGTACGGTTTGTCGTTTATAAATGCAGTGGTAACGGCAGTTTTTTTCGCAGCACCATTTGTTGGTGGTTCAGTTGTTTGTGTTGCAGTAGTTGTTTTGATATCAGCCATTCGATTATTGCAAGGCGGAAATTTAGGGAAATAAAATAAGCTAGGAAATAATTTCTTCAGTTGAATTATTTACCCTTTAAATAAAAAATTACAAATAAATTATTTACCGTTTAAACCTTCGTTTAAAACAACAAGTCATAGTACCATCACTAAAAACTAATAAACATGAAAAACAATTTGAAATTGAATGCCGCCAATGTGTTTATCGCACTATTAATTGTATTTGCAGTAAGTTCTTGTAAAAGGGCTGAAAATTGTCTTGGGTTTAGCAATGATATAAGTGGTGATAATTCGCGAGCTGAGTTTATATCAGACGATGCCGAAAACATTGGGAATGCTGCTGTAAAAGGCCAGTCAGGTTTAAGAGTGGAAGATAATTTTGTTGGGTCTTGCGCCATTGTAACGCATGATTCCATTGCTCATATTGTTACCATTGATTTTGGAACAGTTAATTGCACTGGTTCCGATGGCAGAAACCGTCGTGGAAAAATTATTATCAACTATACAGGTCAATATTTTGAGGTGGGTTCGGTTAAGAACTTTTCATTTGTAGATTATTATGTAAATGACAATCATTTGGAAGGCACAAGAACAGTAACCAACCAAGGCTTAAATGCTTCTGGACATTTTTACTGGTCAATTGTTTCTGCAATTTCAGTTACAAAAACTGATGGCAATGTAATTACTTGGAACCGTGCCGGTGAACGCGAAATGATTGGTGGACAAGGAACTGAAACAGTTTGGGACGATATTTATTCCATAACCGGAACTGCAACTGGAACCAGAAACGGAAATGCTTATACTGCTGAAATCACCACTCCTTTGGTTCATTCATTAAGTTGTCATTTTATTTCTAGCGGAGTTATACTTATTTCACCTACTGTTCACTCTCCAATTACTATTGATTTTGGAAACGGAAATTGTGATGAGCAGGCAACCATTACCAGCAATGGCAATTCGCATAATTTTTTGATCCATTAATTGTTATGATAGTTAAAAAAAAAAGGGCTTCCAATATTTGGAAGCCCTTTTTACTTCTAATAATTTAAAGTTTATTAATCGAATTTTAAATCCAATGCTAAACCTCTCAATTCATGAACCAATACATTGAATGATTCAGGCACAGTTGGCTTAGGAGGATTTTCACCTTTCACTATAGCTTCATAAGCCTTAGAACGACCAACAATGTCATCAGATTTTATAGTCAACAACTCCTGAAGAATGTTTGCAGCACCATAAGCTTCGAGTGCCCAAACCTCCATTTCTCCAAAACGCTGACCTCCGAATTGTGCTTTACCACCAAGAGGTTGTTGAGTAATTAATGAGTAAGGTCCAATTGAGCGGGCATGCATCTTATCGTCAACCATGTGAGCCAATTTCAACATATATATAACCCCCACTGTTGCTTTCTGGTGGAATCGATCTCCGGTTTCACCATCGTACAAAAATGTTTGACCATAAAGTGGTAAATCAGCTTTCTTAATATACCCATCTATTTCAGCAAGTGTTGCTCCGTCAAAAATTGGTGTAGCGAACTTCACTCCTAATTTTTTACCAGCCCATCCTAATACAGTTTCATAAATCTGTCCTAGATTCATACGAGATGGTACACCAAGCGGATTAAGTACAATATCAACCGGAGTTCCGTCCTCCAAGAAAGGCATATCTTCAACACGCACAATTTTAGCAACGATTCCTTTATTTCCGTGACGACCAGCCATCTTATCCCCTACTTTCAACTTACGCTTTTTAGCCAAATAAACCTTAGCTAACTTTAATACGCCCGTTGGTAATTCATCACCTATGCTGATGTTGAACTTTTCGCGTTTAAAACGACCTAATTCTTCGTTGTATTTTATTTGATAATTGTGCAGAAGAACCTTTATCAATGAATTTGTATCTTCTTCATTTGTCCAATCACTTGGATCAACCTGAAGATAATCAACCTCTCCTAAAGACTTGGTTGTGAATTTTACTCCCTTTGCCAATACAACTTCTCTGTAAAGATTGTTTATTCCTTTAGAAGTTTTGTCTTTCAGAAGTTTCAACAACTTTTCTACAAGAATATCTTTTAGATTATCGGCACTTTTTTCGAATTCCTTATCCAGCTTATCAAGAGCTGTTTTCTCTCTTACTTTAGAATTCTTATCTTTTTTAGCTCGTGCAAATAATTTTTTATCAATTACAACACCTTCAGTGCTTGGAGGTGCTTTTAAAGATGCATCTTTTACATCACCAGCTTTATCACCAAATATTGCACGCAAAAGTTTTTCTTCCGGAGTAGGATCTGTTTCTCCTTTAGGAGTAATCTTTCCAATTAAAATATCCCCTTCTCCAACATGTGCTCCAACACGAATAATTCCATTTTCATCAAGATTGCGAGTAGCATCCTCACTTACATTTGGAATATCCTGTGTTAATTCTTCTTCTCCAAGTTTAGTATCACGAACTTCAATTTCATATTCATCAATGTGAATACTGGTGAATATATCTTCGAGTACTACTCTTTCAGAAATTACAATTGCATCCTCGTAATTATAACCTTTCCATGGCATAAATGCCACTTGCAGGTTCTGACCAAGCGCTAATTCACCCTTATCTGTTGCGTAACCCTCACAAAGAATTGTTCCAGATTTAACCTTGTCTCCCTTCTTAACAATAGGCTTAATGTTAATGCAAGTACTTTGGTTAGTCTTACGGAATTTTAACAATTTATAAATCTTAACATCATCTTCGAAACTTACAAGCTGCTGTTCAGCAGTTCTTTCGTAACGAACATGAATTTCATTTGCATCTACATATTCAACAACTCCGTTTCCTTCAGCATTAATCAGCATTCGGCTATCAAGAGCTGATTTGCGCTCTAATCCTGTTCCAACAATTGGAGAAGATGGACGAAGAAGAGGAACTGCCTGGCGTTGCATATTCGAACCCATCAACGCACGATTCGCATCATCATGTTCAAGGAATGGAATTAAGGAAGCACTTACACCAACAATTTGGTTTGGAGCAACATCCATGTATTCCACTTTATCGGGCTCTACAATAGGGAAATCTCCCTGCTGGCGGCATTTTACTTTTTCTTCTTCAAAATTACCTTTTGAATCAATTGGAATATTAGCCTGAGCAATTACTTTATCATCTTCTTCTTCAGCAGTAAGGAATTGAACTTTCTTTTTATCAACCCCACCATTATTAACTTTTAGATAAGGTGTTTCAATAAATCCTTTGTCATTCACTTTAGCATGAACACAAAGAGTAGAAATCAAACCAATGTTTGGTCCTTCTGGTGTTTCAATTGTACATAATCTTCCATAATGCGAATAGTGTACATCTCGAACCTCGAAACCAGCACGCTCTCTTGATAAACCGCCGGGCCCAAGTGCCGAAATACGGCGCTTATGGGTGATTTCAGATAATGGATTAGTCTGATCTAAGAACTGTGACAACTGACTTGTTCCAAAGAATGAATTGATTACTGAAGAAAGAGTTCTTGCATTAATCAAATCAATTGGAGTAAATACTTCATTATCACGAACATTCATACGCTCGCGAATGGTACGCGCCATACGCGCAAGACCAACACCGAACTGAGCATACAATTGTTCTCCAACAGTACGAACACGACGATTACTCAAGTGGTCAATATCATCAATTTCAGCTTTACCGTTAACCAATTGAACAAGATATTTAACAATTGCAATAACATCTGCTTTTGTCAAAACCTTCTTTTCAATATGTTCCTGCGTACCTAATTTGCGATTGATTTTATAACGGCCAACTTCACCAAGGTCATATCTTTTATCTGAGAAAAACAACTTATCGATAATACCGCGGGCTGTTTCATCATCAGGAGCATCTGTACCACGAAGCTGACGATAAATATACTGACATGCTTCTAATTCTGAGTTAGAAGTATCTTTATTTAAAGTATTATAGATAATTGAATAGTCAATTCCGGCTGTCTCCTTCTGAAGAATGATTGTTTCAATCTTAGTTTCCAGAATCTGTTCAATATTCTTTTCAGTTAAAACAACATCACGCTCAAGAATTACCTCGTTACGCTCGATTGTTACAACTTCACCAGTATCTTCATCCACGAAATCTTCCACCCAACTTCTTAAAACACGGGCAGCTAAACGGCGACCAATATTTTTCTTTAACGATTCTCTTTTTGCAGAAACTTCATCAGATAGGTCAAACAATTTCAGAATTTCACTATCCGTATCATATCCGATAGAACGCAATAATGTTGTTACCGGGAATTTCTTTTTACGATCTATATATGCAAACATGACATTGTTAATGTCAGTAGCAAATTCCATCCATGCTCCTTTGAAAGGTATAACACGGGCAGAATAAATTTTTGTACCATTTGGGTGTAATGATTGCCCGAAAAACACTCCAGGAGAACGATGTAACTGGCTGACTACTACTCTTTCAGCTCCATTAACAACAAATGTTCCCTTAGGTGTCATGTATGGAATGTTTCCAAGGAAAACATCCTGTACAATAGTCTGGAAATCGATATGCTCTTCGTCATTACAAGACAATCTTAATCTTGCTTTTAACGGAAGACTGTAAGTTAATCCACGCTCAATACATTCTTCAATATCGTACCGTGGTGGATCAATGTAGTAATCAAGGAATTCTAAAACGAAAATATTTCGGGCATCAGAAATTGGAAAGTTTTCCTGAAATACGCGAAATAATCCTTCACCCTTTCTGCTTTCGGGTGTTGTCTCTAATTGAAAAAAGTCCTTAAAGGACCCAACCTGAATATCTAAAAAATCAGGATAATCTATTCCGAATTGCAGCTTGCCGAAATTTACTCTTTCTTTAATTGATGCCATGAATTGGAAAAGTGCTTTTATTAAAAATGAAAAAAGTAGGCATGGCAAAAAGCCATACCTACTGTACTATTTCAAAAGTAGAAATTACTTAATTTCAACTTCAGCTCCAGCTTCAGTTAATTTAGCTTTAAGAGATTCAGCGTCTTCTTTAGAAACTCCTTCTTTAACAGGCTTTGGTGCTCCGTCAACTAAGTCTTTAGCTTCTTTCAACCCTAAACCGGTTAATTCTTTTACAATTTTAACAACTGTTAATTTTTGTGCCCCGCCGCTTTTCAAAATAACATCAAACGATGTTTTTTCTTCAGCTGCTGCAGCGCCACCGCCTGCACCTCCGGCCATCATAACAGGAGCTGCTGCTGCTGGTTCAATGCCATATTCGTCTTTTAATATTTTTGCAAGATCATTAACTTCTTTAACTGTTAAGCTTACAAGTTGCTCAGCAAATGCTTTTAAGTCTGCCATTTTAATTTAATTTAATTTGTTGTTTTAAAATTAGTTAGTTCTGTTTTCCAATGTTTTTAGTATGCCGGCTAATTTACCCCCGCTGGATTTAAGGGCAGAAACCACATTCTTAGCAGGTGACTGTAACAAGCCGATAATTTCTCCAATGAGTTCGTTTTTCGACTTGAGTGAAGCTAGCGAGTCAATCTGCTTATCGCCAATGAATATAGCCGTTTCAATGTAGGCGGCTTTCAGAATGGGTTTTTCGTTTGTTTTGCGGAACTCCTTAATAACTTTCGCAGGAGCATTTGCCACCTCAGAAAACCAGATTGATGTTGGACCGTGAAGTGCATTCAGCAATTCAGCATCGGTAACATTATTGGCTTCAAGGGCCTTACGAATCAAAGTATTTTTCGCTACTCTGATTTGAACACCGCTTTTAAAACAAAGACGGCGGAGTTTATTAATATTTGCAACACTTAAGTTGGATGTATCAGCCAGGTAAAAAGTAGTTTTCGTTGAAAACTCCTGTTTTAACTCAGCAAGCGTTACATTTTTTTCTTCTTTTGTCATATTAACTTAGTTAGAGCCAAGAGTTTTAACATCTACCGCAAGCCCTGGGCTCATGGTACTAGCCAATGTTACCGACTTCAGGTACTGTCCTTTAGCTGAAGAGGGTTTCATTTTAATCACTATATTTAAAAGCTCAGAAGCGTTTTCTTTAATTTTTTCTTTTGTAAATGAAACTCTTCCGATTGAAGAGTGAATAATTCCTTGTTTATCAACACGGAAAGATATTTTTCCTCCTTTTACCTCTTTAACAGCATCTGCAACATTCTCAGTTACAGTTCCTGATTTTGGATTAGGCATTAAGTTACGGGGACCAAGAATTTTTCCAAGTTTTGCAATCTTAGGCATAACAGATGGAGTTGCAATAATCACATCAATATCAGTCCAGCCCTTTTCTACTTTTTCAACATACTCAGCAAGACCGGCATAATCAGCACCTGCTCCTAAAGCTTCTGCCTCTTTATCGGGATTGCAAAGAACCAAAACTCTTTTTGTTTTGCCGGTACCATGTGGTAAGGCAACAGTTCCGCGGATACTCTGGTCAGCTTTGCGTGGGTCAATTCCAAGGCGAATATGCAAATCAATTGATGCATCGAACTTTGGAGTTGAAACTTCTTTTATCAATGAAGATGCTTGTTCTAAAGTATATTGAACACCGTCTTTTGCTTTAGCATTTACGGCCTTTCTTTTCTTGGTAATTTGCACGGATTCAGACGATTTATTAGTAGGGTGAAAATTTGGGAACGCAAAAATAGAATTATTTCTCACATCAACAACTGTGCTGAGAAATTTATTTTAGTTTCTTGATACAATTAAGTGGAAGCCAAAATTGCGTGCGCAATAGTAATAATGATTCGTATTCTATGCAAGAAAAACAAAACAGCCCCTGCCTGAATCCGGCAAGGGCTGTTTAATTTAACCTTTGAGCTTTAATTAAGCAATAACCGAGCTTATTACATCGCTCCAGGGGCCGGCCTCGCCGCGTGTGCTTACATATCTTGCAATATACCAAGCGGTTTGCCCCATTTCTTCAATCACATGCTTTGCAGTGTAAAGGGTACGAGTGCTGGTGCCAATAAATTTAAATGAATCCATTGATTTTGGTTTTTCAATACCGAGTGCTTTATAAATTTCAATATTGGCTACCCCTTTTGGCTTGGCCCGCGATTCGGGCTCATCGGGATTGGTGATATTTAAAACATGTATGAGGTGCTCAATTTTGCGAACCTCAATATCAGGCACGCTGGTGGGCGGCTTAACATGTGTGCGCACCTCGTTAGGGTTGGGCAGGTTAAGCGTGGTGCGGTCAGTATCAGAAAGTGCAGGGCTGCGTTTGGAATCCTGAATGAGCTCGCGAAGCGATGCAGTAAGGTCGAGCTTAATATCGCTCTTGGTGGTAATAACCGAAGCCGTTCGTGTAGCAGCATTAATGTAAAGTGTCCAGTTGGTATCCCAGGAGGTATGCAGGGCAAGCATGTTTGTAATTTCTCCGGCATCTAAACCAAGCGCCACGGCGCGGGTGTTCAAGTACGGACAGGCAATGGTTTGAAAATCGTTAAAGTCAGCATCTTTTGCAGGAATAATTTCGTGTTTCATTTTGTTTAGCTTTTAGTTTGTGAATTAATTTCTTATCTCCTTATTCGTAAAATCGACCAATGCAGTTATAGACTGAGCGGTTCAATTTTTTAGTTCTTTTAACTCAATTATGACTAAAACAGGTAAACAATAACCACTCATTTTTTCGTTATAAGGGAAAGCAGTATGTATGGAAGAAGCGCATCCACACAAATATTTAATTACCGCTAAGGGTTACGAATTTTTCACGAAGCAACATGTGCGCGTGTTACAGTTGTTTCTGAATAAAAAAACAAGGCGCCAAATTGCCGATGAATTATGCCTGAGTCCACTTACAGTGAAAAATCATTTTACTGCATTGCGCAATAAACTGAAAGTGAAAAACGATGTTGGCATTTATGAGGCCTGTGTAATGGAAGGATATGCTTTGCTCGACAGGTTTGAATAGACCGGTATTATTAAAAAAAGAATGGGAATATATCCGCCGCTGACGGGAATATTGCAACGGCATTAGTCAGCGGGTAGAATTTTGCATGGAATATTGCCCCCATTGACATCTGCGATACTGATTTTCCATTCCGTGAACTTGTTGCAGACAGGAATTTTTAAGATAATGACTTCTGAATTACCGATATTCCATTCCGCGAATTAGTAACTGATATTAATTTTTTAGCTGCAGACATTATTACTACTTCAACAAATTATTAATTATCCATTATCAATTCTTAATTATCAATTGCTACTTTCGCTCTCACAACCACTCACGCATTGCGCAAACTGTTTTTTGTTGTTTTAGTACTTGGTGCGCCTGTTTTTTGTTGGGGGCAAGGGGAAGGGAATATCTGGCACTTTGGACATAATGCTGGGATTGATTTTAATTCGGGAAGCCCTGTTGCTATTTGGAGTCCGATTTATACACATGAAGGAGTAGCAACTATTAATAATGCTTCCGGTAGTTTGCTTTTTTCTACAGATGGAATTACAGTATATAATTCAACAGGCGCAATAATGGGAACTGGATTATTTGGTAATTTCTCTTCTACACAATCTGCTCTTATCGTACCATTTCCGGGCAATTCCAATAAATATTATATTTTCACTTCGGCTCTTCAAGGAAATCCTCCTGGCATTTGTTATTCTATTGTTGATATGAGTTTGAATGGTGGATTAGGTGGATTAATAAGCATGAATACTCAAATTCTATCCCCTGCTTGTGAGAAATTAACCGCCGTAAAAAATTCGAACGGAACTGATTTTTGGGTAATCTGTCATGCCTATCCGTCAGATGAGTTTTATTCTTTTTCTGTTTCAGCTTCTGGAATCGGAAATCCTGTGATAACCTCAATTGGTTCACCTATTTATTTTAATTTAAATGCTATTGGTTATTTGAAGGCTTCTCCTAACGGGCAAAAAATAGCTGCTGCAAGAAGCGATAATACTGGTGACCATGTAGAAGTTTTTGACTTTAACTCAAGTACCGGTATCCTTTCAAATTTGGATACTATTCCTAATTCCGACCGCGCGTATGGAGTTTCCTTTTCACCAGACAATTCAAAACTCTATGTGTCATTTTATAATAACACAATAGGTCTGAACATTCAGCAATTTGATTTGACCATTGCAAACTATCAAAATTTTCCATATACCATTCTTCAGAACAACACTGTTTTTCAATTTGCCCTAGAACTTGCTCCTGACGGAAAAATATATTGTGCAAAATTAGGACAGAATTCACTTGGCGTTATAAGTAATCCAAATCTTTCGGGCAGCGCTTGTAATTATATTGATACGGGCTTCGTATTATTTCCCGGATCAACAAGTCGCCTTGGGTTACCCAATTTTATTGATAGTTATTTTATTAATTCCCATTGCACTATTAACCTTGGATCTGATATATCAGTCTGCCTAAATAATCCTGCCATTATAATTGATGCTGGTAATGGGTTTAATACATATTTATGGAGTACAACCAGTTCTTCAGAAAGTATTCAAATTGCAAATTCAGGAAGCTATTCAGTAACTGTAACAAATGCTTATGGATGTTCATCTTCTGATACTGTTAGTGTAATTCAACCCCCTTCTCCAAGTTATTCAATCACTTCTCAATCCGATACTCTTAACTGCGCCAATGCTCTCATCGGTGAAATAGACATCACAACCATTGGAGGTATCGGTTCCTATACCTATCTATGGAGCAATGGCGCAACCACACAAGACCTCAACAATTTAAGTGCAGGAACTTATACTGTAACAGTTACAGATAGTGTCGGGTGCATTGTATCTGATCCGCCAATTACTATTGTGCAGATAAATGATTTACATGTAAACATTACTTCATTCAATAATCTCAAATGCCACGACGATACAAACGGATTTATTGATGTAACAGTTTTAAACGGGCTATCGCCAAACAATTATAATTGGAGCAATGGTGCAACAACAGAAGACCTCAACAACTTAAGCGCCGGAACTTATAGTGTAACAGTCAGCGATGCCGGTGGCTGCACCGCAAGTGATACTGTAGTTATTACTGCACCCAACCAGGTGATTGCTTCGCTTACCACTGATGCTGATACAATTTTCTGTAGTGTTATTGGCGGCACTCCCTCCTATCATTATCTCTGGAGCACAGGTGCAACTACTGCATTTATTACCAGCGCCACCAACGGAACTTATACAGTAACTGTGAGCGATATAAATAATTGCACAGCTGTGGCGAGTGTTGTTATTTCTGATGTGCCATCAATTAACGAAGAGGGTGATTTCATTATTTATCCGAATCCAGCTAACTCGCAATTGATAATTGATAATGGACAATTGATAATTAATAAAATTGAAATTACTGA
>Ga0114969_10001156_pt1 | contig 22462 bp, 43 predicted proteins | sample M_130807_MF_Meta_FD_87316 | JGI IMG/M metagenome (GOLD analysis project Ga0114969, IMG submission 87316) | Freshwater microbial communities from Lake Montjoie, Canada to study carbon cycling - M_130807_MF_MetaG | ecosystem: Environmental > Aquatic > Freshwater > Lake | place: Lake Montjoie...
ACGGGATGGGAACGAATGCTCCCGCTACACCCTGCTTTGCACCCAGGAAGCCATCGCGCCCCCGCCAGGGACTAATCCCGGCATTGTGGGCTGCTTCGCGAACGGCACCTTTGACATCACCGCTTGGATTGACGCGAGCATTTTGGGCTTCCCGGTAGCTGCTCACACGGACGGATACATCTACTTTCATGAGAAGGGTAGCACCGTTAATGGGGGCGCGCTTTCCTGGTCGCTGGAAACCGGCCTGCTGAAGATTGGCAACGGCGACACGCTCTACAAGGTCAACAGCCTGTACCCCGATTTCGCAGGCCTAATGGGCGGCGCGACCATGCGCGCCTCGGCTTACAAATACGCACAAAGCACGTCCGTTTCGACGGGACCATTCGACTTTACCTCGGCAACCGAGAAACTAGACCTGTTGGCGGGACCGCCTATTGGGAGGTTCGTCGGCTACCGGTTTTACGGGAACAGCTCCCCGGCTTTTATGCGTACCGGACTACTGACAATGGACATTGAAGATACAGGGATGGCGTTTTGAGTCTGTTTGCGGCCTGGGATAAGGCGAAGCCGATACTTGAGCCGGCGCTAGTTGAAACGAAGGGCACCCACACGATTGATGATGTGTGCCTGATGATTGGAGCCGGTCACTTTCGGCTTTGGGCTGGAGAGAATGCCGCTGCGGTGACTGAGTTTATCCAAATGCCCCGCATGAAGATTTTGAGCGTGTTTATCTGCGGCGGCGACCTTGAGGAACTGAGGAAGATGGAAACCGAGAAACTGATCCCCTTCGCCAAAGAAAACGGCTGCACCCGCATCCTCGGGGCCGGGCGTGCGGGTTGGTCGCGTGTTCCATCTGACTGGACCCGAGGCGGCGTCTACATGCACAAGGACATCTAAGATGGCGGTCGGCAAGGGCGGTCAAAGCGGCAACCAGAACCAGAGCGGAAGCATGAGCGGCTCCACGTCTGGGCAGACGGACACGACGCAGAACCAGACCGGCACTAGCGTAACCTCGGGCACGCAGACTGGAACGCAGACCGGTTCGCAAACTGGATCGCAGTACGGCACACAGACCGGATCGCAGTACGGCACACAGACGGGCACCACGACCGCGACCCCAACCGCAGGGTTTGGATCTGTCTCTGATTTGCTTCAGGGCCTTGTGTCTGGTAACAGCGGCCTGACCCCGCAGCAGTTGGCGGCGATGGGCATCAACACTAATGCCGCTCAGAACTACGGCAACGCCTTGGATTACGGCGGCCAGGTTATGTCGCAGTATGTGGGGGATAACCACCAAGCCCACACGATTGCCAACCCCGATTATGTTGTGTCTCCCACGGCCTCGACTTACACGGACGCTTACCAAAACCCGTATTTGTCGCAAGTCGTAGACGCCACCCGCAACGATTTGACGCAGGGCTATAAGCAGGGATTAACCGAGCTTCAAGCCAAGTACGGCGGGGCGATGGGCAACGGGCGTGAGGGTGTTGCCGCTGGACAGTTGGCCGACGACTACACGCGCGCCCTTGGCAGCACGTTGGGCGGATTGCGTTCGGATGCGTTCAAGACTGCGCTTACCCCGGCGATGGCTGACGCTTCGCAGCAATATCAGGCAAACGTTCAAAACGTTGGCAACAAGCAACAGGCCCAAATGTTCAACGCTGGGCAAGAGAACGTAAACGATAACCTCTCCATGCAGGCGATCCGGGATTGGACCAACAACCTCGGGGCTAAGTACGGCGCGCAGACCGGGGCGGCAAACACTAACGCTTCGTTATCGCAGGGAGGCATTGCGAATCTCGCGGGCTTCTTGGGAAGCCAAGTTCCGGCGTTTGGTCAGTCCAACACCGGAACAAGCGCGGGCGTCAACACAGGAACTAGCGCGGGCACCTCAACCGGCACCTCAACCGGCACGTCAACCGCCACCAATGACAGCAGCACGCAGACCACGCTTGAGAACATCTTAAAAAGCATCACCTCCGGCACCTCAAGCGGCACCACTTCCGGCACAGGCTCAAGCTCTGGCAAGAGCGGCGGCCTTTCACTCGGGTAAGGTTTTCACATGGACATAAACGCACTGCTTAAAGCACTAGCAAGCGGAAGTGGCTCCCCAGGTGACCCATGGAGCCAGGCCGCGATGATTAACCCAAATTTTTGGGGCCAATCAAAAGAGGACGCGGCCAGAACATTCGCAAACCCGACAGGCTCGCCCATGATGCCGCATTACCGTGAACTCCCCAAAAAGGAGGACGGCACATACGACGTTATGGCCATCAAGACGGGAAGTCAGGACGGCAATGGCTCCTTCGGCAAAATGGTAGGCAACGCCATCATCCCGCAGACCATGGCTGCTAAAGGAGGCGCAAGTGGCGGCTAAAGGCGGCGACTTTGGAACCACGCTAGGCAATATCCTGATCCCGCAAACGATGGCGGGGCTGCAAAACTATGGCCTGAAGGAAAAGGCTATTGAGCAGCAACAGACTCAGGAGTCAGCCCTGGGCGCTCTCTTGCGCGGCCTACAGTCCGGGCAGAGCGGTGGCCCGCAGATGCCAATGATTGCGCAGCAGAAGCTTGCGGCACTGGCAGATCCTGAGACGGCTAAGGCTCGCGCGATTGTTAGCGTGTTCCCGGAACCGCCCAAAATCATGACCAAGAAGGATGATGAGTCGATTGTCTCGATGGGTCCGGGCGGATCTAATTTGCAGACCATTGCGCCATCCATTGCCAAGCCTGCGCCCAAGGCTGATTTAGTCACGATTAAGCCCGTGGCTGGCCCAACACGCTCCTATAACGCGGCCACACAGCAAGACGAAATTGAAGCGGCGCTTAAGTCCGGCGGGGTTGAAGTCCGCGAGCCCTCAACGCGTGTTGACGTGAACATGACGCCCCAGACCAAGGCGCTGACAGAGCTTTCGAGCAACGCCCTCTCAGAAGGCCGCACCAACGCTATGAGCAGCTTTGAGTCGCTCTATTCGCTTGGGCGTATGAAGCAGGCGCTAGATGATGGCCTGAAGCCCGGTGCTTTGGCCCCAGCACAGGAGACCGTCTCGAACGTCCTTGTCGGCTTGGGCGTGGACCCCAACACGGTGAACCAGTTCTATAACGCCAAAGCCAGTGCGGACTATGACGCTGCATCTAAAGAACTGACACGCTCAGTTATCAAGGCCTTCGGCGCGAACCCCTCCAATAGCGACCGCGACTTTGCAGAGAAGATGGCGCCGCAGCTTAAGACGAACCCACAGGCGGCTCCTTTGCTTATTGCGCGCATCGAGGCCAAGCACAAAGGCAACATCGAGTCCTATAGGTCGATGCTCAAGGGCCTGCAAAGCGATCCCAACGCGGGGATTGCTTTGGCGGAGCTTGGCGCAAAGCAGAACCAGTATGACGCGCTCCTTAAGGATTTGAACGCCGGACCGCCGAAAATTCCGGGTGCGCCCACCGCACCCAAGCCAATGGCCAACGTAATTCAAAGCCTCCCGCCCGACGCCGTGAGGCAGGCGGATGGCACGTACACAAGCCCGTCCTATCCCGGAAAGATAATCAGGCCGCAGTAATGCCGTTTGTAATTGAAGATGCCTTGCCCGGAACTGTAGACGCATCTCCTGACCTAAAGGATATGGCGAAGCGATACGGCGTGCCAGAAGCGCGAGGCGGGTATGTCATTGAGGACGCCGACACTCGCTCGCCTTTGGTCAAGGGCATCAACAATGGCGCTCGCGCGGTTGAAACAACGGCGGCGCAAATTCTAAGCGCTGTAGGCGGTATGCCGGGCGATCTAAGCAACCTTGTCGGTTTTCTCGCCAGCAAGGCCGGGATTGATATGCCCAAACCTCCCCAGACCGGCGGGTTCCCCACGTCTGCGGATATTATGTCGCAATTCGAGAAAGTTGCACCCGCGTATCAATTTGAGACGCCGCTTGGGAAGTACGCGAACAAAGCAGCCGTGGGTGCTGGTTCTGCAATGGTCTTTGGCGGTCCCACAGCCCTATCCACCCTTGCTGGTGCGGGCGGGGGCATCGGCGCGCAGGCTGGGCATGATTTATTCCCGGAAAGCCCCTTGGCGGAAGTATTGGGCGGAATTCTCGGCGGCGGTGCTGTTGGAGGTGGTTATAGCTGGTTGCGTCCGCAGCCCAGCACCGTTGCGCGAAACATCCTAAGAGACGCGCGCACTCCGCTAGATGAAGCCCAGGCGCTTCAACGTGACTCGAATGCCTTTGGCTTGGGAACGCTGACGGCTCCTGAGTCCATGAACAGCAATTATGGGCTTCAGATTCAGCGACTACTTGAGCAAGACCCGCTTGGCGTGAACACGCGCGCGGCTATGGCCGAGCGCGGCACAAACGCATCTAGGGTGTCTGGACAGCAGCTTGACAGCATATCCTCCCTCACCCCGCGCGAGGGTGCAGACGCCGTACAGGCCGGCGCTAAGGGCGCAATTGATACCCTCAAGGCTGGCCGCGAATCCGCTGGAAGCCCAGGATACAAAGCTGCGTTTGCCAGCACTCCGGTCGGCATTGACCCTGCCCCAATTTTTGCAAAGCTCAAAGAAATCGGTGATACGCAGCCCGCGATGCGCCCGGTCATGGATAAACTGGCGCGCACGGTTATGGTCGACCGCTACGGCAGGCCAATTACCGACCTCGAAAAAATGCAAAACGGCATCAAGTTTGCGCTTGATGACATTGTTGGCAAAGCCACAACCAGCGGGCAAGGCAAGCTTGCGTCCTCCGCAATGGACGCAAAAAAATCATTGCTTGAAGTTTTGGACACGGTTTCGCCCGAGTTCAAACAAGCCCGCCAAGCATGGGAAAGTTTGTCTCAGCCGGTCAATGATGCCGAGCGCGGACTTATTGGCGCGCTGGTCAACAATGACAAAAGCATCGGCGCGGTTAATCGCCCGCTGAGTGATTCGGCCAAGATATTCATCAATCCCAAAAACGAAACGCCGGCTGACATAACCAAGGCGGCGGCGGCAATTTCACAAGCTAATGGGGATGCCGTTCCCGCGCTGGTCAAACAATACCTCCACGACAAACTTGACGCGGCCAAAGGGGCGGTGGTCTCCGATACCTCGCGCCTTGGTGCCAAGTTCAACCAGCAGACACTTGGCGCGACCGAATTGGAGCCGCGCCAAGCCGCAAACGTAGAGGCCGCAATTCGTGCGCTACCGGATGGATCACGTATTTGGAACGGCTTTGAACGGGTGATGGCGGTTTATCGCGCGCAGGGCAACCGCTACATGGCCGGATCACCCACGTCCTACAATAACTTTATTCGTCAAGATTTGGCCGAGCCTGGGGCGGTGTCTGCCGTTGGCAGGGCGGTATCTACCGCTGGAAGATCAATTTGGGATTCGGTGCAAAACGCGCGGCTGCGCTCGACTTACTCAATCCTCGACCGCGTTCTTTCTAGTCCCGATAGCATTGAGCAGCTTCGGGCTATTGCGCGGGAGCCGAGCCGCAGGCGGGTTCAAGTAATGGTCGGCAGCTTCATGGGTGACGCCCCCGGGCGCATCGGAAAGGCCCAGCCAACCGCTGAGCCAGATTAGGCCATGAGCGCAGTAATGGAACGCCAGGGCTCCAAGCAGGCCGACAACCGCAATCGCTGGGCCACCCATATCAAGGCCGCCCTCGCGGCTAGACGACGCGGCAAGCCACGCCCCAGCAATAAAACCAAGCATCTGGATCACGTACCACATGGGCTGAGCCTAACCCAGAAACCCCCCCCCCCAAAGGATTAACATAAGTTAACGGCGCACCCCGACCCCAGCGGCGAACTAGGGCCGGGGCACTTCCAAGGCACACCCTATAGGAGATGTGACGTGGCTCCCGACGATAGCAGACACAACCGCCGGCAAGACGACAAAATTTCCGAGATGATGAACGACCGCATCTCCGAGTTGTCAAAGCAGCTTCAGGCGCACATCACCGATTGCTCTGCTCAGTCAAAGAAGCTGTTTTGGGCGGTCCTGGCGGTCTTGGGCTGGTTGGTTGTGCATAGCCTTCCCTTTGTCAGCAAAATGTTCCCCGGATGACCCAGGCCCCGCTAAGCCGTGAGGTGATGCAAGAGGTTGTAAACGCTTTTGCTAGGGCAGAGGGCAACAAGGCGAAGGCGTCGAAGCTACTTGGGCGCAACGTTAATACATATAAGTACCAGCTTGAACTGGCGCAGAGGGCGGGGGTGACGCCCTCGGTTGAGGTTCCCAAGGCAGAGCCTAGCAACCCGCTACAGCCGATTGTTGACGGGCTGCGGTCGGAGGTTGACCGGCTCCGGGATGAACTGAAAAAGGCTTCGCGCCCTAACTTCACCATACGCCAAGACACGCGCGGGGAGACTGATACTTACCGGGTATTAGTCATGGGTGACGCCCACGACGACCCAGCCATCCCCGACAAAAGCCGTTTCTATTGGGCTGGGAAATATTGCGCCGAGCAAAAGCATGACGTGCTTTTGAGCATTGGCGACTTCCTGAACATGAATTCTTTGTGCTTCCACATCCCCGATGAGAACTACAACGGGCGGGCCAAGGGGACATTTATTGCGGACATAGCATCCGGCAAGGAAGCATTTGCCGCTCTTAGTGCTGGGCTTGGGAATTGGAAGCCTGAGAAGCACAAGACCGTGGGCAACCACGAAAACCGGCTTTACCGCGCCGAGGACAAGGCCCCCGCATCGTGGGGCATGTACCACGCGCTTTACAACGAAATGATGACCGACGCGGGCTTTACTTACTCGCCATATGCAGCCCCGCACCTTATCGGCGGCGTTGCCTTCACACACATCCCCCAGACGATTATGGGCAAGCCGTATTCCGGCAGGCACCTTAACTCAATCGGCAATGACGCAACCCAAGACATGGTAATCGGGCACCGGCACAGGGCGGCGAAGCATCCGTTTGCAAAGCTATTCCGCGACACAGTGACGATTGTTGACAGCGGATGCTTCCTGCCTTGGGGGCATGTGGAGGATTTTGCAGAACACACGCCGGGTCTTTGGGATTACTGCCTGACCGATGTTCGCATCAAGGACCGCAAAATCGTTGACGTGAACTTCGTAAGCCTTCTCACGTTGGAGGAGCGGTATGCTGCCTAGCCACGTCCGCATCGGCTACGAGACTTACAAAGTCTCACCCATGCCCAAGGCCGAACGGGACATTGAGGGAGATTTTACCTCAAGCAGCCAACTAATCCGCGTGAGGATCGGCGGCAGAAGCCCGCGCTTCATTGCAAACACCCTTCTGCATGAAATCCTGCACGGCGTCTTTTATCAGGCCGGGCTTAGGGATTCCCTGTCGCTAAACCACGCCAAAGAAGAAGCCATTGTGAACTGTCTCGCCAATGGACTTAGCCAAGTATTCCGAGACAATCCTGATTTGGCGAAGCTGTTCAGCAAATGACCCACGACAAGCCTTTTATTATTCCGCACACCGGAGACACGCCCGCAGTTCTGTTTTGGGCGGGTCGGATGCACTCAATGGACCCGAATACGGCATTGCTCTGGATCGTCAGGCTCACCGAGTACCTCTACAGCCACAACGTAATCGTGCTGCCCGAGCCCGCCTCCGAGGTGACGGATGAGTGACATCCTAGACGACCTGATCCGCGACGAGGGGATGGTCCTTAAGCCCTACCGCGACACGGTGAACAAACTGACCATCGGTGTAGGGCGGAACCTCGATGACGTGGGCATCTCGGAAGAAGAAGCCCGCGCCATGCTCAACGCGGACGTTGACCGCGCCGAAAGTGGGCTGCGCAAGACGTTTCCGTGGTTCCTGACCGCGCCCGAACCAGTACAGCGTGGCCTTGTAAACATGGTTTTTAACATGGGCCTCACCCGCCTTACGCAGTTCGGGAAGATGCTCAGCGCCCTTGCGGCCAAGGACTACGACACCGCAGCGGCGGAAGCCATCAAGAGCAAGTGGGCAACCCAAGTCGGCACCCGCGCCGTGCGTATCGCGGAGCTTTTTGAATCAGCAAAGGAGAAATGACTATGGAAACCGAAACCAAACCGTTCTGGCAGTCTAAGACTTTGTGGGTAAACGTCATCGCCGGCGTTGCCACTGTGGCCGGCGTGTTCAAGCTGGATCTGGGCCTGACCCCGGAAGTTCAAGCCGAACTCGCAACCGGCATCCTTGCCGTGGTGAACATCGTTCTGCGCTTCACCACCAAGACTGCGGTTGGCAAGTGACAACCCTAATCGGTATCGGCGTCATCGTCCTGGCCTTGGGTGCAATCCTTTGGAAAGCATCTAAGGCCGGGGCTGACCATGTGGAGGCGAAAGCCAATGAACAGGCCGTCGAAGACATTCTGGAATCTGCTCGCCCTGCCACTGACACTGAGCGTCAGCGCGTGCAGTCATTTTTCCGCCGAGACTAGATCAGCCTGCGCCATCTTCTCGCCCATCACGTATTCACAGCTTGATACGCCGGCCACGGTCGAGCAGATAGAACAACACGATGTTAAGTGGATGCGGCTGTGCGGCAAGCCCTAGCCATCCTCGCCCTAACACTGGCGGGGTGTGCCGCTGGGGGTTCAAATCCCCCGCCGCAGCCTGTGCAACCAGGCCCCCCGCCAGTGCCCACATTCTCAGCCGACTGGACCGCCCCCCTTGGCATAGCCCTCCGCTGTGGTGGTCCCGGCCTGCTAACCCCCTTTGGCTGCGACCTTCCCGAAGGTGCCAAGTGGGGCGTGTTACCCCAAGAGGGCAATGGCGGCATGGACTGCGTAGACCCGCAGCCCAACGTGTGCTTCCAGCCCCATGACGGCGTTCTGGGCTTTCACGCTGGCGCCCCCGGCATGGCTCTAGTGAGCGCCCGGACACTGGACGGCAGCAAGCCCATAAGCGTTAAGGCCGTGGTTACGGTTGAGAACGACTGCCGGGATGTGAGCTACGCTGGCCCGGTGATCTACGGCGGCGGGGTGGATGACGGCGATCCGACCGGGACATATGCGGCGGCGTACATCTCATGTGCTGGACCGAGCGACCCGGTAAAGGTGTGGATCTACAGACCTACGCTGGCGAGCCCTATAAGCGGCCCCGTGAACCTTGGACCGCACACGCTTAGGATTGACTACGTGCCTAGCAGGGGCTTCGTCATCAGCCTGGACGGGGCCGTAATCCTCGACCACGAGCTAGGCTCCGATCCCCTTACATTCCCCAATGACCCAAGGCCAGCAATGTGGTTTGGCAATGCCACGGGTGCGGTGGGACGGTTTGATGTGTTTACAGGTGGCCCATGAAAGACCCGGCGCAGGCCCTAGATGACGGCATCAGTTGGTGGGACCGCGAGAAGTTCAAGGTGGGCATTATCCTCGGGTATGTGGTGGCTCTGCTTCAGGTGTGGTGGGCGAGTTAACCCCGCTCGCATCGCAGCGTATCGAATGTTACCGGATACTTTCCTTCACCCATTTTATGCCTGCGGCCAGTTATGCCGTTTTTGGAATCAACCCAGCATCCCATTGAGCAGAAGAAACCACGCTCCTGGGTAACAATTCTTTTTCCGTATGGGGCGGCGTGCGAGGTCACAGTCATGCTTTTGCGGATTTGGAATAAAACCCCGCAAACTTGACAATTACGCTCCCACCTATTCGCTGCGTTTTGGCAAGCCCGCGAGCAATATATTTTTGTCTTTATGTTTGCGGGCGGTCGGTGAAACGTGGTTTTGCAAAACTCGCATGTAACCATTGAGCGTTTCTCCGTAGTCGCCTTACGCCCCATCAGGTTGAACTTTGTATAAGTGCATTTGGTGCATCTAAGGGACTTCGAGTCCTTCCTCACCATGCGTTCGGCCAAACATTCCGGGCATTTCCGCAACTCATAGCGGCGCGTTTGACCGCCCTCGAATGCAGTTACTAATGGAGATGATTCATTCATGGTGCTGCTGGTATATGCGGTGGTTTAGTCATCCCCGCGCGTTTCTGGAAACAGCGTTCTTAGTATTTCGTCAGGTTCGCCGATCCCGTCTTTAGCTGCGACGTATTCTTTAGGCATCCACACCGATCTAACCCACTTAAAGACGCCATGTGGATCGTCGGAATCAGGCGTAAAAATCGCCTCAATCCGAATGAAGTTGGTTGGGCATGTATGTTCCTCATAAAGGAACATGCAGTCCAAATCCTCGGGCTTGCCCTTAAACATAGCGCAGCCCTCCACAATAAAGAAAATGGGGCCGTCTAGGCTTTTGATTTTTAGAAGATCAAGGGTTTTGAACATGCCGGGATGGCGGTCGCTATCCACCTTGACCTCTGGCGTGGCCATCAACTCCATCTCGGTCGGCTTGGTCATATATACAAAACTCCGGTTTGCCACTTCTGCATTTTAGCCCTTAAAACACTGACTCGCCGTTACCAAGGGTTGCCAGCGCAAGGCATTGATTCTGAGGACTGGTTGCCAGCCCTCTCTGTCCGCCAACACCTTAAAGCCTATTTGATTTTATTGATCTTTTTGCCTGATTTGGCAACCCTGACCGGCGGGTTGCCACTACGTATCTTGCCCATAGCCGATTTCCCAAGCTCGCGCCGGTTGGCCGCTTCGGTGTAACGAGTCACTTCCTTCAGGGTCTTGTGGCCCGTTATCGCCATGATTTCGTGGGGGGTGCAGCCCGCTTCAGCGAGTCTCCGGGACTGCGCTTTCCGCAGCCCGTGGGCTGAGCATTCAGTCAGCCCGGCCTCATTGCACCACTTCCGAAACAGGTTCCCAAAACCGGCAGGGGAGAAGGGCTTACCAAAGGAAGTTACCAGAAAACTCAGGTGACCGGATTTTGACGCAGCGATGACTTCCGCCAAGTCTGGGTGGATGGGGATTTCTACGAGTGCCCCAGTCTTGTTCTGGGTGATGGTTAAAACCCGGTCTTTGACGTGCTGCGGTCCAAGCCTCACAACGTCGCCACGGCGGGATGCGGTGTAGAGCATCAGAGATAGGGCCAGGCGGGCTTTAGAGCCTATTGGGTGAATCTCTTGGAACTTGGCTATGTCGGCCTCTGTCCACGTCTTGAAGCCCTCAGAACGAATCCTAATGGCCTTCACGCCTGCGGTCGGATCGGTGCGCAGCATATCCATCCTCATCGCAAACTTGGCGAGCATCCGAATAATCCGCAGGACGTTATTTGCGGCGGCGGGTTTGTCGCCCTTCTCATTCATCATCGTTTCGACGTGGCGGCGCTCTAGCCCGGCAAGGCGCTTTTCCCCGTGGGCATTCCGCAGGGCCTCCAATAGGCCCCGATAGGTTCCCTGAGTCGCCTTAGAGAGCGACACAAATTGCGCCGATTGATAGTAGGCCGCGACCGCAGCGCCAATTGTTCCCGGAGCGGTGCGGTCTTCGCCAATCGCCTGCGGCATGGGACGGCCCGCAAGGGCCGCTTGGTAAGCCCCCATGAACTCATCAGATCCCGGCAATCCAGGTAAGGGGGTGCGCTTTCCGTCCCTGCGGAAATAGCGCCGAGTGACCCCGTGGCGGTCCTTAAATTCGTGGACGTATTGCAAGCGGAGCCGTGCCAAGGTCGCGGTCCCATTCGTTTGCCGGCGCGTCCTGCGCCTGGGCGGTTTCCACGACTATACGCCCCTCCCGGTCCACCATAACCCTCGAAACAACGCAGCCAGCCGCCTTTACAGCCTTGACGGCTGCGGCCATATCACGCTGGCGGAAGGTGCTGGGGGCTCTGCTCATATGTCCTCTATCGGCCTATTCGTGATAGGGCGTCTATGTGTGAGAGAAGGGCGGCACGGTCATCAAAACACTGTATAGCTGCGTCAAACATTTGCTCCCGCGTCCGGTCTGCATCGCGCTCATCTTCCTCGTTGCGCGCACGAACCTCAGTTAACTCCTGTGCAGTCAGCGGCTTGATCTGCTCAATGTAGAGAGCGTCCACAGGGGGCAAAGACTCTGACCCCACTCCAATCCCGGCTTCAGGTGCAGCCTGAAAGTTGCCGTGGTGGGCAGTGTCCCCCTGTGGGTTCTGTGTGGAGAGAGCGTCTATGTGTGCGAGGAGTGCGGCGCGGTCGGCGTGGGCACGAGCATACTCGCGGTCGGATTGTCTGCATCGCTGATAACCGCCGGAACCATCTTCAAAGTCATGCCGCTTCCTGATCTGCTCAATGGTCATAGGATCAGCCCCCACACAATCCAGAATCGCACCCGCTTCCGCTGTGTGATTCCTCAAGCTCAAAAACACCCTGTTCTTTAGCGTATTTACCCGGCGGTGATTTGGCCCACCGGACGATATCTCTAATGCCCAGCGCGGACATATGCTTGGCTGGCCTAAACATCACTCGAGGTTTGCCAAGTGACGTATTCCCAAGCTCTCTTTCAATCGCCTCCACCTTCGCAATATCAGGCTCCTTAAGGTGCCGAATATCTGTCTTGTTCGCGTTAATGCATGGCGAACATTCCTTGCTTCTGTGTGGCAGCACATCGAACCCGGCGCGGGCTACCAAAGCATTGCGCTCGGCCTCTTTCATGTGAACCAGAGGGCACCGCGTAAGTCGTCCACCTGATGCTGGATCATCTTCGATCTCTGCCGGGAACGTCGCGCGCTTCTCGGATTCTTCCCGCCGAACGCCGATCATATTTATTGACCGCCGTTCTGGGTCACGTTCATCAAGCCACGCGATTGTGGGCAATATTTTGAGGTGCTCGGTGCAGAACTGCATGCCGCTGCGCGGCCAACCTGACTTTTTGCGAACGAGGTTTGCGAGACCAATGGATGTCGTGCGCGCAGTTTCAAATCCGTACCTTTGAGCAAGCTGCTCACCCATCCCAACGCGCTCCATCCAATCTTGCCGCGCCCATCCGGTGTCGTTGTATAGGCAAACAACGCCATCAAGGCCCGACTCATGCGCCCATTGAATTAGCGCAATGCTGTCGTTTCCATACGACACCTTTAATACATATTGCGGTGTGCTCATCGTCTTATGGCTCCTTCACTGTGTGCTTGAGTGCCGCTAAAGCCTCATCGCGCTCGTCAAAAGCCTGCGTCATCGCCAAGCCCAAACCTTTCCAGCCAACATAGGGGGGGTCGCCCGTGAACTTGGTTCGCATAACAATAGGGATTTCGCAAAAATGTGCCGCCTCTCTTTCCAGATCGCGCCACTTGTCGCGGTCGGCCAGGGCCTCATCACGCTCGCGTTCTGCTTTCTCTGCGCGTACTACAAGCGCACGGTACTCCTCGCTCTTTACATACACATGGTCCGCGAAAGACCGCTGCCATCCAAGTATCTCAGCTTTAGCGTCATCCCTCTCCCGTGTGGCGGTGGCGAGGTCTTGGAGTAATGCGGCGACAGCCCCAGCCAGCAACACCTCATCTTCATGGAATGTTTCGGGGCTGGCGTTGACGCGCTTGGCATACTCAAGGGCATTCCCGTGACGGATGTCCGCAGCGTAGTGCGCGTCCATTTCGGCAGCTTCAGCCTCGGCCAGCTTCTTCAGTTCTTCGTTCGTAGTCATGTGTAATCCTTAGAGCGCCTTAGGGCGCTGGGTTTGCAAGTCGGTAGCGTTTGCCTGCGGGGCTTAGCTTCCACAACTCCGCTGCGGTCGAGGCTAGATCCACGCGGTATCGCTTCTGGAACGTCTCCCAGCCCATCTTGTGGCCGTCCGCGTGGGCTTTGGAACACAAGGGCACAACTTGCTCATCACCCCCGCCCGCGCCGCGGCTGACAACGTGGTGGGCCTCGATCTTGCCAAAGCACTCATGCGGCACTAGGGCGTAGTCATCGCCCACGACAACGCGGTCCATCTTGCCGGCGCACAGGCACTCATGGCCGCGCACCCATTGGAGATGGCCTGCGCACTTGATGACGGTGGACTCACGCAGACCCATCTTGGCGCGCTTCTTACGCTTGGGGATCAACGGATTAAATCCCTATTTTTGAATGTGGTTATCATGCGGTCAAACGCTTCGGCCTTGTGCGGCAAGGTGTCGAGTTCCCGCTTGGACCTGATGCCAAGGTGTTCCTTCAGCATCGCGTCGGCCAAGTCATCGCGTGTAAGAAACTGGCTCATGGTCAAATCGCTTCCGGTGTTGTCAAAAAGCCAGTCCTGAAAAGCGGGCTCTTTGCATTTGACCCCTGCCAAATTGCTCCGGGTAAACTTGCTGGGTCTATCCTGACCTTCGACCGCAGCGGATGGGGTAAGCACAGGAGTCACCACTGCGTCAGGCCCATTTTCTTGCAGGCGTGCTACAGCCACCCACACCGGGTTTGATCTATCCGGTGCCCCGAACATCGACAGGAACTCATTGCTCTGCTCTATCGGTATGTCGATGGACACGCGCGCCACTTTGAGCCCCGGCATGAACCGGAGGTCAACGTAGGTGCCACGGGTGACCGCGGGCTTAGTCATTTCCTCATCGCCTTTTTCATCATTTGGAACGCGACAATTTCCGCGTTCTCTCTCGTTAGCTTGGCAAGGAACTCAAGTATGGCCGCGCGTTCTTCGTATTCGTCCCGCTTGTGGTCGGGCCAGGTGCCCAACTCATTGCGGATTAGCTGGTGGTGTATGGCTACCAAGGCACATCATCATCCATTGACTGCGTAGCCCTCCCCGCGTCAGCCACGGGCCTATCCGATGAGGGCTTGCCATCCAGCAGGATCAGTTCACCACCGAAGCCCTGCACAACCACTTCGGTTGAGTATTTCTCCGCGCCATCCTTGTCGGTCCATTTGCGCGTCTGAAGCTGGCCGCTGAGGTAAACCTTGGATCCCTTCTGGGTGTACTTCTCGGCAATCTCGGCAAGCTGTCCAAAAATCACGACGCGGACCCATTCCGTTTTTTCTTTGCGCTCGCCCGTGGCCTTGTCTTTCCATGAGTCAGAGCAGGCGACGTTGAGGTTCGCCACCTTCTGACCGTTCTGCATCGTGCGGATTTCGGGGTCGCGCCCGAGGTTGCCGATAATCATTACGCGGTTAAGTGAGCCAGCCATTTCACTTCGCTCCTGTTTTCTGAGGGGGCCACTGCCCCAATTCCTTAAGTCTGTCTTTCATCGCGTCGGCCTGGTCTGCCAGGCGGTCGATGTACGAGGTCATGGCGCGCTCGCTGGCGGTGTCGTAGTCCTCGCCTAGGTCGGCCATGCGGCGCTCCATTTCTGCGAACCAAAGGTCTTTGCTCATACGCCGCACATCCCCTCGCACTCGTTGTTAAACATGTCGAATTGCCTGCTTCTCTCGTAGACGCTCGCGCTGAAATCTATTTCCGGCAGCGGCTTCATGCTGTCATGCAAGAACGGCTTCCCAATAGTCACCTGACAGGCTTGGGCTTGGGCTTGGGCTTCAAACGCAACGGCCCTGGCGAACTCCTCGGGCTCATCTGTCTTGAGGCGCAGCCACTCCTCATCCGAATGGTACGGGCAATAGACACATGCGGATCTGGGTGGGCGCGGGTAACCGTTCCGTTCCATCCACGCCAAACAATCTGCGCGCGTCATATTAAGGTCGATTAGGGGCCAGTGGTGCTTTGACCAACTTTCTGGCGACTCTTTGCGCCGGTAGGTTTCATCGCGGGAGATGCCCAGCCACTTCATAATAAGTGGTGGCATCCCCGGCTTGTGCGCCAAGCGTTCGCGCCTGCTGACAAACAATTTGCACTGGCGTTCCAGGACGGCGACTTTGTAATCAGCCGTGTATTTGCGACCAATCATTCCTTTGGTGCCGTCCGGGGCCTGGATGTAAAACGGGACCAAAGTTTTCCAGTATTTTTTGCCGCTGCGCTTGCTGACGGCCAGTTGCAAACCATCATCGGTAAGGTTGCCCGCCGTTACTCTGTAAACCGGAAACGGCAGTTGCTTGGTTAGCCAATCCAACCACGCATAAACTGAGCGCGGCTCCGATTGCGTATCCGCAAAAATCGCGCAGTCAGGCATTGGCGTAATTTCCCCGTGCGCAGCCATTAGCGCCATTGTTGACGACTGCACGCCGGCCCCGAGGGAGATGACGTTCAGCATCATTCAGCGGCCTGAGGTTGCTGAAGCGCCACTGCGGCGGCTTCCACTTCCTTGATGAACTTGTCAAACGCTGGCCTGCACTCGTATGCCGTCGCCATCTTCTGAGCCTCTCCGCGCAGCCCAGTCCCGTCAGGTCCGGTCCAGAGGTTGGGATACACCCCGCAAATCTTGACGTAGCGGGGCTTGGCGGCGGTGATGTGTTCCATCAGCTCATCGGGGGATCCGCAGCCGTTGAGGTCATGGATGTGGTTTCTCACCCAGGTCTTGGCCTCGGACACACCGGGCGCGTTCTTTGCGTTCACTGGGTCTTTCTCGGCAGGCTTGGCAACGGGTCCGGGCTTGTGTTCCTCGGTCGAGCCATCGTCGGCATCTTCGCCAGTCTCCAAGCCGAGGGCTTTCAGCAGCGCCATTTTGACGGCGTAGGAGATTGCCTTGCCGGGGCCTTTGTCTTGGGCGTCGATCCCATAGCCGAGGGTGGGCACGCACACGAAGTCTGAGGGGTCCGCGGCGTTGACAAACTTGATGTCCAGCGACATTTCGGTTCGGTTGCCGTTCTGCACGTAGGCCATGTTTTGCGGGTAATAGAGGACGCCATGCTTGACCAGCACCGGGCGAACCTTGGCGGTCACGGCGTCATGGGTGACAACCTTGTAGTTGCCAATAGGGCGGTCCTTTTGAATGTAGGAAACCTCGGCCATCACAGCGAGCAGGCGTTGATGAACGTTGCGGTTATCGACCGCGGCTGCGGTGGAAGTCTCAGGCGTTGATTTCGTGACTGCGTTCATTGCAAACCTCTTTCAATTCCAAAAGCGATAATCAGAAACGTCCAACCCCGAGACGCGCCAGAAGATGGGCGGCAGCAGCAAGTTGCGCAGACGAATGAGAGTGCGGCGGCGTCTGCGGGTCATTGTTTGAAAACCTTCAGGGCTTCGTCTGCGCGCGCCTGAATTTCCTTGGCGCGAGTCGTCCAATTTGTGATGTCATCAGCGTGCTCAATGGAACTGCGCGTAAAGCTCTCAATGAACGCCAAGGCGCAGCGCAAGTCGGTCATCAGCGCATAGGTCTTGCAGTATTCGCTAAACCAGTCGGTGGGCTGCGTGTTGCTCATGGGGCTAACGCCATCCACAGCATCCAGGGCGTGGCCATCAGCGCAGCTAAAGCCAGCCCATGCCCCACAAGGATCAGGTCGGCGTGTAGTTGGTCGAGGGAGTACATGGCTATTCCTCCCCCATCAGGTCATCGATGGCGTCTTGCTCAGTCGCGCCCCGGCCCACGCGCAGCCGGCCATCATCGTCAGTCTCATCGCCGTCAAAGTGGGCTTGCCAGTCGGCATGGCGGAAGGGCACGGGCGGGCAAACAAACGTGGTGATGATTTTGCGGTCGGTCATGGCTTACTCCGCTGCCACTGAGTACCCAGCACGGCGCCGCTGCATGAACAGCTCATCAGAAAGCTCATCAATCCCAGCGGTCGCCATGTTCTCCGCGTCGCAAAACCCGTTCACAAACAGGTCGGACGCATCCCCTTCGGGATGGAACACTTTGGACAGGTCATCCATGAGCTTTTCGCGGAGGGCGGGCTCGATCCCAATCGTTGCCGAGCGTGCTTCGCTCAAGGCCATAAGGAGGTGGTTGCGGATGTTTTCTTTAACCGTCGCGATGACGGCCTGGTCGGACTCGGCTTTGCGGAGAGAAAAGGGACAGGTCATGGCTTATGCCGCCTTCCGCTGACGGCGCTTCGGGGCCACGTACTCGGAGGCGCGGCCTTCGTAGTACGCGGTGTGGCGCTCCAGCTCGTCGCGGCTCTCGCACAGACCGGCCCAGGTCATGATGTCGATCGTCTCGTTGGCCGGGTGGTTCTGCGCTTTAGTGAGGCGTTCAATCAGGTCGGGGGCTTGGGTCCAGGTGAACATCTGTGCTGCTCCAGTGCTTGGTGACTGAAGACACATTGTCGGATATTTCCGTCACCGTCAACGGGAAAAATCCGCCATGACGGAAATTCTTTCCGACAGCGTTAAAAAGGTTCGGGATTAGGGGGTGACGGGCCTTATGACCCTAGGACTTGGGTCGGGTGCAGCCCTTGCGTTCCCATTTGTCCTTGGCGGCGGCATCGGCCTTGGTCTGCCAGGCCATGTTATCCGGGCGATCCGGGCCACCGCAGGCAAGGGGTTTTACGTGGTCTATGACCCACCCCGGACAGGGGCCCTTTGTGGCCGCATTGGCGGGGCAGGGGTGGGCCTTCTTGAATTGGGCTATGGCTGCGTCGCTTCGGGGCTGACGGGCCTCAGACGGGCTTGTAAGGCACGCCAGAGGCAGGCTTAGGCTTGCCAGAACCAAGAGAGCCTTCCGGGACACGTTCATAGCCCGCGCGCTGGTAATCATCTATGCAACCCCGCAGTCTGGTTTCAGCCCCGGCCCCGCTTCCAAAGGTCTGGGGCGCAACAATCTGGGCCACGGACTGAGCGGAACTATACGGGCCGCATTTGGCGATTTCATCACCCCGGCGAAGGTAAACGATCTCCCCGCCCGCGGCGCAGCCCGAAAGCAACAAAACCCCGAAAATCGCTAATTTCCGCATGTTTCACCTTTCCAGGTAATCGACCCCGACAACCAGGTGGATCTTGTCCACCTTGTCCTGCTTCCACTGAATGTCCTTGGGCGGGTTGAACTGCCGGCAAACCACGACGCCCCCGGCCCGCCGCACCAGGCGCTTCACGAAGCACTGACCATCGGTGAGTTGGATCACCACGTCATCGCCCGGGCGGACTTGGCGGAAAGGATCGACCTGAAGCACCTCTCCGGGCTGGTATCGAGGGTCCATTGACGTGTCATAGACCCTGACCGCATAAGCCTCGGCAACACCTACGAGACTGGCTGGACGCACGGCGAACCCCCATACTTTACCTTGATCGATAAAGAACCCAGCTTCGCCGCCCCTTCCGTGCCCTAAAATGGGCAAGTCTTTTTGTCCTGTCTGGGGCGCCGGGATAAAGGTTAGGTTGCCTTTTGGCTTAGAATCAATTGCCATATTTGCGTTATGCGGGCGCACCGGCTCAACCGTGAGTTCGCCGGAATCAATGCCTAGTATGCGAGCAAGGATGGCGACATCTTCGGCCCGAAGCTCCCGAGGGCTGGCTTTGAAGATGTAATCGTGAAGATACCCACGGGCGCGGGGCTTTCCGGCGTAGGTCAAACGGGTGGATAGCGCACTGAGGCTGTACCCGGCCTTTTCCGCCAGGGCGAGTAATTTTTTTCGGGCCATGTCTAGGTTGTCGTTTTCCGCCATAGGGGATTAATTTTCGCTCATGGCAGTGACGGAACCCAAGACGGAAATTTCTGTTTACAACGTCGGAAATTTCCATCAGTATCCAACGCACCATGAGCAAACAACGCAAAAAGCCCAAGAAACCCGACGCCGAATTGATGGCGAGCATTCGCCAATTCATCAAGGCGACCCACATCAGCCCCAGCACGTTTGGTCGAGCCGTGGCGAATGATCCAAGCCTGATTGACGGCGTGAAAAAGGGCCGTGAGCTGCGCCGCGAGTTGCGCGCCAAGGTCTTGAATTACATCCGCACCCATTCTGCCGAGCAGATGGAAGCAGCGGAATGACCCCCTCACTTCAAACCGCTCTGGCCCGTATGGCGTTCCCCCGCGCCACCAGAGCCGCGCGTGGTGGCCCCCCCTCCATCACGCGCACCCATTTGGCGCACAAGCGCAAAATCCGCGACCTGGACGGCATCCGGGGATTCACTTGTTGGAAAGGTCCCACTCGGAACTACGCTGAAGTGTCTGCCTTTGCGTTGAAGTCGGATTACCCCTCGGGCTTCAACCTCGTTCAACAACGTTCTTCTACCAAACTCATCCTCGGAGCGGCCTTGGCGGGCTGCTCCGAGGGTTTTCTTTGCGCGCCAGATGCCCTGCAAGGCCCGGTGCGCCGCATCTCCAAAGCTTTTGAATCCGTTGTCATCCATCGTTTTCAATCATCAAACGATGGAGAGTTTTTATGTGGAACAAAGCGTTCCGTTCTCGAAACAAAGAGTTTCCCGTGAGCTCCGCCGCCGTCATTGCTGACGACTGCCACGACATGGTGCGCCAGATGGCGCTGCCGTTAGTGCCGCAGCGTCGCGTTAAAGGCGCACTGGGTGCGGTCGCAAGAGATTCGGGCGTGAGCTACAGCAAGCTCCGCAAAATTTACTACCGCCTAACGGACCACATTCTGGCCGTTGAGTTCCGCAGCATAGCGGGAGCCTACAAAAACCACATTGAGAAGCAGGAACGCGCCCTTGAGTGCGAACTGGAACAACTGCGCAGCCTACGCGCCGCGCGAATGATGAAAGAAACACATGGGGAATTTGATTTTAAGACATCTGCGGGCGCTGTGGGGGCGGTGGATGGTGAAACAAGCAATCCGTAACGAACGCCTTATTGCAGAGATGCTTTGCACTGCTGGCGAGGAGCCGCAGGCCAAGCCGCAACGCACCAACTATCCCAAACACCGCGTTGTTGCGAGGACGCAGAAATAAATGGCCGTCCGCCGCAGCAAGTACGGAGTACGCCTAGACGCCGCGGGCAAAGCAGCGCGGACGGTCGATGGGAAACTGTTTCATTCCCAGCGTGAGGCGAAACGCTTTGTGCTGCTGCGCCAGTGGGAACGTCTTGGACAGATCCACGAATTGCAAACCCAACCCAAGTTTCCGCTGAGCATCGAAGGCGTCCACCTTGGGCACTACGTCGCGGACTTCAGCTATCGCCGTGACGGCAAGTATGTGGTCGAGGACGTTAAGGGCCACATGACAAAGTTTAGCGCATGGAAGATTGCGCACACAGAGGCGCAGTACGGCATCACCGTGGAGATTGTGAAATGAGGCTCATGCCCATTAACGAGCCCGAAGATAAGTCGGGCGACGATTGCCCCATCCTCTGCCCCTTCTGTTCGGCGCCGTGGTCGGACTCGAATCTCCGACTTTACGATTTGGACGCAGGAGATCACTGCGCAAGCGGTCGGTTTAGCCCTGAGAATTGCTCTGTTTTGATTACATGCCACCGCTGTGATCGCGATATGTACCGCAAAGACGGAGTGGAGTTTGCATGACCCTGATTGCATCCGACAAGGCCCGCATCATCTGGTTAGGCGCTAGAGCCTCCCACAAGGCCAGCGACCACCTACACCGCCAGTTTGTTCTGGCAGTAGCCCACGACCTAGCTGCTGAGACAAAGCGCAAGTGTGTGGAGATGGAGCCGAGGCTGCCGCTGTTTGAGGGCAACACATGAGCCGGTGGCGCACGGAAACCATGCTGTGACCATCACCGAGTTCCTCATCTGGTTTCTGCTGATAGTTATGCTTGAGGGTGTCTGTGTGGTCTGGCTGTTTCATTGGGCTGGTAAGTAGCGGGCCTTAGGGCCCTGAAGGGGGTTTGCAAGATGCTGACAATTCGACGCCACGTAGCCTATCCGGTTCGCCCCAAGGCCGAGCCTGATCCCAAGCTTGCCAACCGCCGCCCGTGGTCGGACACAGACGACGCCACCATCACGAAGCTCTACGGCGACAACTCATGGGCTGTCATTGGCGCCCTGCTGGGACGCTCCCGCCAGGCCGTCAAGAACCGCGCCCGCATCATTGGATTGGTGGGGAATGACAATGATTGAAAGGGATTACCTGTTTCTGCCCGGGCGACCGATCCACGCCATCATTGCCGAGGTCGGCCAGAAATACGGCCTGACCTATTCGGAGATGATTGCGAAGCGCCGGCAGCTTTATTTGGTGGGGCCAAGGCACGAAGCAATATGGAGGTGCGCCATGGAAACGACCGCCAGTCTGCCAGAGATAGGCCGCGCCTTTCACCGGGACCACACCACTGTTCTGCACGCCATCAGAGCGCACGAAGTCCGCAACGGCATCGCATCAGACGAAATGAAGGCCAAGCACGCGGAGCGCCTGAAGTCCTGCGGCCTTCGCAGTGCCCATTCCAAGATGGTCAGGGCATCGAACGCACAAGCGGCACAGGAGATTTGATGGCCCGCACCGACAGCAAATGGATGCCCGTGTATGTGGCGGATTACCTTGCCGACACCACGCATCTCAGCACCCTGCAACACGGGGCGTTCCTCTTACTGCTTTTCAGCTATTGGCGGCGCGGGTCAAAGATACCCGACAGCGATGTATTTCTTGCCCAGGTGGCAAGGATGCCCGTCAAGGAATGGCTAGCCATTAGGCCAATGCTGGCAGACCTATTTGAAGTCTCTGGCGGATGGTGGACCAACAGGCGCCTTGAGATTGAGCTAGCCAAGGCCGCAGCCCATACCAAAGCTAAAGCAGAGGCAGGAGCAAAGGGAGGGCATAGCCGATGGCAAAAGCATAGCACTGCTATGCCGCCGCCATTAGCAAGCGAGTCACGAACAGATACACCTTCACCTTTACCTTCACAGTTATCTAGCGATAACTCAGGTGCTACCGCACCTGTGGCGCGCAAATCCCGGAAGCCGAGGAGGACACGACTTGAGAACGATTGGAAACCTAGCGAAAGAAATTGG
>Ga0114969_10001157_pt1 | contig 22445 bp, 24 predicted proteins | sample M_130807_MF_Meta_FD_87316 | JGI IMG/M metagenome (GOLD analysis project Ga0114969, IMG submission 87316) | Freshwater microbial communities from Lake Montjoie, Canada to study carbon cycling - M_130807_MF_MetaG | ecosystem: Environmental > Aquatic > Freshwater > Lake | place: Lake Montjoie...
TAAATTTTTTAAATCTTTTATTTTAAATATATTGTCTGTTGGTTTTTTTTTTAAGGGTTGAATATCTTTATCCATTTATATTAATCAAACATAATTATTTTGTTAGTTCATCATCTTCCCAATCCCAGAAAATATGTTTATTAATTTTAATTCTTCTATTTGTAGTTATTAAGCATGAGAACCAATTAGAATATATTTCTGTTTTTAACTGTAGTTTAGCGTCTTTATAGTCCTTTACTTGTATAAATTTGTTAGATACCGGATCTAAAATAAAATGATCACCTGTTACATAAATTGGTTCATTATTGACACCATTATTGATTTTATATAAAGGCAATTTGTCAGGATTATTTACTTTTAAAACAGAGAAAACTTTGGATCCGTCTTCTAGTTCAACGCCTAAAGGTAGGTCTTTCATTGAATAAATATCGCCACTCTTTACTTTTATTTTTGTTTCAGGATGAAAGCATGACCCAATTGCTTTTACCATTTGACCGGGTGGACCATTCCATGTACTATTCATTGTCTTAATAGAACCATCTAAAACATATAAAATGGTTACTACAACACCAATAAGTTTTCCAACCATATCTTTTATAGAAATTATCATTTTTTGAAATTCAATAATCAGATTCAAAAATACGCCAAATATATTTTCAACTATATTTCCGGTGAACCCACGAATTCCGCTAATCATTTGACGAATACTATCTAACGATGTTCCTAAGTTGCCGCTAAATGATGTTAAATTAGATATTAAATAAGTTATTGGTTGTAAAAGATAACCCATTGTATTTATTTGTGTATTTTGAACACAATAAGTGAAATCTTCGGATATATTTTCAGAAAATACCCAATATGGTGGGTTACATCTGTATAAAGGCCAATTTTCTTTTACATCGGCCGCAGCTCTAAAATATACTAAGGCAAATATTTGTGTCATAAAAGCTAAATTAATCAGGATAAAATCAAAATAATTTTTTAGTGTTGGCATTTTCTATATATAATTATTAAATATATTTATTTACCTTTTTCTTCTACGACATTTTCTTGTTTTTCTACATTTTCTTCTGGTTTTACTTTTTTTCTTACTGCTCTTTCTTTTGCCGCTACGCTTACCGCCACTCATGCATCCCCAATGAGGCCATCCACCTTTAATTTTTCTACCTCCTGCAACTTGACCACAAGCAGGGTTTGATGACCCAACACACGCATCAAACTGACTATTCGCATTTAAAGTTGCTCCAACTGTTGTTGAATTGCTAACATTAGCAGATGTAGTATTACTTCCAGCACCAGCTTCTTTATAAGAAACTTGAACTGGTGGTACTACAATTGGAGCTGGAGCTGGATTCAAATTAGTAGCGCCGCCTTTAAATCGTCTTCTAGATCCTCCTTTTCCTATTTGAGCAAGACTATTTTGATTATTGGCATTATTAGCAGCAATCGCATTACTATTTCCATAAATAGAACCATCAGATCCTGGTGGAGGTGCTGCTAATTGTTGTTGTGGTGGTGTATATATTGGTGCTTTTGGTGAAATAGATGCCATTATAATATATAAAAATATTAAATTAAATAATAATAAATATATTGTATGAGTTATAGTTTAAAAATAGTATTCTAAAATAATAATATAATGGACGACAATCAAAGACTTCATTTACAAAAGATGATTGCTGTAAATAATGTAGAAGATCAAACCGGATTAATACGTGAGCTAAAACACAGTCATATTTTACGCGAAAATGTGAATAATTTAATTATGTTGAAGGCAAAACATTTAGATGATGTAGACTCACTTAATTTAGAAGCCATGACAGAGTGTAATTTTTTATTCACTTATTATACGGATTTGTATAATAAGATCAGAAAAGATGAGATTGATTTAAAAATTCTTTTTCAATTTATAGATGTATTAAAAAAGATAGAAGATGGAAAATTAGATCAGCATGAAGGTTCATATGAAGTCGGATTATTGCTAAAAAAGATATATGTAGATAGCGCATTAAGAAAGGCAGAAAAATTGAATGCATCTACAGGTACTGTAGAGCCAGAATACAAAGGTCCACAAGTAGAAATTAGTTGGAAGCAATTTAAGATGCTAAATAGTAAAAATACTCGTTAATTTGAAAAATATAGAATTACAGGAAAATACACTCCATTCCATAAACAAAAAATAAAAAACATAATAGAATCCATATTTTTAACTTTTATATCAATATCATTCAATTTGTCATCAATATCATTCAATCTGGAAACAATATTTACATTTTTAGGAATTTGTTCAGATATATTATTGTGATGACAAAACTTTCGTTTAATAATATTAAATCGTGGTATTAACCTTGTAAATCGCATTTAATATTATTTATAAAAAGGCTTTATATATGTTTAATACATTCTTTTTGTTTGCTTTCTACGTTTAGATTGCTTTCTACGTTTAGATTGCTTTCTACGTTTAGATTTCCTTTTACGTTTGCCTCCTTGGCCTATACGTGCCTCGTTACATATGAAAAGTACTAAAGGTTCTTTTGTTACAACTGTAATTTTGTATGGTTCATTTGCGCCAATATCTTGATTAGGACCGTCACCACGATGTCTATCAGCATCAGGGTTTAAAGGGTCAAACAATTCTGGATAATTATCAAAATTAGCTATGTCTGGAATGTCATAAACTCCTTCTGGACTACGACGCACAATAAGAAGTTCTTCATTATTACCAGGTGCATTTATCTCATTTAACTCTTCTTGAGTATTTACAAGTGTTCCATCATGTTTCATAAAAAAACAATTATCAACACTTATTCGTCGGCGTTGGAGATAAAAATTTTCATCTTCTGGTCCAAATATAAAATTATATTCTACATTAAAAAATTTGGGTGCGGGCATATATATAATATTTTAAAAAATAATTTAAAGACTTTTCCTAAAAGTTAACAAATGGACTATAATAAAGAAGGCATCCTATATTTATTAGACAGTATATTGTTATCCCAACAGAATATGTTCTTAGTAGAGCTTGGAAATCTCTTCTTAAATCATGTATTTGTTAGTTGGAATAAAGTAGATTGTTTAATTAGTGATAAACATGTACGAAAATTTTTAGTAACAGATTTTTATCAAATATTATGTGAAAAACAAACAGTATATCTTGAAGATTTAAGAGATTATAGTAAAAATGCGGATGAACATCTGTTAATACAAACAAAAATTAAAAAAATAGCAGAAATTTGTTTATCTTTACGAAAAAAAGATTTCCATGATGAAATTATTTATTATATGAATATATTATCATAATGAATTCTAAATTAATTGAAGCTGAAGAAAATTATTATTTTTATTGTAATAATTGTAAAAGTAAATTTACGTTTATTTATAGCTTTTATCCTACAAATAATTCTAAGGAATATTATATTTGTAATAATTGTAGTAGTATATTGCCTGTAACTGATATTAAAAAGACACGTATTAATAAAATTATAAAGTATTTTTACTGTTGTTTAAAATAAGCTAACTAACAATATTTTATATTTTATATTTTATATTTTATATGAGTGAAAGTGAATATAAAATAATTAATGGAAATAAAAATTTAATTATTTGTTTTGGTGGAATGGCCTCAATGTTTGCAGGCATCCTTCCATTTGAATTTTTAAATTATTTATCTTCTGTATATAAAAATAATTGTGATTTAATATTTTATGTTGATAAGCATCAATGTTGGTATCATAAAGGAATAAAAGATATTACAAATAATATAGATGAAACTATTTTATATTTAAATAATATTATTAAAGATGGAAATTATGAAAAGGTAATATTTATGGGTACATCGGCTGGCGGTTATGGTTCTATTTTATTTGGGTCAATGTGTGATAATATTACTGCTGTTATCAGTTTTATTCCACAAACAATAATTACAAATCCAATAAATTTAAATTATTCAAATTTAAAAAATATAATAAATAAAAATACAAAATATATTTTATATGGAGATAATAATATTAAAAATATATACGATTTTCATCATATTTTACATTGTGAAAATATAGAATGTTTTTCAAATGTAAAAATAATTAAAAATAATGGTTGTAATTTAAAAAAATTAAGAGACAGTGGTTTTATTAAAAAAACAATAGATGATATAATTTTAGAAGTTTTATAATTAAACAATATTTTTATCAATAATTACTTCTTTGGTAATATTTTTTATAATTTTGGTCATATTTTTTTCTTGTTCTTCTGTTGTAGAGCCACTCATTGTATTATATACTAAATTTAAGTATTTATCGTTTTGCTTAGATTCGGGATCTTTATATTCAGGATTCTTTTTCTGCCATTCAAAAATTTGCTGAATATTTTTTCTACCAACCGTTTTAATTGCTTTTGACAATTTGGTTTTGTTAGTATCATCTTTAGTCCACTCATCTTGGTCTTTTATATATAATGTTTCTCTTTTCGCATCGCTACAATGAATTGGTCGTTTATTTACATCTAATTCATTTAATCCGTTAATAAAAATACGTGACACACCTTCTGAATAACCTAATCGCGCAGTTTCTTCTAGATCCTTTATTTGTACTTGAAGTGACTCAACAAAATCAACTAAATTAACTGCATCTTTACATGTATCATTTAGAAAAACTTGTAAATTAAAATTATTATTGTTAGTTGTATTGTTAGTTGTGTTATTAACAACCTTGACTTCTTTTGTTAATTCAAAAATTTGTTTATTTTGTTCTATTAGCATTTGATGTAAATCATTATTTTGACTTAATAATTTTATAAACAGTTCGCTAGAAATATTTGAATTATTTAAATTATTTAAATTATTTTCAGTATCAAAAATATCAACATTTTTGGGTTGCTGATTACACTTATTTTTATGTCGCCACAGTGTTGTTCTGCTATTTAATATTTCGCCACAGTAACATGCGTATTGCTTTGTTTTTTTAATAATTGGTTTAACATTTTTAACAACATATTTCATTTTATGTTTTTGTGTCAAAATATGTCTATTCCAATCTCCTTTTTTATTACATTTAAAATCACATTTTAAACAATAAAATTCATTTAGAGAAATATCTTGTTTCATATACATTAAAACAGAAAAGATTCTAAATATTTATCAAAAAAAATGTATTTATGAGATTTTCTTGGTTCATTTTGGAGCTAAATATTTATTACATACGGAATGCTATATTGTGACGATAATAGCATACCGTATACTATATTTAGATTTTAAATATTTACATCATGATGTAAAAAATGGATGTTTTTTGTTTCATATCGGGGCAAAAATGTTCCGACTGTTTCATTTACATCAAAAATGTCCATTTTTTCAAAAAAGTTATGCTCACACTTTTTTCACATGTTTTAAAGATTTTTAGAGCATTATGCTTACAAATCATTTTTAAAAGGTGTTTTTCAAAATCTCCATATGGGTTCTAAAAATGGACATTTATAAATGTCCAAAATCAAAAACCAAAAGTAGAATTTACTTTTTCATTGTTATTCAAAAAAAGTGATGTAAAATCCTAACTTTTTTTAAGAGCATATATGATAAGACTACCAAAATTTTAATTTAGAGCATAATTTTATAAATTCATTAGTACTTAAGAATTTTCTCAGAATTTTCTTAAAATTAAATATAATAAAACAGGTTAAAAATAAATTGCCATGTTTAACAAATGAATAAAAAGGTTACCAAAAACACATCTATTAACGTCGTTGTTATAGTTGAATCGCCGGCAAAATGTAGCAAGATTGAAGGCTATTTGGGTCCAGGATATAAAGTATTTGCTTCATTTGGTCATTTAAGGACATTAGATGGGTTAAAATCTATTGATATTGAAAATAATTTTAAACCTAATTATACTTTAATTCAAGAATCAATTAAGTTAAAACAGATAGAAAAGTTGCGTTCAGAAATTGCCAAAGCAGATGAAGTAATTATCGCAACTGATTCCGATAGAGAAGGAGAAGCTATCGCTTGGCACATATGTGATCTTTTTGGTCTATCTATTAAAACAACCAAACGCATTTTGTTCAATGAAGTAACGGAACAAGCTTTACAAACAGCAATACGTCAGCCAAAATTAATTAACATGGATTTAGTTTTCGCACAACAATCAAGACAAATATTAGATTTGTTAGTTGGATACACAATAACTCCTTTTTTGTGGCAATGTGTTTCTAAAACTAGTAAAAATAGTTTAAGTGCGGGTAGATGTCAAACACCTGCGCTCAGATTAATTTATGATAATTATTTAGAAATTCATAAATCTCCTGGATCCCTTATTTACAATACTTCTGGATATTTTACAAATATGAATTTATTATTTGAACTAAATAAACAATTTATAACAAAAGATGAAGTAGAAGATTTTTTAGAGCATTGTAAAACTTCCAAATATTTATGTACAACAAGCACTCCAAAAAAATCCATTAGAAAGGCACCAGAACCTCTCACAACATCTGCGTTACAACAAATGGCAAGTAATGAACTACACATATCTCCAAAGGAAACAATGAAATATGCTCAGCAACTATATGAAGCCGGATATATTACATATATGCGAACTGATAGTAAAAAATATAGTAATACATTTGTTAGTAGTGTAAAGACATATATTGAAAATACCTATGGACAAACATATATCAGCCAAAATATAGATGCTTTAATTAGTGATTTAAAAAAGGAAGAAACTAAAGAAGAGAAAAATAAAAAAGAAGATCTAATACAAGAAGCACATGAAGCAATCAGACCGGTTTCCATCAGCGTTAAATCTGTTTTAGATACCAATACAGAAATTCTGGTCAAAGCACAAAAATTATACGCACTCATATGGGCCAAAACAATAGAAAGCTGTATGGCATCCGCACAATACAATGTATTAACAGCTAAAATTAATTTAGATCCTCCACATGAAACTCAATGCGAATTTAGTTACAAAACGGAACAAGTCGTATTTGAAGGATGGCAAATAGTAGAAGGCGTTACAACATCAACATTAGTAAAAGAATATCAATATTTTTTGTCCTTTAAATCTGGTTTGTTAGTTGTACCTAAGAAAATAGAGTGTAAATATAATCTAATTAATTTAAAATCACATTATAGTGAAGCTAGATTGGTACAGTTATTAGAAGAAAAAGGAATAGGAAGACCGTCCACTTTTGCGTCATTAATAGATAAAATTCAAGAACGAGAATATGTAAAAAAGCAGAATATAGAAGGACGCAAAATTGAAGGCGATGATTTTTCATTAATTGATAAAGTTATAACCGTAAACGCTGTGAAACGTGAATTTGGCAATGAATCCAATAAGCTCGTCATTCAACCAATAGGTATAATTGTAATTGAATTCTTATTAAAACATTTTGACAGTTTTTTCAATTACGATTATACAAGAGACATGGAAAATGAACTAGATTTGATCGCAACTAACAAACGAGTTTGGACCACATTATGTGACAATTGTAATCAAACATTAATATCTATTACAAAGGACTTAAAGGAGGAACCCAAATTTTCATTAAAAATAGACGACTTTCACACACTAATTATAGGCAAATATGGACCTGTTGTAAGGCAACGCTTTGTTGACGCCTCAAAAAAAGATAGTTTCATTCCTGTTAAAAAAGATCTTGATATTAGTAAGGCACATTTGTTAAAGTTGGAAGACATTATTGAGTTGACACAAGTAAAAGGCAATGGTGCCATAGGAAAATATAAAGGCGAAGATTTGTTTATAAAGAAAGGCAAATATGGCATATATGCGCAGTGGTCTAAGGATGGTAAACCGGAAACAAAGACGCTCAAGGAGTTAGATGGTAAACCATTAGAACTAATAGAATACATGGAAGTCTTACGTATTTTAGAAAAAGATACCACGTTGGATCCGGAAAGACCGGTTGGATTTGTTAGAGAGCTGTCGTCGACACTGAGCATCAGAACAGGTAAATTTGGCGACTATATTTTTTACAAAAAGCCGCGTATTAAAACGCCACAATTCTTCAAATTGAAGGACTTTTCAAGTGGAACAGGAAGTGGAAGAGAAAGTGGAACAACGAAAGGTCTGGATCCAAGAAAATGTGACAAAGAAGTGTTATTAAATTGGATAAAACTAACATATAATGTGGAATAAAAATGTTATAATAAATATATTTAAAATCTAAATAATATATTTATTTAATATGAATCAGCAAATGTTTATATCAATTAGAGAAAATTTTTTAAAATTGTTAAAGGATGGTAATAATAGTTACAAATATGTAAGACAATATAGAGAAAAAATAAATAAATACATAGAAGATGAAGAACCTATTTTAAAACAATTGCTCTACATGTTGTTAACAATATATTCAGAAAAGGAAAAATGTAGATTCCATACAAATGACGATATTGCGGAAAAGATAGAAAGAGTAATCATACCAAACGCGCTTAAAATTTTAAAAGAAGATAAATATAAGGAACAAAAGATAGAAGAAATAAACAAAATAATAGCAAAGGAAATAGAGGAGTTTTATTTCCTTATATATAAGAACAAATATGGATTGCCAGCAAATATAAATGTTAATCAAATTACAGAAATTACACAGGAAAATATAAAAGATATATATACAAATTTTAATAATTTAAGAAAATTATTAGAACCAACAGAGCGACTAAATGAGAATTTAAAAGAGATAGATGATTATTTATTTTGCTTGTACTATTTTAAGATCCCTGAATCTGAGACAAACTAAACGCATCACGAATATTATATTTACGTTCATTTTGTGGTCTTAATATACCAAATTCAAGCATGAATGAAAATTCAAATGCTCCAAAATCAACTAGAATATTATTATGATACCGAAATTTTATTTTTAATTTTCTAATTCTTTCAGCGGGAGGATTAAAATACTTATAAGGCCCCATATCGTTATCAAACCACTGAGAAATAGGAGTAGTAGGGACAGCTATTTTAGCAAAGGCAGAATTTACAATTCCATTAGTTTGATTTGTATGAGTTGTAAATGTAGAAAGGGCATAAGGAATAGTTTCATCAATACAATTAAGACCTTCAATTTCCATGTAAATATAAGCAGGTCCCATAAAGTTGATTTTTAAAGGAGCTTGTAAATAATAAACGGTAGCTCCGGGCAATACAGGCAGAAGCCAATAGCCATTATCACCACTTTGAGGTATAGCATCTCCATAGTAAAATCGTGGAACAAAACCATTTTCCGCAATGTTAGTAGTATCGGATTGTCTTGTAATAATTTCACTAGCAGAATAAGCAATAGAATCACATCTAGTAAACCCTAAAAAAGAAGGAAGTCCAAAATCTTTAAAACTAGGTAATTCGGTATTTCTACCAGCTGTACATTTTTGTTCAAGAAATACTTTTTTAAAAAAAGCATTAGAACTGTTAGTTAAAATAAATTGGTCGGCATTATTACCAAACCAAAGTTTTTGTCCAACATCATTATAAACAATTACAAACCGGTTATATCCATTAAATAATGCGGCAGCATAATTATATGTAGGATATGCGGGATTAACAAAAAATTTATTTAAATATACAGTAATAACTTCATTCATTTTGTTAGTTAATTCAGTAGCCATTTGAGTAGGATTATAAAATCCTGGTTCAATATCAAATATATATTCATTATCAATATTATAATATAATCCAGCAAAAATAGCTTCTGTTAAAGGATCCGAAAATGAATGTTCAGCGGGATTATATAAATTTATAAATTTAAATGTCATAAAAACATTATGTGTATTTGTAGAAAAAACAGAATAATTAGCAGGAAAAGACCATGATTTAAGTCTAACTGTTTGTACATTTAAATAATCTTCTGGCAGTTCAATTTCAAAAGCAGAAGGATTTCTGTATTTATTTATATCTCTGTCTTCAGAATGAATAGAAACATATTTTTGCTCAGAAAAATATTGATTAGAATTAGGGATAATTGGATGATTATTATTTAAATCGTATTTACTCATATAATATAAATAAGTAATATTTTTTTAATATAAAATATAAATAAATATAAATATAAATAAATAAATTTAAATTAATAAATTAATAAATTGGATAGATATATAAATGAGTCAAGGAGCAAATTATGGAGGTAAACAACCAAATAATACAGCCTATGTAAAAAATTTTATTTCTGGGAGTCAAAGCTCTTTATGGAAACAAATATCTTATAAAGATACTGTAAATAATTTATTTGTTAATGCGATAACTCCATCATCACAAAAATATGATAATGTATATATTCCAGGAAACTTATATGTGGATGGAATAATATTACCATCAGATGTATATTTAAAAGATAAAATAGAAGATTTAAGTAAAGATGTTTCAACTAATTTAATGAAGATAAGACCAACTCAATTTGTATTTAAAAAAGATCCATTTAAAAAGAAGCATTATGGTTTTATTGCTCAAGAAATTGAAGAACATTTTCCTGAATTAGTTAGTTTAAAGATAGATAAAGACATAGCAAATTTAAAAGCAATCAATTATTTAGAACTGGTGCCGTTGTTAGTTCATCAAATACAAAAAATGCAAAAGGAGATAGATGAATTAAAGGAACAAATAATATCCCTTAAATAAATACAAAAATTCTTAATAAAGATAAATAAATATTAAATTTAATATATATAATATTTATAAATGGTAACAGACATATCACCAGAAATAAGTTTAAACATGTTTAAATTTTTGTATGCTTTGTTAGTTGGTTCAGCATTAGTAATATTTATGACAATAGGATTGACAGATCCTACAGCAATAAATGCGTTAAGAGGTGCTTACTTTGTTATATTATGTTCATTAATATTTATTTTCATATTAATTCGCAATAGTTTAACTCTAACGGTAACGCTTGCGTTTTTACCTATATGGGCTTCAATTGTGTTTATAATAATATTATTGTATAAGTACTATGATAGAATAACAGGAAATAAAATATCAGATTATTATTCAACATTTATGAATTTAACAAATATTTTATTAACTATACAAATTTATATATTATTAAGTGAAATATCAGTGAAATCATTTCAAGATTTTAAACTAACACCAAAAATGGTAGCAATATTAAAATTATTTAGTGTTTTAACTACAGTATCGGTAATTACTTTAGGAATAATATTAAAACATTATACTACAGATTGTTGAATAAATGAATAAATGAATAAATGAATAAAAATTATATTTTAATAAATTTATAAGTTAACCCATAATAAGTATCAGTTTCCCATATACCTGCTATTTTTAATAAAAAAGTGTTAGTTATTTTATCACAATTATCAGAAAAAATTTTAATATTTCCGGTTTTTAATTGTTCGTATATTTTGTATTGAGGTATTTTATTTTTAATATTTATTTTTTTAATAATATTTTCTTCAATAATGCGTAATTTTTCTATTAAATCTTTGTGAATCCCGACATCAAAAATACATTTAAATTTATTATAATATTTTTCAATTGTTATATGATTAATATTAATAGCTATATAAATGCCATTTAACATAAATAAAGTAGATGAATAAATAATTCGTATAAAATAACCATCATTCATTATATTATTTTTAATAGGTTCACAAAAATATACACAGTCATCATCATATTGATCTAATGTTTTAACTATATTCATTATAATATATTTATTATAATGAATTATATTTATTACTTTTGAAAAGCAATATAATATATAATTGAAGAAAAAATAGTAATAAAGAATCTTTAATAATAATAATAAATCAACCAATGAAATTTCAAGAGACCCATTTTGAAGAATATATTAGTTCATTAAATAAGTTAAATTTACATCCAAAGTTAGAGAAAGTATATTCACATTTTCCGTGTTCAATAAATAAATTAGGAAATTTAATATTTTATGGTCCAAGTGGTATTGGTAAATATAGTCAAATGTTATACTCAATAAAAAAGTATAGTCATTCAGATTTAAAATATGAAAAGAAGTTAAGTATAGTTTTTAATAAAGATGTGTACTTTTTTAAGATAAGCGATATTCATTATGAAATAGACATGTCTTTGTTAGGTTGTAATTCAAAATTATTATGGCATGACATATATCAACAAATAGTGGATATAATTTCAACAAAAACAGAAAAATCAGGAATCATTGTATGTAAAGAATTTCATAATATTCATAATGAATTATTAGAAAACTTTTATAGCTATATGCAGGATAATAATGACTCAAATATAAATATAAAGTTTATTTTACTAACAGAAGAGTTAAGTTTTATTCCCGATAATATATTAAATTGTTGTGAATTGATAAGTCTTTCTAGACCATCTAAAATGAGTTATGCAAAGATAAGTAGACAAAAGTTGCCAATAAATTTAAAAATAGAGAACATAACTAACATAAAAAATTTGCATGTAGAAATAAATGAATTAATGTCTCCTTATAAGATTATATGTGATAAAATTGTAAAGGAGATGGTAAATATAAATAATTTAAAATTTTTAAAATTCAGAGATAATTTATACGACATATTTATTTATAATTTAGATATAACAGATTGTATTTGGTATATAATGACGAGTCTAATAAATCAAGAACATATAAAACAACCAAGCATGTCTTTAATAATGATAAAAACATATACTTTTTTAAAATATTATAATAATAACTATCGTCCCATTTATCATTTAGAGAGTTATTTATTTTATTTAATAAGTATAATTCATGGATTTAAATAAAGCTTTATTGATTTTAGAAATTGGACAACTAACAAATTTGACAGAAGAATATATAAAAAAGAAGTATCATAGATTGGCATTAATAAACCATCCAGATAAAAATGGAAATAGTTTAGAATCAACTAACAAATTTAAAGAAATAAATGAAGCACATTATTTTTTGTTAAAAGAGCTACATACAATCAATGGATCAAATAATAATAATCAAGGCTCGCAGCGAGACTGCTTTGTTAGTTCAAATCAACCAGAAGAGTCAAATAGTAAGTATGTATATTTATTATCACTTTTTATTAGTAGTATTATAGAAGGTCCAAATTCATGGAATAAAGATACAATAAAGAATATAATTAAAGAAATTGTAACTTTAGTTGCTTGCGAAAAAAATGTATATCTAGAAAATATTTTTTTAGACCTAGATAAAGACAGCTCATTAGAAGTGTACAGTTTTATATGTAAGTATAAGCATATTCTACATATAAGTAATGATACTTTAGAATTTGTTAGTTCATTGATAACAAAAAAGTATAAAAATGACAGAGTATTTATATTAAATCCTTCAATAACAGATTTATTAGAAAGCAATATATTCAAGCTTGACATAGATGATCAATTATATTTAGTACCATTATGGCACAATGAATTATATTTTGATACGAAAGGCTTAGATGGGGGAGATATTATTGTTTTATGTAATCCTGAATTACCAGAAAATATGACGATAGATGAAAACAATAATATTCATGTATTATTAGACTTAGAAGGGCAATATTTGTTAGATCTAATAAAGAAAGAACAAGATTCTAATTCACAATTTGTTAGTTTGTTAATAGGAACAAGAGATTTTAGTATTCCTTTAAATAAGTTACACATGAAAAAAGAACAAATATATAGATTCCTTAAACAAGGAATAGCAAATGTAATAGAAAATGATATGTACAATATTAGTAGCAAATCGGATATAATAGTAAAAATTCGTATTATTTAAAGATAAGTATTTTAATTTCATGATTGATAAAAAATGAAATTAAAAGTGTTTAGGAACGAAAGAAAGAATATAATATTTATAAATTAGTTTATTTGATTTTAAATTAGTTTGTTTGAATAAATTATTTTCTTTTATATTAAGGCATATTTATAAATTATATTGCTAATTAATTTAGGCATCCGTCTTCTTGCGAATAACCTTCTTCTTTGCTGCGGCAGGCTTCAAATCCTCAACAATTTCCTCCTGAACAACTGCCTCTTGAACTTGAGTAAATACTGTTTCTACAACAGGTGTAGGTCTAGGAACATGTACATCTGCTTCATCATCGCTGTCAATAACAAGAGTAGAAACTTGTCCATCATCAGGCTCCTCAATCACCTCAACAGGAGGGAGCGTCTTTAGAAGTGCCTTGTCAGCTGCCTTGGGCTTAAGGAAACACTGTCCTTCCATAGAAGGCTTTGGCTTTTGAACAATGGCTTGCTTCAAGTTCCAAGTGATTGAAACCTTGCCATTAACAAACCAAAGTCCGCCACATTGTAACAAGCAAATCACATGAGTCTTCGGCTTCAAATACTCTAGTGGGCTCAAATGAGTGTTTACCTTTCCGTTAATATACAAAGGAGTACCTTCTTCATCGTAAATCTCAGGCTTCCAAACACCACTCCAACAAGGAATCTTAACAGTTAGAGTAGGTGCCTTGGTTAGATCAGGTTCCTGTGATCCCTTGACCTTGGGATGTCTAAGCATCACATTGAATTTTTCATCCATCACATCCATGCTAGTGATTTGCTTACCAAACCACTTCTTAGAATTTTCCATCGCGGAAGTCTTTACCGCATTTTCTAATTGTCTCATTCCATCAAGAAATGCTTGACAATCCGCATTAGGAAAATCGCTGTTAGGGAATTGAAGTGCCATAGTAAACTTTCCTGTGGGATTTTTCTGTTGATCCATGCCTTCCTGAGCGCCCCAAGTCAAAATCAAAGGGCTGGAAATCGTAAGAGATTCCTTGCTTAATTTATTATATAAATTTACTACCTTTCCTCCCGAAGCATGCGCCTTGGGCTCAGAATAGGAGAAGATTTGAGTATTCATATTAGTTCCGTCAATGATAGTGTCAGACATTGTATTGTATAGTATACTATATATATAAGTGCTATCTTTAAATCAATTTTTTTTAAATTATATTTTCAATTTGGAAATCATAATAAATACATACATTTATCATAAGCATTTGAAAAATAATATGAAATAATATGAAATAAGATGAAATAATATATTATAAAATAATTCAAAAACAATAATATAATATATTATATATACAATGTCTATAACAAGATTATCTCCTTCAGAATCAAAGCATAATAATTCAGAGTTTTTTAATAATATGTTAGATAATAGTTATAATAATAGTTATAATAATAATAGTGTGAAATTATTAACAACTAACAAATTAAAAAAAATAGATAATGATTTGATGTGTGTACCTAATTTTAATGAACATAATATGCTTTTACAGTACAATTACAATGTTCAACAGTTAAAATCTATAATAGCACATTATAAATTAAAAATTAGTGGAAATAAAACACAATTAATTACACGAATTTATTCTTTTTTATATTTATCAAATTTTATTACAAGAGTTCAAAAATGTGTAAGAGGATATTTATTAAGAAAATATAATAATCTACACGGTCCTGGCTACAAAAATAAAAATATTTGTACAAATGCGACAGATTTTTTTTCAATGGATCCTTTAGCAGAGCTACCTAACAAACAATTTTTTAGTTTTCAAGATGCGGATGGCTTTATTTATGGTTTTGATTTATTATCTATTTATAATTTAATATATAAATGCGATGGTCAAATAAAAAATCCTTACAATAGACTGCCTATATCATCAGAAAATATTGAAAAATTTAGATCATTATTACGATTAAGTCATGTATTAAAAATTCCCATTTGTACAGAAATAAAAGATATACATGAAGAAATTTCAATTAAAAAATCAATTGAATTAAGAGCCTTAACATTATTTCAAAATATTGATGCTTTAGGTAATTATTCAAATGCACAATGGTTTTTAAATTTAGGTAAACCACAAATGATTAAAATGATTAGAGAATTGATTGATATATGGTCATACCGAGCACCATTGTCTATGGAAACAAAAAGAGCAATATGTCCACCCGTAGGAAACCCTTTTACAAGACTTGTCAATTTTAATCAATTACATACAATAGAAAATATAGATGAAGTACGCAAATATACTTTAGATATTTTAGAAAAATTTGTTAATTTTGGAATTGATCGCGATAATAAATGTTTAGGCGCATATTATGTTTTAGGCGCATTAACTTTAGTTAGCGAAGATGCTGCTTCATCATTGCCATGGTTATATCAAGCTGTATGCTACATGTAATGAAAGATAACAATTATAATTAAATTAAATATATATTATTTATCAAGATCTAAATTCATCACAAATAATATATATTAATGCGTTAAATGACTTAAAAAGATATTACTTTAGTATAGTATAATAGAATGCCCAAACAAAGCAAATCTAAGACTACCGACGTTGTTGATACCCCTGTTGTTTCTAATACTACCGTTTTGGTTGCCGAGGCAGCCGTTAAGGTAACTAAGCCTAAGAAGTCCAAGACTGAACAAGAGCCTGTTCAGACCACTCCTGTTGTTCAAGTACCTGTTGTTCAGACTGTTTCTGTTCCTGTTCCTGTTTCTGTGGAAGAGACTACTGCTGTTGAGGATGTGGAGGCATCTATTGCTGCTCAATCTGTAGAATTCATGTCTAAGCTTAACCAGCTCAGTTCTATGATTGCTACTCTCAAGACTGAGTACAGAGCTATTGAGAAGAAGTGGACTCGTGAGCTCAAGATTGCTCAAAAGAGCTCTTCTAAGAAGAAGAAGCGTGCTGGAAACCGTGCTCCTTCTGGATTTGTGAAGCCTACCAAGATTTCGGATGAGCTTGCCAAGTTCCTTGAGAAGCCCACTGGCACTGAGATGGCCCGAACTGATGTGACTCGTGAGATTAACAAGTACATCCGTTCTCACAATCTTCAGGATGTAGGAAATGGTCGCAAGATTAATCCCGATCAGAAGCTTCAGACTCTTTTGAAGTTGAAGAAGACCGATGAGCTCACTTACTTCAATCTTCAAAGATACATGAGCCCTCATTTCCAGAAGTCTGAGAAGGCTCTTGCTGCTGCTGCTTCTGTTTCTGCTTAAGGAATTAATAAAAATATAAAAATAAATAATAAAAACAAAAATAACAAACAAATAATAAAAATAAATAATAAAAACAAAAATAAATAATAAAAATAAAAACAAAAATAAATAATAAAAACAAATACAAATAATAAAAACAAAAATAAATAATAAAAACAAAAATAATAAATACAAATACAAAAATAACAAATAACAAATAATAAAAACAAAAATAAATAATAACAAATACAAAAATAACAAATAACAAATAAATAATAAAAACAAATAATATATATTTAATTTATTTAAAATATATTATTTTATTGTAATACTTATTTTATTTTAATATTTTAAAATATTAATAGATTTATATATGGCGGAAGAGTCAATATTTGGTTCTGTTACTTCTATTGGAGAAGGTGCTTTTTTTGGTTCCGGTATTGAAACATTTACAATGAGTGATGATATTACATCTATAGAATCATTCGCATTTTCAGAATGTCCGAATTTAACTTTAGTAACTTTGTCACAAAATCTTACTATAATAGGTGAATCAGCTTTTTCAAAATGTCCTAGTTTAGTAGCAATAACACTTCCACCTACTCTTGAAACAATAGGAACAAACGCTTTTTCAGGTTGTACTAGTTTAACAACAATAATTTTCCCAGGTCGTGTAATAGTTGAACCAGGTGCATTTACAAATTCTCCTTTATCTGTAGAAACAGCCATAACTATGCTTAATTATTATTCAGACGCAGAATTATTAGTCATGGGTATAAGTCAAGCAACTATTACAGCAGCATGTTTTAGCGAAGATACAAATATTTTATGTCTTAATTTGGATTCAAAGGAAGAATATATCCCTGTTAAAAATTTGAAAAAGGGAGATTTAGTTAAAACATATTTACATGGATATAGAAAAATAAATATTATATGTAAAGGCATATTAAAAAATAATATTAGCAATTTTAGAGATTGTATGTATAAAATGAAAAAAACAGATGAAAATGGACTTATAGAAGATCTTATGGTTACTGGCGGTCATTCAATTATGGTAGATGAACTAACAAAAGAAGAGCATGATACAACTGTAAGAATTTGGAAATTAGACCAAGTAGATAATAAATATTTATTGATGGCTGGAATTTCAGATAAATTTGAACAAATACAAGGAGACAAAATATTTAAATATTATCATTTTAGTTTAGAGAATGATGGAAACCCAGATAATCGTTATGGTGTATTTGCTAATGGTGTATTAGTAGAAACGCCATCTGAAACCGATATTAAAACATTTAAAACTGTTGTGTTTATATAAATAAATTAGTTAAGCATGTCTATTCGCAAAACTTTCAAAATCTTCAAAACTATCATCGTCAGGACTATAATTTACAATACCAACTAACAAATCTCTTTTATCTAGATGCGTTTGAAAACGTAATACATCTTTAAAATGAATTGTTTCCTCTTCTTTTGTTAGTTGATAATTTTTATTTAATATATATTTAACACAAAAATCTCTAGTAAGCTTTTGTGTCTTTAAAATGTCCCATAAATTTAGAGCATAGATGTGCTCTTTCAGAGTAGTTAAGTCATATTGATTATTATATAAATCTAACATATTATATAATAAGTAATTTAATTTTAAGTAATTAAACAATATATATAAATATATAAAATAATATAAACTAATGCATTTTACCAGAACGCCTTTAAAAAATAAAAAACTGGTAAAGTACGGAACAAATAAAATGGGGCAATATTATAGCAACGAACGGGTTCCTATTAAAAACTATAACACGACTCCCATCGCAGCAAGAATAGATAAAAATATGACTAATTTAAATGTAAATGAACAAGCAACTAACAAAAATTTGAATCAATTTATTCAACCTGTACTTGAGCCTGTTGTATTAGAACCAGAAACAGATTTAAATATATTTAACTATAATTATGATAATACTAATATAAATGTTGGGTTAGCAGAAAAAACCAAAAAAATGGAAGATGACTATGAAGAAATGAACCTAACATTTAATAAGAATCTTAATACAGATGAAAATATACTTAGTTATAGTTGTAGTACTGAAATAAATATGAATGTAAATATTGGATTAGCAGAAAAATTAGAACTAACATTTAATAAAATTCTTAATGCAGATGATAATGTATTTAATTATAGTTATAGTACTGAAATAGATATGAATGTAAATATTGGATTGGCAGAAAAAATAGAAGAAATGGAACTAATATCACAAATTAATACAGATATTAATATATTTAATTACAATTATGATAACACAAATGTGAATGTTGAATTAGTAGAAAAAATTCAACCCTTTGAAGAAATGAAACTAACAACAAATAAAGATGTTATCACAGATATTAATGTATTCAATTACAAGTATAGTACTGAAATAGATATGACTATGAATACTGGAGAAAAAACATTAAATGTTGATTCAGTACTTGATTTAGCAGTTGATTCAGAACTTAATATATTTAATTACAATTATGATAATACAAACATAAATATTGGGTTAGTTGAAAAACTTAAAAAATTTGAAGAAGACAATGACGAAATGAAACTATTATTAAATAATACTGATAATAATACAACCATGAATTTAAAAACAGATGATAAAAATTTTAATTCATTTTTATCTATAGTAACTGAAACTAATAATGATTTTATGGATGATATAGATGATGACTTTATAAATAAACCTTATACAAAAACAGAGATAACATCTATTTTAAATATACTACAACTAAAAAATGTAACAATAGAAAATATATATCAAGAAAAATATGGACCCAATATTAACGCCACTGGATTAGGAGATTTTATTAGAGGGTCATATTTTTTAATGCAATTTTGTGAAGAGAATAAACTTTTATTTAATATAAATATGTTAAATCATCCTATTTCCCGATTTCTTGAAATTTATCAAAATAAACAATCTTCTCATTACAAAAATATTAATAAATTTGATATAGTTAATTTCAATCCTGGTATTTTAGATGATAATATTTTAATAAATATACATGATCATACAATAAATAATGATTTTATATACTTCTTGAAAGATCAAGCTGTTCATAATAAAAAGATATTTACATATCTTATATCTTATCCTACCATAATAATAGCCGAAGAACATAAAACATATATGCGACATTTATTAAAACCTACCAAATATTTGTCCTTGTTAGTTGATGAACAACTAACAAAATTAGGTCTTTTTGAAAAAGAGTTTTCCATTATTCATGTACGATACGGGGACAATTATTTAATTAAAAATGAAGCAGATATTAATGTAAATCATTTAAATACAATTGGGAAAACAATAGACAATTTAGGATCAACTAACAAAATTTTGTTAGTTTCAGATAATATGATTATTAAAAATGTTTTAACAACCAAATTTCCACACATTAAAACACATTATAATAAAATTACTCACACTGGAGAAGGTGTCAAAATAGATACTAACAAATTAAAAAATACAATGGTTGATTTTTATTTATTTTCACGAGCTAAAAATGTATTTGCGTTTTCAGTTTATAAGCATGGAACAGGGTTCAGTAAATGGGCGACAGAAACATATTCAGTACCATATATTTGCCGCTTTTTACAGTAAATATTATTTAATTTATTTAATCAAATAATATTATATTTTATAAAAATTAACTATTTATTATACTACACCAATATGTGCCATCACATACCAATGTAGCTTGATTTGTAACAGATATGGAAGGTTGAGGAGAACCATTTGAATCAATAAATGGAGAACCTGATCCAGCTGCCAATGTGAAGACAGGTGTACTATTAATTTGTTTAAATGTAACAGTCGCGCCTAACAAAGTAGTAGAATTAGGCACTGGAAGCGTGATTGTTTGACCTGCGCTTCCCATGGCAACTGTATAGAACTGAGATAATGTAGTAATAGAACCTTGAATTAGTGTGGTAGACGTTATAATTGGTGTTCCAACCTTCCAATTAAATCCACCTCTTATGTACATCGTTTCAGTCGCAGTACCAATAACTATTTGATTGCTACCTGTAGAATTTGGAACTTGAGCATTGTTTCCAATCATAGTATTGTAATCACCTGTTGTCATTAGTTCACCAGCCTGATTTCCTATCGATGTATTGTTGCCTCCACCAGTAATGCTTCCTAACGAACGAACCCCTACCGCTGTATTACGACCACCTCCTCCTACTAAAACATGTAATGATTCATATCCAAAAGAGGTATTTCCGCTAGTAACATTTGATTGTAACGCTCTGGTTCCAGCAGCAGTATTATTACCAGCAGTAGTTGAAGTTTCTAATGCACCGACACCGATGGCAACATTATTTTGTCCATCTGTATTAGAAAATAACGCATTTCTTCCCACCGCAGTATTATCAGTACCTTTACCATCAACAGCACCTATATTATTTTTTAACGCATAACTACCTACCGCAGTATTATTTATTCCAATTGTGTTATATCTTAGCGCCTCAATGCCTATCGCGGTATTAAATGTACCAGATGTATTTGAATTTAATGCAGCATCTCCAAACGCTGAGTTATAACTTCCGGATGAATTATAAAGTAACGCCCAATGTCCAACCGCAGTATTACCATCACCGTTACTACTCGCTAATGATTGATATCCGACCGCAGTATTTTGGGCTCCAGCTGTATTACTAAACAATGAGTGCCACCCTACCGAAGTATTGTAACTAGAATTACTAACTTGTAACGCACCGTTACCAATCGCAACATTTCTGAATCCAATTGTATTTCCTGCTAACGCACTTAAACCAACGGCTGTGTTAGAATCTAAATCACTAAGTGATCCACCACCGCGTCCAACAGTTAAGCCATGTACAGTCGCATCATTGGTTGTATTTAAAATGCCAGGAACCTGGACAGTTTCTAAACTGGTTCCCATCTTTATTTGGTTGGTAGCCGTAATTTGTGCTCCATATCCAACGGCAGTAGAATTAGTAAATGTATTTGCTGAAGCATCCGTCTGAGAACCTAAAAAAGTATTTTTATTTCCCGAATTAGTATAACCAGCTTGAGTTCCTAAAGCAGTATTTTCAGAACCAGTAGTATTACTAGGATTAGCCATGGCATTAGAACCTACCGCAGTATTAGAATTACCTAATACATTAAAACATATTGCGGCAGTTCCTAAAGCAGTATTATAATTGCCCGTTGTATTTTGTAAAAGCGCATTGGTTCCAATGCATGTATTACTTTCACCAGTATTAGATGATCCAGCAAATGCTCCTACCGCTGTATTCCATTTACCAGTATTACTGCTTAAAGTAGCGACACCAAAGGCAGAATTTTGTCCAGGAGAAGTATTATTATTAACATTTAATGCTCCGTTTCCATATTTTGTATTTTCAGTTGCCATAATATATATTTTATAATATTATAAAATAAAAATTAAATTTATTTTTATAATATTATAAA
>Ga0114969_10001158_pt1 | contig 22436 bp, 15 predicted proteins | sample M_130807_MF_Meta_FD_87316 | JGI IMG/M metagenome (GOLD analysis project Ga0114969, IMG submission 87316) | Freshwater microbial communities from Lake Montjoie, Canada to study carbon cycling - M_130807_MF_MetaG | ecosystem: Environmental > Aquatic > Freshwater > Lake | place: Lake Montjoie...
ATGCCGTGCTGTTGATGACGGCCGTCGTCAGCGACGCGCGGCCTTCGCTGGCGGTCGCTTCTTCGATCGCATCCTCGGAACTCATCCCGCCGGCCGTATCGCGCCGGAATCGACTGATGAAATGAATCGTGTCGTCGTCCACCACGCCCAGCGCCACGGACGCGAGCATGATCGTCGCGACGTTGAGCGAGATATTGGCCCAGCCCATGACGCCAAACACTGCCAACACAGGAAACAGGTTGGGAATGATGGCCAGCAGCCCGAAGCGCCAGGACCGGAAAATGATGAAGATCACGGCAAACACGGTGACGAATGCCGTCGCGAAGCTGCTGATTTGCGACACCACGAGGTAGTGGTCGAGCGTGCTGAAAAGCCGGCCGGATCCGGTGACGGTCGGTGTGACGAGCGACCCCGCGAAGATCTCATTCGCGCGGCGCTCGGCGACGCGGATCTGCTCGAAGACCAGATCCGAGCTCATCGACGCGAGCTTGATGCTGATCTGTGCCTTGGAGAAATCGCTCGCGGTCATGCGTTCCAGCTCGACGCGACCCTCGTCGGCCAAGCCAAAGACGAACAACTCCTGTGCGATGACTGATGGATTGTCCGAGACCGTCGCGACACCAGACGCGCGTGATGTGCCACTCGCGCCCAGCTCGCGATCGACACGCTTCACGTAGTCGACGACCGACGACACCTTGCGCACATACGGCAGCTGTTCGAGCTCACGCGAGAGCCGATCCATGCGCTTCAGCGTGTCGGGTTGCTTGATGGCGTCCGGTGGACCTTCGAGCAAAATCTGAAAGTTGTAGATGCCGGCGAGCTTCGTGTCGATCACGGCGGCCGACGTCGAGAGCGGATGCGACTTGGCAAAGAAGTTGATGTGATTGGTGTCGACGTGCAGCTTCGTGAGCCCGAAGCCGGCGATGGCGGTGATCACCGTCGCCACGGCCATGACGCGCCAGGGATTGCGCGACGAGAACCGGCCGATCCATCGCATCGGCCGGGCAAACCAGGTCTCCTGCGGCGCCTCGGCGGTGACCTCGTCGAGCCAACCCAACATCGTGGGCACGAGCACGATCGACAGGGCGAAGTCGACCATGATGCCGATCGCTGAGCCGATGCCAAACTGACGCACCGCCACGATGTTGGTCGTGCACAACGACAACATGCCGAGCGCCGTCGTGCCGCTGGCACCGAGCAGCGGCGCAAACAGGTTGGCGACCGTCGACTTGAACGCGGCTTCCTTGCTGCCGTGACGGCGTTCGTGGTCGAAGTGCTGCAGGATGTGCACGTCGTCGGCAATCGCCAACACGACAATGAGCGGCACGAGCATGCTGCTGAGGACGTTGTAGCTGAAGCCGAGGAGGCTGTAGAGGCCGAGCGACCAGAGCACGCTGATCAGCACCGCGACGAGCGTGAGTAGCGTTTTCTTCCACGAGCGGAACAGCAGATAGATCGCCAGCATCGTGACGAGGAAGATCGGCGGTGTGAAGACGCGCTGATTGTCGAGGGTGACGCGATTGTAGGCCTCGGTGATCTCGAGGCTGCCGTTCAGATGTGCGGTGAACCCGGCGGGCGTTCGACGCGCGACGAGGCCCTCGATCTCCGTCAGTACCTGCCCGCGCACGGCGTCGATCTTCGCTTCGTCGAAGAACACGATGATCGCGGCGGTAGTGCCGTCCTCCGAGATCAGATCGCCGCGCAGCAGCGGGTCGTCGAGCGCACGCGCACCGACCTCGGCGGGTGTCTTGCGGCCGAGGTCCTTGAAGAGGCGCCGCACGTCGAGCCCGCCGTCATCGCCGGCGGTGGCCGGAAGGGCGTCGATGACCGTGGCCGTGGCGAGGCTGCTGACGCGTTGGACGGTGTTGACCTTCTCGATGTCGGCCGTCAGCGCGTCGATCAGCTGCAGCCCGTCCGCGCTCAGCAGTCGCTCACGCGTGTGTGCCTCGATCGCGATGATCAGGGTGCGGGTGCCGCCAAACTCGTCGCGAAAGCGCGCGTAGTCTTTGTAGATCGGGTCGCTGACCGAGAACCACGCGGTCAGGTCGTTGTCGATCTTGGTGATGTTGGCGCGCGGCGCAAACGCGACCGCACCGATGATGATGATCGTGGTGAGGACGCGGCGCCAGCGCCAGACGAATGCCGCAATCGCCTGGCTCACTTGATGACCTTCTCCAGTTCGCGACGGGTGAACGCGTCATCGGTGAGACCGACGTCGTACTCGGCCTTCTCGACCGTCAGCTCCGTGCGGGTCTTCTGACCGAGGTCCTGCATGCGCATCGACATCACGGTCCAGTACTTGCCGACCCGCTCCACGCGCGTCGCGTCGAAGATCTTCTGAATATCGCCGCGCTGGCCGTAGATGTCCGCGTGGATCACGACGAACGTGTCTTTGCGAATCGTCGAGACGACGCGCGGAAAACGCGCGTTCGCATTCCGGGCGCGCGACTCGAGCGTGTAGGACGCGCCGTTGTCAGCCGTGTCGTTCACGAGCGTGTAGGTGTAGTCGTCGAACTCCCGACCGCCGATGTCTTCGTACGTGAAGTCGCTGCCGACGAAGCTTTCCTGCGCTTCGCTGCCGGCGATGCGGCGCACGCGGGCGAGCGAGGGCAGGTACAGAAAACGCTCAGCCTCCGCGCCGGTGTGTTCCCACACGAGAAACGCGGTGCCGGCAATGTCGGCGGGATAGGTAAAGCGCGTGAGCGACTTGTCACCGTTCGACGATTTCTTTGACAGCACCGTCAGCGCACGTTCGCGCGCGCGATCCTGACGGTCGAACAATTTCATTTTGAATGTCATGCGGCCGTCACGGCCGGTGTCGCGCTGATCGGAGTGGCGCGCGACCCACTCGCCTTGCGTTTGTGGTGTTCCAGCGGGGAGTGCGCCCGCGTCTTTCTGAATGGCGATCCCGGGCTCGGCCTTCAGGAAGAGTGTGAGGAAGACGATTAGGAGGCGAGACATGCGTCTTACGCTGACAGACGGTCCCCGGGGAAAGGGAACCGCGAGGGTCGACTTGCGTTGTGTGAGCCCGGGATCTCCGAAACGAATTATGTGAACACTTTCACAACGGGTCAAGGGTTATCCTGCCTGTGGTGGCACCATTTAGAAAAAAACTGTGGTGGATGTTGGCGCTTGGCGCTGGCACAGTGACAGTTTTGTTCGCCACTGCGGCTTTTGCCCTACGCACCGGCGCGCTTCGACCGCGCGTGATTAGCGCGCTGGCCGACGCACTCAACTGCGACGTCACGTTGGACGCGTTGGAAGTGCGGCTCGTCCCCACCATCAAAGTCACTGGCATCAACCTCACGATTCGACTTCGCAATCGCCCGGAGCTGCCGCCTTTCGCCGAAGCGTCGCGGTTCACGGTCCACCTCGGCCTGTTGTCCATGTACCGGCGTCATGTGGATGTCGTGGACGTCGAGGGCCTCCATATTAATGTGCCCAAGAAGTTTGCCGAGGCGATGGGCACGAGTGGCGCGAATCCACCGCTCGGGCGACCGCTCTTTTCTGTCAATCACCTCGTGACGCACGACGGCACGTTGAATTTTGTCGGCCGGGAACCGAACAACCGTCCGTTGCGTTTTGTCATCCACGACATCGACATCGAGGACCCCGGCGTCGAGCGCGCGATGCGCTTCACCTCACTCGTGACCAACCCGTTCCCCAGCGGCTTCGTCACGGCGAGCGGAACACTCGGACCATGGAATCGCAACGATCCGACGCAGACGCCGCTCGCAGGCATGTTCGATCTCCCCGACGGCGATCTCAGTTCCATTGCCGGCATCTCCGGCCGCGTGGCATCCACTGGCACGTTCACCGGCCAGTTGACGGAGATTCGGGTGAACGGTTCGAGCCGCACCGAGAACTTCTCACTCGAAATCGGCGGCTCGCCGGTGGCCGTCAGCACGACGTTCGACGTGACGATCGACGGCACCGACGGCACCACGGTGCTTGATCGCGTCGACGCGGTCCTGATCAAGACGCCATTGCATTTCACCGGCGTCATCAGCAATTCGCCGATGCCGGGGCATGACGTCACACTGACAGTGGATCTCAAGGACGGGCGCATCGAAGACATTCTGCCGCTCGTGATCACGAGCCCGCGTCCGATCCTGATCGGCCGCATCTCCTCCAGAAGTCGTCTCTGGCTGCCGCCGGGCCGCGCACCCACTGTGCAACGGCTGCAGGTGGACGGCACCTTCGATGTGCGCGCCGCGCGATTCACCGACGCGTTGATGCAGACGACGCTGAAGGAATTGAGCCAGCGTGCGAAGGGGAAAGGCAAGGAGAGCGACATCAGTCCACCGATCGACATCGACATTGCCGGTGCGCTGACCTTGAAGGACGGCGTCGTCCGCATGCCCCGGATTGATGCGGCGGTGCCCGGGGCGCGGTTCGACCTCTCGGGCACCTATCGCATCGGACCCGAGACGCTGAACTTCACCGGTACAGCACGGCTGGAGGCGAGCATGTCGCAGGTCGTCGGCGGATTCAAATCGATCTTTATCAAACCGTTCAACCGATTGTTCAGCGAGAACGGCAGTGGCGCGATCATCCCGCTGGCGATTACCGGCACGCGGCAGGCGCCGGAGTTCGCGGTGCGCAAGTCCGACATTTTCAAAAAGGGAAAATAAGCGTGCGAACACGCTCACGATCGCGGTCCCTGGTCGTCGTAGCGCGGCGTGGTCTTGAACGCCGCGATCTGGGTGGTTTGGCGGACTTCAAGAGCAGTCCGCCCTACGACAGATGTCCACCCTACGAGTCCGTCGCCGTTCTCAACAACGCCTTCGCCGTGTCATCGATCACAGTCGGCGTCTGCGTGTCGTAGTCGAAACGCACGATCACGGTCTTTGCGGTCCCGATGATTTGCCCTGTCGCGACGTTCACGACCTCGTAGCTGTAGGTCAAGCTCGTACGACCGAAGCCGTCGAGGCTGAGTTTCACGTCGAGCTCGTCGCCGTATTTGGCCTGCGCGCGATAATCGAACTCGACGCGTGCGAGGATGAACCCGACGCCGCGTGGCCCGCTGTCGGCCGCGCTTCTGGCTTGAAACCCCATCTGCGCACGCCATAAGTTGAAACGCGCCTGCTCGAGGTACGTGAGGTAGACGGCATTGTTCACGTGGCCGAGTGGATCGCAGTCGCGAAAACGCACTTGCACGCGATGGGTGATGAGCAGCATCAGACGCGCCCGGCGCGCTTCTTCTCAAGGCGGCGCTCTTCCTGCAGGCGCTCGAGCTCGACCGCCGAATGATCCGTGAACTGCATCGCGTCGGCGATCGCGTGATGGCCGGCCTGCTCATGGATCAGCGTGTGCATCTGCTGGCACACGCGTCGATACGCCGGATGCCCCGCCGGCGCCGTGCGCAGCTCGATCACATGCATGGCCTCACGCGCGTTCATGTCCATGATGAAGCGAACGCGATACGCGAGCGACACGGCGTACTGCGCCGCGTCGCGGAGGCCCGCCGACGTGAGCGCGTCGAACAACTCGGCCGAACGCGTCATCGCCGCATCCCAATCGCCGCCGGCGCCAGACTCGATCACCGCCTCCGGACGGATGTGGCCGTGGCGCGTCGTCAGCGACTGCCAGTCGATCGTCATGAGGCGGTGCCGCTGCAAATCGCGAAACGCGCCGTAGTCGGTGAGCACATCGAAGCGATAGCTGGTCCGCTCGAACGCGCGACCAGGACGATGGCGCCGATTGGTGCGGTTGCCGACGTAGGCGGCGAGCACCGCTGCGCGATCCGCCACACTCATCGCGCGCGCCATCGTCAGCAGCTGATCGTCGGGGAGTTCCGTGGATGTATAGAGCGCAGCGGCCACGACTTTCACTTCGCCGTCCGGATCGAAGTCCGACAGGGTGACTTCCGCGCGGTCGCCAGGCTCTGTGTCAGCCGTGAGACGCGCTGCCACGGCGAGCGTCTTCGCGCGCGCATCGGCAAAGTACGACGTCCACACGCCGCCACGCTCGGGCTGATCGACCCGCGTCAGAAACGCAGGGATCACTTTCCTCAGTTCCGTCAGCATCGAGTCGGCGTAGTCGCGCACCTCAGCCAGCGGATGCGCGCGCATGCGCAGAATCAGCGCCTCGTACGCCTGCCCCGTCGCGTAGATGCCGACGTTCGACTGCGTCGCCGCGGGCAGAAGCCCGCGCAGCGTGTCGAGGGCTTTCGCACGCGTCGCGGAACGATAAACGGCGTCGGAATCTCCCGACGCCTTCGGATACTTCTTCTCGAAATACGCGCGCAGTGGATCGATCCACTTTGCATACGTCTCAAACGTCGCATCGAGCGCAGCCACGTACCTGGCGCGCAGCGGATGCCCGTCAAGCTCCGACGGCACGTGATACCGCCAGACGTCCCCGGTGCGATCCGTGTACGGAATGTAGCGCGTCGACTGCTCGAGGTACGCCGCCAAACGGCCGCGCTCGAGCACCTTCGTCAGAATGTTCGAGACGTTCTCGCACGCGAGGTGCACACCACCCAGCTGCGCTACCGAGTCGTCGCCGTAATCGTTGAAGATGCGGCCGTACAACTTCTCGGCCCGCTCCACACCGACTGCCGACGGGCCGGTGTCGCCGGCCGCGGCAAGATCGGTCGCGAACTCATCAAGGAACAGCTGACGCAGCGACTTCGGCGACCGCGAGTACCGAGCGAACAACGCACCCTTCACCGTTTCCGGCAGATTGATCAGTGCAAAGACCGGACGATCCGTGTTCGAAAAGTATCGCGAGAGCAGCTCGCTATTCGTCGTCGTCATCGTCGTCGTTCTTTCGCCAGAAGCGGGAGTACTCGTCGAGGAACGTGAGTGTCTCGAAGCTCTTCATGCGATCGAAGAAGAGCACGCCGTCGAGGTGATCGGCCTCGTGCTGGATCACGCGCGCCGGAAGGCCTGAGGCCTGCACTTCGATCTTCTTGCCCAGGCGGTTGAACGCCTTCACGCTGATGGCTTTGGGCCGAGTCACCATGCCGCGAATGTCCGGGATGCTGAGGCAGCCTTCCCAGTCGGCGTCCAGTTCGGCCTCGGCAGCGCCGGGTGCGATGAGCGGCGTAATCACCGGATTAATCAGCGCGACAAACGGCATCTCGTCGTCATCCGACATCTGGCCGGTCAGTTTCGAGGAGCGAAGCCCAGCCACAAACAGCCGGACGCTCTCGTGAATCTGCGGCGCCGCCAGGCCGATGCCCTGATACTCGCGCATCGTCTCGAACATGTCGTCGATCAGTTGCTGAAAGGCCGGGGACACGATTTCGGCCGGCTCGACGGTGCGGGCTTTCGCGCGGAGCACGGGATGGCCCATGCGCGCGACTTTGAGGATCGCCATTGCAACCAATTATAGGCGTGCTAGAGTTCCGCCCATGCGTTTGAGACTCCTCTCTGCGGCAGGACTTCTGGTGTTGGTGGCAACCACGGCGTGTGGCACGGCGGCGACCTCGCCAACGTCGACGACGACACTCGTCACAACCTCGCTGGTGAGCACGAGTCTGCGGATGGGAACCTACGCCTCGACGCAGTCGATGACGGCGCAGGCGGGCACCTGCGGCGGCTTCTCATGGACGATCACGAGCCTCACGGCCACGTCAGTGGCGGGCACCTTCTCGGCAACGTGCAATGGCAGCGCGCAAATGTCGGGCACCGGCTCGGCGCAAGCGACGCTCGCAAGCAACGGCACGATCAACTGGACCGGCACGGCCGTCGCCTCGGTGGCCGGCAATAACAACTGCGCGGTCGCGCTCAGCGGCACCGTGGAAGTGACTGGCTCAGGATTCAAGATCCCCTACTCAGGCACGACGTGCCTCGGCCCGGTCAGCGGGACGGAAATTCTCGGACCGAAGTAACACGGCGTTCAGCGCGCCGCATTGATGGCGTGCAGATCTGCGGCGTCGAGTCGCACGTCGGCCGCAGACAACGTGCTGGCGAGTTGATCGATGTTTCGGCAGCCCACGACTGGAATCGTCATGAAGGGTTGCGACAAGAGGTACGACATCACGACCTGCTCGATCGTGAGCGATCGCGCTGATGCCACGCGAGACAACGCGCGGTATCGACGCTGGTTCGGCGCGGCCGGGTAGCCGGCCGGCGTACGGCCGAGACGAACACGCAGCGAGCCCATCAACGTCGCCATCTTCGAGAAGAGTCCGCCGGCCTGCGACGAATGCGGCACGCAGGCCATGCCACTGGCCGCATGCAGGCGATGCATTGCGTCGTCCATCACTGCGAGACTGCGATCGGGCAGCGCGCCCGGATCGATCACGGCCGCATTCCACATGGGTTGATTGGCGACGAACGGCGCCTGCCCGCTGCCTGCGGCGTAGTCATTCGCTTGGCGGATTCGGTCAGCGGTCCAGTTTGAGCAGGCGATGTGTCTGATCTTGCCGGCGCGCACGTGGGTATTCAGCGCGTCGATGATCTCTGCGACTGGTGTTGATGGATCATCGCGATGGACGTAGAACAGATCGATGCTTTCGATGTGGAGTCGGCTCAGGCTCGCATCGACATCTGACGCGATCTCCCGCGCGTTCAGACGCGACGAGCCGTCGTCGTGCGCCTGGCCGCCCTTGGTGGCCACCACGATCGCGTTGTGATTGCAGCGGTCGGCCATCCATCGGCCAATCACACCTTCGCTGCGGCTGCGTTCGCCGGGAATCCAGTCGCTGTAGGTGCGCGCCGTGTCGATGAAATTGCCACCGCGCGCCGCGAAGGCGTCGAGCAGCGCATAGGCCGTGGGCGTGTCGATGGCGGAACCGAACCACGCGGTGCCCAGCGCGATCGGCGACACGTGCAATGCGGTGTCGGGGATCGTGCGGAGCGTCATGGCCGTCATCAAGGAACAGGCCGATGATAGCGCACGGCTCCAGACATCGTCGGTCGTGCCGATTACGGAGACGGCTGTGCTTATGGTGTCTGCGACATCTGTCGTCTTGCTCTTCGCGCTCGCCTCCCCGTCGCCGACGACGCCGCCGGCCTCGCTCGCGTCCGTGCGACGACTGGCCGCGGACCTCTCCCGGCGACAGCAAAGCGACGACGAGGGCGACCGTGTGGCCGCGTCAGCAGAACTGGCTCAGCTCACCGAAGCTGTGATGGGTGGCGGGCCCGGGAACGACCCGAACTCCACGGCATTGGCGGCGCGCGATGCACTCGCGTACACGCCGCTGTCGCTTGGCTACTCGGTGAAAGAAACGGCCGACATCGTGAGCGAGCGTGTCACCAAGCGCGCGCTCGATACGGCGCACGCGATGCGACTGGCGGGCCAACGCGACGCGGCGGCTGAGTATCTGAACCGTCACTACCGGGCCGTGACAATCGCGGTCGCCGCGCCCGCTCCGGCCTTCCTCCCCATCCTGCAAACGGCACCGACCGCGGCCTTGCCGCGGGCTGCGCGACCGATGCGTGTCGCAGTGCCCCCAGCCAAACCGCGTCCGGCCGTGGCAAAGCCCTCGCCCGAACCGGTCGAGGCGGCGATCGTGAAGTACGCCCAGCGGCACGGCGTGGATCCGGCGCTCATCCGCGCGATCATCGGCGCCGAATCCGCCTACGTCTCAGGCGCACGTTCATCGGCCGGCGCGATTGGATTGATGCAGTTGATGCCCGCGACGGCGCGCGCCCTCGGCGTGAACCCGCACATCGCCAACGAAAACATCGAAGGCGGCGTGCGCTACCTTGCGGCACTGATCAAGATGTTTGGAGGCGTGGAGCTTGCGCTGGTGGCCTACAACGCCGGCCCGGGATTTGCTGAGCGTTACGCCAAAGGACAGATCTCGCTCTACGGCGAAACGCTCGACTACGTGCAGCAGGTAATGGCGCGGCTTGAGCGACGTCAGTAGCGCTGACGCTACTTCCCCGCCATCTTCTGCTTCAGCACTTCGAACCAGTTGAGCACCACGCGCAGTTGGTTGGTTCGGCCGTCGTCGATTACGGGTTGAATGCGAATCAGGCGATCACCGCCGGTCGCAATATCGAGGGCCTGGGCGATGCTCGCGTCGGGGGCGAGGATGAGCACCGGCTTGCCCAGTTGCCCGTTGGCCCCCACATCAACACGCCACATGCCGGTCCGCGCGTAACCGCTGTAGTAGATGGCGCGGCTGTTCGGCGCCCACACTGGGGTGAGCCCGCCGTTGGTCGAGACCTGCACGCGCTCGCCATTCACGTTTGGATACGGCCGCATGAACACTTCAGCGCCAACTTCTGATCTGACGGTGTAGGCCAGCCACCGACCGTCGGGCGAGACCTTTCCATCAAGCGACCAGTTGCCGTCAGATACGAGCCGCTTCGGTTCCGGCGTTCCGTTCAAATTGACGGCGAGCACCTCAAAGGTCCTTCCTTCGACACGCGTGACGATGAGCGTTTGGCCGTCCGGCGTGGCGCTGGTCGGATTGAAGGTCTCGTTCGGCTTGCTGTTCAGAACCGGCTGCGGCGCTCCGGCGCCGTCGGCGGACATGCGATACACACCGCGGTCACTGACGGTTGGGCCCACATAACGATAGTAAATGCTACGCCCATCCGCGCTCCAGGCCGGGCTCAGTGCTCCACCACCCGGGGGCGAGACGCGGGTGAACGTCCCTCGCGTGAGGTCGAAAACCCAAATGGCACCCACCCCCCCGTCGCTGATCAAGACCGCGATGCGATTGCGATCCGGGGAGAGGATTGCGGTCTCATATACATGAGGCGGTGCCGCCATCGGCGTGACGACCCCGCGGTCATCGACCCAGGCGAGACTCTTCGTGCTCAGCGCGGCGCCCGCGACATAAACGAGCGAACCGGCGTCGGACACATCGAAGTCCGCGGCGCCGGTGGCGGCCTTGTAGGCCGCGCCTTCGATCACGCGCACAGCCTCACCACGGAATTCGCACGCGACTGGATCGAAAGGCGCCGCAAAAACGCCCTGGGCGTTGGCGTACAACAAATGCCCCGTCGCGACAAATCGCGGATACGAGGCGCCGGCCTTGATGACCCGCCACTTTCGCGTCGCAAGATCGACGACCGCGATGTCCATGGCCAGGGCCGCGACGCCCTCAGTCGGTCGCCGCGAGACCGCGAACACCACGTGCTTGCCGTCGGGCATCCGCGTTGGCCAGAGGTGGTCGAGTTCACCGGCTGCGGTGTCGGGCTTCGTCAGCACCTCCGGTTGGCCGCCGGCAGCCGAGACTTGCAGCAAGCCGGTGTCCTGGAGGCCCATGCCGAAAATGATCGAGCCGTCTCTCCCCCACGTGGCGCCGCGGAGGTTGCTCGCAATCTGCGCAATCTCCAATGGCGACCCGCCATCGACCGGAAGCTTCATCAGCCGCCCACCCGAGCCGTTGGCTACGCCAGCGTAATAGCCGAGCCACTTGTCATCGAATGAGAAGAACGGCGATCGCGGTTGTGCGCCGAGCCCCGTGAGCGGCGTGTCGCCGAACTGATCGAGCGACCGAAGCAGAATCGTCGAGCCGCCATCGCCGTGGCCGTACGCGATGTGCCGGCCGTCATGCGAGATCGCCAGATCGGGCTGGTTGACGTTGATCTGAACGCGCTGTCCCGGTGGTGGTGCCAACTCAAACGAGACTGTCCGCAAGGGCTCGGGTGCGCGTGCCTGCCAGACGACAATTCCCGTGATTGCAGAGGCCGCGACGACGGCGGCGGCCGCCACCAGCACGGTGCGCCCGCGGTTCGGCGACAGGACCGTGGCACTCGTCGTCGCTTCATCCTTGCCGGCCGACAGCGCGTCGGCGATTTCGAGACGCGCAGTGGCCATCGAGTCGAGCCGGTCGGCGCGATCTTTCTCGAGACATCGGCGCAGCAATCGCCGGATCGGCGCCGGCGTCGTCGCTGGCACGACGTCGAGCGGCAGCGTGTCCTTGAGCACCGACGCGAGTACGTCAGACACCTCGCTGCCCGGATACGCGCGGCGACCCGACAGCATCTCGTAGAGGACAACACCAAACGCCCACACGTCGGCGCGCTTGTCGACGACCTTGCCGCGCGCCTGCTCCGGGCTCATGTAGGCCGCGGTGCCGATGATCATTCCAAATGCGGTTGCTGCCGGGCTGGTCATCGTCGGCGAATTGGCGATCGACCCGGAGGCGTCACTCGATCCGCCAGGCGTGGCCAGGCCGAAATCGAGCACTTTGACCGTGCCATCGGCCCGCACTTTCACGTTGGCCGGTTTGAGATCGCGATGGACGATCCCGAGTTCGTGCGCGGCTTCGAGCGCACTGGCGATCTGTCGTGCAATTCGCAACGCCTCGTCGAGCGGGACGGCACCGCGCGCCAGGACATCAGACAGATCCTCGCCCTCGACCAGTTCCATGACGAGAGCCTTTTCCTCCATCCCGTAGATCTGCGCAATGTTCGGATGGTTGAGGGAGGCGAGGGTGCGGGCTTCGCGCTCGAACCGCGCCACGCGGTCGGCGTCGTCCAGAAAGGCATTGGGCAGGATCTTGATCGCCGCGTCGCGGCCAAGCCGCGCATCGCGCGCGCGGTACACCTCACCCATCCCGCCGGCGCCGAGCGGACCGACGATCTCGTAGCTGCCGATGCGAGTGCCGGGAGTGAGGGCCATGGTCCGCGCCTATCGTAGAGCTTTTTGGCGACGTTCCGCGCGGTCAGAATTCAATCGCCCGCCAGATCAAACACCTCAAGGAGCGCATCGCCGACCGCACGGAGTTGTTGGGCCGGAAGGCGCGACAACGGCCCCTGAACAAGGCGGCGATTGTCGATGGCGCGGATCTGATCGATCAGCGCGTCCGAGTCCTTCTTCAACGTTCCGGCGGCTCGGATTCGAAACCGAAGCGGCTCAGCGTCGTCAATGAGTTGCGTGGTCAGGGGCACAACCAACGTCGAGGGATGTTCCGCATCGAGGAGCGCCTGGGCCTGGATGATCAGCACGGGTCGAGTCTTTCCCGGCTCTGTTCCGCGCCGAGGATTCAGATCCGCCAGCCAGATCTCGCCGCGCCTACGCATCAATATCCTTCTCGATCGCGGCAAATTCCGCGTTGACGCGCATGCTCTCGCCGCGGACCTTGCGAGAGGCATCGCCGAGGCGGCGGGCGCGCAGGTGGGCACGGGTCTCGCGGTTCATCTGTTCGAGGGCGCGTCGGATGTAGGCAGCGCGCGTGAGCCGCAGCGCGTCCGCGTAGCGGCCGGAGGCCGCGAGTAATTCTTCGGGGAGCTTCAGAGAAATAGCCGCCATGGATATCCCTTTAGGATATGCGAAGAGAATATCACGAGCCCGTGCAATGAGCGTGCCCTACGCGAGTTCGTCAGCCGACTTCGCGCCGTAGAACGCGAACCACGGGTGCGCGGGCTTGATGGCTTCGTTCACGTTCTTGATGTTCTCAACGCCCTGCGTCTCAAGCCACTTCCGGAAGGCGCCCGCGCCGTCCTTGGCGTAGATCGACATGCCGTCTTTCCACGTTGCGCGCCCGCAGAGCACGCCCGAGTAGTTCACGCCGCTTTCAGCTGCCAGCGCAAGACCTTCGGTGAATTCAGCGTTGCTGACACCAGCCGAGAGATAAATGAACGGCTTGGTCGAGACCTTCGCCGCTTCGAGAAACCACTGCGCCGCTTCCTTGCGCGAGTACGCCGCGGGGCCGCCGCCCGATGCCTTCGAGCCCTCGACGTATTTCATGTTGACGGGAATCTCGACCTTCATCACGTCGACGCCGTAGCGGTCCTTCGTGAATTCGGCCATCGCGCCAGTCACAATCGACGGCTTCTTCTTCGCGTAGTCGAGGCTCTTCTCATCGGCGCCTTCTTCGTAGCCCACAAACTCGAGAAAGAACGGGATGTCGTTCGCGCGGCATTCGTCGCCGATGCGCTCGACCCACGCCTGCTTCAAGTCGTTGACCGGCTTCGGGTCGAACGGCGTGTAGTAGAGAAGAATCTTGAGACAGTCGGCGCCAATTTCCTTCAAGCGGCGCACCGACCAGACATCGAGCAGGTCAGGCAGACGGCCGGGGGTGGCCGAGTCGTAGCCCGTCTTTTCATACGCCATCAGCAGGCCGGAACCCTTGGCACGGCGCTTCGAGGCGGGAATGCCCCACTCCGGATCGAGCAGGATTGCGCTCGCGTGCTGCGTCAACACTTCCGCGACGAGGGTCTTGAACTCCTCCATCATCGCGTCGGTGACGTCTTTGCCGCTCTCCTTGGCCAGGGCCTTCTTGAGCGATCCGCGCTGATCCATGGCCGCCGCAGCGATCACGCCGCGATCGTTCGAAACCGCCTTCATGCCAGCCAGCTTGCCGGGGGTGAGTTTCATGGGAGAAATCTTATCAATTCATGCGGCCAAAAACCGAAGGAGACCCCTGGGCCCGGAAGCTCGGCGAATTAATTTCGTTAACGTGGACGAACGGCGCCCCAACACCGGTCTGTAAGGTAACGTCAAGGATTGTCCCTGGAGGGGTTTTTGAAGCCATCATCCGTACCCAATCGCCACTGGCCCATGCTCCGCGTCCTGGCCGCCGCACTTCTTGCCGGTGTCTGGGCGTTCAGCGCCGACCAGCTGATCGTCGATGCCGCCGGCCGCCAGACCGCACCCGCCGCGGCTCCGCAGGCGCCCGCCTCACTGGCCGCGGCGGGTTGCCGCGTGACGGGCAAAGTCTCCGCACACATCGCAAATCCCATGCGCGCGCAGATGGCTCAGCTCGCCCAGATGGCCCAGGGCAGAGGCGGCGCCGCGCAGGCAGCCGTCGCCGAGATCCCAGCCACCGTCGAAACCGCCCTCCCAGGTGCCACCATCGTCGTCTATCAGGGCACCCGGCTCGTCGTCGCGACCTCAACTGAGGCCGACGGCAAGTTCACGATCCGATTCACACCGGGCCAGACCTTTCACGTCACCGCCGAAATGATGTCGTTCGCGAAGGCCGAGAAAGACATCACGCTCAAGGCCCTGCCGTGTGACACAACGCTCGACTTCCAGCTCACGTTGCGTCCGCGCAACGAACCGCTCAATGCGCCGGCAGCGGGCCAGACAGCAGCCACCGCTCCGGCGACCGCTGCGGCGGCGGCGACGCCAGCCGCACCGGGCGCGCGCGGCGCAGGCGCGCCGGCACGACCGGCCGGCCAGACGGCACCGGGCGGACGCGGGTTTGCGCAGTTGAACGTGACGCAGGACGCCACGGGTGCAGCGGCAGTTGCGGCGTTGCCGGTGTCTGATCAGAACGCGGAGCTCGCGGCGTTCCTGCCGCCCGGCTTCAGCTTGAGCGGGGCGAACGCCGAAGCGGTGTCGGTGAACGGCGGCGGCGACGCAATCAACGTGGATCGCGGCATGCTCAACGACCGCATGACGGCGATCGGTCGTGGTGAGTTTGATCCGGCGACCGGTCAGTTCGGCGAAGGCTTCACGGCGCCGGGCGGCGGTGCCGGCGCTGGTGGCGACGGTCAGGGCCGGGCCGGTGGCCCGGGCGGCGGCGGTGATGGCGGCGGCCGTGGCGGCGGCGGCGGCCTCGGTGGATTCCAGCTCGGCGGCCGCGGTGGCCGTGGCCAGAGCCTGTATCAGGGTTCGGTCAACTACACGTACGGCGGATCGGCGCTCAACACCACGGGCATCCAGCCGCGCAACGGCATCGCCACGGAAGTGTCGCAGCTGCCATTCGCACAGAATTCGTACGGCGCCACGATCGGCGGTCCGCTGATCATCCCTGGCATCTACGCCGACACGAAGCGTCGCACGAGCTTCCAGCTCAACTACACAGGCAACCACTCGACCAACATTCAGGATCAGTACGCGACGGTGCCAACGGCGGCGATGCGCGCGGGTGACTTCTCGTCGAGCACGGTGCAGCTCATCAATCCGAAGACGGGCAAGGCCTACGTGAACAATCAGATTCCCGTGAGTCAGATGGATCCGGCGGCGCTCGCCCTGATGCGGTACATCCCGCTCCCGAACGTGGACGGCACGACGGTGCAGAACCTGCACACGACGGGGACGACGCTCAACTCATCGAACAGCATCAGCCTGCGCATCAATCAGAACCTGACGCCGAATCTGCCGGAACCCGGTCGCGGAGGCGCGGGCGCGCGCGGTGGTGGCGGCGGCGGTGGACGTGGTGGTGGTGGCGCTCCGGGCGGCGGACGCGGTGGCCGGGGCGGGTTGACGATCAACCTCTCGGCGCAGCTGCAGTATCGCGGCAACTCGAGCGAACAGTTCAACGTGATTCCGCAGCTCGGCGGCACAACCAAGAGCACGAGCGTCACCGTACCGCTCACGCTGACGGTGGCCAAGGGACGCACCAATCACAACCTCACGGTCAACATCGCGCGCACGCGCAACGAGACATCGAATCAGTTCTCGAACGCGACAAACGTCGCGGGGCTGGCGGGCATCTCCTATCCGACGGCTCAGGACGCGCTCAACTGGGGCGTGCCGAACCTGACGTTCTCGAACTTCAACGTGCGCGGTGCGTCGGCCAATCTCCGAACCGACAATCGAATCACGACGAGCTACACGTTGTCGAAGCCGCTCGGCAAGCATCAGATGCGGTTCGGCGCCGACTTCCGCTACGACGCGTCTTCGAGCGCGAGCAACAACAACGCCCGCGGGTCGTTCACGTTCACGGGTCTCTACACCGGCAACGGCGCGCTCGCCTCGCGCAACACTGGTGCTGACGTCGCCGACTTCCTGCTCGGCATGCCGCAACAGGCCACATTGCAGGTCGGCGGCACGACGCGCCTGCGCGAGAAGACGTTCTCGATGTATGTCGAAGACAACTGGCAGCGCAGCGCGAAGATGACGTTCAACCTGGGTCTGCGCTGGGAAGTCACGCTGCCGTACACAGAGGCCGACGGCAAGATGGCCAACCTCGACGTCTCGCCGGCGTTCACCGCCGCGAGTGTCGTCACGCCAGGCATGACGGGCACGGCATCGGGCACCACATTCGGATCGGGCCTCGTGAAGACCGACTGGAACAACGTCGGCCCCCGCGTCGGCATGGCCTATCGCCTCGCGCGCAACACGATCCTCAACACGAGCTACAGCATCACCTACAACGCCTCGTCCTACGCCTCGATCGCGCGCAACCTCGTCGGGCAACCGCCGTTTGCCGTGGCCGAAACAAACGTCGGCACGATCGCGTCACCGCTCTCCCTGCAAACAGGCTTGCTCGGCGCCGCGGCGACCACGACAAATAACTACGGCGTGGATCCAAACTATGGCCTCGGCATGATCCAGACATGGAACGCGACCGTGTCGCGCAGCTTCTGGAAGATCTGGTCGGCGACGATGGGCTACACGGGCACACGCGGCACGAGCCTCGATCTGCTGCGCGCGCCGAATCGGAACCCCGACGGCACGCTGCGCATTGCGGGCGTGCAGGCGTTCACGTGGGAATCCTCCGGCGGTCACTCGCTGCTGTCACTCGGCAACATCTCGATCCAGCGCGGCATGGCCAACGGCATGCGCTTTGGCGCGTCGTACACGCTGGCCAAGTCGAAAGACAACGCGTCGTCACTCGGCGCGGGCGGTGCGGTGGTGGCGCAGAACGATCAGGATCTCGAGGCGGAATACGCGCTCTCGAACTTCGATCGGCGTCACCAGTTCTCGGCGAACATGACGTGGGAACTGCCGTTCGGCGTCGGCCGCCGGTGGTTCTCGAATGGCGGCCTGATCGCGGCGATCGCCGGTGAGTGGTCGATGAACCTGAACCTGACGGCGCAATCTGGCTCGCCGTTTACACCGCGTGTTGTGGGCGCGACCAGCAGTGTCGCCAACGGCACGAGCGGATCGTTGCGCGCGAACTACTCGGGCGCGGAGATCTCGTCATCAGATCCTTCATTGCTCAGCTACTTCAACACCGGAGCGTTCTCGGTGCCTGCGGCCGGCACGTTCGGCACGTCGCCGCGCAACATCATCATCGGCCCGGGCGGGCACGTGATCAACGCGACGTTCTCGCGCGACATGCGCATCGGCGGCAACCGCGCCGTGTCGCTGCAGGTCAACGCGAACAACCTGTTCAACACGATTCAGTGGACGTCGATCGACACCAACATCAACTCCAACACGTTCGGTCAGGTGACACGGTTCGCCGGACTGCGCACGATTACGCTCAACGCGAGGGTCAGGTTCTAACATGCGTCTCCGACTGGTAGCCTGTCTCGGCACTCTCGTTCTGGTCTTCACTTCCGGCGTCTGGGGGCAGTCAGGCGCGCCCGCGGCTCCACAGCGGCCGATGTTTCGATCCGGGCAGAACCTCATCCTGGTTGACGTCAGCGTGCGCGACAAGAAGGGTCAGCCGATTGATGGCCTGACCGCCGCCGATTTCGAGATCCTCGAAAACGGCAAGTCGCAGGACATCCAGACATTCGCGTACGAAAAGGTTGCCCCGACATCGAAGGCGATCATCACGGCCGCAACGCTGTCGAACGCCGGCGGCACGAAAGGCGCGGTGCCGGTGACGATCGGGCCGGCAAAGCCCGGCGCAAAGCCAGCGACACCGGAGCCGGCCGCAACGCCCGCACCAACGACGACGGCGGCCGCCGTTGAGGCCACGATTGACGCCTCGGCCACGCCGCTGACCTCGGACCTGGTCGCCGGTCACCGCGTATGGATTCTGCTCTTCGACACGAGCTCGATGCAGCCGGAAGACATTCAGAAGGCCGCGGACGCTTCGCTGAAGTGGACAGCCGACAAGATGTCGACGTCTGATCTGGTCGCTGTGGCCTCGATCTCATCAACGCTGCAGATCCTGACCGACTTCACCAACGACAAGGCCAAGATCACCGCCACGCTGAAGGCGTTCTCGGTCTCGGACGGCACGGCGGTGGCCGATGTCGATGCCAGCACGATGTCGTCAGACGAAGCCACGAACACGGCGACCACGGATACAACGACGGTGGATGCGAGCACGCAGGCACTGGATTCGTTCAACAACGACATGCGCCTGCGCGGGCTGAAGACGATCTGCGACAGCCTCGTGTCGATCCAGCAGCACAAGGCGATTCTGTATTTCAGCGCCGGCATGCAGCGCAACGGCACGGACAACGCGGTCGAATCACGCGCGGCGGTCAACGCCTGCAGCCGCGCGAACACGTCGATCAACCCGGTTGATTCACGCGGTTTGCAAGTCGTCGTGGCGGGCGGCAGTGCGCGTCAGGGCAGCCGCGGCGGTGTGGCGGCGTTCTCCGGTCGTGGCGTGGCACAGCAGTTCTCGCGCCTGGCCGAGCAGCAGGAAGGGTTGCAGTCACTCGCAGCCGACACCGGCGGCACGGCGTTCACCGACTCGAACGACTTCGGCGAAGCCTTCGACGCGGTTGAAAAGGAAATCTCGTCGTACTACATCCTCGGCTACTCCAGTTCGAACTCGAAGCAGGACGGCAGCTTCCGCAAGATTCAGGTGAAGCTCAAGGCCAAGCTCGAGGCCAGGCTCAGCGCGCGTGAGGGGTACTACGCCGATCGCGACTTCGCGAACACGGGCAAGGGCGATCGCGAGAATGCCCTGCAGGAACAGTTGCTGATGCCGATTCCGGCGACCGACGTGCCGCTGTTTGTGACGTCCGCGTACTTCCGTTTGCCGACGGCTGATGCATGCGGCAATCAGGTGGGCTTCGGCGGCGGTCCCGGTGGACCGGGCGGTCCCGGCGGTGGTCGCGGAGGCGGCGGTGGTCGTGGTGGTCCTGGCGGACCAGGGGGCGCCGGAGGCCAAGCCGCCCTCGCGATGTTCATGCCGACCTGCTACTACGTGCCGATCTCGGTGGCCGTGCCGGGTGAGGCTGTGCCCGTGTCGACGACCAACGAAGTGATGGACGTCCGCGGCTTCATTCGCGACGAGCGTGGCCAGACCTTCGCCACGATCAAGTCGACCATCACGATCCCGCCGGCGGCGAAGGACGCGCTGGCCAACAGGCAGGTACTCTTCCAGACCGGCGCGACGCTGCCACCGGGGCGCTACGTCGCCAAGATCATCGTCCGCGAAAACACCACCGGCCAGATGGGCACGTTTGAAACGGCCGTGGTCGTTCCCGATCTCGGACGCGCGCCGGTGAAGATGAGCTCGGTCGTCCTGAGCACGCAGTTGCAGAATGCGACGGGCCGCGCCAAAACGCTCAGCCCACTCGTGCACGACAACATCGAGATCGTGCCGAATCTGACTCACGTGGTGAATCAGGATCAGAAGCTGTACTTCTACTACGAGGTCTACGACCCGACGATGGCTGACGGGGCGCCGCAGGTGCGAACGAGCATGGCGTTCTATCGCAACAAGACCAAGGTGTACGAGACGCCGGTCGTCGAACGCACCGCGCTCGACGCCCTCGACCGCAAGGCCGAGGTATTCCAGTTCGCCCTCGACGGCGACACGTTCAAACCGGGCGTCTATACCTGCCAGGTCAACGTCGTTGACACCGTAGCGGGCACGGTGGCGTTCCAGCGGTTCACAATGGCGGTTCGGCCGAGCGTGAAGGCGGAGAAGTAGAGGAGATCGGGACTCAATTGGTCTCGAAAACGCGACGCGCAAACCATTGATCTAATTGGACATAGCGCGCTGGTTTTCGAGACCAATTGAGTCCCGATCTCCTTTGCCTACGTGCGGTCCGGGAACTTGAACGTCTCCACCGTCACGCCCTCGAGGGCCATCGCGACGAGGGCCGGCACGTCGAGCTGAGCTTCGGCATCCTCTACCAATTGTGGCGTCGTTCGCGTCGATGGCAGGCGCGGCGTGAAGAGCGTGCAGCAGTCTTCATCAGGAATGATGGACGTCTCGTACGTCCCGATCGCACGCGCGATCGCGGTGATCTCTTCCTTATCGTCGCCCACCAACGGCCGCAGTATCGGCCTCGTCGCCACGCGATTGACAGCGGCGATGTTCTCGAGCGTCTGCGACGCGACCTGCCCCACGACGTCACCTGTGACAAGCGCCAGAGCGTTGTGTCGCTCGGCGACGGCCTCGGCAATGCGGACCATCAGGCGTCGGTAGATCACGACACGCAGAGGTGGCGGCACATTGAGCACGACCTGCTGTTGCACGCTGCCGAAGGGCACGAGAAAGAGGCGCGAGCTCAGCTGCGCGCGTGTGAGAGTTTGCACGAGCTGGCGCGCCTTGTCTTGCGACGAGCGCGACAAAATCGGATACGCGTGAAAGTGAATGAACGACGCGCGGCAGCCACGGCGGATCATGCGCCAGGCGGCAACCGGCGAATCGATGCCGCCCGACAACAGGCAGAGCACCTTGCCGCCGGTGCCGAGCGGTAGTCCACCGGCACCGGTTTCACGGTGCGCATAGACGAGTGCGTGTTCTTTCAAGGCCTCGACGCGAAGTGTGAGCTCGGGCTTGGTCAGGTCAACGGCCCAGCTGGTCGCGGCCACGACTCGTTCACCGAGCGCGCGTTCGACCACGGGTGATGGCGTCAGAAACTGTTTGTTGATGCGCCGCACCTTCACTCGAAAGCTCTTCGGCTGAAGGCCACTCAGCATCGGCGCCATCGCCTCCCACATCGCCTCGATCGTGGGTTCGGTCTGCTCAGCACGCGCGAAGTTCGCAATCCCCGGCAACGTCGATAGTCGTGACCGGATCTCAGCCCAATCCGCATTCGGACCGAGCCTCGCCTCTATGCGGCCCTGCACGTGCCGCACATGCGAGATGTCCTGATCAGCCAAGAGCAACCGGATGGACCGCACGAGCGACGCCACAAACCACGGGCGGTTGCGACCCTTCAGAGCAAGTTCCAGAAAATGGATGACGAGAACGGACACCTCGATGAGTCTATCGGTTCGTGGCGGCCGCTGCGGCATTGCCACTGCGTACCGCCCCTTCAATCGTCGCGGGCAGTCCTGTATCCGTCCAATCACCGGCGAGAAGAAATCCCGGCAGAGGCGTGATCGTGGCCGGCCTCGGTGGTGCATCAGGCGCGAGCGAGAACGTCGCTCGCGGTTCGCGGACGACCAGTGCACGCAAGAGTGTGGCGCCGCGCGTACCGGGCAGGGCTCTGCGGGCGTCGGCTTCGGCGCGCGCAATCAGTTCATCGTTTTCCAGCCGAAGAATATCGACAGCGCCGCTGGCCACAGCCGACACGTGCGTGCCTTCACCGACAATGGCATTCCGTCCGAAGAACCAGTGCATCGTCCCGTCCGAGAGGCCAACAAAGGGGCGATCGCGGCCCATGACATCGCGATCGAACCAGAGGTTGACGGTCACGATCGGGCAGGACTTCATCGCTGACGCATTGACAGCGATTTCGGCGAGCGCGGCGGGCTGGTTCTCTTCCCACAGCGCCTGAAACGCGTACCAGGGCACTGCGCTGATCACGGTCCCCGCGCGTACGAGGGCATCGCCGACTCTCACGTGCGTGATGCGATCGCCACTGAGCACGATCTTCCCGGGTCGCTTGGTGAGCAATGTGCCGCCGTGCGCTTCGATGAAACGGATTGCCGGTGCGGCAAACAGATCGTCGAGTGGCACGCGCGGAAGGCCCACGGCGGAATCTTCCGGGCGCGGACCAAACATCTCGGCGAGCACGCGCACGAAC
>Ga0114969_10001161_pt1 | contig 22405 bp, 17 predicted proteins | sample M_130807_MF_Meta_FD_87316 | JGI IMG/M metagenome (GOLD analysis project Ga0114969, IMG submission 87316) | Freshwater microbial communities from Lake Montjoie, Canada to study carbon cycling - M_130807_MF_MetaG | ecosystem: Environmental > Aquatic > Freshwater > Lake | place: Lake Montjoie...
CGCGCCACTCGCCGGGCGCCAGTTCCGACAACCGCTGATAGGCGGCTTCCGCGCCGGGGACGTCGCCCACCCGCATCGAGCCTTCGCCGAGGCGATACCAGGCGGGCGCGAATCCGGGGAAGGACGCGGTCAGCGCGCGGAATTCGCGAACCGCCCCGGCTTCGTCCGACATTTCCTCGAGCGCGATGGCCGCGTACATGCGGGCCAGCGGTTCGTCCGGGGCGAGCGTGGCGGCATCGAGGAACGTCCGTCGGGATTCTTCCCAAAGGCCATTGGCGGCGTAGGCGATTCCCAGGGTTGCCCGCTTGGCGGCATCCCGCGGGTCGGCGCGCACGATGGCGACCATGCCGTCGATATGGGCCCGGACCTGGGGATCCAGCCCGGCGGCATTCGCGGGCAATGCGACGGGCAGCAAGGGAGGTCGGCGCAGCCATTGGACCGTGGCGGCGCCGATCGCGATGGCGAGCACCCCGGCGAGGATTGCCAGGCGCGGGGAAACGCCATTCCGTCCCGTCTGGGTCTTGGCTGACATGTTTGCCATGGGCTGCCGGACCGGTCGCCGCCGGGTGCCAAAAGCAAAAATGGTTCGCGGCGAGGCGAACCATTCTGCGCGGGCGAATCGGATTCGCCGATTACTGCTTCACGGTCGTGTGGTCCTGCATCCAGGCGACATCCACGTTGTCCGGGGAGGGTTGGCCGAGCGCGATCGCCTGGGCGAACTTGACCTTGGGCTTGGTGCGGCCGTCGATCCACTTGTGAATCTCGGAGTGGCCGTCCACGAAGGCGAAACCGCAGGCGCCGTTGTGGTAGCTCGCGGGATAGTCGACGATCTGGTACGACTTCGGGGCGGCGGGGGTGTAGCCGGTCATGTCGACCGCGAACCAGCCGTCGTTGATGCTGTCCTCGCGCTCGTCGACGAAGGCCCAGGTCTGGGACACCTTCTGGATTTCGGTGAGCTTCTTGAACTGCACGTAGCCGCCGGTGAACGGCCCGCCGCGTTCGCCGAGATAGCCGTTCATCGAGATCGAACGGACGCGGGGGACGCCGGTCTTGCCCTTGCTGAGGGCCTTGTCCGCCGGGCAACGGTAGACGCCGGGGGCGCCGGAGTATTTGCCCAGCTGCGAGTTCATCAGGAAGATGGTGTTGGTGTTGTCCGGCGTGTAGCCGGTGTTGACGAGCCAACCGACGCACCACGTCTGGTTGGTCTGCCCGTAGCCGGTGCCGCCGTCGAGATTGCCCGGCAACACGTCGTTGTTGTCGCCGCAGAAAAGGTTGTACGCGAGGCCCAGTTGCTTGCCGTTGCTCATGCACAGGATGCCCTGGGCCTTGGTCTTCGCCTTGGCCAAGGCGGGGAGCAGCATGCCGGCGAGGATCGCGATGATGGCGATGACAACGAGGAGTTCGATCAGCGTGAATCCTCGGGATTCACGGATGCCTCGAGACCGATCGGAATGATTCATGGTGGTGGGGTAATGGTGGATTGAGGGGGCGTGAAAAGTGGTTTCGGTCGCCTAGTTCATCGTGTTCGGAATGTTCTCGGCGGGAGCCTTGCTGGGATCGATGGCCCGAATCGCGTTGAGCGCGGCCGTGATCACGGATCGGTCCTGATCCTGCAGGAGCGGGGTCAGGTTGGGCACCGCCGCTTTGGCGGCAGGCCCAATCTGGCCCAAGGCATAGGCCGCCAACCGACGGGTCAACGGATCCGCATCCTTCAGCAATGGCACGATGTCGTTGATCGCCGCCGCCGAATTCGGGCCGCCGGCCGCGAGTTCGGACAAGGCCGTCGCCTTGGCGTCGCCGGTGCCTTTCAACGCGGCGACTTGGGCAGCCACATCGACCTTCTTCGGGGCATCGCCGTCTTTGCCGCAGCCCAGAATGCCCAGACTGAGGACCGCGCAAAGAAAAGCTCGTCGTGCACACTCCACGGGGGAAATCACAGCGGGATGCCGCCGGTTCACGGGGTCCCGGTCAATGAAAAAGGGGACGGATGCGGCCTCCGGCCCGCGAAGCGGCATCGAAGGCACGCCAGTGTGGACGTCGTCTTTCATTTCACTGTGTGGCTACGGCCATACAGTCGGGCGCGATCCCTCACAAATCAAGTGGGAAGGCAGCGCGCATCTTGCCACGGGTGCATCGGGGTTGAAGGTGCCGCACCGTTGCGCCGTCCCAAGACGGCGGGTTCTCTGTCGTCGTCGGGGGCGGACCCACGATATTTGCCGTGTCCACCAATCCCTTGCCTCGTGCCAATGCCGGGGCGTAGCTTTTCGAGATTCCCTTTATGCCCACCATGGTCCGCAGATTCATCGCCGTCGCCTCGGGAGCGATGGTGGCCGCCGTCGCCGCAAGGGCGGCGGATTCGGCGGCGGAAAAAAGTCTCCCTGCCGCGCCCCCGATTCCCGCCCTGCGCGCCCTGCGTCTGGAACCGCCGTCGCTGGTGCTCGACCATGCCCGCGACGCGCGGCGAGTGCTGGTGTTGGGCGAACGCGCCGACGGCGGCGTGGTCGACCTGACCTCCGTGGCCCGCTGGGTTCGGGGGATGGATGGAGTCGAGGTGTCGGACGACGGCAAGGTCTCGGGGCTCAAGGCGGGCGAAAGTTTCGTGTGGGTCGAGGCCGGCGGCCAGAAGACGAAGTTGCCGGTGCGGGTGGTCGGCGTGGAAAAGAAGCCGGTCGGATTTGTCCGGGACATCGAACCGATCCTCAGTCGCACCGGATGCAACGCCGGCACCTGCCATGGATCCGCCAAGGGAAAGAACGGCTTCAAGCTGTCGCTCCGGGGCTATGATCCGGAGTTCGACTACCAGGCGCTGATCAACGACCTCGGCGGCCGGCGTCTCAACCGGGTGCGGGTCGACGAGTCCCTGATGCTGCAAAAGCCCCTGGGCGACGTGCCCCACGAGGGGCGGCAGGCCGTGCGCCCGGGTTCCACCGCGCACCAATTGCTCCGCCAGTGGATTGCCGAGGGCGCGCGCTACCAGGAAGTCGCCGGGGCGCGTGCCACGAACCTCGTCGTGTTGCCGTCGACGGTGGAGATCGATTTGCCGGGGCGCCGCCAGCGATTCGTGATCCTGGCCCAGTATGCGGACGGATCGACCCGGGATGTGACGGACGACGCGATGCTGTCGAGCAACAACGAGGAAGTGGCGGTGGTGAAGGACGGCACGTTGACGGCGTTGCGTCGCGGCGAGATGGCGGTGCTGGTCCGCTACGAGGGACTGTATGCGGCCCGCGAGGCGCGGATCATGGGGGATCGCGCCGGGTTCGTGTTCGCCCCGATGCCGGAGTACAACGAGATCGACCGGCAGGTGAACGCCAAGCTGCGGCGGATGCAAATCAACCCGTCGGAAGCCTGCACGGACGCGGAATTCGTCCGGCGCGCGGCGCTGGACCTCGCGGGGCAACCGCCGACGACGGAACGGGTGCGCCGTTTCCTTGCGGATCCGGCGGAGTCGCGGAAGAAGCGCGAGGCGTTCGTGGACGAATTGCTGGGGTCGCCGGCGTTCGCCGCGTATTGGGCGAACAAATTCGCCGACCTCCTCCAATGCAACTCGGAGACCCTGGGCAAGAAGGGCGTCTGGGTCTTCCGGGGCTGGATCGAGAAGCAACTCGCGGCGAATCGGCCCTACGACCAGTTCGTGCGGGACCTTGTTCTCGCCCAGGGCAGCACCTTCGAGAATCCCGCCGGCAACTACCTCCGGGCCCTGCGGGATCCGGGCAAGATGACCGAGGACATCTCGCAGACGTTCCTGGGCGTGCGCTTCAACTGCAACAAGTGCCACGACCATCCTTTCGAGCGCTGGACCCAGAACCAGTACTACGAATTCGGCGCGTTCTTCGCCCAGGTCGCGTTCAAGCCCGGCACCCTCGGTCGCGACACCCTCATCCGGGGCAACGAGACCTACGCCTCCGAGCAGGTCTCCGAGGAAATCGTCTATCGCAACTACAACGGCGGCGATGTCCGGCATCCGAAGAACGGGGCGGTGATGGCATCGCGCGTTCCCTACGGCCAATCGCGCGCCCCGGCATCCGGCGAGGATCCCCGGCGCGCCTTCGCCGACTGGCTGACGTCGCCCGAGAACCCGTATTTCGCGCGATCCACGGCGAACCGCTTCTGGAGCTATTTCCTCGGGCGCGGGATCATCGATCCGGTGGACGACATCCGGGCGGGCAACCCGCCGAGCAATCCCGAATTGCTGGATGCATTGACCCGGGATTTCGTGGCGGGCGGGTTCGACCTGCGGCGGTTGATGCGCTCGATCTGCCAATCGCGCGCGTACCAGTTGTCGATCGTGCCGAACCGGTGGAACGCGGACGACACGGTGAACTTCTCGCACGCGTTGCCGCGGCGTTTGTCGGCGGAGCAATTGCTGGACGCGGTGGCGGTGGCGACCGGACACCGTCCGCGCTTCAAGGACATGCCGGAAGGCACGCGCGCGGTGGATGCGCCGGACGGGATGGTGGGCGGCAGCGATTTCCTCGCGCTGTTCGGCCGGCCGAAGCGCCAGAGCGCGTGCGAATGCGAACGCGCGGGCAACGTGACCCTTGCCCACGCCCTCAACCTCGTGAACGGCCCCACCCTCGGGGAGTGCGTCGTGGCGGCGGACAACGGCATCGGCCGGTTGGTGAAAACCGAGTCCGACGACCGCAAGTTGGTCGAGGCAATCTATTTGGCCTGCCTGTGCCGTCCGCCGACCCCGGCGGAACTGTCGGCGATCCAACTCGGGTCGGGCGGCGAGCGCCTGGCGGCCGCGCAGGACCTGACCTGGGCCTTGCTGAACAGCCCCGCATTCCTTTTCAACCGCTGACCCCAAACCACCCATGATCTCCATTCCCGGTCGGTACGGTGCCACGTGCGACGGCTTCAGCCGCCGCGAGTTTCTGCGTCTCGGCGGCGCGGGCCTCGTCGGGCTCAGCCTCGCCGACGTCCTGCGTCTCCAGGCCCAGCAATCGCCCGCGGCGGGACCCGGTCCGGGTCTCTCCAAGAACGGTTGGGGCCGCGCCAAGTCCGTCATCATCCTCTACCTGCAGGGAGGACCGAGCCACATCGACATCTGGGATCCCAAGCCCGACGCGCCGTCCAACATCCGGGGCGACTTCAAGGCCATCCGTTCCAAGGTGCCCGGCATCCATCTGAGCGAGGTGATGCCGCGGATGGCGCAGCACATCGACAAGGCCACGTTGATCCGCTCGATGAGCTACACGCCGGTGGGCTTGTTCAACCACACCGCGGCGATCTACCAGATCATGACCGGCTACACGCCGGACCGGGTCTCGCCGTCGGGGCAGTTGGAGCCGCCCGCACCCAATGATTTCCCGCATCTGGGTTCGCAGATCGCCCGGTTGCGTCCGCCGGAAGTCCCCATGCTGCCGTTCGTCATGCTGCCGCGGCCCTTGCAGGAATCGAACGTGATCGGCAAGGGCGGGACCGCCGGTTTCCTCGGGGCGGCATTCGATCCCTATTACTTTTACCAGGACCCGGCGAAAGAGATCAATCTGGCCGACCTGACGCTGCGACCGGAGGTGTCGAGGGAACGGTTGGAACGCCGGAGCAAGTTGTTGCAACGGGTGAACGACGCGATGCCCGACATGGAGAAGGCGGTGGAGAAGTACGCGCTCGACTCCTACTACCACAAGGCGTTCGACCTCGTGAGCAGCGGACGGGCGCGGGATGCGTTCGACCTTGCGAAGGAGCCGGCGGCACTCCGCGATCACTATGGCCGGCACACCTTCGGGCAGGGTTGCCTGTTGGCGCGGCGCTTGGTCGAGGCCGGCACGCGGGTGGTGCAAATGAACTGGCCCGCGGTCGCCAACGGGGACCCGACGGTCGACGCGTGGGACACGCACGCGGCGAATTTCGGACCGTTGCGGAACCTGCATTGCCCGAAGCTCGACTCCGGACTGAGCGCCTTGCTGGAGGACCTCGACCAGCGGGGCCTGCTGAAGGAGACGCTGGTGGTGGCGTTGGGGGAATTCGGACGGAGCCCGCGCCTCGGCGTCAGCACCAGCGGCAATTCCAATTCGCCCGATGGCCGGGACCACTGGCCCTATTGCTACACGGCGCTCGTCGCCGGTGCCGGCGTTTCTCGCGGCGCGTTGTATGGTCGTTCCGATGCCACGGGATCCTCGCCCGCCGAATCCCCGGTGCATCCCACCCAGATCGTCGCGACGATCTACCACGCGCTCGGGATCGATCCGCACACCATCGTCATGAACCATCTCAACCAACCGCGCGAATTGGTCCAGGCCGAGCCGGTGCTGGGCTTGTTCAGCTGAACGAATCCGAACGATCATGGAAGCACGTCCGGGTTTGTTGTTGGCCTTGGTTGCCCCCGTCGCGTTGGGAGCGGGCTTTGCCCCGATGCCGCGGCTGGATTCGCCATCGGCCACTTTTTTCCAGCGCGGTACCACCAACCTCCTCACCCTGCAGGGCGACGGTTTGGGAGCGGCGACCAATTTCCTCGCGGGGGGGAACGGGGTGAAGGCGATCCGCGTGCCCGCGGGATTGCCGCCGGTCGTGCTGGAGAGTTCCGCGGGCGGGATCGCCGTCCAGCCCGCCAGTCCCGACAAATCGGTGACCGTCCAGTGGGTGGTTGCCAAGGACGCCACGCTGGGTGCCCACGAACTGCGCGTTGCCGGGCCGGGTGGTGTTTCAAACCCGGTGGTGCTCCAGATCGGCGACGTTCCCGAGATTGCCGAACCCGCGCCGGGCAAAGGTTGGGAAGACGCGCCCCGGATCGCGCTGCCCACGGGCATTTCCGGCAAGATCGGGGCGCCGGCAGAGGCCGATCATTTCCGGTTCCACGCGATGGCCGGCGAGGAACTGGTGTTCGACGTGCAGGCAAACCGCACGGGATCGCCGCTGGACGCGACACTGGTATTGCTGGACGGGCAGGGGCACGAGGTGGCGCGGAGCGAGGACGGGCACGGGTTGGACCCGTTCCTGGTGTTCGTGCCGAAGTCGGAGGGCGACTACGTCATCCGGCTTTTCGACCTGCGATACCAAGGCGGCGACGGTTATCGGTACCACTTGGTCGCCGGCGCGGTGCCGTACGTCGAATCGCTGTTCCCTTTCGGGGGCCGACGCGGTGCGACCGTCGACGTCCAGCTTTCCGGGCACCGTCTGGCGGGGGCGGATCGATTGGCCGTCGCGTTGGCCGCGGACGCGCCGCTGGGGCGGCAGGAGTTGCGGGCGCGCACGGCGGCGGGCACCAGCAATCCGGTTGGATTCGAGGTGGGCGACCTCCCCGAAACGGCTGAAAGCGAACCGAACGATGTGCCGGACAAGGCCAACGCCCTGTCGGGTCCCGTGGTGGTGAACGGGCGCATCGGGAAACCGGGCGACGCGGATTTCTTCCGGTTCCGCAGCACGACCGACCAACGCTGGATGGTGGAGGTGGAGGCACGGCGTTTTGGATCGCCGCTCGACGCCTTGCTCACCCTCGAGGACGGCAAGGGAACGGTGCTGCAGCGGAACGACGACGCCGTCGGGCCGGACGCACGGATCGAATTCGACGCGAAAAAAGACACGGACTACCTGATCGGCCTGCGCGATCTCACGGATCGGGGCGGCGATCCGTTCGGATACCGTCTGGTGATCCGGCAACCGGACATCGCGCCCGACTTTTCGGTTCGGGCAAACGCCGGGCGGATACGGTTGCACCGCGGCGGTTGGGCGGCGGTGCGATGCGACGTCGCGCGGCGGAACGGTTTCGACGGCATCGTGCGGGTGGGCGTGGGTCCGATGCCACCCGGGGTTTCGGCGGTCCCGTTGACGGTGGCCAATGGCAGCGAGGGTGGATGGCTCCTGTTGGGGGCCTCCGAGGACGCGATGCCGGGGAACATGCCCTTGCGGTTGGGTGCCTCGGGCGAACAGGGGGGCCGTGCGGTGCCGCATGATGTCGCGCTCAGCGAGGCCGGTTGGCTGACGTTGCTGCCGCCCGCACCGTTCACGGTGGACGTGGCCCAGGCTTCCGTCCCGGTGGAACAGAATTCGTCGGCAACGCTGGACGTGGCGATCACGCGGCGCGCCGGGTTCGACGGCGAGGTGAAGGTGCTCGGCGAGGGGCCCGGCGGGGTGAGCATCGCGGCCCTGGTGCTGCCGTCGGGAAAGTCGCGGGGCCAATTGGTCCTCAATGCCTCCTACAACGCCGCCACCGGGACCCGTCCCTTGCTGGTGCGTGCCGAAGCCGGTGTCGACGGGCAGACGTTGGTGCAACCGGCGCCGCGGTTGGTCGACGTCACCGTGCGGGGAATCCCGCTGTTCGCGACGGCGATGCTGCCGGGTTCGCCGTTTTTCCGGACCGACGCGGTGAGGCTTTCGGCGGCGGCATTGCCCACGAATTCCACGTCGGCGGCCAACAGCACCGAGTTCGTGGTCAAGGTGGAGCGGCGCGGTTACGAAGGGGAAGTCGCCCTTGCCCTCGAGGGGGTGCCGGACGGCGTGACCGCCACCGTGCAACCCGTGACCGCCAAGGCCCGCGAGGCTTCCATCCGCCTCTTGGCGACGGACAAGGCTGCCGTCGGCAAGGAGCACGATCTCGTCGTCGTCGCGACGTTCACCCATGGCGACCGCCTGTGGCGCCAGAAGACCCAGCCGGTGAAACTGCAGATCCTCGCGCCGCCCACCGAGGTTGCGGCCGCCACCAACGCGGTTCCCACCGCCAAGAGTTCGCCATGATTTCCACATCCCGTGCCGTATTCCTGTCGCTTGCGTTGGCCTCCCTGGCCCGCGCCGCCGAACCCGTGTCGTGGTTCCGCGACGTCACCCCGATCTTCAAGCGTTCCTGCAACGGTTGTCACAATCCGAGCAAGACCAAGGGCGGCGTGGACACGTCGACCTACGCGGGCTTCCTGAAGCCCGGCAAACACGGGCCGAGCTTCGTGGCGGGCGATCCGGCCAAGTCGCCGTTGATCGCCGAGGTCATCGGCAAGGAACCGAGCATGCCGAAGGAAGGCGACCCATTGAGCGCCACCGAGGTCGCGCTGCTGGAACGATGGGTCCGCGAAGGCGCCCGCGACGATACCCCGGCGGACGCCTACAGCACGCGGTTGAGCGCGCCGCCCGTCTACGACGCGCCGCCGGTGATCAACGCGCTGGCGATCTCGCCCGACGGGAAGTGGCTGGCGGTTTCCGGCTATCATGAGGTGCTGGTGTTCGGCCTGCCGGGATTGCGTCGCGCCGGGCGCTGGATGGGCGAGTCGACGCGCATCGAGTCGCTGGCATTTTCGCCCGATTCCAAGCGCCTTGCCATGGCCGGCGGCGCCCCGGCGCGGTTCGGCGAGGTGCAGGTATGGGACGTCGCGACCGGCAACGAGAGCGCCGCTTGGAAGATCGGATCCGACTCCCTCTACGGCATCTCGTGGTCGCCGTCCGGGGACCGGTTGGGCGTGGGTGGCGCGGACAAGTCGGTGCGGGTGCTGGGTTATCCGGGCGGCAAAGAGTTGGTGAAGTTCGACAACCACAGCGACTGGACGCTCCAGACGGCATGGTTGCCGGGCGGGGGACGGTTGGTGAGCGGCAGTCGCGACCGCGCGGTGAAGCTCATCGATGCCGCGAGCGGACAGTTCATCGACGACATCAACAAGCTGATCGAACCGGTCACCTGTCTGGCGTTGCACCCGCGCGAGGAGAGCGTGGTTTATGGCGGGGCCGAGGGCGGCCTGCGGATCTACCGGGCCAAGGAAAACCAGGACCGGACGGCGGGGAACAACGATGTGAATCTGGTGCGCGAATTCGAGCGCCAGCCGGGTCCCGTGCAGTCGGTGGCGTTCAGCCCGGACGGTGTTTGGGTGGCGGCGGGATTGCCGACCGGCGAGGCACGGATCTACCAGGCGAGCGATGGCAAGCGGGTGGCCACGCTGCCGAAGCAGGAAGGCGCGGTGTTCAGCCTGGCTTTCGCCCCGGATTCCAAGCGGCTTTACACGGGGGGATTCGACGGACAACTCCGCGAATTCGATCCGGCGACGGGCAAGCTGATCGCGACGTCGCAAGTCGCGCCACCGCACGCGGCGGGGCGGTAGCGGATGCGGTCCGCGGCCCCGCCGCCGTGGCGGTGGGCCGTCGTCACATCTGCGCGGTCACCTCGATGCCGAGGCAGGAGAGACCTTGCCCGAGGACGCGGGCGGTCAATTCGCACAACCCGAGCCGCGAGCTGCGGACGGCGCCTTCCGATTTCAAAACCGGGCAGGCTTCGTAGAAACCGGAGAAATAACCGGCCAACTCGTACAGGTAGTTGCAGAGGTAGTTCGGGCGGTACTCTTCCGTGACCGAGACCAGCACGTTGCCGAAATTGACCAGATGCCGCGCGAGCGCGAGTTCGGCGGGTTCCACGGGGGATATCCCCATCCCGGAAGCCGGCTCGAAATCGCCATCCCTCACCACCTTGGCCGCACGGGTGTACTGGTATTGCAGATAGGGCGCGGTGTTGCCCTGCAACGCCAGCATCTTGTCCCACGAGAACACGTAGTCGCTTTGGCGGTTCGGCAGCAGATCCTGGTATTTCACCGAACCCAGTCCGACCACCCGCGCGATTTCCCGTTGGGCGGCTTCGGCCAGATCCGGTCGCTTTTCGCGCACCACCGCCAACGCGCGCTCCTCGGCCTCGTCCAGCAATGCGCCCAGTTTCACCGTCTCGCCCGAACGCGTTTTGAACGGCTTGCCGTCGTCGCCAAGGATGGATCCGAACCACACGTGGGCGAGGCGGACACTCGCGGCGTCCCGTGGTTTCCACCGGCGAAAGGCCGCGAAGACCTGTTGGAAATGCAGTTGCTGCCGCCCGTCCGTGACGTAGACGATTTCCGATGGCGCCCACGTGCGGATCCGGTAGTCGAGCGTCGCCAGGTCCGTGGTCGTGTAGTTGAACCCGCCGTCGGACTTCAGCACCAAGGCCGGGTTGTCGGTCCATTCGCCATCCCGCTGTATCAGGAAAGGGTCTTCTTTCGGGGGCCCGGACCGGTCGGAGAAAATGGCAATGGCTCCCTCGCTCTCGCGGGCGATGCCCCCGTCGACCAGCGCATCGACGACCGGACGCAGCCACGGGTTGTAGAAGCTTTCGCCGAGGGTGTGGTCGAAGGTCACGCCGAGCCGGGTGTAGACGCCCTCGAAATGGACCTTCGACAGGCGGATCATCTCGGCCCAGATGGCGAGGTTCGCGGCATCGCCGGATTGAAGGCGCACCAACTCGGCGCGCGCTTCCTCGCGGACGGAGGGATCCTGGTCGGCCCGGGCGTTCACGGCCCGGTACAGGCGCTCGAGCTCGGCGATGGCGTCGCGTTCGAGGGCCTCGCGATCCAGGAGGGATTTCCAGCCGACCAACAGCAGTCCGAACTGGGTGCCCCAGTCGCCGATGTGGTTGTCGGTGATCACCCGGTGCCCGAGCAACCGCAGGACCCGCGCGAGGCAATCGCCAAGGATCGTCGAGCGGATGTGGCCGACATGCATCGGCTTGGCAACGTTGGGCGAGCTGAAGTCGACGACCACCGTGCGCGGATGGGGCGAGGGCTCGAAGAAGAGGTGGTTTCCGCGAAGGGCCTCGCCGAGGACCCGCGACAACGCGGCCGGCAGGATGCGGAAGTTCAGGAACCCGGGCCCCGCGATTTCCACGGGGTGGCAGAGGTCGGCGACATCGAGGCGGGCGACGACGTCGGCGGCCAACTGGCGCGGGTTGATCTTGCGGTCCCGCGCGAGTGCCATCAGGGCATTCGTTTGGTAGTCGCCGAACTTGGGATCGGCCGCCGGCCGCACGAGGACCGAAGTGGTTTCGGCACCGGGCAAAACGGTGGCAACGGCGTTCTGGAGTCGGTGTTCGAGAATGGTATGGAACATGGCGTGGGCGCTGCGCCGCGCGGTCGGATGGGCGGGATTCCGGCCAGCCTAGCGCTGTCCGGAATACTCGCGGATGACCCGGAGGATCGACTCGGAGTCCTGGGCTGCGTCGAGCGCCTTGAGAAAATCGTCCCGCCTCAGGACCTTCGCGATGGCCGCGAGCGTATGAAGGTGTTTTTGGAACTGGCCCTGCGGAACCAGCAAGAGAGTGACCAAATGCACGGCCTGGCTGTCGAGGGCGTCGAAATCGATCCCGGCCCGCGAACGGCCAAATGCCGCGGTAACTTCGGTGACGAGATCGGTCGAGGCATGCGGGATCCCGATCCCGAACCCTATCCCGGTGCTCATCGACGTTTCGCGCCGCTTGACCGCGGCGGTGACGGGTTCCCGGTGAGCGGGCAAGAGACGGCCGGCCACGATGAGCGAATCGATGAGCTCGTCGATGGCCTCCCAACGATTCGTCGCCCGCAGGTCGGCTTTGATCTGGGGAGGCGAAAGGATGTCACCGAGGTTCATACGGGCGGACGGAACAGAGTGAGCGGATTTCGGAGGAACGAGGGGGAATATTCAACCCGAATTCGCAGTCGGGGTTCGCTTTCGGCAAACTTCACCGCCAACGCATGCCCTCGCCGAGCACCCGCACCGTGCGATCGAGGGCCCATCCCAACGCCGTCGGCACCCCGATGCGATGCGTCAACGCGGGAAGCGCCACCAACAAAACCATGGCATGGGCGAACCAAATGAGCATCACGGAGAAGAGCCAACCTTCCCCGCGCAAATCGGGCTGCCCGGTGCGAAGAACATGGATCGTCAGCGAAAGGTGGAAGGAGTAGGCGGCGCCCAAGCCCAGATGAAGGCCCGGCAGGATGCGACGTGTGTCCAGCCACAATCCCAACACGAGGAAAAGGCCGGTCCACACCACCGCGTAAAGCGGGAAGAAATAGGGTGCGAGAACGATCAGGGAATTCGATTTGGTCACCACGACATGCCCCCCCGTGCTGCTGACCTTGATCTTCCGGACCCGCCCCCCGAAGAGCATCGCCCACAAGGCATGGGTCAACTCGTGCCCGACCACATAGACCCACATGGGTTTGGGGAGACTGAAAAACACCACCAACCAGCAGACGGCACCCGCGAGAAACGGCATCCAGAAATGCAGGGCGGATCCCGTCGCCGCTATCAAATCCACGACGGCCCAGGATGCACCGACACAGAAGGGAAACAGCAAAAGCGCGAACAGCCAGCGGAGGACCCGGCGGTGCCAGGGAAGCGATGGCGTCATCGGACGGGAAGTGGGTTGGCAAAAAGAAAACGGCCTGTTCCTTGGGAGAACAGGCCGCTCTTGAAAAAGAATCGATCAGGGCCGGCCGGGATCGGCCCCACCGTAGGCGTTCACCTGAACGGGGGGCGTTCCGCCGACACCGGTCTGGGTCACCACGCCGCCACTCAGCGCGGCGCCGACGGGGCCGGAAGCCGCGGGGGAAGCGACCAGACGGCGAGTCCGGATGGACGCCATTTCGCGCTCAATCACCGCACGCTTGGCGGGAACCTTCTTGGTCGCCGCGGCCAAAATAACGTCGCTCTTGGAGGGAACTGCCTCGGAAGCAACGCGAACAATCGTGATCGAAGCATCCGGCAGCACGTCCAAGGCGGCATTGACGATGGCTTCGGTCGATTCGGGAGCGGCCTTAAGCACCCCGGAGAGGATGGACGAAAGGGCGGCAGGATGCTTTTTGAGACCTGCGGTGACGACGGCCACGGCGGTCTCGGTCTTTGCATCCTTGTCGGCAGATTTCACCAACTTGACGGCCACGCCAGACGCTTCGACGGCCTTCGACTTGGCAACCATCTGGGCTGCTTCCGAGGAGGGCGTGGCAGCCACACTATGCAAAGCTGCCGCGACAAACGTGATCGCCGCGAGGGAGACGGCGAGTTTCTTCAAAGGGTTCATAAGCTGTTCCGGTGCTCCAACCAACGTACGATGGGTACCCAAAAAAGCCGGGTGAGTCAACGCCATATTCAGGCGGCTGCCCTCTGTTCTTTCCGACGCACCAACGGCGCCGCTTCCCCGAGCACCACCGCCCGGTTCACCGTCACGCCGGCAATGTCGTCCGCTCCCGGAATGTCGAACATCACGTCCCGCATCAGGCGCTCCACCATCGCCCGCAGGGCCCGCGCTCCCGTCCCTTTCTTCCGTGCCCGGACAGCCAACTCCTGGATGGCATCCGGCGTGAAAACCAGTTCGGCCCCGTCGAGCGACAGCAGTTTGGCGTACTGTTTCACCAAGGCGTTTCTCGGTTCCGTCAGGATCTGGACCAACTGGCCCTCCGTCAGTTCCGACAGCACCGACACCACCGGCAGGCGCCCGATGAATTCCGGGATGAACCCGTAGGCCAAGAGATCCTCGGGTTCGATCCGTTGCAGGATATCTCCCGCGGCCGGCTCCTCCGCACCGACCGCCGTCGTGCTTCCCGAGAAACCCAACACGCCTCGTCCCATCCTACGCTGGATGACCCGCTCCAAGCCGACGAACGCGCCGCCGCAGATGAACAGCACGTTGGTGGTGTCGACCTTGATGTACTCCTGTTGCGGATGTTTGCGCCCGCCTTGCGGCGGCACGTTGCAGGTCGTGCCCTCGAGGATCTTCAGCAACCCCTGCTGCACGCCTTCCCCCGACACGTCGCGGGTGATCGAGACGTTCTCGGTGCGCCGGGCGATCTTGTCGATTTCGTCGATGTACACGATCCCGATCTGCGCGCGTTTGACGTCGAAGTCGGCGTTTTGGAGGAGCCTGAGGATGATGTTCTCGACGTCCTCGCCGACGTAACCGGCCTCGGTGATCGACGTGGCATCGGCGATCGCGAAGGGAACGTCCAGCAACCGGGCCAGCGTCCGGGCCAACAGCGTCTTTCCGGAACCGGTCGGACCCACCAGCAGGATGTTGCTCTTCTCGATGTCGACGGACTCCGCGTCCGCCTCCGCGCCGGCGGTTTCCGCACCGTTGTAGAGGACGCGCTTGTAATGGTTGTAGACCGCGACGCTGAGGGATTTCTTCGCCTCCTCCTGCCCGATCACAAACTGGTCCAGACGCGCCTTGATCTCGGCGGGCTTCGGGACGTTGAGGGTACGCAGTTGGCGGTGGCTGTCCTGGCTGAATTCCTTGTCGAGGACTCCCTTGCACACCGTCACGCACCCGTCGCAAATGAAGACGCCGGGGCCCGCGATGAGCTTCCGCACCTCGGCTTTGGATTTGCCGCAGAAGCTGCACATCGTGATCTGCGTGGCGCGGGCCATGTCGATTTGGGGGAAAGGGGGAAAAGGGGCCGCGGCGCCTGCGTCCGCGGACCGTTGTGGGCCGCCCGGATCAGGCCGGCTTTTCCGGCGGCGCCGGTGCGGGCACCGGCACGGGCAATTCCCGACGACTGCGGACCACCTCGTCCACCAAGCCGTAGGCCTTGGCTTCCTCGGCGCTCAGGAAATTGTCCCGGTCCGTGTCCTTCTGGATCTGGTCGACCGGACGGTTGCAGTGGTTGGCCAGGATCTCGTTCAAGCGATCGCGAAGCCGGAGGATCTCGCGGGCCTGGATGCTGATATCCGAGGCCTGGCCCTGGGCGCCGCCCCACGGTTGGTGGATCATGATCCGTGCGTTGGGCAGGGCGAAGCGCTTGCCACGGGTCCCGCCCGACAGCAAAACCGCACCCATGCTCGCGGCCTGCCCGATGCAGTAGGTATTCACGTCGCAGGTCAGCCACTGCATCGTGTCGTAGATCGCCAATCCGGCCGTCACGCTGCCGCCCGGCGAATTGATGTAGAAATGGATGTCCTTCTTCGGGTCCGTCATCTGCAGGAAAAGGAACTGGGCGATGATGACGTTGGCCACCATGTCGTCGACCGGGGTGCCGAGGAACACGATGCGATCGACGAGCAGTCGGGAGTAGAGGTCGTAGCCACGCTCGCCGCGGCCGGTTTGCTCGATGACGTACGGGATGGAAAAATTGTACATACGCGGGTCGCGTGAATCGGTGGCGAAGTTAGGGGGGGGGCCCGACAGCGTCAAGGAACGCGCCGTGCCGATGCCCGCGGGAATACGAAACCCCGCTTTGTGCCGGGGGCGGCGATCATGGCATCTCGCCGGGTTCCCCGGCGGCCATCCTTGCCCGGACCAGTTGGAGCGCGGCCAGTGCCGCCGCGCTTTCCGCGTGTTTCTTGCTGCGCCCGTGCCCGCGTCCCAACTCCTCGCCCCGATGGTGCACCGAACACTCGAAATCCCGGTCATGGTCCGGTCCGGAACTCGACTTCAGCTCGTATCGGGGCGGTTCGGGCGCCGTCGCCTGCAACAATTCCTGCAACTCGCCCTTGGGGTTCGAAAGATTCGGCACGGCCTCGAGTTCCCCGAGGGATTCGCGGCAGATGCGGAGCACCAGATCGCGGACGGTGGGATAGTCGGAGTCGAGGAAGACCGCCCCGATCACCGCCTCGAATGCATCCGCCACGGTCGAGGCCCGGGTGCGCCCGCCGCTGGATTCCTCGCCGCGGCTGATGACGAGATGGATGCCAAGGCCGAGGCGGCGGCCATGCATCGCCAGCGTGGTGCGATTGACCAATTGGGCGCGGGCCTGGGTGAGCGGGCCTTCGCCCACATCGGGAAACTGCTGGTATAGTTGGGTGGTGATGACCAGTTGCAGCACGGCGTCGCCGAGGAACTCGAGACGTTGGTTGTGCATCTGGTTCGCGCCCTGTTCGTGGGCGAGCGATGGATGCGTGAGCGCGAGACGCAGCAGTTCGGGGTCGCGAAAGCGGTAGCCGAGGGCCGCTTCGAGATCGGCGAGGGTGGGCATGGGCGGGAAGGTCAGCCGCTGCCGATTGCGGAAGGTCGCGGCCCCTTGGGACAGCGGCCTTCCGCGATCGGCACCTCAGGCTGGCGCAAGGGTGGCAAGATCGCTGGGTGCATTGAACGGTTCCTCTTCCGGGCCTCCCGGCGAGGGAGCCGTGGATTCCGGGAACACCCCGTCGAGAGCCGGCAGACCATGCTCGAGCAGTTGCCCGACGTCGCGCTGGACGGCTTCCAATTGGGCCAATTGCAAATCCGGGTCGGCGATCGCGAACACGTCGCCGCTCTTCGGGTGCTCGTACACGATCACGCGCCGCCCGCCCTCGCGGAGTTGGCTTTTCACCTTCAGGATGCGTTTGCGCTCGAGCATCACCGCGAGGATGAAGGCCGCCGGCGCGTGCCGTTCGTCCCGCCGCTCCAGCAACGCCCGCAGCAGGGTTTCCGCATCGTCCTTGCGGATCGCTTCCGGCGGGGAGGCCGGTGGCGGCACATAGGTGCCGACCCAATGCGACACGAAATTCGGACGCGCGACGATCTCGGCCCCGTGGTCCCGCCACGCCGCCGCGCACAGGTCGAGCCGTTCGAAGCCTTCTTTGGCGCCGAGCAGGACGGTGTGGTAGGTCTCGCCTTCGGCGAACGCGTGCCCGCTCAACTGGCAGCCATGGGCGCGGGACTGGATGTTCCACTCAAGCATGATCGGTCCGGATGCAGACCCGGCGGCGTTCATTTAGTCCCGATGTTTCGGGTGGGCAACACGCATTTGGGGAACGAACGGGATGGGTCTTGGCGGGAGGGTCGCCGTCGATGGGTCGCGGAGGGAGCCAGCGGGGGCGCCACAAAGCCACCGGGCAACGGGATGGGGAACGGATGGCGTCGACTCCACGACCCGGCATTCCGGCGGTGTGCCGCCCCGGGGCTCGGTCGATCGCGACGGCGGCGGGACGCACCCCGGCGGACGGCGGGGCAAGCCAGTCCTTTACCGCCTGCCCCGGGCTGGCGCAGGATTCCGTCGAACGGGTCCTGCCCGTCGCGCATGAAATCCTCGATCCGGCTCGTACCTTTTCTCGTGGCGATTCTGCTTGGCCTGGGCTGCGCCGCTCCGGCTCCCGCGATTCCCGAACCCACCCTCCGCGCGCTGCAATCGCTGCATGGCGACATGCTCCAGGCCCGCACCGCCACCGAGTTCTATGTCCGCAACCTCCGCAAGCAGGTTCCCGCCGGCAGTGCCGAACTCGTGGAGGCCGAACGGCTCTACGAGGAAGCCCGCGGCGGCGTGAACGGCTGGCTCGCCAACATCCAGTCCATGGTCCGCTCGGGCATCCCGCTTTCCGAGGACGGCATCGCCCCGCGCCGCAAGGCCGCTTCCGACGCCGTCGTCGAGTTCAACACCTACGCCGATCGCGTCCTCCGCGAACGCACCGGGCAGGACGCCAAGGACGCCAAGTTCCTCGCCGTCTCGGTCGGCGACCTCTTCACGCTCGGGCGGAACATCGCGGACGAGGTCAACAAGCGCCGACAGGCACGGCTCGAGGCCTACGAACGCTGGGCCCAGGCCGAGTCGGCCAAGCTCGACCAAGACCGCTGGCTGGGCTTCGCCGAAGTGAAGTAGGCCGCCCGCCACTCCCATGAAAACCTCCGCCGTCTTCCGATCCGCCGCGGTCTGGCCGGCGTTGGCGGCACTCTGTCTGGGCGTCCTTTCCCGCGGCGTCGCCGCCGAACCCGTCCGCGGCCTCACCGCGGTCGCCCGTCCCCTCGAACCGGCCGAACGCGCCGGGGAGAAGGTCGACGCCGACGGGTCGGCCGGACTGTTCGTGGGCGTCGGCGCCTTCGAGGACAACTCGGGCCTCGACCGGCTGAATTTCACGCCCGACGACGCGGTCGCCCTCGCCCACCTCTTCACGCTGGAACTCAAGCTCATCCCGCCGGCCCACACCCGCGTTGCCATCAGCTCCCACCCCGTCTCCCAGCGCGGGCTCCAGTTCCTCGCCGAACTGAAGGCCGCCGGCGCCAGCATCGGAGACGCCCGGCGCATCAACCTCCTCGACGCCCTCGACGACACGGTCCAGAAGGCCTCCTCGCCCGACGGCCTCGTGGTGGTCAGCTTCGGCTCCCACGGATTCGAGGAGAAAGGCACGGCGTACATCATGCCCTCGGACGGGCGACGGAAATACGTCGGCTCGACCGGCGTGTCCGTGCAGTCGGTGAAGGACACTTTGCGCGAGGCGCGGGCCAACAAGCGCATCCTCGTCCTCGACGCCTGCCGGGAGACGCTGGGGACCGAGGTTCGCGGCGAACAGCGCATGAACAACGCGCTGCGCGACGCGCTCAAGGCGTCCGAGGGCTTCGCCGTCGTCGCCTCGTGCGGCGCGGGCCAGTTGAGCTGGGAATCGCCCGGGTTCCAGCAGGGGGTGTTCACCCACTTCCTGCTGGAGGCGATCCGGGGCGGGGCGGGGGCCGACGCCCCGGACGGCTTCATCCGGCTCGGGGACGCCAGCGCGTATGCGACGCGGGCGACGCGCGACTGGGTGCGCGCGCAGAAGCACGAGAACCAGGAGCCATGGTTCGAGGGCGAACTCGCCCGTTCCATCCCGCTCGCCGTGCATCCCGAGGCCCTGCGGCGCCGCGAGGCCGTGCGCGAGGCCAACGCCATGCGCGACGCCCGGCGCCACGAGGCGCGCCGCCTGCTGGCCCTCGCCGTGGCCGAGGATGCCGAGAACCAGTTCCCGGCCGATGCCCTCGCGTCGGTCCGCTCCGCGCTCGACCGCGTCACCGGCCGGGATCTCGAGGAATTGCTCGGCGAGCTCGAGGCGCTCTCGCAGAACACGCCCCGCAACCGCCGCATCTTCGCCCAGTACTGGAAGGACCGCCGCGCGGCCCTCGGCGCGCCCGCTGGCATCGCGCGGTTGGGCAACGTCGCCCCGGCCCCGCTGCCGGCGACCGCGCCCTTGCGGCCGCCCGTCGTGTCGCCGGACACCAACCGGAGTGCCACCGAGTTTCTCGACGGCCTGCGCCTTCCCGACGATCCGAAGCCGACCCCCGCGCGCACCCGACTCCAGGGGCTGGCCCTCAACCTCCGCGCGCATCTCCCCGACGCCACCGCCGCGAGGCCCTGGACCAACGAATTCGGGATGCCCTTCGTCCCGGTGCCGGGCACGCGCATCCTGATGTGCGTCTGGGAAACGCCGCGTTCCGTGTACCGCGTCCACGCGCTGGCCGACCCGACGGCGAGCACCAACTGGCAGGCGCCGTTCTTCATCGGGGGCCGGATCCCCACGGACGACCGGGCTCCGGTCGTGCAGGTGAACTGGGCCGATGCCCGGAAGTTCTGCGAATGGCTCACGGTGCGCGGGCGCAGCAATGGGAGGCTGGCCACGAACCAGTTCTACCGCCTTCCCACCGACGTGGAATGGAGCCGCGCCGCGGGGCTCGCCGCCGAGACCGGCGCCACGCCCGCGGAACGGGGCGAGAATGCGGGACGGCACTACCCGTGGGGCGACGACTTCCCGCCCAGGACACCGGTCGGGAACTACCGCGACAAGTCGGCCACCGCGGCGGTCTACAACGCCAAACCGGAACTCGACGACTACCGCGATGGCTACCCGACGCTGTCGCCGGTCGGCGCCTTCCCGGCGAACGCGCTCGGCATCCACGACCTCGGCGGCAACGTCGCCGAGATGTGCGACGACCTCTACAAGCCGGGCGGCAAGGAGCGCGTGGTGCGCGGCGGCACTTGGCTCGAGGCCAGCGAGGCCGGGATCCGGTCCGGGGCCCGCCGCGGCTGGGACCCCGACGGCCGCAACAACGTCACCGGCTTCCGGGTCGTCCTCGCGGGCACCGTCTCCAAGCCGGACTGAGCGCGATCCCGGGCCTTCGCCATTCCTTCCAGACCGGGTCGCGCCGCCCAATGCGGTTCTCCGGACCCATGCCCACCCCGATCGCACTGCACGACGTCGGACGGGCGATGCCGTGCGGGTTTCCCAACCGCTTCGGTCCATCCCCGTTCACGGCGCCGAGCGCGCGCCCGGGTCGCCCGCGTCCGCCGCCGCCGACCAGGTTCACGCCTTGGGACGTGAACGGCTCGTTGATGTCGCCTCCCGCGTTGCCGCCGAGAAGACGCCTCCCGGCAGCACCCGACCTGGGAACGTCCTGCGGCCCGGTTCAAAGGGAATAGAGGCCGTCGGCCACGACGCGGCCGCTGGGGTCGTCGTCGCATGGCACGGCACATCCGGTGCGGTGGCAAGGGGCGGGTCCTTCGGCCCACGGAGCGGGCAAGACCTTCGAAAGCCTCACGCCCGCTTGGATGGTCGCCGCGTGGGAACCTCCCGGTTTCAGCCCGTCGGCCAGCCCGGCAGGCCCGACCCTCAGAGCAGTTCGCCCTGCACCACGCCTGCGTCGCCGCCCAGCTCCGCGTGCAGGCTCTTGAAGCCAAAGGTCCGGTACAGCTCGCGCAGCTTCGCGGTGTCGGGGTCGCGCGAGGCCAACGACTCCAGCACGGGACCGCCCTCCAGGCCGCAGTTCAGCCGCACCATGCCCTGGTTTCGCCGCAGCAGGTCCGTCGCGGCCATCAACTCGGTCCGGAGCCGGTCCGCCTTGATCTCCGGCACCCGCGGCAACAGGGCATCGATCGACCCGTACCGCTTCAGCAGGTCCGCCGCGGTCTTGGGTCCGACGCCCGACACCCCGGGGATGGCGTCGACTGCGTCGCCCACCAGCGCCAGCCAGTCGACGACCTGCGCCGGCTGCACGCCGGTCTTGGCCTCGACGTCGGCGGCGCCCCAGATGCGCTCGGTCTTGTCGTTTGGGTTGAGGATGCCGACGCGTTCGTCGACCAGTTGGAGGAAATCCTTGTCGGAACTGGCGATCACCGTCGACCAACCGGCCGCGGACGAGCGCTTGGCGTAGGTGCCGATCCAATCGTCGGCTTCCGTGCCTTCGATCTGCAGCTGTGCCCAGCCCGCGGCGTCGAGCCAGGCTTCCATGCGGGGGAACTGGGAAACGAGATCGTCGGGAGTGGGCGGGCGATCCGCCTTGTAGCCCGGGAGCGCGGCGAGTCGTTCCTCGGCAAGGCCGGCGTCCCACAACACCAGCCGGTGCGTGGGTTTGAGGGACGCTTCCATTTTCTGGAGCATCTTGACGAAGCCGAACACGGCATTGGTCGGCGAACCGTCCGGCGCGTTCAGGGAGCGGATGGCGTAGAAGGCCCGGTAGGCGTAGGCATGGCCATCCACGAGGAGGAGGCGGTTCGACATGGACCGGAGACTCCGGGAACGCGGCTTCCCGCGCCAAGCCCGAATCCGCGCGCGTGGCCCGCCGGCTCGCGTGACGATCGATCCGCGACGCGGTCCAATCCCGCGACCGCCCATGCCTTTCCCCCGTTCCTCCATCGGTGGGGCTTCCATGCCAACGTGCCCGCGCGGCTTCCGATGCGGCGGCCCGCCGGGTCGCTTGCCTTGCGATGCGGGGCCAACCCGATACCGTCGCGACACTCCATGAGTCGCTTCGGCCAACTCGAGTTCGACGGGCAACGCGACGCCGCGGCGCAGCGGACGCACCCGCCGCTCGCCGACGCCACCCGCTGCCTGGCGGACGCCACGATCGCCTTTGGCCGTGGGGAATTCGAGTCGGCCCTCCGCTGGTTCGGGCGCGTGCTGGAGTTCGATCCCCTCAGCATTCCCGCATGGACGGGCCAAATCCGGGCCCTCGTGGAACTCGGCCAGTTGAAGGAAGCCAACGTCTGGGCGGACAAGGCGC
>Ga0114969_10001162_pt1 | contig 22401 bp, 18 predicted proteins | sample M_130807_MF_Meta_FD_87316 | JGI IMG/M metagenome (GOLD analysis project Ga0114969, IMG submission 87316) | Freshwater microbial communities from Lake Montjoie, Canada to study carbon cycling - M_130807_MF_MetaG | ecosystem: Environmental > Aquatic > Freshwater > Lake | place: Lake Montjoie...
ACCACGCGAAGAAAACGGAGACGGAGGAGGTGTGCCCGCTTGACAAGAAAGAGGCCATATCAGCGGAGTGGGCGTCGCTGACGCTCCTACCCTCCGCACTCCGACGGCGCTTCGCGCGGGGAACCGCCGAGGCCTGTCTCCCGCGCGCAGCGCCTTCGGACTGCGGTGGCAAGGCCTTCGGAAGGCCGCGACACCGTTTTGAGACCGGAGACGACCGCGGTGGACGGCGCTTCGCGCGGGGTTGCATCGCCTCCGGGGACGTCGGGATGGGCCCGGCGCCGGGTGCCCGGGCTTTACTTTGCGGTCCGATGTCGCAGCCTTTCCGCCGCCATTGATCCCCCCAACCGACGCGGGATGGGTCGCGGTCGCCGAGCGGCGGCGGTTTCCGACCATGGCAAGGCATCCAGCATGAAGCGCATCGTCTTCCTCCTGCTGTGCGTGGCCTCGGCATGGGCCGCGGAGACGCCCCGGCGTGGCGGGACCTTGCACCTGCTCATGGCCTCGGACTGGCGCAACCTCGATCCCGCCATCGCCTACGACTCGGAATCGACCCCGCTCGACAAACTGCTCTTCCGGGGACTTCTCGACTATGGGGACGGGAACGACGTGGTGCCTTCCCAGGCGAGCGACTGGAACGTGTCCGCCGACGGGAAAACCTATCGGTTCCACCTGCGGCCCGGGGTGAAGTTCTCGCATGGGCGGGAGGTGGAGGCGGCGGATTACGTGTTCTCGCTGGAGCGCATCCTCGATCCCAAGACCGGTTCGCCGGGGCAATCGCTGTACCTGGACATCGTGGGGGCGCCGGAATTCGCCGCGGGCAAGACGCCGCACGTCGCGGGATTGCTCGCGCCGGACCGAGGGACCCTGGTCATCGAGCTTTCGCGGCCCTGTTACATCTTTCGTTACCTCATGACCCTGGGCTTTGCGGCGGCCCTGCCGCGCGAGGTCGTGGTCCGGCACGGGAAGGATTTCCAATACCACATGGAGGGCTCCGGCCCGTACCGCGTCGCCGAATGGCGGCGCGGGGCGCGGTGGCGCTTCGAGCGCAATCCCCACTATGCCGGAACCGACGGGTGGTTCGACGCGGTGGAGATCATGATCGGTGGGGACGCGATGCTGGCGGCGATGATGGTGGAGCGGGGCGAGATCGACGTGTGCCGCGCGGGGGCGGCCACGAGGATCCGGTTCCAGCGGGACCCGCGGCTCCGTTCGTGGCTGCACGCGGTGACGCCGTGCAACACCTGTTATCTGTTCCTCAACACGGAGATGAAACCCTTCGACGACGCGAGGGTGCTACGGGCGATGAACCACGCCGTCGATCGCCGGCGTCTGGAAAAGCTGATGGCGGGCGATGCCGTCGGCGCGGAAGGGGTGGTGCCGGAGTCGATGCCTTGGTCGAACCCGGGTCGGCCCCGGTATGCGTTCGATCCGGAGCGTGCCCGGGCCCTGCTGCGCGAGGCGGAGATGCCGGACGGTTTCAAGACGGAGATGTGGTACACCATGGGGCGTGGGCTCGACGAGCGGTTGGCGCAGGGGCTCCAGCAGGATTTGCGCAACGTGGGGATCACGGTGGAATTGAAGCCGACCGCGTTCGCGGCGTATTTCGACAAGGCGCAGACCCGCCGGCAGGTGCCGTGCGGCTTGTTTGGCTGGTACCAGGATTATCCGGATCCCAGCACCTTTCTCGACACGCTGCTGAACGGGGATCGGATCACCGAGGAGAACTGCAACAACCAGGCGTTCTACAACAACCCGGAGGTGAACCGACGCCTGAACGAGGCGTCGCGAATCGTCGACGGGGACCGTCGGCTGCAACTCTTCCGGGAGGCGGAGGACCTGGCGATCCGGGACGCGCCGTGGGTGACGCTCTACAGCGACCGGCTCACGGTGATTTGCCATCCGCGATTGCGGGGAGACGTGCCGCATCCGGTCTGGGGTTGGCGTTACGAGAACATGTGGCTGGCCGAGTAGGCGGGGACATCGCTTCCCGGCCGGCCAACCTCTGGAACCGGCCCCGGCTCACAACAGCATCCCGAAGCCCCGGGTGTCCGCTCCCGGATTCCGAATTGTCTTTCGATGGGGTCTGTGGGCAACTGGTCACAACACCTGAACTCCATGAAGCTCCCCGTAATTCCGTGTCTTCTGCTGTCGCTCCATCTCGGCGTGCTGGCCGCCGCGGACAACGTCTGGCAATGGGCCGTTCGGGCGGGTGGGGAAGGATCGGATGCTGCCTACCAACTCCTGCCGGCTCCCGGTGGCGGGACCTATGTGCTTTCGTCGTTCTCCCGCCATGCCCGATTCGGGACCGACGAATTCGACACGGTTCCCAGCACCGGGGATTCACCGACATCGCTGGTCAGCCGGTTGGATGCGTCGGGCCAATTCCTCTGGAGCCGGCGGCCGCAGTTCGGCACCAGCCTGATCCTGCCGGCTCCCGACGGTGGGCTGCGGGAAGTGGCGGCGTTCTCGATACTTTCCGCGCCGATGGGTGTGCTGGAACCGCATTGGATCGTCACCCGGACCGACGCGAACGGCCAGACGACATCGACCAACCGCAGTCCGGACGGGTTGACCGGGGTGGAGAACCTGTTCGTGACGGCCGCCGTGGATTCCGGCGGTGGGTTGCAACTGCTGATGCAGGGCGGGCTGGTCAGGAAACTCGGGGTCGACGACCAACCCGTGGGAACGACCGTTTTGACGCCGGCTCCCGGTTTCCCGGTCACGCACATGGCGATCGACGGGCAGGGTTCGGTGGTGCTGTTCGGAAGGTCGGGAGGGTTTCCCGTCGTCGCGGCGAAGTACGCCGCGAACGGTTCCCGGGTCTGGATCCAGACGCTGGGGGGTGGCGATTTCCAATTCGGCGCGTCGCCGGGCGCCTTGATTCTGGACCCAGCCGGGAACCCGGTGATCACCGGGGCCGGCGACGTGGGCGGGCCGGTCACCCATTTCGTGGCGAAGTTGGACGCGGCGGACGGCCACGTGATGTGGTCGCGGCAATTGGGATCCGTGCCGGGCAATTTCGGCCGGGCGTTGGGCATCGACGGACAGGGACGGATCTACAATGCGGGAACCTTCTACGGGGACGCGCAATTCGGGGCCTTCACGCTGGTGGGCCATGGTTATAGCGATGCGTTTCTGGCCCGCCTGACTCCCGACGGCGTCGTGGACTGGGTGGAGACGTGGGGTGGCACGGAGCCGTATTCCAGTATCCCGGTGTTGCAGGACGTTCCCAACGGCATCGCGGTGTCGCCGGCGGGCGACGTCACCGTCGGGGGGCAATTCCTCCGGACTTCCCATTGCGGCCCATTCCGGTTGGATGCGGCTGGGGATCCCGACGTCTTCGTCGCGCGGTTCGGGGTGACGCCGCTGGTGCGGGTGGAACCGTCCAGCCAGAGCGTCTTGGTCGGGCAGACGGCGGGTTTCGTGGCACGGGCGACGGGGCAGGGACCGTTGGCATACCAGTGGTTCAAGGGGAACACGCCCATCGACGGGGCGACGCAGCCGAACTACGTCATTTCGCCGACCAAACCTGGGGATGAAGGCGAGTATTATGTCCGGGTGACCAATCCGCTTTCCACCGTGATGAGCAAGGCGGCGGTGCTGGCGGTGCGGACGGAGGGAATCGCGATCCAGTTCTACGCGGGGATCCTGGTGGTGGGCGAGGTGGGGCACACCTATGAGATCCTCAAGAAGGACGCGTTGGGGGCGCCGGACTGGACGGTGGCGGCGACGGTCACGCTGACGCAGTCGAGCCAGTTGTGGTTCGACCTCGAGTCGCCCGGGGTACCGACGCGGATGTATTCGTTCCGGACGAAGCCGTGAGGCCCAGATAGAAAGATGCCGCCCGTGGCGGCGGTCGGCTCGGCGTCGACAATGCGCGTTGGCCGGTCACTCCACGCGCGCGACCGGCGGTTCGGCATAGTCTTGCCAGAGGCGCTCGAGTTCCCCCGCGACCGCGTCGCCGTCGAATGCCACGAACCGATACCGGGAGCGCAGCGGCTTCCCCGGCGTGATCGCGAGTGCGCCCGCCTGCTGCGGGGCGAGGCAGAGGAACGGTTCGGTCGGATGGATGCGTTGCGGTTGGGGCGCGAGCGCGTTCGCCGGGTGTCCCAGGATGGCGATGCCGGCCCAACCGCCGGGCAAGGGTCCGCCGAGGTAGGCCCAGCGTCCGGTGGTTTGGTTCTTGTCGCCCTTCGACCGGTCCGTGACGCCCTCGCTGTTGAGGAAGCGGAGGGCCGCCGGACCGTTCCACGCCCAGTTGCCCCGGACGCCAATCCCGCCGTAGCGGTATTCGGGAAGCCGGAAGGGTTCCGTTCCCGCGCAGGAATCGGTCACGTCCACGTCGAAGACATGCGCGCCGCGACCCGGCGCCAGGGAGAGGTCGAGGAGGCGGACCGACCAGATTTCTTCCAGGGCAACGCGGGGTTTCCCCGAGGTGAGGTCGACCTGCCGGTGCCGGGCCCGGAACCCGCCGTGCACCGCGCCGTCCCACGTGGTTTCCAGGGCCGTGAATTCCACCGTGCCCTTGCCGTCGCCCATGTTCCAGGTGTCGGTCGGCCGTCCCTCGAACTCGGCGTGCGACCACGCGAACCAGATGCCGTGGTGGTGGCGGTGGTTGGCGGGATAATCGTCGGTTACCTGCAGGCCGGCCGGGGTCAGGACCGGGTGGATATAACCGCCGCGACGGAAGATCGGGGTGAGGTCGCCTCGGTCGGGAGGAAACTCGGTCGGCGTGGTGCGATAGGTGAGGGCGGGCTTTCCGCCGACTTCCAGACGCACGGCTCCGGGCGATTTCACGGCACGGATCCTCGGGGCCGCGCTGCCGGGGGTGTCATTGGCCTTCAGCGAATAGGTCCGGGACTTGCCACGCGGGAGATCGCGCAACACGAACCAACCGTGGCCATCGCCGTCGGTCTGGAGCGGGATGGCGGCGGTGCCATCCCCGGCGACGAGGTTCCAGCCGCCGGGCATGGGGGTGGGAAGGGCGATCTCGACGACGGCCTCCGCGCGATCGCGTGGGCCCGCATCCACGGTGACACGGTCGGCGGCGGTGGCGGCCGACGCGAGTGCGGCGGCGAAAACCAAGGCGTGCGCGGCGCGCGGGAACGAGGAGGTGGACACGGGAGGAGTCTGGCGGTTGGCGGTCGATTCGGGAAGGGGCGGATACGCGTCCGCCGGGGGGCATGTTGACGGGGTGGTTGCCGGGCTTGGCACACGGGGCAAGGAGGAGAAGGAACCCCTTCCGCGACGGCATGCGGCCGCGTCTCGCCGGGTTGTTGGGGATTGAATGAAGCCGTGTTCCCGTCGGAACTGTCCGGCTTCGGTCGGCAAGCCCGGCGACGTGGCCCCCCTTCGAGGCGAAGCTCCGCCCGGACATGATGCATCGGAACCCGGTCTAGGCGGCGATGGTTGGCAGTCTCGACGAGAGCGTTGGGTGGGGGTTGGCGCGATTGAAGCATCGCGGCCTGGAGGAAAACACGGTCGTGGTGTTCGCGAGCGACAACGACGGGTACATCGGGACCGATGCCCGGCCAACGGTGCCGGTGACCAGCAACGCGCCGTTGCGCTCCGGGAAGGGTTCGCTGCACGAAGGGGGCCTGCGCGTGCCGTTGGTCGTGCGATGGCCGGGAGTGACGCCGAGGGACGCGCACCGCCCGCATTACTAACATGCCCCCGCCCATGACGCCTGGGGCCGCGATGCGCGTTTGGCCGTGGAAATTGGTGGAGTGTCGTGGCAGCGGGAAACGAATGAAAAGGATCTGCACCGCGACTTCCTCCTGCTTGCCGTTCCGGCGCTTGTCCGTGAACACGCGACACCGCGTTGTTGAACTGTGGATCTCGCCCGTGATGCTCGCGGTTCCCTGCACGCGCTCGGTCACCGGGCCCCGCGCCGGCGCCGGACGGCAAACGGTTCACCAGAGGCTTCAGCAGTTCCTGAAGCGACCCGGGAAGTTTCGGGAGCACCGACGCGATGCAAGTCTCGAGGTCGGTCGCCACCACCGCCCCTTGTTCCAACATTTCCCTCGAGGCCTTCGATGACGCCCCGCGTCAACTTGGTTATGATCCCGTGAATCGGGCCACTGCACCCGGGGTCGGTCCCAACCCGCCCCATCGCGCGTGGTCATGCCCGCGTCCGCACAGTTTTCCCGCTAGCGTCGTGTTTGTTCCGGTCACGCCACCCACCAACCACCGCGCAGTCACTCGATCGCCACATTCGCGTCTTGTGTGTGCCACACTCCCTCCCCATTTTCTCCGTAGTTTGAACATGCGAACGTCATATTGCCCACGCGTCGCCCGCACTACCGGCCCCGTCTGCAAAGCCCTGGTTGTCGCCTTTGCGACGGCCACTCCCTCCCTCCTCCTCGCCCAGTCCGCCGACGCGATCGTGGAGAAGCTCGTTCAGAAAGGCATCCTCACCGCCGACGAGGCCCGGGAGTTGAAGGACGAGGCCAACAAGGGTTTCAAAACCGCCTACGCCCAAAAGTCCGGCCTCCCCGATTGGGTCTCGAGCTTCAAGGTCAACGGCGACTACCGCGGCCGCTACGACGGCATCTTCCAAAGCCCGGGCAATTACGGCCCCAGCGCGGCCCCCGCCGCCAACTCCTACGCCACCGAGGATCGCACCCAGATCCGTTACCGACTCCGCCTCGGGTTCGTCGCCACCATGGCGGACCATTTCGAGGTCGGTCTCCGCCTCGGTTCCGGCCAAGTGGGTAGCACGCTCGGCCCATTGGGCACCGGCGGCGGCATCTTTTCCCAAAACCAGACCCTCGGGGGCGACGGCACCGCCAAATACCTGTTCGTCGACAATGCCTACGCCAAATGGACGCCAAACGAGCACGCGATGGTGCAGTTTGGAAAGTTCGACAACCTGATCTGGTTCTCCGACGCCCTCGTCGATCCCGACTACCAACCCGAGGGCGGCCAAGAACGGGTCTCCGCCCGCATCGGAGAGAAGCACGAACTCGGTGCCACCGCCGCCCAGTGGGTCATCGCCGAGAATTATGCCGGATCCACCCCGGGGATCGCCAACAACGACGTCTACCTGTTCCTCAACCAGATCGATCTCCGGTCCCAGTGGACCAAGAAAGCCTCCTCGCGCGTCGCCGTGGGCAACTACGCCTTCAAGAACCAGAACGCGATGAACCCCGACATCGAGCGCATCATCGGCAAATCCCAGAACGGCACGCCCGCGGTCAACATCCCCGGGTCCCTCTCCGGGGCCCAACATTTCAACCCCATCGTCGCGCGCGGCGAATTCACCTACCGCCTCGATTCGTTCCCTCTGTTCGAAGGGGAATTCCCGGTGACACTGGGAGCCGAGTATTTCGTGAACCCCGGCGCCAATGCTGCCCCGTTTGCCGGCAAGGCGTATTCCGGACGTGCCAACGAGGGATACAACCTCGGTCTCGTCCTCGGCAGTTCCAAGCGCAAGCACAACTGGCAGGTCAGCTACAATTTCAAGACCATCGAAAGCGCGGCCGCCTGGCGTGGGATCATCGACGACGACTTCGGCTTCAATGCCCTCGGTGGAACCGATGTCCGCGGGCATCTCGTCCGCGGCAGTTACCGGCTTTTTGACGCGATGTCTTTCGGGGTGTCGTTCTTCCACACCGAACAGATCGCCAACCCCACCGGGACCCAAGCCAAGCAGGATCGTGTTTTCGCGGATGTTCTCTGGAGTTTCTGATCCCGGCTACCGCCCGTAGCCTCGATCGTGAGATCGCGGACCCCGCAATCCCTGTCGCCGCAATCGCGATTGCGGACCCGGCTTGCCCTGCCTGCCCCCGTCCCTCAATCGTGGGACGGCTACGACTTCGACTGAAGAGGACCGCCGCGTGGCGTTGTACGACCTGCGGGACGATCCCGGCGAGGAGCACGACGTGGCCGGCCGGCACCCGGAGAAGGCGGGCGAATTGCGCCGGCGATTGCAGGCCTGGCGCGAGTCGGTGGATGCGGCGATGCCGGAAGCGAATCCCCGGTTCCGGGAACCGAAGCCGCCGCGGTCGTGAGATGGTGGCCCCGGGGTGCCATTGGCCGGCGTGGCCAACGGGCTCGGGACGACGACGGGGCGCCGGGCCGGGCTTCGCAACGCCGCCGGGTTGTCCCCGGCGGCCGCGGAGCGCGCTCGCCTACCCGCCTCGATCCCGGCACGGTTGCCCGCGTGTCGTTGCTGAAGCCGCCGCGGTTGCGTCCGGGGGATACGATTGCCGTCGTTTGCCCGGCGGGCCCCGTCGTCCCGATCGAGCGCATCGCGGCCGGGGTGTCCCGTCTGGAGTCGCGCGGATACCGGGTGAAGGTGGGCCGCAACGCGGCGGGGCGACACGGACATCTCGCGGGAACGGACGCGGCGCGACTCGACGATCTCAACGGGTTCCTCCGCGATCCGGACGTGCGGATGATCCTCGCGGCGCGCGGCGGCTACGGGACGCCGCGATTGCTCGAGGGCGTCGATTACGCCGCGGTGCGTCGGGATCCCAAGTGGGTGGCCGGTTACAGCGACATCACCGCGTTGCAGATGGCGCTGTTGGCCAAGACGGGGTTGGTGACGGTGTCGGGCCCGATGGCGGCCGTGGAGTTCGCGGCGGGGCCGGATCCATTCACCGAGGACCATTTCTGGCGGTTGGTGACGGGCGATCCATCGGCCTGGGAGATCCGGAATCCACCGGGTCGGCCGACGGTCGCGCTGCGGTCGGGGAGCGCGGAAGGCGTGTTGCTGGGGGGATGCCTGTCGTTGGTGGCGGCGCTGGTGGGGACGCCCTACCTGCCGGACACGGGGGACGCCTTGCTGGTGCTGGAAGACATCCACGAACACTGGCATCGGGTGGACCGGATGCTCATGCAACTGCGATTGGCCGGGCGTTTGGGCGGGTTGGCGGGTTTGGTCCTGGGACAGTTCACGAACTGCCGCGCGGCGGAGCCGGGCGACCCCGGCCTGGGGCTCGCGGAGATTGCCGGCGAGGTGGCGGCGGGGACGGCGTTTCCGATCGTGGCGGGATTCGACTACGGGCACGAGGCGAGGAAGGTCTCGTTGCCGTGGGGCGTCCGGGCGCGACTCGATGCGGACGACGGGAGTCTCCGGTTGCTGGAATCGCCGGTGGCGTGACGGGGTGGGCGCGGGGCGGCGCGGGCGGGTCAGGCGGCCGGCGTGCCGGCGCCAACGGATCCGGGGCGCAGGAGACGGCGCAGGGCCTCGATGTTCAGCAGCGCCTTGGGAACGAAGGAATTCCTGTCGGCGTACTCGGGAAGCTTGGTGCCGTCGGCGCTGCGTTCGGAACAATGGTCGTTGTCGCCGGACGGCCCCAGCCCGTCGAGCGTGGGCACGAGGTTCCAGAGTTGGTTGCCGTCGCTGAGCCCGCCGCGCGATTCCGGTTCGAGACGCTGGCCCAGCGCGACCGCGGCATCGGCCCAGAGGGCAAACAAAGCATCCGTGCCCGGGTTGCGGGGCCACGGGGCCATTTCCGAAGTCAATTCCACCGAGACGCGGCAGGCGAAGCCGTCGACGGGACTCGAGACGTCGCCGGGGCCGTCGAGCGCGAGCAGTCGGGATTTGCCGACGGCGTAGGCTTCCGGGGTGAACGCGCGGAATTCGCCCTCGGCCTCGGCGGATTCGGGCACGCGGTTCAACCCGCTGCCGCCGCGCGCAATCCCGACGTTGAAGGTGAGGTCCCGGGCGGGATCGGTGAAACCCGCGATGCGATCCATGAGGCGGCCGAGTTGGGTGAGCGCATTGGCCCCGTGGGCGTGTTTCACGCCGGCATGCGAGCCGCGTCCCGAGACGGCAACCCGCCACGAGGCGCGGCCCTTGCGCGCCACCACGAGCCGCCGCGTGCCGTCGCGGAATCCCTCGGCCTCGAACACCAGCGCGGCCCGGGTGCCGGGGCCGATGCGGTCGCGGCAGACGTCCGCGAAGTCGGTCGACAACACTTCCTCGGACGAATTGAGGCAGAACAGCCAGGTGGTGGATTCGAACACGTCGGGCGCGTGGCGGCGGAGGCCCTCGAGCGTGAGCCAGGCGAGCGCGGTGCCGCCCTTGATGTCGTGGGTGCCGGGCCCGTAGATCCGGTTGCCCTCGGGCTGCCAGCGGAAATGGTTCCGCTGTTCCTCCTCGGGAGGGAAGACCGTGTCGAGATGCGAGACCAGCAACACCGACGCGGGGCCGGTCCCCCGCCGCGTCAACACCAGGTGGGCACCGTGCCGCGGGTCGGTGGACGGGACCGATTCGGCGGAAAAACCGAGCGGCGCGAAGGCGAGGGCGGTGAGTCGGGCGACCTCGGCGACCCCGGCGGGATTGAAGCTCCAGCTGTTGGTGTCGACCCACGCCTTCAGATGGGCGAGGGCCGCGGGCAGCAAGGCTTCGAGGTCGGCGGCGAGGCGGTCGGTCGGCACGGCGGCATTTTCGACGGAACCGGGGCGGAAGGGGAGATCGGAATTGCAGGGTTGGCATTTCCCAAAGCGCCGGGGATCGGTTACTTCCCGGGGCGCATGCCGGGTTCCCCCACGTCCATCCAGATCCTCGCGACGGTCCTGTTCGCGGTCGCGGTGCTCCACACCTTCTTCGTGAAACGGTTCGCCCATTGGGCGCATCGGTATCCCAAGGGGTCGGTCGCGGAAAACCTGCTGCATTTCCTGGCGGAGACGGAGGTCGTGTTCGGGGTTTGGGCGGCGGTGCTGGTGGCCGGGATCGCGCTGCTGAAGGGGTCGGTTTCCGGGGCGGTGGCCTACGTGGAAAGCCTCAACTACACCGAGGCCAAGTTCGTTTTCGTCGTCATGGTGGTGGCGGCAACCCGGCCGGTCGTGCAATTGGCCGAGAGCGTGATCGGCGGCGTGGCCCGCCTTCTCCCGTTGCCGCGCCCCGTGGCGGTCTACGCGGCCGCGCTGGGCGTCGGCCCGCTGTTGGGTTCCTTCATCACCGAACCCGCGGCGATGACCCTGCTCGCGCTGGTGCTGAAGCGCCGCTATTTCGACCGCGGGATCGGGACCCGACTCGCCTACGCGACGCTGGGGTTGCTCTTCGTGAACGTGTCCATCGGGGGCGTGCTGACCCATTTTGCCGCGCCGCCGGTGCTGATGGTGGCGGGTGAATGGGGCTGGGGCACCGGCCACATGATCCTCCATTTCGGCTGGCGCGCCGTGCTGGCCTGCGGGGTCTCGACGGCGGGCACGGTCCTGGTCTTTCGCCGCGAGTTGGCGGCGGTGACGTTGGACGACGCCGCGCCGCGGCCCATGCCGGTCTGGCTGACGGGCGTCCACGTGGGATTCCTCGCGTTGGTGGTGATGCTGGCGCATCACCCGGACGTTTTCTTCGGGGCGTTCATGATCTTCCTGGGACTGGTCCACGCCACCCGCGAGTACCAGGACGCGCTCAAGCTGAAGGAAGGGTTGTTGGTGGGATTCTTCCTCGCCGGCCTGGTGACGCTGGGATCGCTGCAGGAATACTGGCTCAAGCCGTTGATCCAGGGTTTGGGCGGTTCGGCACTGTTCTTCGGCGCAACGGGTCTGACGGCGGTGACCGACAACGCGGCGTTGACCTACCTCGGGTCCCTGGTCAAGGGACTGTCGGATCCCCTCAAATACGCGCTGGTGGCCGGCGCGGTCACGGGCGGCGGGCTCACGGTGATCGCGAACGCGCCGAATCCGGCGGGCGTGGGCATCCTGCAAGGCGCGCGGGTGTTCCGTGGAGAAGGCATCAGTCCGTTGCTGCTGCTGGCGGGTGCCGCCGGGCCGACGATCGTGGCCATCCTCGCCTTCTGGATCGTGCCGGGGCCGCGGTGATCGGGGGCGCTCCGCGCGGGGAACCGCACGGCGTGTCTGCCGCGCGCAGCGCTTTCGGACTGCGGTGGCAAGGCCTTCGGAAGGCCGCGACACCGCTGTGAAACCGGATGCAACCGCGTGGTTGCTGGGCCTCGTCACACAGCGGCGTGGCGTCGCTGACGCTCCTTCCCGCCGCACCGACGGCGCTCCGCGCGGGGAACCGCGTTCGGTGTTTGCGGCGCACCACGGGGAAGCGGCATCGTCGCGGCGATGCGGCGCTGGCTTTTTCCCTGGATCGCGATGGTCGTCGCGGCGTGTTCGGGCGGTTGCGCCGCGCGCCGGCCCGCGTTGCTGCCGCCCGGCCGCCCGTTCCTCCGGGTCAACGAGACGACGAACCGCGTGGTGTCGCTCGAGGTCGCGGTGCGGACTTTCGCCCGGACGAATCGGCCGGGGCCGCCGGTGCGACTGGTGGGCGTGACGCATCTGGGGGACGCCGGGTATTACGCCGGATTGCAACGGTTGCTGGACGCGCAGCCGCTGGTGCTGTTCGAGGGCATCGGCGCCGGGGACAAACGGTTCATGGCGCCGCACGGCGACGCCTACTCGCTCCAACCCGCGTTGGCCCGGGCCCTCGGCCTGAAGTTCCAGTTGGAGACCATCGACTATCGCGGTTCCAACTTCGTGAACAGCGACCTGACCCTCGCGCAATTGCGGCGCGTGCTGGAGTCGGGACCGAGCCCGGACGACGGGCAACTGGGCGACCTGATGTCGTTGATGGATGGGTCGTCGTGGGCGGGCGTGTTCGTGCGGTTCGGTTTGGGCTTCATCGAGTCGAACCCGAAACTGCGGGCGACGGTGCGATTGGCGATGATCGAGACCCTGGGCGCGGTGGACATCGATCTCGGCGACGCGAAGGCCTTGCCGGCGGAACTGCGCCGGTTGATGGAGGCGCTGATCGCGGAACGCAACAAGGCGGTGGTCGAGGACCTGAGGCGGGTCGTGGACGGGCGTTGGAGGCCGGCGGTCGGCCAGGGCGCGACCGGCACGGGCATCGCGGTCTTCTACGGCGCCGGCCACATGGCGGACCTCGAGCGGCGGTTGGCGCGGGATCTGGGGTACGGGCCCGTGGCGGAAGAATGGCGCCCGGCGTTTTCGGTGGATCCGGCGGCGGTGGGGCTGAGCGAAGCCGAGGTGCGGTTCGCGCGGGGGTTGGTGCGCGAGCAACTCAAGGCGATCAACGGCCGGTGAGTCGCCCGGTTTCCGGGCCCGTTTGAAAACCGGAAGGGGTCCTGCGGCGAGGCTCTTCGCGGAAAGGGTCCACTGGCTTCGTTGCTCGCCGATCACGGACCGCCGCGGGTCTGCTCCCGCCCCGCGCCTCGCCGCCGGACCGTATTCCCAAGAACAGGACCGCTCCCTGTTTTCAGACGGGTTCTCAGGTCTCGACGTGCGTTTTCACGGCGCGGTTGCCGGCGGCCATGGCGCGGAAGGCCTCGGGCAAGTCGGGAAGCGCGACCCTGCCGTCGACGAAATCCGCGCCGCGCACGATCCCGCTCTCGATCAATGCCAGCGCGCGCCGGATGGCGCGGGGCGTGTGGTGGAAGCTGGCGAGCAAGGTCAGGTTCGAATAGTGGAGGAGGGTGGTGTCGAGCCGGACGGTGGTGCCCGCGGGACAACCGCCGAAGAGGTTCGCGCGCCCGCCCTTGCGGACGAACCCGACGGCCGCCTCCCAGACCGACGGTTTGCCGACGGCCTCGAACACGGCGTCGAACCGGCGCCCCCCGAGGGCGGGCGCGGCAATGCCCTCGGGCGATTCGTTGGCGATGGCCTCGTGGGCGCCGAGGGCCTGGGCCTTGGCGAGGCGTTCGCCGCCGCGCCCGACGACGGTGACGTGGCAGCCCGCGTGGCGTGCGAGGACGGCGGCGAAGAGGCCGATGGGACCGCTGCCGAGCACGAGCACGGTCTCGCCGGGTTGCAGGCGGAGGTCGTCGATGCCCTGCACGACGCAGGCGAGGGGTTCGGTCAGGGCCGCGGCGGCGAACGGGGTGGCGTCCCCGAGGCGCAGCAGGTTGCGGCGGACGATGCGTTCGGGGACGACGATGGACTCGGCATAGGCGCCGTTGAGGAAGAGGAGGTCGTCGCAGAGATTCTCCTGGCCGCGGGCGCACGGGGCGCAGGTGCCGCAGGGGGCGGAATTGGCGGCGACGACGCGGCAGCCCGGGGACCAGTCGCGGGACTCGGCGCGGGACTCGACGACGGTGCCGGCAAACTCGTGGCCGAAGACGCAGGGCGGAACGAGCATGCGGGCGTGGTACCCGCGGCGGTAGACCTTGAGGTCGGTGCCGCAGGTGAGGGCGGCACCGATGCGGACGCGGACCTCGCCGGGTTGGAGCGGGGCGGGGTCGACGTCCTGGATCCGGATGTCTTCCCGGCCATGGAGTACGGCGGCGAGCATTCGGCCGAAGCTTCGGCATTCGCCGGCGAAGATTCAAGGGACTCGCGGCTTGCGGGCGTGGGGCGGGGTCGAGCACCGTCCGCGCCGGATGGATCTTCTGAAACAGTTGCTCGACGTGGTCCTGCACCTCCAGGACCACCTGTTTGACCTCACCACGCGCTACGGCACGGGATTCTACGGAATCCTGTTCGCCATCATCTTCGCGGAAACCGGGTTGGTGGTGACGCCGTTTCTGCCGGGCGACTCGCTGGTGTTCGCGGTGGGCGCGGTGGCCGCGAATCCGAAGTCGGGCCTCAACGTGTGGGTTGCCGGCCTCGTGATGATGGGCGCTGCCTTGGTGGGCGACACCGTCAACTACTGGGTGGGCAGAACCGTCGGCGAACACCTGCCCCGGCGCTTCCCCCGCATCGTCCGGCCGGAGTACATCCGGAAAACCCACGCGTTCTTCGAGAAATACGGATCGAAGGCGGTGATCATCGCCCGTTTCGTGCCGATCGTGCGAACCTTCACGCCGTTCGTGGCCGGGATGGGCACCATGCCTTTTCCGCGGTTCATGCGGTACAGCATCGTGGGATCCCTGCTGTGGATCGGTTTGATCCTGCCCTGCGGTTGGTTCTTCGGGGGACGCGAATTCGTGAGGAAACGATTCGAGGTGATCGTGCTGGCGATCATTTTCATGAGTTTGCTCCCGATGCTGGTGGAGTTCGTGAAGGCGCGCCGGGGACCCAAGCGCTGAGGCGCGGGCGACGTTGCGCGACGCCGCGGCGCGGGGTGGCGGGTGTCGCGGGCGGTTGCGCGGCGCGGGGCAGGGAGTAACGTCCCCGCCCATGGCAAAGGAAGTGAAGCTGGCATTGAAGCCGGGCGACCCGGCCCCGGCGTTTTCGGCGACGGCGACCGACGGGACGACGATCTCGCTCGAGGGGTTGGCGGGTCGCGACGTGATCCTGTATTTCTACCCGCGCGACGACACCCCGGGCTGCACTAAGGAAGCGTGCGCGTTCCGGGATGGGCACGCGAAGTTCCAGGCGAAGGGCGCGGTGGTGCTGGGGGTGAGTCCGGACACGGTGAAGGCCCACGCGAAGTTCACCGAGAAGTTCCGCCTGCCGTTTCCCTTGTTGGCGGACGAGTCGAAGTCGATTTCGCAGGCCTACGGTGCCTGGGGCGAGAAGACGTTCATGGGCCGGAAGTACCTCGGGGTGCACCGGGTGACGTTCCACATCGGAAAGGACGGCCGCATCGCGCACGTCTGGGCCACGGTGAAACCGGAGGAACACGCGGCCGAGGTGCTCGCGGCCTTGGGTTGAGGCCGGGCGCGGGCCGCCATTGCCCGGTGGCCCGGGGCGCGTGGCGGGGAGGCGGACCCGCCACGCATCGGCCCGCGGGCCCGGAGCCCGCCGTGCCTCAGCCGTTGACGATGTTGCGGGGTACGGTTCCCAGCAGGGCGCGGCGGCAGTTCTCGCTGCCCTTGACCCGCATGTCCACGAGCCCTTCCTCGCTGTAGAACGCGGAGTGCGGGTTGAGGATGAGGCGGTCGTGCGCGGGATGACCGGGGTCGCGCCACGCCAGCAGGAGCGGGTGGTCCGGCGACGGCGGTTCGAATTCCAGCACGTCGATGCCCGCGCCCGCGAGGTGCCCGCTGGACAACGCGTCGAGCACGGCGAGGGGATCCACCACCGCGCCGCGCGAGGTGTTCACGAGGATCGAACCGCGCGGCATCCGGGCGATGGTGTCGCGGTTCATGATGTGCCGGGTCTCGGGCGTCAGCGGGCAATGGGGGCTGACGACGTGCGCGTCGCGGAGGAGTTCGTCCAGGGTTTCCACGCGGGTCACGCCGAGGGACTTGTCGTAGCCGTCGGGCAGGTAGGGGTCGTAGAAGACCACCTTCATCCCGAGCGCCTTGGCGCGGAGGGCCGCGGCGGTGCCGATGCGCCCGAGGCCGATGATGCCGAACGTCCGGCCGCGCAGGCGGGCCACGGGTTGCGCCTGCCGGTAGGTCCAGGGGCCTTCCCCGCGGCGGAGCCGGCTGTTGAGGAAGTGGATGCCGCGTCCGAGGGCGAGACTCATCCCGATGGCGGAATCCGCGACGTCCTCGGTGCCGTAGTCGGGGACGTTGGCGACCGGGATGCCCCGGCGCCGCGCCGCCGCGCCGTCGACGTTGTCGAAGCCGACGCCGCACCGGACGATCAATTTGCAATGCCGGAGGGCGTCGATGGTCCGTTCGCCGATGCGGATCACGTGGTACATCATGATGGCGTCGGCGTCCTCGATCCGGCCGACGAGGTCCGTCTCGCCCTTGGCATCGAGCATGACCACGTCGGCGATGTCGCCGAGGATCCGGCGTTCGCATTCGGCCGGCTCGGCGAGGAAATCGGTGACCACCACTTTGGCGCGGGCGTTCATCGGATGCTCAGCAGAAGTGGGCGCCGACGGCCTCGACATGGACGGCGTAGAGCGACTGGCTGGCGGTCATGAAGAGGCGATTGCGCCGGCGGCCCCCGAAACAGACGTTGCTGCAGACCTCGGGCAGCAGGATCTGGCCGATGCGCTGGCCCGCGGGCGAGAAGACCTGGACGCCGTCGTAGCCCTCGCCGATCTCGGCCCAACCGGCCCCGGCCCAGACGTTGCCGTCGGCATCGCAGCGGATGCCGTCGGCGAGCCCCGCGATCCTGCGGCCCTTCGCCTCCATGGCCATGGAGGCGAACTCGCGTCCCTTGGCGAGCCTGCGTCCGTCGAGGACATCCCAGACCTGGATGTTCTTGGGTGCCTGCTTGAAGTGGGTGGCGCCGGTGTCGGCGATGTAGAGCTTTTTGTAATCGGGGGAAAAACAGAGTCCGTTGGGTTTGAACAACTCGTCGGTGACCTTGGTGATCTTGCCGTCGGCGGGGTCGATCCGGTACACGGCCTCCTTGAGCTGCAATTCGCCCTTGTTGCCCTCGTAGAGTCCGAGGCTGCCGTAACCCGGGTCCGTGAACCAGATGCCGCCGTCGGGATGCACCACGATGTCGTTCGGGGCATTGAACGGTTTGCCGTCGAACTTCGCGGCGAGGACCGTGACGGATCCGTTGACTTCGTGACGCACCACGCGGCGGTTGCCGTGCTCGCAGGAGAGTTGGCGGCTCTCGCGGTCGAAGGTGTTCCCGTTGCTGAACCCCGCCGGATTGCGCGCGGTGCTCACGTGCCCGTCCTCGGGGAGCCACCGCAACTGGACGTCGTTGGGGATGTCGCTCCAGACCAGATACCCGCCGGCGCCGCTCCAGGCCGGACCCTCGGCCCAGAGCGTCCCGGTGTGCAGGCGTTGGATCGGCGCGGAGCCGATCTTGTATTTCGCGAACGCCGGTTCGAGGACGACGACGTCGGGCTCGGGGTAACGGATGGGCGGCGCGCCGGGGCCGTAGTCGCGGGTGAACGCGGGAGCGGCGGCGAGGGCACCCAGGCTGTTGAGGAACGAGCGGCGGTTCACGGTCGTCGATGGCTTCATGATGCGATGGTGGATGGGGGCGATGGACGGCGGGAGAGCACGGAGAGAATAGCGTGGGCGTAGGGCGGCGGGCCACTCCGGATTGCCCGGACCCTGACGAACGACACCAGGACGGCGCCGAGCAGGTAGCAGCCGGCGAGGAAGAGCAGGCAGGCCCGGTCGTCGAAGCCGTGGGTCTTGAGCCAGCCGACCTGGTGGTTGCCGAGATAGCCCGCGAGGTTGGCGAACATGTTGATGAGGCCGATGGAGACCGCCGCGGCGGACGCCCCGAGCGTCAGCGACGGCAGGGCCCAGAACGGCGAGGGCCAGAAGAAGGCCGTGAAACCGGCGAGGCACAGCCACGCCATCACCAGGCCCACCGGTTGGCCCGGCAGGGTGCTCCCGGCCAGGAAGAACGCCGTCGCCACCTGGCCGGCGACGCAATGCCATTTCCGGTCGCCGGTCCGGTCGGAGGATTGGCCGGAGAGGAAGACCCCGCCGATGCCGAGGCCATAGATCAGGCCGCTCCACCAGAGCACGCTGGAGGTGGAACCGCCCGACAGTCCCTTGACCGCGGTCGGCAGCCAGAAGGCGAAGGCATAGCCGCCGGTGTTGGTGGCGAAGATGCCGAGGGAGAGGAGCCAGACGTTTTTCAACCGCAGCGCCTGCCGGATCGAGGTCCCGCCCGCCGCGGCCTTGGCGCGCGCCTCGGCATCGAGTTGGGCCACCAGCCAGTCGCGATCGCGCGGTGCCAGCCATTTCGCGTCTCGCGGGCGGTCGTCGAGCACGAACAGGGTGGCGATGCCGAGGAGCACGGCGGGCAGTCCCTCGAGGAGGAACAGCCAGCGCCAACCCGCGAGGCCGAGCCAATCCACCCGCAGAAGGAGGCCCGAGACCGGGGCGCCGAGGGCGAGGCTGAACGGCACGGCCATGACCAGTCCCGCCAGGGCGCGGCCGCGGTCGCGGCTCGCGAACCAATGGGTGAAATAGACGATGATGCCGGGGAAAAAGCCGGCCTCCGCGACGCCGAGGAGGAAGCGCGCCGCATAGAATTGCATCGGCGTGTGCACGAAGGCGGTGAGCGCCGACACCGCTCCCCACGAGACCAGGATCCGGGCGAACCATTTGCGCGCGCTCCAGCGCTCCACGATCAGGGCGCCCGGAATCTCGAGGAAAAGGTAGCCGATGAAGAAAATGCCGAAGCCCAGACCGAACACCTCCTCGGAAAACTTCAGGTCGTCCGCCATGGCCAGCTTGGCGAAGCCGGCATTGGCGCGGTCGAGGTAGGAAAAGATGTAGAGGACGAAGACAAAGGGCAGGACCCGCCACGCGATCCTCCGGCGCAAGGCGTCGCCATCGACGTCCCTGGCGGACGGGGAGGACGGCTTGGCGACCGGTTCCATGTCACTCCCCGGGGGCGCGGACGGTGGTCAGCGACTTGACGCGGTCGTGGTCGGCCCAGCTCCAGACGACCTTCTTGTCGCGCGTCACCTCGAACGCATGGGCGCCCTTGCCCTCCTGGCCGCGCAGGAAATTCCCGACCAGCAGGTTCCCGTTGCGCAACCGCTGGATGCTCGACACCCAGGTGATGTTCAGTTCCGGGGCGTCCTTGGCACCGAACTCCCACACGATCCGTTTGTCCGGCGTCACCTCGATCACGCGTTTCTGGGTGCCGCAGGAAATCAGGGTGTTGCCGTCCGGCAACCTCTGGGCGTCGCCGGCGTTTTCCACGCCGGTGTATTCCCAGACCACCTTGCCGTCGGGGTCCACCTCGCGCACCGCGCCCTCGCCCTCGTGGGCGGCGAGGATGTTTCCGTTCGGCAGTTTGTGGATGTTGCGGACCTGCAGGTGATAGCCCTCCTGGCGGGTGGTCAGGGGCGTGACCCGGACCACCTCGCCCTTCGGGTTCACCTCCACGGCCCGGCAGGGGCCCTGCTCGGCCAGGAGGGTGTTGCCGTTGGGGAGTCGCTCGCACCCCAGCACCTGCGGGCATTGGCTCACGTGGTTCCACACCTCCTCGCCGCGCGCGGTGATCTCGCGCACGCCGGTCGGTTTGCCCCCGTAGGCGTAGAGGAGGTTGCCGTTGGGCAACACCTGGAACATCACGGCGATGCTCGGCGGACGGTGCTCCCAGACGACCTTTCCGTCCGCGTCGAGTTCGAGCATGCGGTTCGGTCCCTTGCCGTACTCGAAGAACACGAGGCGGTGTTTGGGCACCGCGTCGGCGGCGTCCGCCCGGGACCCGGTGCCCGTCGCCAGCGCCAGCAGCAGGAGCAACGTGCCAAGACCAAGGCGCGGGATCCCGGGCGACCGATCGGCCTTCGTGCCGGCCGCAACCGGTGGCGGTACAAGTCGCGGGAGAGAGCTCTCGCGGGTCGGGCGGGGACGGGGCATGGCGCGGACCCTGACGGTTGACGCCCGACTGTCAACCGTGCTTCGATCCGCGCCATTCCGCGCGCCGTCCGTCCCTCCGGCGACGCGTTTCCAGGTTCTCCAACCGACGGCCATCACACGAGTGAATCTATCCTCCTTGTTCGATCTTTCCGGGCGCGTCGCGCTGGTGTCCGGCGCGGGGAACGGCATGGGCCGGGCCATGGCGCTCGCGCTCGCCGAAGCCGGGGCCGACACCGTGTTGGTCGACCGCGACGGCGCGGCGGCCGACCGCACCGCCCACGCCGTCCACGGGATGGGACGCCGGGCGCTGCCGGTCGTCGGCGATGTTTCCGAACCGGACCAGATCCGGCGGATCTTCGCCGCGTTGGACGCCGAATTCGGGCGGATCGACTTCCTGGGCAACGTCGCGGGCGAGGCCCTGCTGGGACGCCCCGAGGAAATCTCGCTCGAGGCCGTGGAGCAAACGTGGCGCAACCTGGTGTACGGACGCTTCTGCTGCTGCCAGGAAGCGGGACGGCGGATGCTGGCGGCGGGCCGGGGCAGCATCGTGAACATCGGGTCGATCGCGGGGGTGACCGCCCTGGGACGCGGCCACGTCGCCTACTCCATGGCGATGGGGGCGGTGGTGCAGATGACCCGCGAATTGAGCACGGAGTGGTCGGGGCGGGGCGTGCGGGTGAACGCCATCCTGCCGGCGCAGGTGGTCAACGCCGGGTTGGAACAACGCATGGCGGCGGACCCGGGGCTGCGGTCCCGGTTCCTCGCGGGCATCCCGCGCGGGCGCCTCGGGCATCCGGACGACATCCGGGGCATCGCGGTCTGGCTGGCTTCGGAGGCCTCCTCGTGGATCACGGGGGCGATCATTCCGATGGACGGCGGCAATCTCGCCGCCAACGCCGGCGCCACGATCCGGCAGTAAAAGTAAACGGAATCTGTCCGAAAACGACCACCCCACTCTCGCCCCTCCTGTGACACCTGAAGCCACTTCCCAGTCGTCGGTCACCCACCTGGGTCTCTACCGGGCCATGCAACTCATCCGGCAAACGGAGGAGCAGCTCGCCCGGTGTCATCAACGCGGCCTCGTCCACGGGGCCTGCCATACCTACGTCGGACAGGAAGCGATCGCCACCGGGGTGTGCGCGCATCTGCGCCGCGAGGATGTGGTCTTCAGCACCCACCGCGGTCATGGCCACGCCCTGGCCAAGGGATTGCCCCCCGTGGAACTGATCGCCGAATTGTTTGGCCGCACCACCGGCTGCTCGCGCGGACGCGGCGGCAGCATGCATCTGTTCGCGCCGGAGATCGGCATGATGGGCACCAGCGGCATCGTCGGTCCCTGCATTCTGCAAGCGGCGGGCGCGGGCTACAGCTTCAAGTTGCTCAAGACGGACAACGTCGCCGTGGCGTTCTTCGGCGATGGCGCGGTCAACAACGGCGCGTTCCACGAGGGACTGAATCTGGCCAGCATCTGGGGACTGCCGGTCCTGTTCATCTGCGAGAACAATCAGTTCGCCACCGAGATTCCGTTCCGCTACGCCGCGGGCAATCCGAGCGTGGCCAGTCGGGGCGCCGCGTATGGCATTCCCGGCCTCGAGGTCGATGGCAACGACGTGGTCGCCGTGGCGCTGGCCGCCGGCGAAGCCGTGCAGCGCGCGCGGACCGGCGGCGGCCCCACGCTGATCGAGTGCAAAACCTACCGCACGCGGCCCCACTCGGAAGGCATGGGCGATTACACCTATCGCACGCGCGAAGAAGTCGCCGCGTGGCGCGAACGGTGTCCGATCAAACGCCTGCGCGCCGCCCTGCTCGAATCCCAGCGGGCCACCGAGGCGGAGCTGAACGCCATCGATGCCGAGATCCAGGCCGAGGTCGCCGCCGCCAGCCAGGCCGCCGAGGCCGCCCCGTGGCCGGAAGCCGCGGATGCCACCACCCACGTTTACGCCGAGATCGCCGAGGCCACGCCGCCAACGTCGCCCACGCCACCCGCGCGTGAAACCGCGCCCCGCACCGGCACCCGGGAACTCTCGTTCGTCGCCGCCACCGTCGAAGCGCTGGACGCCGAGATGGCCCGTCAGCCCGGCATCTTTGTCCTGGGCGAAGGCATCGGCGTGCGCGGCGGCAACTTCGCCACCACCCAGGGTTTGTTCGCCAAATACGGCGCCGACCGCCTCTGCGACACCCCGATCTGCGAACGCGGGTTCGTCGGTCTCGGGTGCGGCGCCGCCATGACCGGTACCCGACCGGTCATCGACTTCATGTTCGTCGATTTCCTCAACGATGCCTTCGGCGAACTCATCAATCAGATCGCGAAGATGCAATACATGAGCAGCGGGCGCTTGCGCAT
>Ga0114969_10001163_pt1 | contig 22391 bp, 14 predicted proteins | sample M_130807_MF_Meta_FD_87316 | JGI IMG/M metagenome (GOLD analysis project Ga0114969, IMG submission 87316) | Freshwater microbial communities from Lake Montjoie, Canada to study carbon cycling - M_130807_MF_MetaG | ecosystem: Environmental > Aquatic > Freshwater > Lake | place: Lake Montjoie...
CTCAACAACAACCGCAAAACAATTATCAACCACCTCAACAACAACCGCAAAACAATTATCAACTACCTCAACAACAACCGCAAAACAATTATCAACCACCTCAACAACAACCACCTCAACAACAACCGCAAAACAATTATCAACTACCTCAACAACAACCGGAAAACAATTATCAACCACCTCAACAACAACCGCAAAACAATTATCAACCACCTCAACAACCTATGAATAATAAAATGGCAGAATTAAAAACTAGTTTACAAACACTAAATATTAATGTTCCAGATAAAAATAATATTGCACAAAAAATACAACAATATCAAGATAAAATAATTAATTTAGAAACACAAAATAATGAACTATTAGAATTAATAAATAAATTACAAAATAATTTTAATAATTCTAATGAATCAGAAAAACTAACACAAATTAAAAATCAAATAGCAACTGAATTTGCAGAATTAACAATTAAAAATGAAAAGATTGATACATTAAATTCAACTTTAAAATTAAAAGAAGTGCAATTAACTACCAAGGAAACTGCTATGAATGAATTAATTACAAAATATGATTATTTATTTAAATCTGTGTATATTCAATTTGAAGTATCAAATACTGAAAATAAATCAGCATATACATGGCCATTAGAATTAATTAAAAATATTATTGGTATAAAATTAATGACTTATTCTATTCCTTTACCAAGATTTAATATTGAAGAAAATAAAAATAATATTTTTTCATTTAAATTAAATGAACAAGAACATTCAATTACTTTGTCAACTGGTAAATATACTATTGATGAACTTATAACAATATTAAATGAAAAAATAAAACAAATTAATGAAACATTATTAATTAGTGTAAATGTGGAACAAAAAGTTATTTTTGAATCATCTAATACTGAAGATACTATTACAATTATAAATACAATGCTATCAAAAGAGAATTTAGGATTTTTAGTAAATATAGAAAATAAAAATATTCAAATATCTGATAAATGTTGGGATTTAAGAATTGATAATAAAGTTTATTTATATTTAAATAATTTATCAGAAGATATTCCATTTGGTATTTTATATTTTAATGGAACAGCTGTAAGTCAATTTAAATTTGAAAAACCATTTAATTTAAATAATTTAGAAGTTGTTTTTAAAGATTCATATGGTATGCCGTATAATTTTCACAATCTTCCACATTCATTAACATTTTTGATAGAAAAGATTAATTAACATTTTTGATAGAAAAGATTAATTAACATTTTTGATAGAAAAGATTAATTAACATTTCTAAAGAACTCTTTTCGTAATCCATTTATTTCTTCATCCCGTGTAACATTGGTAGTTACATTATCAAAAGTATTACCTTTAACTAAATTTAAGATAAAATTCATTGAATATACACCACATTCAGAATCTTTAAATTGGTGTTGAATATGATTATATTTAATATCAAATTGTCCATTTAATATATTATTAAGATGTATTTTAGTATTTTTATTTACCTTAGATGTATTTATTTTTTTTAAATCTGATAACACATCATTTATTGGTAAATTTATATTATATTTTTTAAAATATAAATATTTAGTAATTTTATTAATAAATTTACGTATTCTTAATGGGGGTGCAGTGCCAACAGAATCAAAATAGTAAATTTGATTTTTTATAATATTAAAATATAATGCAACCCAATGTGATCCGTTTTTCCAATGTTCATCTAAATTTATTATTAATCCTATTTGTGTTTTACCATTAGCTTTTAATGTATCAAAATTTAAATTATTAATACCTAATATAGGTAATTCATCAAAATCTACAGGAACCGCACCTAAAAATAAAAAATCTTTATAAATAGAATGATATTGAGTAATAACATCATTAATATGTGTTGTTGTCAGCCATTCATATTGTCCTGATGGGCCTTTTGGTCTAAATGTATTATTTATTATATCCTGATTTTGTAGTTCTCTAACAATGTCTAATCTTATCCAACATACTTGATCAGAACATTTATCTGCTAATCTGAATTCTAATTCTTTTACTAATTGTTCTTTTGTAAGATTTAAATTTATTTTATTTTTATTTTTTTTATTATAGTTAATTGCTATTTTTTTTAATGCATCAATTGTAAAACATGATCCGTCTATATATTTTTTACTTGGAGCACATTTTGTATCATATTCTGTATCATATTCTGCACGCATTATTATAAATATTATTAGATTTTATTAATTAATTTAATTAAAAATTAATATTTTAATTAAATTTAATTTCTATTTTATTAATATATAATGTCATATTATGATAAATATTTAAAATATAAAAACAAATATCTTCAATATAAAAATAGCTTAGAACTTAATATGCAAGGCGGTAGGCCGCGCGAATATCCACCGTCGCCAGTTAACACAAATACAAATAATATCTTTCATATTAATAATTTAACTGAAACACCTACTAATAACCGGTCTAATAAACCTAATTATAACTCATATAAACATAATAAAATATTATCTATTGAAAGGCTTACTGACACACCGCGTGTATCTGAATTTGCTGGAGGAGCATATAAACGAAAAATTAAATCTAAACGAGAACAAGATAAATTATTAAAATTATTAGATATGCATACTGGATCTAGTGAAAAAACTGAAGATGAATTACTAGAAGATCTTAAAAATAATCCTCATAGAATATTAGGAACTAAGCACCACTATTTTGCGGGAGATATATCTAGTAGTTCTACTAGTTCTGATAGCCTAGGTATATAATAAAAAAATTGATAATAATAATTATTATAAGTAATTATTATCAATTTAATAATTTTCAGAAATGACCAGTTCTGTTGATTTTACTGGTGATTTTTTACCAGATGAAAAAATAGAAAAAATATTTAAAAATTATTCTTCACATGCTATGCAAAAATTAATAGAATCATTAGTTGTTGCTGGTTTATTAGATGATGATAATATATTAGAACATACAACATTACCAGATGATAATTCTACACATATACCTTATAAACCAAGTCCACAATTTGATTGTGAACTGTCTGATATAATACAATCTAATATAAATTCTATATTGAAAAAACATCAACAACCAATGGAAAAATCAGATATAATTACTGAAATTAAAAAGATTAAAATATTATCAGATATTGATAGTGATATAATTGACCCGTGTATTATAAAATTATTTGACACAATGGTTGCAAATGAATATATAAAAATAGTTGATACTAAATATTATAAAGTAATTTACTAAAACTAAATATAAAAATTGATAATTTTATTAATTATTATATTTGGATACAATATTACAATTTTACATTCAAATGGATGAAGAAGCATATTATGTTGAAAATCCTTTTATTGCCGGTTCGATTAAAAAGATGACAATAGAGGATGATGTTGTAATATTAGATAAACAAAATATAAAAGAATACTTTAGTTGTATATATATATTATGTATAAAAGATGATTATAAAATTCCTTATGAATTTTTTCTTCAATCTATTAGTTATGAATTATTATTAGAAGTCTATTCACATTTATTAATTATTAAAGCACCAATAAGAATGCTTAAAAATCCATATCACTTTACTAATATAATTATATTATCTGATGCAAAATTACAATTATGTAATATTTTTAAATATCCATTAGAATCAAAAAATATTGTATTACCAATTTTTAATATTAATTATTTTCATATAATGCCATATATTAATCAATATAATAAATATCAATTAACTGATTTAATAAATATAATAAAATTAAATCAAAATTTTAATTATAATGCAAATAGTTTAAAAGATCTTATTTCAAAAATATCAGAATCTACATATTGGACTAAAAGTATACCTATTAATTTTACAAATGCATTTATTAATAGACGCTTTTTAGATAAACGTAAAATAAAACTTTCTGCAATTCAAAATTATGTAGGATTTACACAAAATATTAATATAGAAAAAAAGCCTATTGATAATTATACTTTCAAAAGTAAGAAACATTATACTGAACATGCATCTAAAAATATTCCATTTAAAATAAAGACATCTAATTTAACATTTGATAAAATAAATGAATTATTTAACTCTTTATCAAAAGATAATCAAGAATTATTATTTATGCATTTAATTGTAAGTAAAAACCATGCACATTTAGTTCTTAATAATAATTATATTTTAACTTTATTATCACTCTTTATTCAAGAAAATAAAACACTTAAATATTTATTATCATATGCATGGATTACATTTTATCTAGAAGAATGTATTCAAGGAAATAAAATAAAAATTACAGATAGATTTATTTTCTCTGTTGATACTGTTTCTAAATTACCATATTTTACATTTGACCATGCTGATCCAAAAGATAATCCTTCTATGCCATTATTATTTCATGATTTAGAATATGGACCAGACACATTTCATAGTGTTAATGAACGTTTTATACATACTGGAGGTGTATGTAACTTAGAGACATTTATAAAGAGAATACTTATGTTTCTCACAGGTGATCCTAATAATAATATTTTTGCAGGACTTGATTTTAAAGAAAATGATATTTGTATTACAGGTAGTATAATTGCCGCGTGCGGACCAAAAAATATACATATTATTCATAGTCAGCCTGCAACTACTACTGTTGTTGGTGTGCCCAGAGTATTCACAGGTGCTACAAGTGCTACAAGTGCAACTGGCGCTACAAGTGCTACAAGTGCTACAAGTGCTACAGGTGCTACAGGTGCTACGGGCACTACAAGTGCTACAGGTGATACAAATGCTACAGGTGCTACAGGTGCTATGGGTACTACAAGTGCTACAGGTGCTATGGGCACTACAAGTGCTACAGGTGCTACTAGTGCAACAGGTGCTACAAGTGCAACAAGTACTACTGGTGCAACAGGTGCTACAAGTACTACAAGTTGTATCAAAACCCCTAAAACAGATGATGAATTATTTAAAGATTTTCTTAAAAATCATTATTCTGATTCAGATGTTGATATGATAATAAAAAATGTAGATATAACTACTAAAGAAGGTTATACTAAATTTGTTAATACAGTTAAAATAATACATGATACAATTAAAGTAAAATATATTGAAACAGAGTTAATACTAACACCTTTAGATTATTTATTTGTATCAAAAAAACATATTGAAGAACATATTAGTCTAGATGGTAATATATCTAATAAAATAAATCACATATATAGTCATATTAATGAACCAGAAATAATAGCCAAGTTTAAACCATTATATGAAAAATTAAAAGCACAAAGACGTGCGGAATTTGTTCATAAATATTCACTTGAAGAAATTACAAAATGGGAAGAACAATATCCAGATATGCTTAATAATAATACTTTTAAAATATGCATATCAACAAATACTACAGATAGTTATTCGCTTGTATTTACTTGCAAAGCTCATATTACATCCTCTGGATTGTCTAAAAAATTAGAAATATTTTCTATTAAAGAAGATGATTTTTTCAGTGTAGTATCCACTTTTCATTTTCCATGTGTTCGTGGAATTTATGATGGGTCTAATGTATATCTTATGCCATCATGCATAACCGCATTCATGACATTAATGAATATTGATTATAAATATGTATGTTGTGCAAAAGACCCAATTGAATTAATACTAAAATATAAAGATTTTAGAGGATATGGGATATATTTAAATATAGATGAAAAGAAAAGTGTAATTAAATATATTATGAAAAATCAAAAATATTGGCCGCAATATAATATTAATAATACAGATACATATCAATCAGCATATGGTAAAATATTTAAATCCTTAAATATTTTATCAAATGGGAATACACAAGTAATGAGCAGTTTTGGCAATCGTAGAGCAATTGATAAATATGGAAATGTAACTCCATTAAATATAAAGTTTATATAATTTTATTTAATAAAAATTGATATAATTATTATATAAAAATATATTTTTCATTAATAGTTAATAATATTAATGGAAGTAGAAAAACAAATTCGCGATAGTTATCGTAAAAAATATGAGCAAAAATTTAATACAGTTATAGCATCTAAAATTGAAAATGGTATTTTAAAATTCTCTCAAGAATATGCTATAAAAGAAGAAACTCCTTATTTATGCGAAGAGATATATAAAACAAAATCTGCAGAAATACTAGATTTACTTAAAAATGCATCTCTTATTAAAAATATCGAAACAGGTAAATTAGATCCTTTTACATTAGCATATATGAAACCTGAAATACTAGATCCAGAAAAATTTAAAAAACTTTTAAACTCACGTAAAAAAGAAAAAGAAAAAAATGATAATGTAGGTACTAATGTATTTAAATGTTCTAAATGTAAAAAATCACGAAGTAAGGTGACACAAAAACAAACACGCGCGGCAGATGAAGCGCCAACTACATTTGTTGAATGTTTAGAATGTGGTCACACTTTTAAAATTGATTAATTTTAATTATAAATACTATAATTTTATAGGATTTTATTTATGTTCAATTAAACATACTAATGTTGCTAGACATCTATAATTATTAATAAAATATTTAAATATATTTTCAGCATTAACATGCCACATTTCAATTGTTTTTACTATAAATGTATCTAAATATTCAACAACAGATTTATCAAATATATTTAATATTTCTTCAGATAATGTAATCTCACCCTCTTTTAAATGTACAAATAGATTTAGTAAAATTTGTCTAGATGTTTTAGTATCATATTGAATTTCATCTTTTTTATCTGTATATATATTTGAGGCAATTATTACCAAGTCTGGAATTGTATTATTAATAAGTGTTTCCATAAATGTTTTACCAGATGTATCTTTTTTTTCCTTTAAAATATACTTAATTACTTTATTAATTGTTTTAGAATTATCTAATATTTCAGTAAAATATTGGAATAAAATACTTTTAACTAATAAGAAAATACTTGTTTCAAATGTTATTGTAGCTACATAAGTTAACATTTCTTTAATAAATGCGGCTGTTTTATTATCTTTTGTAAATTTAGGTTTTGTAAAATAATCTTCTCCAATTGTAGATATTTTTTTTAATTTATCAGATATATCATTTAATTCCTGTAAGTTCGTATTATTATCAATTATGTTTAATATATTAATTTGTTGAATTATTAAATTTATTAATTTCATATCATAATTTTCTGTAATATTAAAATCTGTATCAAAAAATTTTTCCCATACTTTTAATGCTTTTAATGATTTAACCTTATTATAATTATAACTTTTATAGGCTTCTATTAAAGTGCTGTTAGGATCAATGACTATATCATCTACATCAAAAGGCTCATTGTCCTCCGCAATTTTATTTTTAATAATAGTAATCTCGTTGGTTATCTCATTAATTTGTATTTCTACATCACGTTTATGAGTTGCTTCTAATTTACTGAGAGATTTAATATTATTTAATTTATCTAAATAATCTATATATGTTTTTAGTAATTTTGTTTTTGTAGATAATACATCATCAGCTATTAATGAATTTATATTTTTATAAATTTGTAATTTATTCATTTTTTTATATAAATAAATAGGTTCAGTGAATGTGGTATTTGTGTCAATTGTAGTTTTTAAATAATGTAAAATTAAATAAGTTGATATATTAAAAGATATTGGAATACAAATAAATTCATTATTTCCATAAGTATTATTTGCTAAGATTAATTGATGAATATCTTGATATAAATATTCATGAAAATTTAATAATACAGAATTTAATTTATATTCTGTCATTATATTGGGAATTATTTTACCTAACATATTACTTAAGTCATCAATAGTATATTTAATTGAATTTTTACTATTATAAAAGCGTATATCGTGACTTGATAATGTTTCATATAATTTTTTAATAGTCTCAATCTGATAATTTTTTAATAAATAATCAATAGGTGTTAAATTTTCCATATTTAAATGATATGGTATTCCTCCATAGTCAATTAATAATTTTATTATATTTGGTTTTATAGTAATTCCATTTTTTATTTTAAATTTATTAATATTAGTCAAATCATTTGGATATAATATAAATACTATTTTATCATCAGACGGTGTGGTTGGCGGTATTACTAAATTATATAAATTAGATAAATCCGTATTGTTATCAACCTTCTGTTTGCTATTATTTAATGTGATAGATATAGTTTGTTTTTCTAAATGAGCTAATAAAAACTCAAAATTTATTAATTGCATATTTGGATCTACACCACCTGACATCTCTTTAATCTCTGTTTTTTTTTTAATTATTTGGTCTATTATATTAGTAGTATAACGATTAATAATAAGTTGCTCTATTATTTTTGATATTAAATAATATGTATATATTTCAATCATTGATTCTGTAGGCTTTATATATTTTTTAATATATGTGTTAGCTGTTGTATAAAAAGGTTCTGTAATGTTAATATTATTTAGTATGTCGATAATTAAATAAATGGTTGTATATTTGTAAAAATCATCAAAATTTACATATACTGATGGGGGCAAACTATCTTCCTTATTTGTTACAAATGATGAGTTTATTGCAGCTATAGATTTATTATTTAAATAAGGATTATTTAAATATTGCTCATGCGATGTAGTATAATCAGGTATATCATATATATTAAATAATCCAATATTATGTAAGTCTCGTTTTGTTACTTTCTTAGTAATTTCTGTTAATTTGGTAGTTTTATCTAATACATCAAACATATTAGAATAAGTATAATATAAATATTTAATTGCTTCATTTTTACGGGGTAATTGAAAAAAATTAAATTGTCCCAATTCAATTGCATTACCTGGTTGAAAAATATAATGATATAGGTAATAACTAGAATTAATTTTATTTAATAGTTGTGCAAATTGATCATATTGTATAGGGTTTTCTAATAATTGTAATTTACTACCATTTGAGTTAATTTCGGGTATGTTTTCTAACCACTCTTTAATTTGTGGATTTGTTTTAGATAAACTATTTAATTGTGCTTCAACTTCCTTATATGATTTATAATAATTATCAATTATTTTTGAGAACGTAATTATGTTAAAATAATATGTAGTATAGACATCTTTAATATTAGATTTTTTACCTGTTATAAAACGGTGTATTTCCTTATAAATTAGATTATATATGTTTTTAATTAGTGTTTGATAGTATTGAATTTTATCATATAGAAAAATAAAATAAGAAATTGTAGTTGGTAAAATAATTGGTTTTTCATATATATTATAAAAATCAGCATATTCATCATAATTATACTTATACCTATTTATTTTGTCTTCTAAGTTCTTAAATATATAGTCATTTATAAATTTTATAAAATCTACCATAAAATTTATTAAATCGCCCATATCTTTATCTGTGACGTTAGCATCAAAAACACTCGGAACTTCATTAGCATTAGTATATTCAGATATTATATTTCTAATCAATACGAAATCATTATTAAAATATTTAAACCGATCATTTCTAAAATTGTTTATTGCATCATATATTGCATCTAATTCAGTGTCTGAATATCGATATTGTGGATATTTTACAAAATTTATATTATAGGAGGTAAATTCATTATTATTAGCATCAGCTATATTATTTTCCCAGAATTCTAATATATTATTTATTGTAATAAATAGCTCTTCAAGCTTTTCGAAAGGAATGCTGTATTCATCTCCCAGGTTAGACTGGGCATGATTTATATATAATTTGTTAATACTTCCTATATAATTATTATTATTTACAGTGGTTTTCGTTAATAGTATCTTTTTTTTCATACTATTAATCAATATTTGCTCTTCCTTATTAAAATTATCTTTATTAATATAAGTAAATTGTAATGCTAAAGGCACTTGATACTTTAGTAATTCATTAGTTGTATCGTATACTGTATGAAACCAAACTAAGGCTGGGTCTGGAGATATTATAGAACCTGGCATAAATTTGGTTTTATCGGACATTTGACTTAATCCGTTTATGTATGTGGCAGTATCTATCATATTAAGTGTGCCTTCATAATATAAACCTAAAATATGTGCAATAATAAAATGTGTTTTTATTATTTGATTATATTTTTCTTTTATCAGATCAGATGGTACTGTAGCACCAGTTGCACCAGTAGCACCAGTAGCGCCAGTTAAACCAGTTGCACCATCTGGATCAGTGGTTTGTAAACTATTAATAACATTCAAATATCCATAATGACTAGGCATTAAAACTATGTCATTTGGTATTTTGTTGTCGAATATTGATATGTCTATTAGGGGGTTTAGAATAGTAGCATCATTGGTTAAACTATCAATAATACTAATTGGTGTAAATACATCTAACCGAGTATTCGTATTATATTTATTTAATAAATATAAAAAATCTAATATAGTTTGTTTTAATGGTTTATTACTCATTTGTTTATATTCATCAAGTATCATATTACATAATATATCTATAAATGTATCATATTTTTTTTTATAAGTATTATAATAAGTTTTTATATTTACATCAGTAGTGATGTTTTTAATAAACAGATCAATGTTATTTTCCCGCGCAGTGATGGTACCTGGTATAAAATAGTTTTGTATTAAATAATACATATAATTTATATTTGACATCTGGATTAAGTAGTTTTTATGTATCTTAGTTATATCATTATAAATAGTAGAAAAGTCGCTAAAATCATCTGAATCATATAATAATATTATTATTATATTAATAAGTATAATAGAATAATCACTACTATTTGTTGTACTTATAAAGTCTGTATTATTTTTTGTAATTAAACTAATTAAATGTGGTTTTAATGAATTAAATATACTTGCTTTAATATTAGTTGTATCATTTAGATTATTTATTAATATTAATAATTTAAAACTTACACGACCTATTAAATTACTTCTAGATGCCCTACAACTACAATCTGTCCACATATTAAATATCCATGCACCTAAATCAAAATCTTTATTATCTTTATTATCATTCCACAGCGAAAACCATTTGTTACTAAAATTGGTATTATCAGATTTAATAGTGTTCTCCGAATTTAATTTATATTTAATAGCACTTTTGGATAAAAATAAATAGGTTTCAATATTTTGTTTAATAATATCCATATGTGATTTTATTAATTCTTCATCATTATCATAATTTATTAGTTGATTATTATCTTTAGGTCGAAGCATATAATCTATTAAATCGTCCTGATCGGGGGTTATCAATTTCACAATTATTTCATTTATTTCTGCACCTATGTCATAATCATTAATGTTATTATAACCTAAACGAATATATCTTGGACCACCCGTATATTTAAGTGTTTTAAAATTAATAATACTGGATGCATTATCTGATGCTGTTTTATATCGTAATTTATCATCTTGATCCATAAACCGTTTTTTAATATCCGAAGAAGAATATCTATCTGTATTTTTTTTTTTAACCTTTTGTGAAAGTTTGTTAGGGTCCTCTGTACGAAAGTGAACGTAGCCTTGATTCTCACGCCATTGAGACTTTTTTTTATACATATAAGTCTTTATTAATTGGATTATTTCTTTTATATACATATCATAATATATTATTTTATATATATCTATATTATCATCATCTACTAAATCAATTGTATAAGGAGTAAACTTTTGTGCAAGTTTTATGAGTTCATTATATTGTTCTTTAATAGTTGTTTTAATACTTTTGCTAATATCACCATCTTTAATAAATGCATAATCCCCAGTGGCACCTTTTGGAAATATCAACGATGTTGGCGTTTTTGGATGCACTAGCAACTCTTTCAAAGGTTTAACTAAAAATATGTTATTTATTCTTTGCGTTATCTTAGTTTCAAATATTTTTTCAGATTGTAAAGTATCTCCTGCTGAATAAATAGAGTCTGTTGATCTTAAATCAACAAGTTGTGCATTTGTAAACTCTTGAATAATTTTTTTAATTTCTGCGTCATCACTTATAAATGCAATTATGGTTTCTTGTATTGTATCAAAAATAGGAAGTTCTTTTAACAGTTCTAACTGTTTAATTGTATATGTTTTCATATTATTTATTAATTCTATTTTAGCAAAATTAACATTATTTGTAGAAGGTATAAAATCTATAAGTTCTGTAGGGGGAACCGGATTAATACTACCATTTAATAAATAATGAAATGATGTGAATCCTGAATTATCTTTAAAATTTGGGTTTGCGTGGTTTTTTAATAAATATTCAACTATTTTTTCTAATTGCTGATTACATGCTAGGTGTAATGCAGTGTGATTATATTTATTAGGTTTATCTGGGTCAACACCATTATTTATTAAAAATTTTATAACACTTAATTTAGCTAATTCAGAAGATTTAGATGGATTATTAATAAGAATATGAATTAATGAATTTTTAGTATCATCCGTTATAGTAAATGGTATCTTATACATAAGATTACATTGTAATATTTCATGAGTATCAAGTGATAAAACTGCATTAAACATATCTGTTTTTCTTTCAATATCGTATAATGGAAGTGGTAAATGCGATTTATCGAATTTATTTAATTTATTTGCAATTGAACTCATATTATTAGATATGATATAATTTAATTTAAATTTAAACTTAAATTTAAATTAAATAAATATTATCAGATAAATTAAAATATTTTATATTTTATTATTTCCACACCCGCAATTACTTATTTTATCAGTAATAGATAAACATTTGCCATGCACGGCACATGTATTAATACTTTCTAAATATGCACGTTCACGATTAATAATAGTATTACCATTATCTTGTAAAAATCGTTTATAATCTTGAGCAGAATTAATATTATTAACATTACGAATATATTGTTCAAAAATACTATTATCTAAATAATTAGTTATAAATCTTCCATCTTGCATAAGTGGCGGGCATTTGTAATTAAAATAACGATTATCCATTATTATATATATATAATTAGATATTTTTTAATTCAATAATTTCCATAATTAATTCATTTTTTGTTTTTGGTTTATAAACACCATTTATTTTTTTATTTATATGTATTTTATTATCTTCTGCTATTTTTTTTATTTCATATAATTTATGTTTATCTAAATTTTCTAACAATGTATTAGTATTATCTGGAATACTTTCTAATAATTTATTAGTATTATCTGGGATACTTTCTAATTTATTAGTATTATCTGTGATACTTTCTAATAATGTATTAGTATTATTCGGAATACTTTCTAATAACGTGTTAGTATTATCTATTTGTTTTTTATCTTGTGTATTTTCACAAGAATCATTTTCATTTGAATAAACTGCTAAATGACAGGGGGAATCTATATTAGTAGAATAATCACAATGTTCTGAATTATCTTCATCTATTATTATTAAATTATTTATTTTTTGAGTATAATTACATGTGTTTATCATTGGATGTAAATCGCTAATTATATTTAATTTTATTTTAGATAAATTATCAATTATATGTTCTGCAGATTCATTGCACTGCTTTACAGTGCAAGTTAGCTTATCGTGTGTTATAGGATCAATTTCTGCAGTTGCTGTATCAGGTTCACTGCCTTGTAAAGTAGTGCAAGGTTCAGTTATAATTGGTTTAACTATCGCTATTTTATTAGGAAATTGTTGTAATTTAGCAATATTATTAGTAGAATCATGTATATTAATAATATCTTTTTCTATTCTATTAATTTTTGTTCGTAAATATTCAATTTCTCTATAAATAAAATAAACTACTATTGTTAGTCCTAGTAAAATGATAAATTTGTAGTCAAAAAATTTCATATTAATATTTATAGATATTCTTATATTTTTATAAACTCACTTTATAAATTACTATAAAATTTATAAATTACTATAAAAATTTTATTTAAAATTATTTAATTTAAAAATATTTAGTTTTTTTCTATATATATTTAATGACATCTCCTACCGATATACAAATCACTAAAGTTGATTTAACACTTTTCATAACTTTCCTAACAGTATCACACGTTATTTCTTATCAATTATTCCCCGGGCGCACCCTTTTTGATAATGACTGGATAAATTCAACCGTTGCTACATTACTTGCAGTTGCCCTACACGGTTTAGTAACAAATAAGTTAAGTGCAACCATTAACTCTCAACTTGATACTAAAAATGAAGGAATTGAATCGTCGGTGTATGATCTTGTTAAATTCGGTACTATTTTCGCAGGTGGTAAAATAATTTATGATTTAATGAGAAACGCGCCGATTGATGGGTTTGATCAGTCGTGGTTCACCAAACATGGTGCAATCATTGGTGGTTATGCACTCTTCAATATGATGCTTAAACAGTATGTACCAACTGTGTCCAATAAACAGCAGCCTCTAGTAAATGATATTATTAAAGTATCTGCAGGTGCTTTATTATCTACTTATGTTATGACTAAAGCATTCCCTGCTAATGACATGTACGACCTTGGTGCAACATTAGCCGGTTTTACTGTTTTCCATTTATTAACTAAACAGCTTGTTGTTCCTATGGAAAAGTTCGCACAACAGGGTGGGATTTCTGTTAATTGCCCCTAAATATAACTAAAAATATTCAAACATATTAAATTAATATAATAAATTATTATATTAATTTAAAACAAAAGTATTATTTATAAATATTAATATAAAATGACTGGAGGAATTATACAAATGGTAATATCTGGAAAACAAGATATTTATTTAACAATTAATCCAGAAATTACTTTTTTTAAAAAAGTATATAAAAGACATACTAATTTTTCGACAGAATTAATTGAAATTATACCAGAACAGACAATTAATTTTAAGGATGAATTATCATTTATTTTAAATCAAGGTGATGCAATACATAGATGTTATTTTGAAATAACATTACCGTCTTATAGTTTTTCAGATAAATACATTACTAATACTTATTATATAGAACGGAAAAAAACAATTATATCTAATTTAACTACACAATATAATACATATAAAACATTATATGATAATTTAAAAGGTTTTGTAGATGTTGAAAGTAATTTATATAGAATTTTATATAATATTTTACAAACAGAAAATATTACTTTAACAATTTTAAAAGACCAAGTTGCATCATTTAATTATAAAAATAAATTAACAAAAGATTTATATAAAACTAAAGTTGATGAAGTAATATTAAATGAAATTAATATATCTAATTATATTTCTAAATTAACATTATTAATTACAAATGATAAAATTTATGATTCTACAAAATTTATATCAAAAACAGAAATTTTAACTAAAATTAATATTTATTATGATCAAATGGTTTATTATTTAAATTATTATAATAATTTAATAAATGACACACAAACTAAAATTGATGCTATAATACAACCTAATCAAATTAATTTTAATTTTGCAGAATATTTAGGTCATAGTTTTTTTGAATATGTTAAATTAGAAATTGGTGGCACTGAATTTGATAAATATACAAAAGATATTTTACACATTCAACAAATGCATAATGTTAAACCTGATCAAATGTCTAATTATTTAACTATGATAGGGCATACTCCAGAAATGACTACATATAATAATAATATTAAAGGAAATAGAAAAATTTTAGTTCCTTTAATATTTTGGTTTAATAAAAATTCTGGTGCTAGTTTACCACTTGTAGCAATGCAATATTCAACTGTTATAATAAATACTAAACTAAGTGATATTTCTAAAATATTATGTTTTGAAAATTATGATAAAAATTATTTAGATGTTATAAATGTTACAGTATCTAATGTTATTAATTTCACATTAAATACAAAATTAAAATACAGTTCTTATTCTATTAATATAAATAATAAATCAATTAGTTATGTATGTAATATAATTAATAATGAATTATTATTATTAAAATTTCCTGAATTAAATGAAACACAACGAACATTAATATTAAAAACAAATGGAACATATAGCGGCACAGGTGATTTAACAGCTGGTGTTAATTATACTATGAATAAAGATCAATGGTTTCACTTTCTAATGACTATAACTGATCCAATATACAAAGATTTTATATATAAAATAATGTCTTATTACCCTTACATTAATTATAATTTATATAGTAGTAGTATTGAAGTTCCTGATATAAAATTAATATGCGAAGCAGTATTCTTAGATGATATTGAAAGAACACAATTTGCTAGTGGAAAACTAGAATATATTGTTGAACGTTTTGTTTCAGATACATTTACAATTAAAAATACTAATTCTTTTGATTGTGAATTATCTTTTAATAATCCATGTAAAGAATTAATATGGTATATTCAACCTAATTTATTTATTGATGGATATTCGCCATTTGGACAAAATTATGAATTTAAATTTGATATAAATAATTATAATAATAAAAATATATTAATTAATCAAAAATTTATATTAAATCAATTAGATGTATTATTAACAAATGTTGATGATAATTATTATACATATGTTTTATCTTATAAATTACTAAATAATACATTACCCAAAGGTCTTTATTATCATTCATTTTGTTTATATCCAGAAGAAACACAACCATCTGGAACATGTAATTTTAGATATATTAAAGGCAAACAATATAATATAGTGCTTAATTCAGTTTGGCAAAAAGAATATTTAGCACAATTAAAAATACTTTTTACTTCAACTAATACAATTAATATTAAAAATATATTAATATTAAAAATGATTGGTAAAATATATGATTTATTTGTTGTGACACACGGACAGGGTAAATTATTATTTAATTAAGATAGTATATATTATTCATGCATAATAATTTTGATATTGGAATATAATTTATTAAAGTATTAAATTGGATACATGTTAAATTATATGAATTAAATAATTTTATTAAAATATTTATTAATTTTGTAATTTTTTTATAAATTATAATCATATATTGTATTATATTCTTATGCGGTAAGTCATAAAAATCTTTAACTTTTATTAATGGTATTTGTAATGACACAAAAATATCCTGATTAAATAAATCTAATATACACATTAATCTTTCAATAACTTGTGATATAATATATTCATAATTTGTATTTTTATTAGCAAATAGAATACTTATTTTATAATTAAATGGTTCTTTACATTTTGCACAATCAAAAATACTATTAAATCTTTCTTTTAATTTGAATAAATAATTATATTTTTCATATGATAATAAGTTCCAAAATAAATCATTTGTATAATGTGTTCGCCATTCATTTATTGTAAGTAATAATTTCATTTTCTTTAGATATAATTTATTAAAATTATATACAACAATGCATGATAATGGATAATCTATTATTATATTTATAATATAATCTATATCATATTCTAATAAATACACTTTATTATGTTTAATATAATTTTTTATCATAAAACTTAATTCATCATCTGTTAGTGTGTTAGTAGAACTTTTATTTTTATGTAATAATTTATGTAAAAAGATTCTTAAATAATTCATACTATATAAGGTTATAAAAAAAATTGATAAATATATATAAAAATATAATTATCAACTATAACAACTATAACAATTATGACAACAAAAAAATCTGATGCTGAGAAATATAATAAAATTGGACAAGTTGAGCATATATTACTCCGTCCAGATACTTATATTGGTGATATTGAACAAACTACAGAACTTATGTGGATATATAATAAAGAGTCTATAGAAAATGAAGAGTTGCCTAAAATTATTAAAGATAATATTACATATACTCCAGGTTTCAGAAAAGTATTTGATGAATTATTAGTAAATGCGCGAGATGCATCTGAAAATGATCCAACATGTGATACAATCAAAGTTAATTATAATATGGATGAAGGATATATAAGTGTTTATAATAATGGAGATATTGGTATTCCTGTTGAAGAACATCCTGTACATAAAATACTTGTTCCAACAATGATATTTGGTGAATTATTAACTAGTTCAAATTATGATGATAGTGAAGCGCGAACAACAGGAGGGCGAAATGGATATGGAAGTAAGTGTGCAAATATATTTTCAACAAGGTTTATTGTTGAGATAGATGATGCTAAAAGAGGCAAACGTTATAAACAAGAATGGACTAATAATATGTTTCAAATTGATAAACCGTCTATTACAAAACTACCAGCTAAAACTAAAAGTTCTGTTAAAATAACATTTTATCCGGACTTTAAAAAATTTAATATGAAAGGACTTGATAAAGACCATAAAGCTTTATTCTATTGTAGAACTATTGATATTAGCGGAACTAGTAATAATAAACTTAAAGTATTTTTTAATGATACAAAAATAGAATCTAATAATTTTAAATCTTATATTGAATTATATTATCCACCAAAACAATGTGAATTATATTATGATATTAATGAAAGATGGCAAGTTGGTGTTATTTATAAACCTGATGCAGGAGGAGATATTATTAGCTTTGTTAATGGTATTAATACATTTAGAGGCGGAACACATTGCAATCATGTAATGGATAATATAATCAAAGTATTAATTAATGATTATATTAAAAAGAAAGATAAAGAGATTAAAATTACACCATCAATATTGAAAGAAAATTTAGTCTTTTTTATTAATTCAGTTATTATTAATCCAACTTTTAGTTCTCAAACAAAAGATACATTAATGAGTAAAGCAGATAAATTTGGTTCAAAATATGACCCATCTGTGCCATTTTTAAAGAAACTTGCTAAATGTGGAATTGTAGAACAAGTTATTAATCTTGCTAAATTTAAAGAAAATGCAGGACTTAAAAAAACAGATGGGAAAAAACAAGTTAAAATTTCTGGAATTCCTAAATTAGAAGATGCTAATAAAGCAGGTTCCAAAGATTCTGACAAATGTACACTAATTCTTACAGAAGGTGATTCTGCAAAAGCTACTGCTATGGCTGGTTTAGGTGTTATAGGTAGAGATTATTATGGTGTTTTCCCATTGAAAGGAAAATTACTAAATGTCCGAGAAGCAGGAGCTGCACAACTACTTGCAAATGAAGAAATTAAAAATATTAAATTAATTTTAGGATTAAAACAAGGTGAAGATTATTCAACAGAAGATAAATTTAATACACTTAGATATGGTCATGTATTAATGCTTACAGATCAAGACACCGATGGTACACATATCAAAGGATTATTTATTAATATGTTGCATAGTTTGTGGCCATCGCTTGTTAAAAAAGATTCATTTGTTCAAAGTTTAAATACACCTATTGTTAAAGCTACAAAAGGTAAAAATATAATTACCTTTTATAATTTGTCTGATTATGATAATTGGAAAGCTACACCAGAAGCAAGTAATTTTAAAATTAAATATTATAAGGGGTTAGGAACATCAACAACTCTTGAAGCAAAAGAATATTTTGATAATATTGAAACAAAACTTTTAAATTATATTTGGCAAAATACTATTACAATAGAACCAAATATTTCATCGGATACATCAGATACTATTAAAAAGAAAAGTAAAACTAAATTAATTACAGAAACTGCAGATGATACTATTAGTGATGTATTTATTCCAATTCATGATGATGATGATGCTATAAGATTAGCATTTGATAAAACAAGAGCAAATGATCGTAAAAAATGGTTAATGTCTTATAATAAAAATGTTGTTCTTAATTATGAACAAAAAATAATTCCTTATTATGATTTTATTCATAGTGATTTAATTCACTTTTCTAATGAAGATTTATATAGATCTATTCCATCAGTAATAGATGGACTTAAACCATCGCAACGTAAAATATTATATGGAGCGTATTTAAGAGGTTTAGATAAAACAGAAGTTAAAGTAGCTCAGCTTGCAGGTTTTGTATCAGACAAAGCAGCATATCATCATGGTGAAATGTCATTGAATGGAGCAATTATAGGTATGGCGCAAAATTTTGTTGGTTCAAATAATATTAATATATTATTACCAGCAGGACAATTTGGAACAAGATTAAAAGGTGGTTCAGATGCAGCATCACCGCGTTATATCTGGACAAGCTTAGAAAAACTAACAACACTAATTTATAATCCATTAGATAATCCAATATTAAAACAACAAGATGAAGATGGCGAACCAATTGAACCTGAATTTTATGCTCCTATTATTCCAATGATATTAGTTAATGGTGCAGCAGGTATTGGCACTGGTTTTTCAACAAAAATACCACCATATAATCCTCTTGATATTATTAAAAATTTGAGATTAATATTAAAGAATAAAGAATGTCAACCAATGGACCCATGGTGGCAAGGATTTAATGGAACAATATCAAAAATAGATGATTATAATTATGAGATTTATGGTTCATGGTCTATTAATGGTAATAAATTAACTATTACAGAATTACCGGTAGGTGAGTGGACAAGTAATTATAAAGAATTTTTAGAAAAAATGTTAAATGATATTCCATTACGTAGTCAGGTAGATACTAAGAAAATAAAAAAAGTTAAAAAAGAAAATCCATTTATTTCATACAAAGATAATAATACAGATTCCAAAGTGCAATTTGAATTATTATTTGAAGATGGTTATTTACAAGATACACCTGAAATAGATAAATTATATCATTTATATAAAAAGTATTCAATTACAAATATGCACTTGTATGGACCCGAAGGACATATTAAACATTATAATACAGTTGAAGATATTATCAGAGATTATTATAAAATACGTTTAGCATTATATAGTGATAGAAAAGCACATCAATTAGCAATTATTGAACATCAATTAAAACTTATTAGTTATAAAGTTAAATTTATATTATTAGTAGTTAATAAAAAATTAGAAATTAATAATAAAAAACGAAGTGATATTGAAGAACAACTTGTTAAAGCACAGTTTCCACAATTAGCACGTTCAAAAGATGATGATAAAATATCATATGATTATCTTTTAACAATGCCTATTTATAATTTGACTATGGAAAAGATAAATGAATTAAAACAACAAGAACAAGACAAAGAAACAGAATATAATACACTTAATAGTAAATCACCAAAAGATATATGGATTAGTGAATTAGATATTTTAGAATCAGAATATAATAAATGGTATGAATTAAAAATTAAAGAAAATACACCAATTATTAAAAAGAAAAAGACAAAAAGTATTAAATAATTTATTAATTTCTAATTAATAATATAATATTATGGAACCTAAACAAAAATTATCCAGTCAAATGTTAGATAATAGTAAAAGTGTTTTATCTAATTTATTTCAATTTTGGTTTATTTTTAAATTAATTTTATTATTTATTTTATATTTAATTAGTAATTTCTTATTTGACCGAATTAATAATGGTGAATTAAAACCTATTTTTGAAAGTGAGGGTAATAATAAAACACTAAATATTGAATTACCAAATAATGTAATATTTAAATTATTAATTACATTAATTATGATAATTACCAGCAGTTTTATATATAGCATGTTTTTTAAACCATTTAGTGATGCGTATTTTAAATCAAGAGAATAAAAAAATTGATATATATATTAAAATTATATATAATAATTTTAATATTATACCTTTTATCCGACCGCCTGTGTCAAACATGCAAGACAATACGCGCAAAACGGTAATGTATAAAAGTTGTGCTAATAACATACCAGTTGCGCTATGCGCCTACAGAGACATAACGCTTGGCTGTTTGTCAATTGCCGAATCATGTTCAAGTTTGTGTAATCAACGAAAATCGCGTCGTGTTGCCAGCATTAATGCAGGTTCATCATCATATGCCTCGTCATAAAGATCCTTCAAAGAAGCAAAACTTCCTAGGGGTATGGTATGTGAACTATTGATAGCACGGTAAGAAGTGCTAGAGCCAATGAATTAAGTGCAATCGACACCATTCGCCCGCGGAGGAAGCAGTTGCACTTATTCACTAGCAAAAAATAAATTTTTATTTTAAAAAAAATTATACAAAAATTTATATATATTTATTTTATATATAATCAAATACATAAGCTTTAATTGAACTGGATATGTAACACTATGTGAAATAGATGATAAAAATATATTAAATACCTAGTTTATATTTTAATTGCAAATATTTATTTTTATATTTTAAATATTTTTTATAATTAGGATCACCCTCATCATTATGTTCATCCTCATCATTATGTTCATCCCCCTCATTATAAGTATAAGTATTAGTATAAGTATCAGTATTAGTAGGAGTAGCATAATCACTTATTATTGGTGTCTCAGCATTAAACTCATTTAATGCTATTAGTATACGCGCTTCAAATGCATCATGTTCTGGGTCGGGTTCTTCCTGGTAGTCCATCTCAAATTGACCATTGTCTATAATTATTCGTCGGGCTGGTCCACCACGACCATCATATCGAATATGAGTTGATCCGATGGCTGACCCCGATGGACCTA
>Ga0114969_10001164_pt1 | contig 22390 bp, 21 predicted proteins | sample M_130807_MF_Meta_FD_87316 | JGI IMG/M metagenome (GOLD analysis project Ga0114969, IMG submission 87316) | Freshwater microbial communities from Lake Montjoie, Canada to study carbon cycling - M_130807_MF_MetaG | ecosystem: Environmental > Aquatic > Freshwater > Lake | place: Lake Montjoie...
ATAATTCATTTTTTTTTGCATTTTAAGTTTACATTTGATGAAATATAAAACTAATGAATTGGATGATTACGAAACGCTTCACCGAAGGTGTTTGCTTGAACAGGCGGCTAAGCGTAATAGCGGTATTTGTCTTGCCTCATGGTTATCTTTCTCAGTATGTTTTGTCTAACCGAAAGTTCAGCATTGGTGATGTAATGTAGCTTTTCAAAATTTCTGTTCTTTCCTAATTTTTTGATTGGAATCAACATTTTTATACTTTCTTTGCTTTGACTTCATTTGCAGGCGAACAGCAAGTTTCTTGCATGTCGAAAATACACGAACAAACGAACCGAATAGAATATAATTTATAAAAAGTAAATATGATTTCAAAATTAAAACAAGATTTACCAGCAAGTATAGTCGTATTTTTAGTAGCACTTCCGTTGTGTTTAGGAATAGCATTGGCAAGTGGGGCACCCTTATTATCCGGTGTTATTGCAGGAATAATTGGTGGAATAGTAGTAGGTTTTCTGAGCCAATCCCATACAAGTGTGAGTGGTCCAGCCGCAGGATTGGCTGCTGTTGTACTTGCATCCATAACGCAATTAGGCAGTTTTGAAACCTTTTTGATGGCAGTGGTTATTTCAGGGATGTTGCAACTTGTTGCAGGAATTGCAAAAGGTGGATTTATCGCCAACTATATTCCCTCAAATTTAATTAAAGGATTATTGGCTGCCATTGGTATTATATTAATTTTAAAGCAAATTCCGCACGCCGTTGGTTTCGACAGAAGTACAAAAGGCGATTTTACCTTGTTTCCAAAAAATGGGGAATATTCTTTTTCAGAGCTGTTCGGCATCTTTAATTATTTTTCGTTGGGGGCTATAATTATTTCTGTCATTTCTATTTTAATCATGATTTATTGGGATAAAACTCCCATGAAAAAAGTAAAATTTTTTCCAGCGTCTTTATTTGTTGTTATTCTTGGCGTTGTATTAAATACTATTTATCAAAGTTATTTTCCAAATTTTGCTATTACGGCAGACCATTTAGTGAAGATTCCAAAATTTGAGGGATTAAATTCTTTGGTTACATTGCCAAATTTTGCCAGCATTGGTAATTATCATGTTTGGATAGTAGCTTTTACCATAGCCATTGTGGCTTCTATTGAAACACTCTTAAATCTTGAAGCGGTTGAAAATATTGACCCCCACAAACGACAAGCATCCCCCAATAGAGAATTAGTGGCGCAGGGTATTGGTAATATTTTTTCTGGTTTGGTTGGCGGCATTCCTATTACATCGGTTATCGTTAGAAGTTCGGTAAATATCAATTCCGGTGCAGAAACAAAATTATCTGCAATTATTCATGGTGTGTTTTTATTGATGAGCATTTTACTTTTAAGTCCATTATTGAACCTTATTCCATTGGCATCTTTGGCTTGTATTCTATTATTAACTGGCTATAAATTAGCTAAAATTTCTCTGTTCAAGGATATGTATAGCAAAGGTCTAAATCAATTTATTCCATTTGTCGGTACTATTTTAGCAATTGTATTTACGGATTTGCTCATTGGTATTCTTATTGGTGCAGCCATTAGTATTTTTTATATTTTAAAAGCGAATTTCAAAAATGCCTATAGTTTTCATAAAGAAAAGCATCATTTGGGTGATACTATTATTATCACTCTTTCAGAAGAAGTAACATTTTTAAACAAGGCTAGTATTAAGCAAACCTTAAATGAAATCCCCAGTAACTCAACGGTAATCATCGATGCAACTCATTCGAAATATATAGATTATGATGTATTGGAAATTATTGAAATCTTCACACAGACCTTTTCCATAGAAAATAATATCACGACAACAGTTAAAGGGATTAAACCATTCTATAAAGAAGAGAATGAAAGCCATGTTAAATCCATTCATACATCTTAAAAATAAAAAATATATTTTTCAATGAAAGTTCATACCAAAGAAACACAAGAAAAGTTAACACCAAGAAGGGCCTTGGAAATATTACAAGACGGTAACAATCGTTTTGTGAACAACTTAAAGACACAACGCGATTTGCTAGCACAAGTTAATGAAACCAGAGAAGGGCAATGGCCATTTGCAGTAATTTTAAGTTGTATTGATAGCAGAACATCGTCAGAGCTTATTTTCGACCAAGGCTTAGGCGATATATTTTCTATAAGAATTGCAGGAAATATTGTGAACACCGATATCATTGGTAGCTTGGAATTTGCTTGTAAAATTGCTGGTTCAAAAATAATTGTTGTATTAGGACATAACCAATGCGGTGCTGTAAAAGGAGCTTGTGATCATTTGGAAATGGGAAACCTCACTGAATTGCTTTCAAAACTGCAACCAGCGGTCTACCAAGAAAACCAGACTAAAGAAAACAGAACATCCAAAAATGAAGATTTTGTTCAAAATGTGGCTAAAATCAATGTAAGAAGAAGCGTTGAAAGTATCATAGAACGAAGTTATATTCTAGAACACATGTTAGAAAGTGGTTCTGTTGGTATTGTCGGTGCGATGTATGATGTTTCGAGCGGATTGATAGAAATATGTACTGATTCATTTTACATCAAAGATGAAATTAGCCCCCAATTATCATTTTCCAACTTCAGGCATTAATATTCAATAGTAAAAATATATGAATCAACCTGTATTCAATGAACAAGACGTTCTACTTGAATTAAAACACTATTTACCCACTCAAACCCCGTTAAAGGATTTTATTCATCATAATTCATTGCATGCTTTTCAAGGCATGAAGTTTTATGAAGCTATTTGTAAAGCTTCTAAAATATTTGGATACCAGGTTACTTTGCCATTATGTGATTTTAGAAAATTATACGAAATTGGTCGTATCCATGAAGCCATTTTAGACCGAATAATTATGGAAGAAAAAAGCGCTGAGTATATTCCTCTTTGGAAGGAAAATGTAATTCATAAAACGTATGATGAGCATACTGACCAACGCATCGGAAAACTAAGGGCCAATTGGAAAACTATTTATCAATTAGATTTAGATAATTTGGTGCAACCCATTTTGTTTAGAATCCTGAGTAGTTATTTAGATCAAGGCATAGCTATTTGGGATTTTCCCATACACGAAGATGGTTTTTTAGCTTCTGTAAAAGCACTGGAAAAAAACAGTTTTACAAGTTTTTTCAAAACACAAAAAGCAAAACAATTATTATTTCAGGAATCTATTTCCATTGCGGACTTATTGAAAATTGTAGTTGGCGATGAACAATATTATGAACAATACTTGTTCGATCAACAGTTTAGTCACAGAGGTTGGAGTGGTATGGTAGCCACACTAGAAAGTAAACCGGAAAGTTTATTGGCGACAAAAAAAATAAGCCTTGACCAATTAATTCTCTTTGAATTACTACTTGAAATAGATCATTTAGAAAATGAAATAGGTAAAGATTTTCAACCGCTTTGTTACCATATACAGCAAGCACCTGTTCATTTATTTCAGGAAGTCCAGCTTACAGAATTACATGAAGTATTAAAAATTTGGCAAACTGCTTTTGAGTGGAGCTATTATGATGAGATGTTAGCCGGGATTCAGCAAAATATTTCCATGAAATCCGAATCCAAGAGTAGCCATGAAAAATCGTTTCAAGCGTTATTTTGTATTGATGAAAGGGAATGTAGCTTACGAACTTATGTAGAACGCTTCGATAAAAATGCAGAAACTTTTGGTTGCCCGGGCTTTTTTGGTGTCGAATTTTATTTTCAAGCTGAGCATGCAAAATTTTATGATAAACTTTGTCCAGCGCCGGTTACACCAAAGTATTTGATTAAAGAATATGATGTAGCGGAGAAAAGAAAACATGATTTATTTTATACCGACAAAACACATTCAATTGCAACGGGGTATATAAGTGCTTTAACATTCGGGTTTTGGGCAGGATATAGATTAATAAAAAATTTATTTAAACCCGAAATGAGTCCAGCAATTTCAAATGCATTTGCACACATGAATGAGCAAGGTAAACTGACCATTGAAAATAAAGATATAAAAGATATAGAAAATGGGTTGCAAATAGGTTTTACCATTGAGGAAATGACCAATAGGGTAGAAGCATTATTGAATGGAATTGGCCTACTTAATAATTTCGCTCCGATTATTTATATCGTTGCTCATGGTAGCAGCAGTGCCAATAATCCACACCATGGAGCACACGATTGTGGTGCGTGCAGTGGTCGCCCTGGATCGGTAAATGCAAGGGTATTCGCAGCTTTTGCCAATCATATTGAAGTACGAAAAGCCTTGCAAGGTCGTGGCATAAACATTCCTATTCAATCACTGTTTATTGGTGCATTGCATGATACAGCTGCTGATGAAATAGAATACTATGATGTTGTTTCTTTACAGGAAGTGCACGCAAAAGCACATGAAGAAAATAAAACAGTCTTTGAAAATGCATTGGATTTAAATGCCAAAGAACGTTCTCGTCGTTTTGCCTCTATCAATACAAAAGCGGAGTTAAAAAAAATTCGCAAGGCGGTAAAAGATCGTTCCGTTTCTTTGTTCGAACCACGACCGGAATTGGGACATGGCACCAATACACTTTGTATAGTTGGGAATAGGGAAATAACAAAGGGGGTTTTTTTAGATAGACGTGCCTTCCTAAATTCGTACAATTACCGAACAGACCCTAGCGGCAAATTTTTAACCGGTGTGATGGCTCCCTTGGGGCCAGTTTGCGGTGGAATAAATTTAGAATATTATTTTTCAAGAGTAGATAATTATAAATTAGGTGCTGGAACGAAATTGCCTCATAATGTAGTTGGCTTATTTGGTGTTGCAAATAGCAGTGATGGTGATTTACGCCCAGGATTACCATGGCAAATGATTGAAGTGCATGATCCACTCAGATTATTAATTATTGTGGAACATTATCCCGAAATTATTTTAAAGGCAATTCAATCTACCCCAGCAATGTATGAATGGTATATCAATGAATGGGTGCATTTAGTATCTATTCATCCTGACACAAACGAACTGACTTATTTTAAAAATGGTAATTTTAATGCTATCCAAACATTTGCTAAAGAAATTCATTTTTATAAAGATGTGCATACGTTATTAGAAGATGCCAAAGAAATGGAAACAAATCATATTGCCCATGCCACGCAAGAAAATATGCCGGTTTACTTATACAAACAATCTTAACCATGGAACAATTGCTTCAATTATTTATATTTTTACCTTTAGCTGGTTTTTGCCTCAGTTTATTTTTTAGTAATAAACAGGAAAGAATAATTTCAGGTATTGCTTTCACTACTGTAGGATTTCAGTTTATCGGTATTTTATCCTTTATTATTTACTGGCTATTTCAACATGCACCGGTTATCAATTTAAAACACTTTGTGTTTTTTAAGGAGGACAATATTGAAATATTTTTGGACTTCTATTTTGATAAAATAACCGCAGTATTTTCATTATTGGGTGCATTGATAACATTTTTAGTGCTTGTGTTCAGCAAGTATTATCTGCATAGAGATTCTGGTTACAAACGTTTTTTTAAAACCATTCTACTTTTCTATTTTGCTTTTAATATGACCGTGTTTGCTGGCAATTTCGAAACTCTGTTTATTGGTTGGGAATTCTTAGGGATCACATCATTTTTATTAATTGCCTTTTACAGAGATCGATATTTACCGGTAAAAAATGCCATGAAAACAATATCTCTCTACAGATTAGGAGATATATGCTTGATCCTTTCTTTATGGACAAGCCATCATATTTGGCATGAAAACATCACATTTTTAACCCTTGACAATGCTGCATTAGTGACTGCACATATTTCTAAAAATTACAATTCAGTACTATTTTTATTATCCATGATTGTAATTGCGGCCTCTATCAAGTCGGCACAATTTCCATTTTCGTCATGGCTTTCACGATCTATGGAAGGTCCAACCACATCCAGTGCCATTTTTTATGGTTCGTTGGCTGTGCATTTGGGAGTCTTTTTATTATTACGAACTTATCACTATTGGGATACCGTTTCTTCTATTAAAATTGCGGTAATTACAATTGGAATATTAACGGCCGTAATCGCTTCGCTGATAGCTAGGGTTCAGTCTACAGTTAAAACTCAAATTGCTTATGCTTCTATCTCTCAGATCGGATTAATGTTTATTGAAGTTGCTTTAGGATGGCATATTTTAGCTTTGATTCATTTATCCGGAAATGCACTTTTACGTGCGTATCAGTTGTTGGTTTCGCCTTCTGTATTAGGCTATATGATTCATGATCAATTCTTCAATTTTGTTCCAAAACAATATCAATTGTCCAATTCTTTTACCTCTAAAATGAGCAACAGCATTTACTTGCTAAATCTTAAAGAATGGAATATGGATGCCTACTTAAAAAAACTAATTTGGGATCCGTTTAAATTCATCGGTAAAAAATTTCAATTTATTTCGAATAACACGAGTTTAATTTTCTTCACAGTACTTTTCCTCATCGGTTCATTCGTATTTTATTTTGATCATCAAATTCCGAAATCCATTGATGACTTTTTACATATTTCATTTGCATTCATAGGAATGATTTTGATTTTAGTTGCTTTTGTGGAGAAGAGAAGTCCATTAAAAGCTTGGATGACAATTATTCTCAGCCAATTTTACGTCGTCCTTTCTGTTGCATTTTTAAATGATGAATATGAGTATACTGAAATTTTATTCTATATAGGTGGTTTAATTGTGGCAGCAATTATTGGAATAATCATTCTTCAAAAGCTTAAAATAAAAGAACCAGATTTATGTCTGAATGATTTTTATGGTCATATCTATCACCATCCAAAACTAGGGGCTTGGTTTTTGATGGCATGTCTAGCATTTATTGGCTTGCCTTTTACGCCATCATTTATCGGTTTAGATTTAATGTATAGCCACATTGATCATGATGAATACACGCTTATTGTTTTTATTACAATAAGTTTCTTAGTGCTTGAATTAGCTGTATTAAGAATATTTGCAAGGTTGTTTTTAGGTCCACATAAAAAGCAAACACATCCAATTGCCTATAGAAGTTCTTAATACGAATGGAGGATAATTTAGGATGTAGAATATAAAGCTCAATCATTCCTCTGTAAATCAATACTATTAATTTCGACCACAGCGTTTGTTTTTTGTGATTGAAAATTAATGATTCAATATTGTTTTTTGCGAAGACATTTTTCATTAAGCTTCTTTTATAAAACATTGTTCATTCTATCCTCGCAGTTTCTAGTAAACGAATTGAGATTGTACACAATGAGCATTGCGATTTACAAATTATTGAAGCGAAGAATCTCTCAGAAAAAAAGTGCCAATGACGTAGAACTATGTTAGGTGTGTTGATTAAAAATTGTAGGCGCACTTCACGATATAGAAACGTGTAAAGTTGACTTATAGAAATAAAAATACTTGCCAATACTTTATGCAGACAATTGAACTTTATGGACAAAAAAAGAGTTTGGAAAATTCTGCGGGGAACTCGTTTCGTATTTTTTCATTCCATCGCCATCCAATAAATTGTATAGCGCAATTTAAGGCTTCCCTTTTTAATCAAAACTCTTCTAATCTATTTGGATAAGATCGATTAATCGAGCTCTGATTGATAATTTTGTAACTATATTTGAAGGGCTAATTCGTAAAAAGCAAGACTGCCTATATGCGTCATGCTTGTGGACACTGCGCACTTTAAACTAACCGCAAGAAATTAACTTTGATCAACTAATAAACAAACAAAAAACGAAAGGATGAATAAAAAACTAATTGCGGAAAAAATATTTCATGTAGTATGTTTAATAACACTATTGTTAAGTCATTCTAAAAGTATTGCGCAAGTTTATGGTCAAAACGGAATGGTGGTTTCGTCAAATGTGTTGGCATCGCAAGTTGGAGTTGATATTTTAAAAAAAGGCGGTAATGCTATTGATGCCAGCATCGCAACGGCTTTCGCATTAGCTGTTACACATCCTACGGCAGGCAATATTGGAGGAGGTGGATTTTTAGTCTTTATGAATGCTGGCGGTGAAGCAACCACTATTGACTTTCGTGAAAAAGCACCACTTGCAGCCACTGCTAATATGTTTCTTGATAGTGCAGGTAAATTAATAAAAGGCAGTAATCATGATGGTTTAAAAGCAGTCGGTGTGCCGGGGACTGTAGCCGGATTATACATGGCGCATCAACAATATGGTAAGCTCCCATGGCAGGAATTAGTTCAACCATCGGTTGACCTTGCTAAAAAAGGTGTTATCATGTCCTATGGAATTCATGAAGATGCATTATGGATCAATGAAGAGGCAAAACCAATTGATTTTATCTATTCCTATTTTCGAAATGCCAAGGGTGAGATAATAAAACCGGGAGAAATATGGAAACAACCTTCACTTGCAAAAACCCTTGAGTTGATTCGTGATAGAGGGCAAGATGGATTTTATAAAGGAGAAACTGCCGATGAAATAGAAAATTACATGAAAAAAATGGTGGTATCATTACTAAAAAAGATTTAGAAAAATATACCGCTATTGAACGAAAACCAATTAAAGGAACATATAAGGAATATGAGATTTACACCATGCCTCCCCCTAGTTCAGGAGGTGTAGCACTTGTTGAAATGATGAATATTTTAGAATTAGCCAACCTCGATTCCGTTAAATTTAATTCAACCGCTTATGTTCATTTAATGGCCGAAGTGATGCGAAGAGCATTTGCCGATCGTGCAGAATATATGGGTGATCCTGACTTTAATCCAAATATACCAATAGACCAATTAACATCAAAAGTTTTTGCAAAAAAACGTTTTGACAATATGGATATGACTAAAGCATCTATAAGTGATTCTGCATTATACGGACATCCCTATGATGGAAATAATACAACCCATTTTTCAGTAGTTGACAAAGATGGAAACGCTGTTTCAATAACATATACGCTGGAATATAGTTATGGATCGCTAATGGGATCTGACAAACTTGGCTTCATTTTTAACAATGAAATGGGCGACTTTAATCCTAATCCCGGTTTAACTGCAAGTTCGGGGCAAATTGGTTCACCACCTAATCTGATAGCACCAGAGAAGAGAATGCTCTCAAGTATGACACCAACCATTGTTGCAAAAAATGGTAAGCCTTATTTGATTATTGGCTCACCTGGAGGCAGAACAATTATTAATACAGTTTTTCAAACAGTGCTTAATGTGCTCGCTTACAATATGCAAATAGATAAAGCTATTGAAGTAATGAAAATTCATCATCAATGGTTGCCCGATGAAATTTTGTATGAAAGATACCTGATGTCGCCTGACACAAGAGCCGCACTTGAAGCAATGGGACATCACCTGCGCGATGTAGATAACCTTGGTGAGTTAATGGGTATTACTTATGATGCAAAATTAAAGGTTTACATTGGTGCTGCCGATTCCTCAAGTCCTGATGGCGGAGCAGCAGGCTATTAGCACTATTTATAAAAACAAAATGCTATTAACCCGGACAGACCTCTTGCGGAAATTAGCACGAACGCATCACTCACAGTTTAGTGCAAGAGAGGCATTCCACCCCTCATCTATTTATTTCCATTGCGTTTTAGAATAAAGACGAAACGCTGTATCTTCGAATTCCCAGCCTAACGCGAACTGTGAAAACCTCTGCAATAAGCATACAGAACGAAATAGTTACAAGAAATGAACAAATTAAATACTCTTCCAATTTTAGAATTCGAAACAACTGAAACATTCGAAACTTGGCTCGTTGAAAACCATGAAAATTTAAGTGGCCTATGGATGAAAATTTTCAAGAAAGCTTCTAAAAAAAAGACGATTACATATGCAGAAGCTCTAGATGTTGCTCTTTGTTTTGGGTGGATAGATGGACAAAAAAAAACTTTTGACGAAGAATCTTGGCTACAAAAATTTACACCCAGAAAAGAAAAAAGTATTTGGTCTAAAATAAATGTTGGACACGTTGAAAGGTTAACAAATGAAGGACGAATGAGACCGGCAGGATTGAAGGCCATTGAAAAAGCCAAAGCTAATGGTAATTGGGAAATAGCGTACGACTCACCAAGCATAATGAAAATACCTGAAGACTTTTTAAATGAAATTAGCAAAAACAAAAAAGCAGAAGCATTTTTTTTGACACTGAATAAGACCAATCTATTTTCTATTGGATTTCGCCTTCAGACAGCAAAAAAACAAGAACAAAGCGTATGAAGAAGATTATTGAAATGCTTGCAAAGGGTGAGAAGTTTCAATAATTTAATCAGAATATGTTGACAATTAAATTAAAAATACCAACGGAAGTTTTTTCACAGACTGACGTTAACGGCAATTACTCAAAAAACAATTTGAGTTTTAGAGCTAACTGAAAATTTTCGAAAATAAATTTAATTTGAAGCGTATTGATTTTCAATAACTAAATTTACCGTTAGTTGAAATTTTATCAAATGACAAAAAACAGTTTTAAAATAATTCTTGTCTGTCTTGGCTGCTTTCAAATAGCACTCGGACAAAACAATCGGCGGAATACAAATAATAATATTGGTTGGTACAACTATTTTGGGACTATTAAGGTTTCAGATAAGGTTGGAATTCATACCGAATATCAATGGCGTCGGAATAATTATTTAACCGAGTGGCAACAGGGTCTTTTAAGGGTAGGTGTAAACTATAATCTCAACCCAAGAGTTTTATTCAGAGCGGGTTATGCTTTAATAGAAACCTATCCTTATGGCGATATTCCATTGAATGGGTTAGGTAGAGATTTTACAGAGCATAGAATTTTTGAAATGGTACAACTTTCCCATAAAGAAGGAATTGTCGATTTTTCACATAGATTTATACTCGAACAACGCTTTGTAGGTCGTTATACTTCTATTAATAAAGCTACAGAAGATGAATTTCCACTAGTCAATCGTATGCGTTATTTGGTTCGATTACAAATCCCTCTGAAAGGTAAAGAAATTAGAGACAGAACACCTTATTTGGCGCTATATGATGAGGTGTTTATTGGTTTTGGGAAAAACCTAAATGCCAATGTCTTTGACCAAAATAGAATTGGTGTTTTATTGGGCTATCGCTACAATAAAAATATCAGGCTTGAAGCAGGGTACCTTAACCAAACCTTACAATACGGCAGACAAATAAATGGTCAAAATGTATTTCAAAACAACAACGGTTTTATAATTAATACCAATTTTAATTTTGACTTAACAACAAAAAAATAAAAACAGCCACTACATGGGTTTGGCAAAAGTGGGGCTTTAGTACTAAATTTGAGCAATGAAATTCTATTGAACATTTATTCTAGGATGAGCATTTGCCCTTCGATTTCCCCGCAAGATGCGAACGGAGAAAACTTTATCCGTCATGATTGGGTGCAGTACTAAAACGAACTGAAGCAAGAAACGAATCGATAAAAATAAATTTGTAACATAATGAGACTGACATTCAAGTAGCTTTAAGCAATGAAGAAAACCTATTCCCTTTTGCTGTTTCTCTTTTTTATCGTTTCCTGCAACGGGCAAGACACAACAAAGACAGTTGAAATTTCTACTATCTCTGACCCAGCAAGTGATATTGTTTCTGCTGCGTTGAAAGATAAAATCGGAAACAATTGGTTTGCAGCTTCAGGCAGAGGGGTGTATCGTTACAATGGAAAATCCTTTACTAATTTTACAGAGAAAGACGGTTTAATTAGCAATACTGTTTCTTGCATATATGAAGATAACATAGGCAAACTTTGGTTCGGGACTAATGTCGGGGTCTGTTACTACAATGGAAATCAATTTATTAATTTTCCAAGTGCTACAACTGATAACCGCAATGCACCTCCACATAAAGATTATTTCTCCCAAATTCCAAAACAAGTTGGTAGTATTTTGCAGGATAAAGCAGGAAACTATTGGTTCATCACATTAAATAATGGTGTTTATCGTTACGATGGAAAATCCTTTACTAATTTTTTATCCCATGAAGTCCTTGTTTGCATTTTAGAAGACAAAGCTGGAAACATTTGGGTCGGCTCATGGGCTCATGGAGGAGTGTATCGTTACGATGGAAAATCATTTACACATGTCGATGGACTTAACGATGATATGATTAAGTGCATGTTAGAAGATAAAAATGGGGACATTTGGTTTGGTACTAGAAACCATGGTGTTGACCGATATGATGGGAAAGTCATTACCAATTTTTCAAAAAAAGACGGACTGGGCAATAATGATGTCTCCTGCATTTTTGAAGATAAAAGTGGGAACATTTGGTTCGGCAGCAATTTTACTGGAGTGGGCATTTGTTCTTACAATGGAAAGTCCTTTACTAACCTTACTGCGAATGAAATTGTAACAAATAAAGAAGGTTGGCTATATTCTGTTATGACTATTACCCAAGATAAGGATGGACAACTTTGGTTCGGCTCAAGGGGTGGTCATCTATTCCGTTACGATGGAAAGTCCTTTACCGATTTTTCAAAAATAGTATCTAAGCAACAATGAAGATAACAAACGACACGCTTCTGAAAACAATTACATTAAAAGGAGTAGTCAACAGTGGAGCCTTAGAGCAAACGAAATCCAAATAGTCCATAGCACGAATGCATATCAACATGCAATCGCAAGCAGGGCTGTGTAGCTTTTCGATCTTTTGTTTCTTTAATCCTCTTTGGATTCTTAACCCAAACTTTCTACCTTTAATCCGTGCTTTCGTATGCACGCCAAACGTTAGCGAAAATGCTCGAGGCTAACTAAAATAAAGTATTTTACAAAAACCAAATGAACATGAAAAAAATTATTTCTTTGATTTTAATGCTGATCGTTTTTCAGTATGAATCATTTGCACAAGACCAGCAAATTATTGATTCACTTTTGAACCAATTGAAAAACCTAGAAGCATCTCAAAAGCAAGCACTTTTAACAAGTCAACAGAAGATAGAGAACCCAAATGAATCTTCCACACTTGGCATAGCATTCGGAATGGCTGGTGCTTTTTTCGGTATGGTTGGCGTGGCACTTGCATTTTATATGCAGCGTAATAAATTAGGCAAAGAGAAAAAAATAAGTGAACAAGAAAGGATGAAAAGCGAGGCAGCAAAAAAACAAAGCGAAGATTTACTGCTCAACATACTTCCGTCAGAAGTAGCCGAAGAAATAAAAACAACAGGTACAGCCAAGGCTAAATCGTTTACTATGGTGACCGTAATGTTCACCGATTTTAAGGACTTCACTAGTGTTAGCGAACGTGTGAGTGCTGAGTTATTAGTGGAGGAAATACACACCTGCTTCAGTGCCTTTGATCACATTGTTCAAAAACATAAAGTAGAAAAAATAAAAACTATTGGGGACGCCTACCTTTGTGCAAGCGGACTGCCGGTAAGCAATTATACGCATGCTGTTGATATGCTCAATGCGGCTTTTGAAATTAGAAGCTATATGCTTCAGCGTAAAAAAGAAAAAGAGGCTAGAGGAGAAATTCCATTTGAAATACGTATCGGTATTCACACAGGACCTGTTGTTGCCGGAATAGTTGGTGTAAGAAAATATGCTTACGACATTTGGGGTGATACTGTCAACATGGCTTCACGAATAGAGAGCAACGGAGAGCCTGGAAAGATAAATATAAGTGGTACCACTTATGAATTAGTTAAGAACAAGTTTGATTGCACTTATCGTGGTAAAATACCTGCTAAAAACAAGGGGGAGATTGACATGTATTTTGTAGAGACAGCTGAAAAGTTTGATTCAAACATTAGCTAACATTGCCGATGAGCAAGAAGGGCTGAGTAGTAATTCGACCATTCGATTCATTAATAATCTTTCTTGCTTTTACTGAGCTGATGAGCTATAAATTCCCTTCCAGCCCATAGCCACCGACCATTAGAACCAATGCACAAACAAAACTTAGAAATACTAGTAAATGATAAATATTAATAGATTCTACTTAATTTTAATCTTCATATTTATAAGTCTTGTTGTAATAGCACAGGCAAGAGTATATGATTTAAGAGAAGCAAATAAGGATATTAAAATTTTGTTGACTGACATAATTGGAAACTGGTATTCTATTGATTCCCCTAAATCTACGATTAGTTTTATAACTCTTAATAATCGCATTGTTGATATTGATGGCATAAAACATGGAGTTGGTAATTACAGTTTTATAGTTGATGGAGACAGTATATCAGTAAATGGGACGGCCGCAAATTGGCCACCTTATTATTGCACATTAAGATTATTAAATAGTACACATCTAAAAATTGAATTCTATCAATTTTTCTCTAAAGAGACAACTAAGGTTATTTACACAAGGTGATGTAACAAGAAAATAAAAGCAGAAGTTAAGTCAGAAATGAATATTCCTAGTTACATAAATTATCAAATAAATAATTAGAGCGTTGTCTTTAACACTGCCTAAGTACAATGCGGGCTGAGAAGCTTTTCAATAGTTTGGTTCATTGATAAGCTTTTATACTTTCACCAAGCAGATGATCTCTGAATTGCCTTCATGCTTCATAGGCAGGGACCGCCAGGCTGTGAAAATACTTAATTACAACTCTCCTTCATTTCAAACTACTTCTTACAATTTACAAGGATTCAATTAGAGGCAATTTAAGCGATGCGATTTTTTAGGCTGCAAACTTTTGTGTAAAAAATAAATGCTGGCATTTTGGCTTAAAACAAATCCTAAAAAACAAATCAAAGTTATCTCTTTTAAAGGGGGACTTCCATGAAATTAAATTGCATTTCAGTTACTAAATGGATAACAACTTCCTGTCTACTAAAACTAATTTGCTCTCTTGAAATTCCTGAAATATGTTGCTTACTTTCTAGACGATTTTAAGACTAAAATTGTTGGCAATACTTTATTAGATTTGTGTGATGAGAACGAAAGTTTTTTTTCACAGACTGACGTTACCAGCTAGCTTGACTGACCAGAAAGCAACGACTAAATATTGGACAATTATAACATAATGAAAAAAGCATTTCTTCTCACAATTATCGGATTGACAAGTTTATTGCAATCGACAAATGGGCAAAGCCTTTATTTTCCTCCAGTAAGTAGTACGACTAATTGGGATACCGTTTCTCCATCCTCATTAGGTTGGTGCTTAAATGAAATTGATACATTATATGCTTATTTGGAGCAACAAGACACTAAAGGTTTTATGGTATTAAAAGACGGCAAAATAATTTTAGAAAAATACTTTGGCACTTTTACGAAGGATAGTTTATGGTATTGGGCATCCGCAGGAAAAACGATTACCTCCTTTTTAGTAGGCAAAGCACAGGAAGAAAATTATTTATTAATTACAGACACTTCATCTACATACTTAGGAACAGGTTGGACAAATTGCCCAACAAATCAAGAAGATAAAATCAAAATTAAAAACCAATTAACAATGACTACAGGTCTTGACGATGGTGTGCCTGATAATCATTGCACACTAGACACTTGTTTAAATTATTTAGCTGACGCTGGCACTCGTTGGGCATATCACAATGCACCTTATACCCTTTTGGAAAGTGTATTAATATCAGCTACAGGACAACCTATTAATACATACACTTATAATAAATTAAAATTAAAAACTGGAATGACAGGAGCTTGGGCTTTTAGCGGTTACGACAATGTTTTTTATAGTAATGTTAGGAGTATGGCTCGATTTGGTTTGTTAGTGCAAAACAACTGCATTTGGAATGCGGATACCTTGCTGTCCGATACAGCCTATATTCACCAGATGACGAACACAACTCAAAGTCTTAATTTATCTTACGGTTATTTATGGTGGCTAAATGGAAAATCATCCTATATGCTCCCAACTACCCAGTTTGTATTTACTGGTTCGTATGCTCCTGCTGCTCCAACTGATATGTTTGCAGGACTTGGAAAAAATGGACAAATTGTAAGCATATCAAAAAGTGGAGGTTTAGTAATTGTCAGAATGGGAAATCAGGTAAGCGGTGCAGAAGTTACAACCCAATTGTGCAATAGTATTTGGGAAAGGCTAAATGCTGTAATGTGCAACACAACATCAGTTAGCGAAGCGAATTCTTATACCAAGAAAATTTCTATTTACCCAAATCCTGCAAATACAGAAATAAATATTATTTCCCCTTCAATCGACAATGTTCAAATTGAAATTTCAAATGCAATGGGTCAATTAATCATTAAAACCCAAAACAAAAAGAAAATAGACATTTCTAACTTAACAACTGGGTTATACTTTATCTCAGTAGAAGAAGGTCAACATAGATATACACAAAAACTAATTAAGCATTAAACTACAACAGACAGAACGCCAGCTAGCAACACACAGTTTGACAAATGTGCGGGCTGTGTAATTTTTCGATCTTCTATTTCTTTATGAATCCTTTGGTTCTTTATCTATGCTGATTACCTTTGACCCTCTTGCATGACGCTTGTACACAAAACCATAGCGGTCATTGTAGGAAGATCCAACAAAATATTATAGACATTTAAATGGACGACAAACTCCTAAAATACTTTTTAAAAATTCAGCCCCTTTTGGAAAATGAAATAGAGGCCATTGATGAAACCATGACCATTAAACATTTTAAAAAAGGCACTGTATTATTAAAAGAAGGGCAAACTTCAACTGAAGCATATTTTGTTTTAGATCGCATTATCAGGCAATATTATTTAATTGATGGTGAAGAGAAAACAACTGATTTCTTTGTTGACGAACAATGGGTAGTTTCTCTAAATACGATTAATTTGAAAAGTCCATCTATGCACTATATAGAGTGTTGCACTGACTGTTCCGTTTTAATGGGAGACAGCCAAAAGGGAGAAGATTTATATAAAAAATTTCCAAATCTTGAAACCCTTTCAAGAAAATTAATGACAAATGTATTTCTGGAACAACAAACTAAATTAGAAGCTTTTACTATTAATACACCCATAGTTCGATACCAAAATTTAATAGCAACTAGAAAAGATTTATTACAGCGGATACCTCAATATCAAATTGCAAGTTACATTGGCGTTACCCCTGAATCGCTTAGTAGAATCCGTAAAAGAATTCTGGCAAAATCTAAAAAATAGCATTTATATAATTCAAATTTATTTCTTACCCAAAGTCAACGATTAGTTCTGTTGGGCTGATATAATTTTGTTGCCAATAAATTAATAATTGGATTATGAACAAAACTAAAATTAAAGAAACCTCTGAATGGTCAGCCAAAAGAAAATTCGGATTAACATGGTCTATGTAAACATTGGTGGCAATGTCAATTGGCGCATTTTGGCACGCCAAATGGTTTCAGAGGGAATATAAAGAATTCAATTTTATTACCGCTTTCGAAATCAACGTGCCATTAGAATTAATATCCATGTTAGTATTAGGCTTTATCTCTACCTATTTTTTCTCCAATATTTACAAAGTCAACAAGAGTATTTTTGGAGCAATTAAAACGGGTAAAATTATACTATTGCACCTGGAATGGTAGTTGCTTTTGCTCACCCAGCGGAACAAGATGTAAATGGGAAAGGACTGAATTTAATACTATTTGAATTCGGATTATATTTCAACATGTCTGTTATTTGGGGGTTTCTATCAGGTAAAATTTACAAGAGATAGACTTCAATTTCAAAATGAGACTTATCGTTAATTTTAAGAATTAGCCCTCGTTGCATAATCACATTTCTTACCTTAAGTCAACGAGATGTAAAGTTTGGTTGTTCTAATTTTGTTTTAGATATAAAGACTATGAAAACGAAAGAATAAACGGCATGAAAATAATCACAGAAAATATTGTAAAAGGAAGATGGGATGAAGTAGCACTTGGAGACGAGAACCAATTAAAAGCAACCATGGTTATCAAATTTACTATCGAAAAAGCTTCTGCAAAAATTAGAAACGAAGGACCAGCTGGCGATGAAGATCTAAAAGATGTGGTTTGGAGTGGACATATTCCATTGGCTCTAAAAGCCATGCAACCTATACTAGATGACAAGTTTGGCATTGCTCTTGAAATGAGTGATAGCGTGAGAAATTATTATGAGCACAATAAATAAGTGAACAAGAAAAAAATGTACAATTAGATTATGCATTCAGAAACGGCAATAACAATGACCTTGAACACATAAAAAAACTCACTTGGCTTGCATACAGTCAATTCGAAAATGTACTAGCAGAAGAAAATGTTCAAGGATGGAAAAACAATTTAAACGATGACAATACCTACTTAAGTTTATTACAAACATCTACTTGTTTTGTTTGTGAATATGAAAATAAAATTATTGGTTCCGCATTTTTAATCCCGCATGGAAATCCTTTCAAGTGGTTTGACAGCAATTGTTGTTACATTCGCTTAGTAGCAGTGCATCCTGATTTTGAAGGAAATGGCATAGGCAAAAAGTTGACGCAACTCTGCATTGACCACGCCAAAGAAATGAATGAAAAAGTAATTGCCTTACATACTTCAGCATTCCAACATGCAGCACGACATATCTATGAAAGTCTGGGGTTCGTTAAAATAAAAGACCTTGACTTGATGTTCGGCAAACAATATTATTTGTATACACTTCAAATAGAATAGACTTGAAATTAATTGATAATTATTTTGGAATATTTGATGAGCTAACTTGTGAAAGGACAGAATGAAGTTTAGTGTAATTCAAAGCGCAAATGCAAAGAATTAAAATATTTATCCTTATTTCCATTTTCAATTTTTCAAATATTTCATTTGGACAAACAACGCATTCAAAAATGAAATGTGATTCTGTATTCTCGATTAGCTACAACGACTTTGAAAAAATTGCCACTGAAAGCCTAAAGCTGCTTGAGAATAAAAACCTAGGATCAATAAAAATTTCAGAGCATCAAAAAATGATAAGAGTTTATAATACAATTTTGACACATCAAAAAAATGACAAAAAATTAAACTCAAAAAAAATTAAATCTTTAGAAAGGATTATGAGTGACAGGGAATACATAAAAAAAATGTTGAAAGTTTTTCCAAAATGGGTTCCAAATCGAGGAATGGGAATTTATTTTAATGCGTTGAATATTGAGCTAGGCGGGGCTCCATGTAGTTGGAGTAGGTATTTTATCAAATAAGAATAGTTTATTCTACTCCCGACATGTAGCGATAAAAAAACAAGCGGAAATAAAACATTCTGATGTAGCTACAAGGTTACAACACAGCAGTTCCCTAATCAAATATTTGTGTACAATTTTAAAAATCCAATTTATTTATTAATCCCTCTTTGGGCTTACATTTGCTGTAATGAGCAAGTCCATTATCGTCACGGGAGCGCGTGAACATAATCTTAAAAATATTGATGTTACTATTCCAAAAAATAAACTGACTGTCATCACTGGAATTAGTGGCAGCGGCAAATCATCATTGGCATTCGACACCATACATGCCGAAGGTCAGCGCCGATATATGGAAAGTTTTTCGGCGTATGCTAGACAGTTTGTCGGCAGCATGGAAAGACCGGATGTAGACAAAATAGACGGACTTTCGCCAGTAGTTGCTATCGAACAAAAAACGACGAATAAAAGTCCACGATCTACCGTTGGCACCGTCACCGAAATTTACGATTTTTTGCGTTTACTCTTTGCACGTGCAGGTGAAGCATTCAGTTACAATACTGGCAAAAAAATGGTGCGTTATTCAGAAGAAGAAATGCTAGAGCATCTTTTGACGAAGTTTACCAATGAAAAAATAATTATACTCGCCCCCATCGTGAAAGGCCGTAAAGGACATTATCGTGAATTGTTTGAACAGTTTCGCAAACAAGGTTTTTTGAAAGTACGCGTCGATGGCGAACTCATGGAATTGAAAGAAAAAATGCAAGTAGATCGATATAAAATTCATGATATTGAAATCGTCATTGATCGATTGAAAGTGGATATTGGCGCGAGATTGCGATTGATAGAAAGTCTACAAAGCGCATTGAAACAAGGCAATAATCAAGTACTGATTGTGAACCATGACAGACAAGATGAATTTCAATTATTGTCGAAACAATTGATGTGTGCAGATACTGGCTTAAGCTATGACGAACCTTCCCCCAATTCATTTTCATTCAATTCGCCTTACGGTTCTTGTCCACAATGCAAAGGCTTGGGAACAGTATATCAAATTGATTTGAAGGCTGTCATTCCAGATAAAAAAATAAGTATCGCAGATGGAGCAATTGCACCTCTAGGTTTGGAGCGAGATACCTATGTTTATCAACAAGTAAAGGCCTTGTCTACTAAATATAAATTTGATGTCAACAAACCCTTAGATACTCTTAGCCCGAAGGCATTGAATATGTTATTGTATGGCAGTGAAGATGAAAAAGTAAATCTAGAAATTTCTTTCGACAATGAACCTAAAATGTACGATACTAGTTTTGAAGGTATTATACCGATGGTGATTCGATGGTTTCAAGGTACAAGCAGCGATTATGTGAAACAATGGGCTGAACGTTTTATGGTGAATAGTCCTTGTCCATCTTGTGATGGCGCCAGATTGAAAAAGGAAAGTTTGTGGTTTAAAATAGACGAAAAAAATATAGCTGAACTAAGCAATATGAATTTGCGGGAAATTCAAAATTGGTTCAAAGGCATTGATAAAAGATTGTCTAAAAAACAAAATTTAATTGCCGTTGAAATTGTAAAAGAAATTAATGAACGATTAGAATTTTTATTGGATGTTGGTTTAGATTATCTCACCTTAAATCGAACAGCTCGAAGTTTGAGTGGAGGTGAAAGTCAACGTATACGATTGGCAACACAAATTGGATCTAAACTAAAAGGCATTACTTATATTTTGGATGAGCCTAGTATTGGTTTACACCAACGAGACAATGAACGATTAATCAAAGCCTTGAAAAGCTTGCGCGACGTGGGTAACACAGTTATCGTAGTTGAGCATGATAAAGACATTATGCTTTGTGCCGATTACTTAATTGACATCGGACCAGGTGCAGGTCGCTTAGGTGGAAATATAATTAGTGCCGGTGAACCAGCTTCATTCTTAAAACAAAATACACCGACCGCTAACTTTTTAAAAGGCACTCAAAAAATTGCCATCCCTACAGAAAGGCGAAAAGGAAATGGCAAAGAAATTGAAATCAAAGGCGCATCTGGCAATAATTTAAAAAATGTACATGCCATTTTTCCAATGGGCAAATTAATTTGCGTAACAGGCGTTTCAGGTAGTGGAAAATCAACATTAATTACAGATACTTTTTACCCCATACTTTCGCAATACGTCTACAAAAGCAAAACACAACCCATGCCCTACAAATCTATTACAGGCTTGGAATTTATAGACAAAGTAATTGAAATAGACCAGTCGCCAATTGGTCGTACACCAAGAAGTAATCCTGCTACTTACTGCAATTTCTTTAATGATGTTCGACAGCTTTTTGCCATCATCCCAGAAGCAAAAATAAGAGGTTACAAGCCAGGTAGATTTTCATTTAATGTAAAAGGTGGTCGCTGCGAAACTTGTGAAGGCGCCGGAACAAAAACGATAGAAATGAATTTCTTGCCCGACGTGCATGTGCATTGTGAACGTTGCAATGGACGGCGATTTAATAGAGAAACTTTGGAAATAAAATATAGAGGGAAATCAGTTTCCGATGTGTTGGACATGACCGTTTCAGAAGCCACAGAATTTTTCAAACAAATCCCGTCTTTGTATCGTAAAGTAAAAACATTAGAAGATGTTGGACTTGGCTATATCACCTTGGGACAAAGTGCTGTAACCTTGAGTGGTGGCGAAGCACAGCGTGTAAAACTAGCAACAGAATTAGCCAAAAAAGATACAGGTCAAACCTTCTACATTTTGGATGAACCTACTACAGGTTTACATTTTCAAGATATAGAAATGTTACTAACTGTATTGCAGAAATTAGTAGACCGAGGCAATACTGTTTTAGTAATAGAACACAATATGGATGTATTAAAAGTAGCAGATCATATTATTGATTTAGGTCCCGAAGGTGGAAGTGGTGGCGGAAAAATAATTGCTTCAGGCACGCCTGAACAAGTGGCAAAAAACAAGGCAAGTATTACTGGTAAATTTTTAAAAGCTGAATTGAATTAAGCATGAGAATTTTGTTTGTTTGTCTGGGAAATATTTGTCGCTCACCAATTGCGGAAGGCATATTAAAATCATTGGCTCAGCAGTATCAATTGGACTGGACTATTGACAGTGTGGGTACAAATGGCTTACACACTGGTGAAGCACCGCATGCTTCATCACAACGAGTGTGTAAAGAACATGGTATTGATATTTCTACACAACGTTCCCAAGATTTCACATTATCGGATTGGGAAAATTATGACATACTATATGCGATGGCAACGGATGTGATACAAGATATGAAAAAAATAAGCGGCACCTTATTTGATGAAAAAAAA
>Ga0114969_10001168_pt1 | contig 22331 bp, 19 predicted proteins | sample M_130807_MF_Meta_FD_87316 | JGI IMG/M metagenome (GOLD analysis project Ga0114969, IMG submission 87316) | Freshwater microbial communities from Lake Montjoie, Canada to study carbon cycling - M_130807_MF_MetaG | ecosystem: Environmental > Aquatic > Freshwater > Lake | place: Lake Montjoie...
CTCCTTGTGTATGTGCAGATGCGTGTCGGCCTCGATCTCTACGAGCAACTCGAAGCATGCCCGATAGGTAGCGCAGGCGTCTGACGGCAGTTCGTATTCATGTGCGGCAATCCGGAGGTCGGCCAGCAACTCACTCACCCGACCGTGTTCGCTAAGCATCATGGAGATTGGGTTTTGCAGCGTGCCGCAATGAAACGAGGGGGCCACCTTGGCCGCGGCCAAACGACGCACCATTGGAAACAACACCCGCTCTTCTTTCACGAGGTGTGGACGCAGATCGGCCTGAAGCTCATGCATCAGGCGTTGCACCTCGAGCAACTCTGGGTGGCGCCGTGAGTGCTCGTCGGCAATCGCATCAATCAATGCCAACGCTCGTGGCAACTCTTCAGCGAGGTATCGATGATGCACTGCTTCGACATGGTCAACGAGGTCGAGCAACTTCAGGCCGACCCACGCTTCGGCATCCGGGGCGGAGGCCACTTCCGGCAGCTCGGTCGATGTCGTGATCTGAACCATTGCCGTAACTCCCTCGATACTGCTGCCATCGGTCGGCAGGTCTCATCTCAAAAGTTACGGAGGATGCCCTCGCCGATCTAGGGCCGAAAGTCATTACCTTTCGGCACGCATCGGTTTCATAACCTGCTCGACAAAACGGTGCACCGGCTCGGTGGACTGCGGGTGGCCAAAGTCAAGAACAAAGTGACGCACGCCAAGCCCCACGAGATACTCGAGGCGATCGCGGAACTCGGCGGCGTCGGCATCGGTGTCGGGTAGCGCTCGTTCGACAGTCATGCTGATTTCGATGTCGGCTGGGTTGCGGCCAGCCTTCTCGGCTGAGGCGTGCACAATGCCGCGCTTACGCAACCAATCGACCTCACCGCGCATGAAGCCATTCCACATATCGGCCAGGCGTCCGACCATCGGCAAACCAATCTGCTCACCCGACGCACCCATACAAATGGGTGGAATTGGGTTCGGCAGCGGCGGCGCTGAGGCCTCGGTAATTGAGAAGTGTTTGCCCGCGAAACTCGGGGCGTCTTCGGTCCACATTGCTCGACAGATGTGAATCAGTTCTTCGAGTTGAGCGAACCGAATGGAAGCCTTCGGAAAATCGTAGCCATATGACTTGTATTCGTCTTCGCGCCAACCGGCACCAATGCCCAAGATGAAACGCCCACCCGACAGGGTCTGCAGCGTTGCCGACATCTTCGCGGTGAGGGCCGGTGGCCGATAGCCCTGGCCGAGTACGTGATGACACAGCAACACGTTTGGAAACTTCGCGGCGAGCCAAGTGAGCGTGGTCCACGCTTCCAGGAATGGATCAGTTTTGGCGTCGAACCCGTAGAAGTGATCGGCAATCCAGAGCGAGTCGAAGTGCGGGAGAGCCGTCGGCAAGATGTGCTGTTCCTGATACACGACGATGGGCTGATGGTCGCTCCATCGGTTGCCGATAACCGGTGATAACCAGCCGAACTTCAGATCATTGACCATCGCGATGTCCTCATCTTGTTGCGTGCAACTTCGCCCCCGAGGCTATCGAAGCTACCGAAGCTACCGAGCAGCGTTGGCGGGCAACGTCTCTGGTGCCTCGCGCTTGAGCTGGGCAAGGCCCACGAGAGGGAACACCAGCACCGACAACATGCCCGCACCTACAAGGGCCGCCGCGTTGGCTGGCCTCATTCGCCCCGAGTCGACACCAATGGTGGTGATAACAACCACCAGCGGCAAACCAGCACTGGTCATCAGCGCAACCGCACGGCGAGAGGCGGCGGTCAATTCCTTTCGATACAGCACCATCACCGGCACGCCACGCACAATCAACATCAGCACGAGAAACAACGGAACCTTGGCGATTGCGCTGGCGTCGTGCGTCAGCGCATCGAGGTCAAACTTCATACCGCTCACCACGAAGAACAACGGAATCAGAAACCCGAACCCAACCGCATCGAGCTTTGACTCGACGATTTTCAAGTGCTCGTGATCGTGCGCTGACTCGCTGAAGGTGCGAAACACAATGCCAGCGGTAAACGCCCCCAACAGAATGTCGAGCTCGAGCTTCGATGCCCACCACACCAATGCTGTGACGATCAAAATCGCTATGCGGACGGGCAGCTGACCACTGGTGCTCAGCGTGCGTTGAGCGAGGTGCGAAATCCGCTTTGGCACTGGGCGCGACGACAACCACACCGCAACAACGGCGACGACTGCGAACGCCACCAACGTGACAACCGATCGGGCCGGACTCTTCGATCCGAGCGCAAGCGCTATCGCCAAGATGGGTCCGAATTCTCCAACGGCGCCATTGGCAAGGACATGTCGGCCAACGTTGGTTGTGAGCTGGCCAGCGTCACGCAAGATCGGCAGCAAGGTTCCGAGCGCCGTTGTAGTGAGCGCTAACCCAACCACCAACCACGAAATGGTGAGGCCGCTTGAGGCCATGAGATAGCCCGCGCCGAGGCCGAGCACGAGTGACGCCGCCCATGTTTGTGATGCGAGACGCAACGGCGCACCTTTCATGTGCGCAAAATCGAGTTCGAAGCCGGCAAGGAAGATCAAGAAGGCAAGCCCGAACTCGGCCAGGACCTCAACGATCTCGCCACGTTCGGCCCACCCGAGAACCATTGGACCAATCACGATGCCGAGCACCAGTTCGAGCACCACAGCCGGCACCCGTACCTTCTTCGGAAGATCGACCACGATTGGCGTCAGCACGGCGACCGCAAAAATCAACAGGAGCGTAGGGAGCGGAGACGAATGCACGCCGCGAATGTAACGGACGTGACTTTCGCTGCGTTGATTGATCGCGGCATGTCTGGCACGATGAACCAACTGAACCGGAGCCGTGCGACGCATGCCCGAACGGAGGTCGCCCGTGAAATCATTCGTTGCTCACGTACTTGCCATTTCGTTGCTCGCGACAGTTGGCACCATCACCAGCGCCTCTCGTGGGGCCAGCGCCGCGCCCGTTGTCACCACACCACCCGCTGCATTCGTGCCGGTGCAACCGTGCCGCCTCGCCGACACCCGTCCGGACGGCGGCAACGGTTACACGCGAGTCGACCCACAAACCATCTCAGTGTCGTCGCTGAATCGTTGCGGCATTCCCACTGGATCAACCGCACTCGCCGTGACGCTCACCGTTGTAGGCCCTATAACCGATGGGTTTCTCACGGCCTGGCCTGGCGACCAATTGTTGCCCACGGTGTCGAACCTCAACTTTCAAGCTGGCCAAACACGCGCCAACGGAACCATTACTAAGATCGACGATCTCGGCCGGCTGCGCGTGTACACGTCGGTGCCCGCATTCGTTGTGGTCGATGTCGTCGGCGCATTTGTTCCTCACGGGGCCATCGTGGCGGCCGGGCGATTCGTGCCAAGCACCTCGGCGCGACTTTTCGATTCGCGGCCGAGCAACATCGTCGCGGCGGGCGGATCAGTAACCATCCCCTTGCCTGCAGGCGTGCCCTCAGATGCCACCGCTCTGACTCTGAACATCACCGTCACCGAGTCGTCGCGACCCGGCTTCGTCACCGCGTTTCCAGCAGGCACTGTGATGCCGAGGGCGTCGGTACTCAACCTCGACGGGTTCGACCAGACACGTGCCGCCGGCGGCATCTTCGGCGTGTCACCCCAAGGGATCACCTTGTTCTTGTCGGGTGGCGGCCACGTGGTTGTCGACTACTCGGGCTACTTCACCGGCCCAAGCGCGGCAACGAGTAGCGACGGCTTGTTCAGCGTGGTCGATCCGGAGCGACTTATGGACACTCGCCAGACGAGCCCGCTTGGTGTTGGTATTCCGATCTATCCGCAGGGCGGTGTCGAGCTCGCAGTGAGCCAACGCGGGTCGATGGCCTACAACGTGACATCCGTAGATGGTGACGCTGGGTTTATCCGTGGCTACGCAGCGGGAACACCGCAACCCGACACCTCAACCCTGAACCCACAGGGCCAAGGCGACATCGTTGCCAACTTCGCAATCACCCAAACATCCGACCATGGCCTCGACTTCTGGAGCCAACCACAAACCAACTTGGTGGTTGACCTACAGGGTTGGTTCTCTGGACCATCGCTCACCGCGACGCTCGCAGCACCCACGAACGTGGCACCGACCACCCCGCGCGCTACTTACTCGGCATGCACCCACGAGGGACTCGATCGCATCAATGCCGAGCGCCGACAAGCACGTGTTGGGGAGCTCGTTGTGAATCCGGCTGCTCAGGCAACCGCATGTGCGTGGGCCCTGCACCTCGCCCAGTTGGCTGGTGGCCTTTCACATTCAGCGGCGGCCCCTCGCAACGCTGCGGTGGGCTGCCCCACCGGTGAAAACGTTGCGTTCTCTACTGCTCCACCATCGATTGCGGTACCGCAGTTGATGGATCTATGGATGGCATCGCCACCACACCACGCCAACATTGTCTCGCCGTTCTACAAAGGCATTGGTCTTGGTTACGTCACCCGCACCGACGCAACTGGAGCAACCCGCACCTACGGGTCAACTACGTTCGCAGTGTGCTGAGGCCGCGAACGAAATTTGTCACTGTGGTCACGATCACGACCATGCTCGGTTTTGCATCGTGCGCTCACACGACCCCGCGCGGGCAGCTCAGCGACGCTCAGCCTGCTGCATCGCCGACGCTCTCCTCGCTGATCAACACAACGGTTCATGTCACCGAGCCCGCCGTGCGTGGTGACCGTTCTCAAGAGTTGCCGTTCCCGAGCGCGCCGCTGTTCGACGATTCGCAGTTGGCCGAGTGCGATGCGCGCGTGCTCGGTTCGTTAGTGCACAGCGAGCCAACAGCGAACCAGTGGATTGTTGTGTTAGCTCCATCAATCACGTCTACGAATGCAACACTGCAGATCGCCACTCGCGGCGCCGACAACGCGTGGCGCTGCTCGTTGGCGCCGACCGCGGCACGGCTTGGCCGCAACGGAATTCGACCGCTCGCCGATCGTCGCAGCGGCGACGACACCACCCCATCGGGTGTCTTCGGTTTGGGCGTGGCGAACAGCCCACAGGGACCCATCTCGTTCTTTGGAAACAGCCCCGACCCCGGCGCTCGCGGCGCATACCGACACATCCAACCCGACGACTGTTACGGCGCTGAGCCCAACACGCCCGGCTACGGGCACTGGCGCTCAGACGCCATCGCGTGCTCGGGTGCCGACGAGTTACTACACGGCGTTGGTGCCGCCTACGAGCACGCCGTGCTCATCGGCGCCAACACCGAACCGGACGTAAGCGGCGATGCAATTGGGGAGCCGGCGTTGGCGTCAGCAATCTTTTTGCACCGCTTCAGCTTCACCACATCGGGCGCCACCAAGGCCACGTCGGGTTGCGTCTCGATTGCACATCAGCCGCTATTGATCGCGCTGCGCACCATTGACCCGAGTCTGAACCCACGCTTCGCAATCGGAACCGCCGCGACGCTGACGACTCGCTGAAGCGAGCTACGCCTTCTTCGGCGGCCGCGGGAAGAACGCGCTCGTGGTGGCCACGTATTCGGCATAGCCGGGACGACGCTTGCCCATCGTCTTTTCGAGCATCGGCACCCCCGACACGCGGCGCACAAGAATCGTCATCACCAACGAGCCAATCAAGCCCCACGCGGCCGAGCCGGTTTCGGCGGCAACGAGGCCGATGCCCCACCACACGCACGAGTCACCGAAGTAGTTGGGGTGACGGGTGTAACGCCATAGGCCGGTGCGCATCACCATGCCCTGATTGGCTGGGTCGGCTTTGAAGCGAGCCAGTTGAGCATCGCCTACGGCTTCGAAGAACAGCCCAACCAACCACAACGCGACGCCGATGTACGCAATGACACCAATGTTCGGTGTGGCATCGGCTTGTCCAAGTTGCACCGACAACGAAACCACAAACATCAGCACACCCTGCAGAGCAAAGACGGTGACAAGGCTGATGAGCCCAAACCGCTGGCCGTAGTGCTTGCGCATCGCGCGATAACGGAAGTCTTCGCCGTTGCCGTGGTTACGCCAAAACAAGTAGCCCGCGAGGCGAAGGCCCCACACGGTGACCATCGCAACGAGCAACCATTGGCGAGCGTTGTTGCCATCGGTAGAGAGGCGAACAACCCAAGCCACCATCACGAAGCCCAGGCCCCACACGATGTCGACGATGGATGCGTTTTTCAAGATGAGACTCAGTACCCACGTACTGAGCATCAGCACAACAATGGCGAGCGCTGAGACCAGCATCGCATGGCTCATGTGAGCTTCCTTTCGGCGCGCTCGGTGAGCGCGAGATCTACTTCGTTGTCTAAACGTAACCACTGGTCGTCGAGCCAAGGTGCGAATGCGTCGCCGGACGGAACCTCGGCGTTGGCCACACGATGGGCCACGAAACGGATCGGTTCGAATCGACGACTCAACGCCTTGAGAATGCCGCCGAACGTATCGAGTCCCTCGAAGCCCACATGCCACGCCAAAATCACATCGACATTCGGAGCCCCGCGCATCATTGCGCTCGCGCCGCTTGGTCGCGGTGGAAGCAGATGACGAAGGTTCTTGAGCTTGTGGGCACGAGCAGGATCTCGCTGCTCAAGCTTGGCCATCGCTGCGGCCCGCTTGGTGGGGTTGGCGCGGGTGCCCTCGGGGAAAATGATGCCGATGTCGGCCGGGCCGAGGGCGGCAGCGAGACGTTCGATGGCCGCAAGTTCGGGAGCCGAATCGTTCGCCCCGCGATCGAGAAAATAGTTGGGCACGCGCTGCCCAACAACATCGAGACACGGGTCGCTGAGCAGCTCGCGTTTGAGCACATAGTGCGGCCGCATCTTGGCCAAGTGCGTGATCACATACGCAGACACCAACGAGTCGGCCAAGCTGGCGTGGCGTACGAACAGCAGCGCTGGACCCGGGCTGAACGCCGCGTGGTCGGTGGTCTCTACGCGAATGCCGCACGTGACCCGCAACGCGTCGAGCAAGTGAGCCGCCCACCATCGCTGTAGGTCGTAATGCGCGCGCTGGTTACCGCTCTGGCCGATAGCCCACAGTCCAAAGGCGGCAACGACCCCGACCGTTTCGAGCCAAGCCCAGCAGAACGCGAATGAGACGAGACGAAGGAGCGGAAAGCGAAACTTGGCGCGCAGGGCATCGGCCAACACCATCACCGGAACCCACACCGGAATCAACAGCGTGAGCAAAACGGCAGCAACGAACAACGCAGGGATGGTGATCACCCGACGTTGAAGGGTGTTTTTCGAAACACTCACGGCACCGTTGTAGCTCATTTTTTGAGGGCCTGCGTCGGTCAGCCAGACAAACGATCGGTAGCGAGCTCGGCGTTACGCCAAATCGAGCCCGAAGGCTGCCTTGAATCCGGCGTAATAATCGCTGTCATCTTCGTGACGGCCCATCTCGACCCAGTCGGTATCGGACATCTTGGCGCGACCCTCGATGAGCTCGGCGCCGCCCCAGCTGCACGGATAGCGCAACTGTGGAGCATCGGTGGTGATCGCGTGGTGAATCAGCTCGCCCACTTCAAACGGATCGGTGGCGTTGGCCATACCCGTGGCATAGAACTGAAACAGGCGGCGGTAGTGCGGGTCGTAGGCGCCGCTTTGGTTCGGGGCATCGATGTTCTTGGCGAAGATGGCCGACTTGGTGACGCCGGGCTGAATCACCGCAACGCGAATTCCGAACGGCGCGAGCTCTTGGGCCAAGCCTTCTGACAGACCTTCGAGCGCCCACTTCGAGGTGACATAGGGCGACTGAGCCAGCGCGGCCATGCGGCCAGCAATCGAGGTGATGTTCACGATGCAACCGCTGCCGCGCTCGCGCATTCCGGGAAGCACCGCCTGGATGCATCGCACGGCACCGCACAAGTTGGTGTTCATCACATCGAGATACATCGAGGGTGGGCACTCTTCGGCCACAGCGTTACCGCCAACGCCAGCGTTGTTCACGAGCACATCGACCCGGCCTGCTTGGCGCAAGATCTGTCCCATTCCCTCACTCACTGAATCGTCGGATGCAATATCAAGTTCGATCAGTTGTAGCTCGGCGCCATGGTCCTCGGCCATTGCCAAGACCTTGGTGGCCTTGGTCAAACTGCGCACGGTGCCAAAGACCGAGTAGCCGTTCTTCGCGAGATGAATGGCCGTTGCGCGACCGATTCCTGAGTTAGCTCCGGTGACGACTGCAACAGGTTGTGACATGGCCGCAACTGTAGATGAACAACGACAAACCGGGGTTCGATGTGTCAGGGGGCGACACATCGAACCCCGGTCCGTCAGGGGAGGGACTCTGTTGTTGAAGGGTTGAGATCAGCCGTTAGTTGCACCATTGGTGGTTGCCGGGGCATCGGGCTGATCGGCAGGTGCCGCTGGGCGGACACCATTGACCATGTCGGTGATGCGGGTCTTGGCCTCAGCCACGAGCGCATCGATCACGGTCTGTACGTTCACGCCCTTGGCAGTAGCTACATCGGCAATGCTCTTGCCGCTTTGCAGCTCGGTGCGCAGTTCGTCGGCTGTGATGCCGAGCGCAGTGGCTGCGGCCTCAAGTCCGGCGCCGCGTCCACGACCCATACCGCGACCGCCCATACCGGGGCCGCCCTTACCTTCGCCGCCCTTACCGTGGTGGCGACCCATGCCTGGACCGCCCATACCGTCGCCGGGCATGCCCGCTGGACGATTGGCTTCAAGTGCCGCAGTGATCGAGTCGGCCTGCGCCTGAGTGATCGTTCCGTCGGTAACCAACTTCGAGAGTGAGTCGGCGAGCATTGCGCCATGGCCACCTTGGCCACCGTCTCCGTCGCCATCACCGATGGCGGTTGGATCTGCTGGCACCGAAGGCGTCGAAGCAGCAACAAGGCTTGCACCGCTGGCACCTGCCCCGGCGGGCAAGTTGAGCACGACGCCAGTACCGGCGCCAATGAGCAATGCACCGGTCATGCCTGCGATTGCGAGTCGTTTCTGATTCATTTCATCTTCTCCTAGTTGACTACGTCGAGGTGTCGAAGGGGGTTCGATCTCGCTGATCGGATGTGCATATCTTGTGCGCCTCACGTATGAGCCACTTCGCGCGGAGGTGAGAGTCAGGTGAGAGGCGAGCGTTCAACAATCGGCAGTTCGAAACCAACGACTGCGCCCCGCTCTGGGTGGTTCGCAGCGAAGGTTGTTCCACCGTGTGCTGCCGCCACCTCGGTGACAATGGAGAGCCCAAGCCCTGAGCCCGGCTGCGAGCGTGCTGCAACTGCCCGATAGAAGCGGTCGAAAACCAAATCGAGATCCGCGGGAGCGATTCCGGGTCCATGGTCGCGTACAGCGACACGACCCTGAACAACGCTGATCTCGATGGGCTCTGCAGAGCTATCGAACTTGGCAGCGTTATCGAGCAAGTTCGTGATCGCGCGATCAAGCGACGACCGCTGCGCGAGCACGACCGAATTGTCGGCAGTGATATCGATGGTACGGCCCGTGCGTCGGCCAACTCGACCGGCTGCAGACTCGACCACGTCGGCGATGCGCACCTCGACGGAGGGTTCATCGGGGCTTCGTCCAGAACCAACGGCCACAACTTCTTCGACAAGGGACGACAGCTCGGCCACTTCAATATCGAGATCGTCAAGCACCTTCATGCGCATCTCGGCGGGTAGATCACCGTGACGGCGCAAGACATCGACATTGGTGCGAAGACTCGTGAGCGGCGTACGCAGTTCGTGGCCGGCATCTTGCACGAGACGGCGTTGCTCTTCGCGAGATGTGTTCAACGCGTTGAGCATCGTTGAGAAGGCGGTGCCGAGGCGACCAACTTCGTCGCGGCCGCCAGCGGCTACATCGATATCGAGTCGGCCCGTAGACGACACCTCGCTTGCCGCCTCAGTGAGTGCGCTCAACGACTTGGTGAGGCCTCGGGCCGCGAACCAACCAGCGAAGGCGGCCAACACAACAGCGACGCCGCCGACGAGCAAGATGCGCGAGCGCAGATCGTGGAGCACACGATTCATCTCGGAGAGATCGCGACCAAACTGAAACGCACCGATACGTCGCGGCTGAGTGCGCACCCGAAACTCACGTTTGTCGGAACCCGTGACCGTGCGCAGCACCTCACCCTGCCCGGTACGAGCAACGGCTCGCTCGGCAGCATTGACCGGCAGCGTGACGCCATCGGTCTGGATGATGATCTGGCCAGCTGCATTCAGTACCTGAAACACTTCAAGGCTCGCGAGCTGCACGCCGCCGTCACCACCGCGACCGGGGCGGCCGGCACCGGGATTCGGCAGGTTGTCGTCATCGAGATCGTTACGCGCCCGACTCGAGTTCAGCAAGGTTCGATCGATCTCGGCAAGCATGCGCGTGCTGGTGGCGTCGTAACTCAACAGGCCCACCCCGATTGCTGCCAAAGCAGCAAGCGACGCCAACACGAGCGCGAGTTTGGCGCGAAGTGTCATCGCGCCCGCACCGTGTAACCAACGCCGCGCACCGTATGGATCAACGGTTCGCGACCCGCCGTGTCGATTTTGCGACGCAGATAGCCGATGTACACCGCAAGATTCTTTGAATCGGCGCCAAAGTCGTAGCCCCAGATGCGTTCGTAGATCGTGGTCTGATCGAGCACGATGCCCGAGTTGCGCACGAGTAGTTCGAGCAGATCGAACTCGGTCTTCGAGAGTTCGATCTCGTGGTCACCAACCCAAACCCGTCGCGCCGGTGAGTCGACGCGAAGGTCACCAACCGAGCAGGCGGTTGAGTCGTCTTCGGTGTCGGGCTGAGTGCGCCTCAGCAGCGCGCGAAGGCGAGCAAGTAGCTCGGCCAACGCAAACGGCTTGGGCAGATAATCGTCGGCACCGGCATCGAGACCAGCAACTCGATCAGAGGTTTCAGTGCGTGCGGTGAGCAACAAGATAGGCACGCGATTCTTTTCGCTACGCAAAACACGACACGCAGTCAGACCATCGACCACAGGCATCATCACATCGAGCAGTAACACGTCGGCGGGTTCGGCGCGCATCGCCTCAAGCGCCTGCGCTCCATCGGACACGGCAGTCACCGAGTAGCCCTCAAGCGTGAGCGCCCGAGACAATGACTCGCGAACGGCGCGTTCGTCCTCGGCGATGATGACGCGAACTGGTGCAGGCATGTTCACGTTTGTACACGTTCAGCGTAAGAAAGTGGTGAGAGCACGGCCTCGGTCAACATTGACCCGGGTCAGCGCGGCTGAATGTTGGCTCGGATGGACTCGACCCAGTCGTCGGCTTCGCGCCAGCGCGCATCGGCATGCTCGCGACTGCTGTGGGCATGCTCGCCCGCGGCCGGGTACGAGCCGAGGAACTTCACGGCCCCTTGCTTCGAATGCAACGAGCGCATGACGTCGGCCATGAGTTCGTCGGCGATATGGCCATCGGCATACAGGATGAAGCAGTAGTCGCCAAGGCCGCCGCGCTTGGTGGGCCGGCTCAGCAGATTCGACAGGTTGATGCGGCGCGCCGCGAACTCTTGCAGAATGCCGATGAGGCTTCCGGGCTGATCAGCGCGCTGATACACCACAAGCGCAGTGCGATCGTGTCCGGTTGGCGACGGAACGAGCTGCTGACCAACGAGCACAAAACGGGTCTGGTTGGCTCCATGATCGGCAATGTCAGCCGCAATCACGTCAAGGCCATACAGCGCGGCCGCATTGCGTGGAGCGATCGCAGCGACACCGGCCGCCGGGTTTGCCGACAACGAGCGGGCCGCTTCGGCTGTGCTGCTTGTTGGTGTAATCGAGGAATCGGGGAGATGAGAGCGCAAATACTGATGACACTGTGCGGTAGCCACCGGGATGGACAACACCTCGGTGATATCGGTGAGCACTGTGCCCGGCGCGGCCAGAAGACAATGCTCGATGTCGAGCACCACTTCGCGTTCGATCAGCAACTCGTAGTCGAACGCCAAGGCGTCTTGAGTGAAGTTGACCGTGCCTTCGATCGAGTTCTCGATGGGCACGAAACCAAGATCGACATCACCGGACTCAACAGCGTCGAGCACATCGGGAACGGTACGAAAGGGCACGAGCTCGCCGTCGGCAAGATCGGCCTGCGTGCGCAGTGCCTGCTCGGTAAATGTGCCAAAGGGGCCCAAAAAACCCACCCGTACCCTGTTGCTCATCGGCTCAGGCTACGGCACCACGGCGCTCGGGCACGGCCGAAATACCATGCCAGCCCCAAGATTTCCCGCCCAGATTGGCGCTGGCTGTGGCAGCATGCTTGCCGTGAATGAGGCCGATATTCGTCAGTTACTCGCAGGCGTGAGCGCCGGAACGCTCAGCACCGACGAAGCAGTGGCCACCTTGCGCCGCCTGCCCTTTGCCGACGTCGGCGACGCATTGGTCGATCACCACCGCTCGCTGCGCCAAGGTATTCCCGAGGCCGTCTACGGGCCCGGCAAAACCGCCGATCAGGTCACCCGCATCGTGGGCGAACTGCTGGCTCACAGCACCGACCCGGTTCTGCTCACCCGCGCCACAGCCGAACAGGTTGGCGCTGCGATCGCGGCCCACGGCCCCGCAACCGAACTGGGCGGCTCGGCCCTCTGGCGCCAGCCCGCTCCATGGCGCACCGCGAAGGTCTCGGTGCTCTCGGCCGGCACGGCCGACCATCAGGTCGTCAACGAGTGCTTAATCACCCTTGCAGCGTTCGGATTCGCCCCAAGGCAAATCACCGATGTCGGCGTTGCCGGACTACACCGACTGCTCGCCCACCTCGATGAGATCACGGCGGCCGAAGCAATCGTGGTGGTCGCAGGCATGGAAGGCGCCCTTGCAAGCGTGATCGGCGGACTCAGTTCGGCCCCCATCGTGGCAGTGCCCACCAGTGTCGGATACGGCTCGTCGCTCGAGGGCGTCACTGCGCTCTTGGCAATGCACGCCTCATGCGCCAGCGGCATCACTGTGGTTGGCATCGACAACGGGTTTGGCGCCGCGTGCGCCATCGCGAGGATGATGAAGCAATGACCACTGCCTGGTTCCACTGCTTTGCCGGAACTGCTGGCGACATGACCCTCGGATCGCTCGTTGATGCAGGGGCCGATCCCATTGCGGTTGCCGAGATCATCGGGCGATTGGGAATCGACGATTACGCATTGATGTTCGAACCCGTGTTGCGCTGTGGAGTCGCCGCCACGCACGCCGTCGTGGTGGTGAACGATCACTCACATGAGCACGACCACGGTCATGAGCACGAGCACGAGCACGAGCACACCCATAACGAAGGGCATCGCCCGTATCGCGTGATCCGCGAGTTGCTGATGAACAGCGATCTGCCCGTTCGCGTTCGCAATCGCGCCCTCGCCACATTCGATGCGCTCGCCACGGTCGAAGGCGCAATGCATCGCATGCCCATGCTCGATGTCGAGTTCCACGAAGTCGGATCGGTCGATGCCATCGTCGACATCGTCGGTACATGTGCCGCTCTTGAGGTACTCGGCATCGATCGAATCGTGTGCAGCCCCATCGCGGTAGGGCGCGGATCCGTGCACGCTGCCCATGGCGAACTCCCCAATCCAGCCCCTGCAGTCACCGGCCTCCTCGCGCAGCGCAACGCTCCGGCGTTCGGCATCGACACTCGCAAAGAGATCGCCACTCCAACCGGTGTCGCACTGATGACCGCACTCGCCGATGCATTCGAACCAATGCCTGCGATGAACGTGCGCTCAGTTGGTTACGGCGCTGGCACCGCCGACACTCCTGGGCGACCCAATGTGGTGCAGGTTGTCATCGGCGACGAGCTCGCTTCGGCGGCCACCGGCAACAACAACGCCGGGCAACCGGTGCGACTGCTCGAGGTCAACCTCGACGATGCCACCGGCGAGGTCATTGCCCACACCATCGCAGCGCTACTCAACGCGGGCGCCCACGACGCGTGGGCCACACCCATCGTGATGAAAAAGGGTCGGCCAGCACACACCGTGCACGCATTGTGCGAGCCTGCCGTGAGCCAGGCCGTCGCCGCAGTACTCATCAGCGAAACCGGATCACTCGGTGTGCGCGGCACAACGCTCGAACGCTGGCCCCAAGCGCGTGCCGAAGCAGCGGTGGTCGTCGGGGGCCACACGATTCGCATCAAGCGCGCCGCTGGTCGGGTGAAGGTTGAACATGACGACGCAGCTACCGCAGCGCTTGCTCTCGGTCGTCCCCTTCGCGACGTACTCGCCGAGGCCGAAGCCCTCGGGCATCACCAAGAAGGCAACGCATGATCAACCCCATCGTGTCAGTAGACGAACTTGCTGAGTTCCCGACGCGGTCTTCGCCGACGTGCGTTGGTACCTCGACGGACGAAACGCCCACAGCGAGTTCACGGCCGGTCATCTGCCCGGCGCCGTGTTCGTCGATCTCGACACCAAGTTGGCGGCCCACGATCTGCCAGCCAGCGAAGGCCGCCATCCGTTCCCAACGCCGCAGGCGTTCGCCGCTGCAATGAGCAGCTTGGGCATCAGCGACCACAGCACGGTCATCGCATACGACGACACCGGGGGCATGACCGCCGGCCGCCTGGTGGTGATGCTGCGCATGATCGGCCGAAATGCCGCTGTGCTCAACGGCGGCATCGGCGCATGGAGCGGACCACTCGTTGCGGGCGACGAGCCCGCGCCCACCCCCGCTGCCTTCACGGAGACCCCGTGGCCCGCCGAACGCTTTGCCACGGCCGACGAAACCGCCGAGCTCGCTGCCTCTGATCGTGGGGTCGTGATCGACGCACGGTCGTACGAGCGCTTCACCGGCGAGGTCACCGCTATCGATCCGCGCCCCGGTCATGTGCCCGGCGCCGTGAGTGCACCATTTGCCGCAGCTCTCGATCCAGTCACCAAATGCTTTCGCCCAGCGCACGAGTTGCACCAACATTTCTCAGCACTCGGCGTGGCCGACGCCGTCGATGTGGTGGCCTACTGCGGCAGCGGAGTCTCTACGTGCGTGAACATCCTCGCCATCGAGCAAGCGGGTCTCGCACCCGCGCGAATTTATGTCGCCAGCTTCAGCGGCTGGTCGAGCGATACCGCCCACACCGTAGAAACTGGCCCCGACCGCTAGCGTCGCTCAGGCATGCCAACGTCTCGCGCCAATGACCCACTCGGCGACCTTCGCCGCGCCCGGCGGAAGAATCGAATGGCCGAACTCGACTGGTTCGAAGCCGCATACCGCGTGTACCTCGTGGCCTTCGCGTTTGGCGGAAGCGCCCTATGGCTTTCGGGTTTCGTTAACGACTCAAAAGTCGCCGACACCACCGTTGCCGAAATCTTCCGCAATGGCCCGGCCGTGTTGGGCATGTTCGCTGTCATCGCGTTCGCAGCAGGCATCCGCAGCGGCAGCCGAGGCGGGCCCTTGGCCATCGAGGACGCCGACGTTCGCCATGTGTTGCTGTCACCGGTAGACCGTCGATCCGCACTTCTGCGTCCCGCATCGCAGCGGGCGCGATCCGCCGCATTCTCGGGTCTCATCGTCGGCGCGCTCGCCGGCGAGCTTGCCGGACGCCGGCTGCCCGGATCCGTGGCCTCATGGACCTTCACCGGCGCAGCCTTTGGGGCAACGCTGTCGGTGCTCTTCATCGGCGCTGCGCTCACCGCGCACGCGCTCCGCGTGCCCCGGTGGCTGGCTTCGCTCATCGGTGCAGCCGGCATCGCATGGCAAGGCACAGCCATCGCCCAGCACACCGTTGGGCCAGCCAACCTCAGCGGCAGTCTTGCGCTGTGGGGTATGCGCCAACGCGGCATCGATCTCATCGCTCCCGCACTCACGCTCGCTCTGCTGGCCATCGGCTTGCTCTTGCTCCGACGCACATCACTCGATGCGCTGGCGCGACGCAGCGGCCTCGTGGCTCAACTTCACTTCGCCGTGACCATGCAAGACCTGCGAACGGTGATGTTGCTGCGGCGCCAGCTCAGCCAAGAAAACACCCGCAGCAAGCCGTGGATACGGTTGCGTCGCGGCGGCACCTCGGGCGTCGTCTGGCGCCGCGGCTGGCACAGCCTGCTTCGCTTCCCAGTGTCGCGTCTGTTGCGCATGTCGATGATGGCAATCGGCGCGGCGGTATGTCAGGTTGCCGCGTTCGATGGCACCACAGCATTGTTTCTCGTGAGCGGCGGCCTGTTGTTCTTGCTTGGCATGGAAGCCCTTGAGCCTTTGTCGCAAGAGATTGACCAACCCGATCGCATGTCCTCACTTCCGCACGAGCGCGGCGCGCTGTTGTTGCGCCACACCGCAGCTCCGTTGTTGGCGCTGCTGCCATTTGCGGCGCTCGCTGTTGCCACCGTGGCAGTGCTCAAGGGTTCTGGCGGTGCGGCTATCGCTGCTGTCTTGGTGCTGCCAACAATTTGGGCCGGAGCCGCTGGCGCCGCCGTCAGCATCGTGAAAGATGCGCCCGACATGACCAGTTCGGCGGTTGAACAGACGATGATGCCACCCGAGATGAGCGGCATGACCACCATCGTGCGCATGCTGTTGCCGCTGGTTGTCTCCACCATCGGTAGCGCTGGTGTGCTGGCCGTGCGAGCGGCGCATCGCAGCAGCTCGTCCGAATTCGCCGCCGCCATTCGTATTGCCGTTGCACAACTCATGCTGTGTGCCTTCATCGGTTGGTGGGTACGCCGCCGCGATGCATGGAAGATCAAGTTCAACGCCTTCATGGCCGAGGGCAAGCAAGCAAGTGCGCAACAACGCGCCGCCCGTTCAGAGTTGACCAGGAGCTAACAGTGGCCTCGAACCAGACAAGTCGTCACCCAAAGCCGGCCAGCCGGCATCCGAAGCCAGCCTCAAAAGCGGTCGATCCAGAATCGAAGGCCACGGCCAAGGTCGAGCGCATCACCACTGGCGCGCTTGCCGCCAACGACCTCACCAAGGACTACGGCGACCGGCCCGCACTGGCGCCACTCACGCTGCACATTCCCGAGGGCCAACGCGTTGCTGTCGTGGGCCACAACGGAAGCGGCAAGACAACATTCATCCGCATGGCAGCTGGACTGCTCGACCCCACTGGCGGCACCGTGCACATCATGGGTCACGCATCGGGCACACCGGCGGCGCGTAGCGCGCTTGCCTATCTCTCGGACACGCCATCGTTTTACGACGACCTGTCGTTGTGGGAGCACCTCGAGTTCGTTGCTCGTTTACACGGCGTCGACGAATGGGATCAGGTGGCCGCCGATCTGCTCGACCACCTCGGGCTCTACGACCGAGCCGACGATTTGCCCAACACCTTCAGCCGCGGACTTCGCCAGAAGGCCGCCATTGCGTTGGCCTTCGTTCGTCCATTCGAACTGCTGCTCGTAGACGAACCGTTTGTTGGCCTCGATGCTGCCGGCAAAATCGCTCTACTCGAACTGCTCGATCAGGCCGCTGCCGACGGTGCCAGCTTGGTCGTTGCCACCCACGAACTCACCTATGTCGAGCGAGTCAGCCGGCTCATCGCGTTGCGTGATGGCGAGATCGTGCACGACGGTGCACCCACCGATGCCAACGTCGCCGAACTCGTCGCGCCCAACTGACACTGCCGATCATTTTCGGCGTCTGTTACGCCGTTGCGCCATCGACCAGTAAAGTCTTGGCCATGTACGAGTACATCACCGTCAGCACATCGTCCTATGACCCAGCCGGCCTCGCCGCGAAACTCACCGAGAAGTCCAGCGAAGGTTGGGCCGTGGTGGCAATCGTTCCCACCGGTGGCGATGTCACTGCATTCTTGAGCCGTTCAGTCAGTGCGGCTGTCGACGTGGCACCTGCCCAAGTTGCACCCGCCGAGACCGTCTCCGAAACCGTCGCTGCCGAGCCCGAAGTAGCACCAGTCGAGACACCTGCCGAGGCCGTCTCCGAGCCTGCCGGTTGGGCAGCTGTCGCCGAGCCCGTCGCCGAGCCCGAAGTTGTCGCTCCAGTTGCAGTAACAGCCGCCGAACCCGAAGTTGTTGTCGCCGCTGCCGCAGTAGCTCCTGCTGTTCCAGCCGGTTGGTACGCAGATCCGGCTGGCCGCTTCGAGTTGCGCTACTGGGACGCCAACCAGTGGACCGAGCACGTGTCACGCGCTGGTCAGCAATTCACTGATCCACCAGTGGCCTGATCGGAATCGCCCATGCGGGCAACATCCATCGGCCATGCCGGCATCCTCATCGAAACCGAATACGGGTCCATCACCTGCGACCCATGGTTCGATCCAGCGTTCTTTGCCAGTTGGTTTGTCTTTCCGCGTAACGACCAACTGTCTGCCGATCTGCTGAGCCGTATCGAGAACGCCGACTACCTGTACATCTCGCATCTGCACGGCGATCACCTCGACGATTCGTGGCTCGCCACCCACATGAGCCGCGATACCACCGTGCTCATTCCCGGCTTCCCAACTCGCGAACTCGAGCGCCATATGCGCGCCCTTGGATTCAACAACATCATTCGCACGGTCGATCGCGAAGAGCTGAACCTAGGTGGCATAACTGTGGCCATTCACGTGGAGACCTCGATCACCGATGGCCCTGGCGGCGACTCAAGCCTGATGGTCAGCGATGGTCAGACGCGTCTGTTCAATCAAAACGACTGCCGCACTACCGACCTCGATGCACTGCGTCAGCACGGTCCCGTCGATCTGCACTGGCTGCAGTACAGCGGCGCCATCTGGTACCCAATGGTCTACGAAGAGACCCCCGAGCGCATGCGCGAACTCATCGATGCCAAGGTCGATAGCCAGTTCACTCGGTCGCTCAAATACGTCGACGAGATCAACGCCAAAGCTGTTGTTCCCAGCGCTGGCCCGCCATGCTTCCTCGACCCTGAGCTGTTTCAGTTCAACATGATTACGGGCGACGAGCTCAGCATCTTCCCCGATCAGATGTCGTTCCTCAGCAGGCTCACCGCCGCAGGCCGCAACGGTTTGCTGGCAATTCCCGGCTCAGAGATCGAGATCACGCCGCAGGGCTGCACGGTGAAGCATCCAATCACCGAGGCCAACGTGCAGGCAATCTTTACGAACAAGCTCGACTACCTCACCCAGTACCAAAGCGACTGGGCACCGTGGCTCGAGCAGGCCAAGGCATCGTGGCATCCGCCAACAACCAACTTGTTGCAAACGCTGAAGGCGTGGTGGGAGCCGTTGTTGGCGATGGCCCCAACGCTGCGCTCAGCAGTTGGCGCCAACTGTCTGATGCGCATTGGCGACCTTGAGATCATCATCGACTTTCCTGCTGGCGAGATCCGCGAATTCAGCAACGAGCCCTATCGCTTTCGATTCGAGATTCAGCGCGAACTCGTCGAGACCGTGGTGGCCGATCGCGCTGTCGACTGGAGCAACGCGCTGTTCTTGTCATGCCGCTTTCGGGCATGGCGCGATGGCGCCTTCAACGAATACCTCTACAACTTCTTCAAGAGCTTGTCGGTCGAGCGCATGCGTCGGGCCGAAGCCGAGGCACGTCGCAAACTCAATCCACCCGATGGCTCCGAAGAAATCGAGCTTGGTGGCTACATCGTCGAACGAGCATGCCCGCATCGGCAAGCCGACCTCAGCGTGTTCGGCGAAGTAGAAGGTCAGACCTTGGTCTGCACCTTGCACGGTTGGCGTTTCGATCTTGAAAGCGGCGAATGCCTCACCGCTTCCGATCGTCGCTTGCGGGTGCGCCGCTCCGAACCGACAGCCGGTAGCTGAAGCGATACGTGCCCGGCGTGAGGCGATACCGAGCAAGCACATCGGGGCCGCAACTCGCTGTGCCAAGGCCGCGATGTGCCGTGTCTACGCACACCACCAGATCTGAGTTTCGAACAAGTTCGCTGTCGTGTCGTGCTTCGAACAACTGCGCCGGCGTGTGTCGAGTTGCAGAGAAGTGCAACAGCGAGTCGCCCACCGACTCGACACGCACAACCCGCCCGCGCTTGTCGATGCACTCGAACCAACTGCAGTCGGTGCGCAGCCCGAACTCTTGCGGCACGAGATACGGCGACGAGTCGATGGGCTGCTGCCAGACCTCGCGCATCGCGCTCGACTTACGGTCGGGGTAGTTCTCGTGGGGGCCGCAGCCAAACCAACGCACTTCGCTGAAGCTGGCCGGCAGTTGAAACATCACGCCGACGCGGGGCAGGTCGGCGAGTTCGGCAGGCACCTGAACTGTGTGGTGATACGTGACCGATTGATCCTCGCTCATAACGCGCTCGACGCTGTGCTGCACCAACTCGTCGGCTGGGCGCGTGTGCACGCCGGCAAGCATCCACGACCCGAGCGCTGGCCCAAGTCCGCGAATCTGCTTCGACAAATCGATGGTCAACTTAAAGCCGTCGTTATCAACGGGAGCGCGCCAGAGGTTCAAGCTGACTGGCTGAGTGAGCAACCGTTCGACTGGTGTCAGCGGAACGTCGCCCCGACCCAAGGGCTTGGGCGCTCGCGCCCGGCGAGCCCGGCGCAACACCACTTGATCCCAACTCACAAGATGTCCAGCGCCAACGCTCGCGCTCGCTCGGCGCTGCAACCAACGCACTGACAACGCAATGTCGTGGTTACCGTCGGGCACCGCGCACGGCAGTGGCACCGTGATGGAACTGTGCGGGTTGCACGCCCCAACCTCGAGTTCGCCCTGCTGAACAAATTCGCCATCTACGAGCAAGCTCCACATCGCTCGCAACGCAGAAAGATCGCTAAACGACTGTCGATTCGAGACGGTGACAACGTTCTTGCGCTTCGCCGCCGAGACAGTGACGGGGCGATAGACCCACGCAACTTCGCGCATCGCCGGATGCGGAATCATGTCGGCCGAGATGAGTCCATCGGCTACGAAGTTGCTGTCGTTGGGCGTATCGCCAAACAGGCCGCCATAGGCAAAGCGCTTGGTGCCATCGGGCAGGGTCTGAGTGAGCCCGTGGTCTTTCCATTCCCACAAGAAGCCGCCCTGCAGACCTGGCGTGGTGGTGATGGCATCCCAATAATCGGCCAATGATCCGTTCGAGTTACCCATTGCATGGCTGTACTCGCACAAGATGAGTGGACGATCGCCAAGGTTGTCGCGGCCGTACATCACGATGGCGTCGATTGGCGCATACATCGGGCACACCACATCGGTAGCGAGTCGGCCACCGTCGCCCCATCCGGCATGAAACGAAGCACCTTCGTAGTGCAACAGGCGCGACGAATCGTTGTGCCGAATCCATCCGGCCAACGCATCGTGGTTCGCGCCATAACCGCTCTCGTTGCCCAGCGACCACATGATGATCGAGGGATGGTTCACATCGCGCTCGACCATGCGCGAGCCGCGAGCGAGCCATGTGGAGCGGTAACGATCGTCGTGGCACAACGAGGTGTTGTACGCGTGGCTCTCGATGTTGGCTTCGTCTACTACGTAGAGCCCGAGTTCGTCACACAGGTCAAGCAGACGCGGATCGTTGGGATAGTGCGACGTGCGAACCGAGTTGACGTTGTGCTGTTTCATCAGCACCAGGTCGGCGCGCATGTCGTCGTAGGTAACCGCCTTACCGCGCGTGGGGTGATGGTCGTGGCGATTGACTCCGAAGATCCACACCGGCTGACCATTCACGAGCAACTGACGATTGCTCACCTCAACATGGCGAAACCCAACCAGTTGGGCGTGCACTTCGCGAACCGTTTGGTCGGGACCCAGCACCTCGACAATCACGCGATATCGATTGGGGTGCTCGGCCGACCATGGCGCAACATCGGCTACCTCAAACGCAGCCGTGGCCCGATAGCCCTCGAAGATGTAGGCGCGGTAGAAAGCGTGCGGCACGGCGGCGACAACGGGCTGACCAACGCGCTTGCCGCCCAGCGTCTCGAGCGTGGTGCGCACGGCCCATCCGCGCTCGGGCGTATCGGCAAACGAAATCGACGAGGTGACCGTGAGTTGGCCGACACCGTCGGCCACGCGCAGGTCGGCGTCGCAGCGAAGGTTGCTGAGATGCGTGGCGGCGCGTGACTCGATAAACACTTCGCGATGCAGACCGGCCATCCACCATTGATCTTGGTCTTCTACGTAGCTCTGGGCGCTGTAACGCATGACCACGATGGCCACCGTGTTCTCGCCAGGCACAACGAGATCGGTGATGTCGTACTCGCTTGCGAGGCGGCTATCGGTTCCGTATCCGCTGAACGAGCCGTTGATGTAGACAGCGTGCACACTCTCGGCGCCACCGACGTGAAGCACGACTCGGCGATTGCGCGACCAATTGGCCGGCACCTGCACCGTGCGCCGGTAGACACCCGTGGGATTGCGGTCGGGTAAACGGGGTGGCGGCCCGGCGAATGGCATCTGCACGTTGGTGTAGTGCGGCAGGTCGCCAGTGTCTTGCAGCGTCCAGTTGCCAGGCACCGCAACCGACTGCCACGCATCGGTATTGAGCACTGCATTGGTTGCCGTAGACGGCACCGAGTC
>Ga0114969_10001170_pt1 | contig 22313 bp, 16 predicted proteins | sample M_130807_MF_Meta_FD_87316 | JGI IMG/M metagenome (GOLD analysis project Ga0114969, IMG submission 87316) | Freshwater microbial communities from Lake Montjoie, Canada to study carbon cycling - M_130807_MF_MetaG | ecosystem: Environmental > Aquatic > Freshwater > Lake | place: Lake Montjoie...
AGTTTAACGTTTGAGGTTGCTAGTTTGAATGGTTGCCATTTATCCGAATTGGAATAATTATATATTGGGTTCCTATCCGTATCCGCAGGTATTATAGGTATCCACGTAAATAAAGGGAATGTCCCTGAAAACTCATAATTATAATAAATTTCATCATATATTGTAGGGATTTGTTTGATATTATTTGTTAGCGCAGACGTTATATATGTATTCATAGAATATAATATATTCTTGCGTATCATATCATCGCCCCCGTATCCTGTTTCATTATTGCCATATGAATTATCTCTCATATTTTCTATTACCTTATTATAATAGTCCTTTTTCATTGTATATTCTGTTGCAATACCAGTTATAACTGGGAATTTTTTAATTCTATCATTAACTAGTGTAATTATACCAGTGAAATAATTATGAAGGGCAGTATTATCGTTTATAAATATATATTGAGGTAATACGCAATTTGTTATATTATAATCAAAATCGCTTTTGAAAGCTTCTTTTGCGGTTTCAAGGGATTTAGGGAATGTTTCCATATCTAAGATTATAATATTACTTTTGTTAAAATAAAGCGAATATTGATCAATAGGTGTAGGGTTAGAAGCAGTTGGTGTTTTTAGAAGTAGTCTTCTAGGATATTCAAATACATATTGACGATTATACAATGTATTCAAATAATATGTGTCTACATTATTTGGTTTAAGATTTTGTGCATCTACAAGTATATCTGTGTCTACATCTTGATATACTATTTTTTTTCGTAAATTATAATGATATACGAATGTTTCCCGAACATTTAATTGCTTTTCTGATAAATAATTATGAAACTTTTCATCATACATATAGATTTGCAATGGATGTTTATCCTTTATAACTAAATTACTATATAAATTATTAAGATGCATATATTTGATATGTATAATAGTCATAATAGAATTAACTACGTTGGTAATTAAAAGATGTTCTTTAAGTATTCCTTTGGCATCACAATTGGCTTCTAATTCATCACAGCATTTATAGAAGCGTTTAATTGCATTATCAATAGCCTCACCTATAACAAATGAAGTATTATCTATGATAGGCTGGGCGGTTTTAGGAGGTTTCTGTGTTTTCGATGGCTTCGGTGGCTTTGGCGCAGCGGCAGGTTTCGGTGGCTTCGGTGGTTTCGGAGCGGCAGCAGGTTTTGGAATTTTAGGAGGCTTAGATACAGCAGCGGGAGCAGCGGGAGCATTCATTAAATCACTAATATTTGTTATTTCATCGATAATATCTTTGACTTCCTGATTAGTAAAAGAAGTATAACATTTAGACAAAAAACTTTGAAGAACGGGGCTGCTGATACCAATCTTTAGTTTTGTTATAGGATTGTCAAATTTTAAATTTTTTAATTCAGTAGATGTCTTTGCACTTAAAACCTTATCTTTTATGTATTTTACAAATGTTAGGCAATCTTGTTCAGTGAGTTTTGCTGAGTTTTTATTTTGCGTATTTGTTCCTTTTAATTTAAATACAATAGGTTTTATTAAGGACATTTTATCTAATAATATATTAGATATTAACAATGGAAATATATATAAGATATTAACAATTATTAAAATAATGTTAATATGTCAAATATAACTTGTGATACTACTATATCCCTTGCAAATAGTTATAACTATAATCATCTAAATCATAGTTATCTTCAATATAACAATAGATATCTTCAATATAACAATTATAACTACAATCAATTTGAGATATTCTTTGCTACTTTTGTGATGTTAATGCCTATTAGCAAGAAATATACGCAATATATTCAAAATGACCTAGTGCGAAGGAAAATAAATCAATATACAAATTGGAATATTTTGATGATTATTGCCAATAGCGCCTTATATAATATTTTCGATATAGATAATTATATTATATCGCGGTTTATCGCTATCAATTCAGTGCAGATTATGACGTTATTCCATCTATTTATGGTATATGATAGCAATGTCTTGTTTTGCGTGATGGATGCTACCCCGCTCTTATTAAAACACTCTATATTTAGCAGGATTTCAAACAACCTATTGGTTCGCTTCGAATACTTCGTCGCAAATATTGTTATCCATATATTACCTGTATATTACTATGGCAATTATTTAACACTAAAAAACAATGCCGCAAATGTTATATGCGACGATGAGGGATATAAGATACATATGTTTCATTATTTAATAATGTTCAAATTTATGTGGGTTCTAAATATATTTGGCGACTTTAACATAACTTCGATATATGTGCCGACTTTTAGCGGTTGCAATGTAAAACTTATTAATCTCGTAGTAATTGTCGACTATATCACATACAAGATTGTAAATTATTTTTTATATAAGATTTGATATAAGATTTGATATATATATAAGATTTATTGTAATTATATATAATTATACTTAATGATCCCTAAGATTATTCATCAAACGTGGAAGGATAAGAACCTACCGCCTATTATATATAAGTTAGTCAGTGAGAATATCAGTTTCTTGAAAGCAAATGGATATGAATTGATGTTCTGGACGGATGATATGATATTGAAATTAATATCTGAAGAATATCCGAACTTCTACAATATTTATAAATTAGCCCGCACAGGAGTGCAGAAGGGTGATATTGCGCGTATTCTCTTAGTATATCATTATGGCGGCATATACATCGATTTGGACGTTCTTATCCTAAGAGATTTCAATGAAATACTAGATATGACTTCGAATAAATTATATATTACCTACGAACCATCGGGGCAAACGAATGCATTATATAATAGCGATAAATATATTTGCAATGCTTTCTTTGCGGCGAATAAAAATAATAATATGCTGCGACTTGTATTAAACAATATCCCAGAGTATGTTAAGAATTATACGGAGAACATATTCCAGAAGTTTGATATATTCGGTGGCTCCTATTTTAAGGCGATTATAGAAGACCCGAAGAATAGCCAGTTTAAGGACGACGTATATGTTATTGACGACAGGGAACTATTTTATCCTATTAATGACCTCAAGTTCGACAATATGCCTTTCACAATAGGCGATTGGACGATGCTTAAAAAAGGCGAGTATGGCAAAGATACTATAATGGTTCATTATTGGATACACGGCGACTTCGAGTCAAAGGCGCTATTAACCACATTCTATCCCGAGAATAACAAAACGATACACTATAATATGTATAGTTTTTTCTCTAAATTATATCCTAGTATCGCAAAAAAAATTGATAGTATTAATATAGAGTAGATAGAATAACTCGAATGTATTTATTAAGGGCACTTATAATACTAGTAAATATGAGTTATATCAGAGGATTTCCTTATACGAACATAATTAAAAAAACGATACTTCACGATATGAAGATGCCTTCTATATATTTGGAGAATAGTTTCTTTGGCGATAATGACGCAAAGTTTAAGAATAAGTTTTTTTCGGCAGAGCACATATTCCCGCAATGCCTTCTAAATAATAAACACAGGAATGATATGCATAATATTGTTAGGACTATTAATACGCTAAACGTAAATAGGTCAAATTATATGTTTGTCGAAGATATTAATTGCAAAGATAAAAACTGGGTAGAGCTAGATTTTGATAACCACGTAAATCATAAATACAAGGTATTCGCTCCTAATCATTATTCGCGCGGTTTCATATCGAGGGCAATTCTCTATATGTGCAGGGAGTATGACTATAATCACAAGAAGGTCATCGACAGAGACTTGCTTATTAAATGGTATTTTGAAAATCCGCCATCAAAAGAGGAAAGATACCACAATGAGATTATACACAGGATACAGCGAAAGCATAATATATTTATAACAAATTATTGCAAGAAGAATAATGTCATCATTAAATTTATTAATAAGTTATAGTATAGTATAGTATAGTATAGTATAGTATAGTATAGTATAGTATAGTATAGTATAGTATAGTATAGTATAGTATAGTATAGTATAGTATAGTATAGTAAATATGAAAAATTGATTAGTATATTTAATTGATTGTAATGAATACATACGTATACCTATGGAGTTGCTAAATAATAAGCAGCGATTAGCAGCGGAGCAAACAATGAATGGGGAAAATATATTAATTACGGGTCCCGCAGGAACTGGCAAGTCATATACTATAAAATTTATTATTGATTTATTGAATAGCGATAATAAAAAGGTAGGGCTAACTGCGACAACAGGGACTGCTGCATTTATTATAGGTGGACAAACAATACATTCTTTTATGGGATTTGGAATAGGCACTGAAAGACTGGCGGATATTTTTATTAACATCAAGAAACATCATAGCATATACAAGCGGCTAGTCGAATTAGATGTGTTAATTATCGATGAAGTATCTATGTTAGATTGTGCATTATTTGAGAAAATATCTGATATACTTTGCTATATTAAATCATATAGCACGAAAGACACTGGATTACTTAATAAACCATTTGGGGGTGTTCAAATTATTTTGATTGGGGACTTTTGTCAGCTAGCGCCTGTTAATGGTTTCTATTGTTTCCTATCTAAACTATGGGAGGCTGCTAATATAAAGGTGGTTTTACTTGATGAACTCGTAAGACAGACTGATGACTTATTGTTTCAACAAATATTGCAAATTATTAGAAAAGGCAAATGCACCGATAATATTTTAAAAGTTTTGAATGTTCTTAAGGATACGCAATTTGATGATGAAATAATCCCTACAAAGTTATATCCTAAAAATATGAATGTGGATAAAATAAATGATATTGAAATCGCTAGGTTGAAGGAAGCGGGTAATAAAACGCAGATATATAATGCAGAGGCTACGAAGGATAACATAAAGAATATTAGCAAATACAATGTAGAACTTGTAGAGAACTCCCAAGTAATCGTGACGCGAAATATCGATATATCTGCAGGTATTGTTAATGGAATGCGCGGTGTTGTAAAGAAGTTATTTAGTGATTTTGTAATAATCAAAGATGTTGATGGTAATCTCCATAATATCACATATTACAAGGATGTAATTGACAATACCGATAGGGCGGATAAGACCGCTAAATCTCATATTTCTCATATGCCGTTAAAAGTGTCATATGCGCTATCTATACATAAATCGCAAGGTATGACCATTGATGCTCTAGAGATTGACTTGGGTGAAAATATCTTTACTTGCGGACAAGCGTATACCGCGCTTTCGCGAGCAAAAAGCCTGAAAAACATTAAGGTCATTGACGTTTCCAAGCAATCCTTTAAGATTAACCCGTTTGTTAAAGCGTTTTATTCTAAGATTACAAAATAATATGAGGGGGTTATATAGATAGAGAATGGGTGATTATAAATACACGAAGACTTGGTTTACGCATTGCGAATTAAAATATAATTTAATAAATTTTTTGGATAAATCGAAGGAAAATAGGATATTAGAGATTGGCTGCTATGAAGGATTGTCTAGTGTTTTTTTTGCTGATAATTTTATCGACAATCCTAAATCGTCTTTAACGTGCGTCGACCCTTTTTTACATATCGATAATAATGACCATAGAAGCCTTTTGCAGAATGATGAAGAATTAAATTTTGATTATAATATTTCAAAATGTAAAAATACGGATAAGATTACAATACACAAGACAACGTCTGACGTATTTTTTGAAAATAATGAGGATGGTGATACGTATAACCTAATATATATAGATGGTTGCCACGAACCTGATTATATACAAAGAGATATGGAAAATTCCTTTAGGTTTTTAGATAAGGATGGTATAATGTGGATGGATGATTACGGCGGTGGTAATAATGGTAGTATAGAGAAAACGATGGATGACTTCCTAGTAAAGTATGAAGGACAATATGAACTAATCCATACAGGTTATCAACTAGCCATAAAGAAACTGCAGTAATGCCAATGAGATAAATAATATATTACAAAGGAATAAGATAAATAAATCAATGAAAATTAATAGAGTAGGAAACTATAATACTGGTTTCAAATATTATAAAAATAAAATAGAGATTACCAATGAAGACGAAATAGAGAAGATAAGATTGTTGAAAATACCACCAGCGTATGAAAATGTTATTATTATTAATAATAAAAAAATCATTGCATATGGGTATGATTCTAAAAATCGTAAGCAGGTATTATATAACCCCGCTTTTATCGCTAAACAAAATGCCAAGAAATACAATAAAATAGCGGCATCCGTTAATATATTTACCAAGTTAAAGAAGAAGATAGCGGCGGATTTGAATAGCGGTGATGAAAAAATCAAAGCAATTGCTATTATAATAACCTTAATATTAACGTGCGGTTTTAGAATAGGCAATAAAAAATACGAGAAGGAGAACAATTCGGTCGGTCTTACTACATTAAAATACAAGCATTTGAAGTTCGAAAACAATAAATGCTTAATAGATTTTATAGGTAAGAAAGGTGTCCGCAATACGGCTTTTTGCGATAATAACAAAATATACGAGTATCTCCATAATAAATATAAGAAGTCCGCTGCCGAAGATTATGTATTTACTTATGGTGATGTAGATGTTAAAATAATAACGTCTAGCGATGTTAATGAATACCTAAAGATTAATAGTAAATTGTATTCAAAGGGAGATGATATTATAATAACCACGAAGGATTTGCGAACGTGGAATGCAAATACCTTGTTTATCCAATATTATAATAAATTGAGAAAGCGGAAGGACGCTGGGGCTGCTGGGGCTGCTGGGGCTTACGGGGATGTGGATGACGTTAAGAGGGACAAGGAGAATAAGAAAGATATTAAGAAGGCTATTGAGTTAGTCGCTGAGAAACTGCACAATACCTATAGCATTTGCAAGAAAAGTTATATAGACCCTGAAATAATCGCAAATGCCGAAAAGCAAATAAAATAAAAATTGATTTCTTTTTATATATTAATATAAGATTTATATAATATAGAATATTAGATAAATATGGATATCAGCATCGTTATTAGCAATTTAAAAGATATGCTTAAAAGTCGCGGAGATGATATAACATTATTTGAAGAACACGAGGCATCTATCGAGAAAGATAAGTATGAAAGCGATGCTTGTTGCATTGAATTTGAAACATCAAATACTACGCTCATCTTTGCGCTAACTAAGAAGACCCGTAAAAATATCATAGATGAACTCAAGGATGACGATACAAATGTAGCAAACTTCATCAAAAAACACAAGGGAAAACAGAATATAATATTGATATTCAATAATGACACAGTGTCGCTGCCGCTAATATCGCAATTGAATAAGTATGATAAATTATTTCAAAAAAACGGCGGGATGCTTCAATATTTCCAAGTTAAGCAGCTTATGTTTAACCCGACAAAACACGAATACGTCCCTGAGCATATCAAATTGAAAGAAGAAGAGATTGCCGAGTTTATGAAAAAGTATATGATACGCAGTAAATTGGATATGTCTAGGATATACCCAATAGACCCTATCGCTAAATGGCTAGGGCTGAAACACGGAGATATTGTAAAAATAATTCGATACAATGAAAATAGCGGCGTGTCTTTTTACTATAGATCTTGCTTCTAAAATAAAATATATATAGTAATAGAGAGTATAATTGAATGAGTACCACTTTGGAAAATACTAATTATATAAATATATTTGATACAAAATTAAAGTCTTATAATAATATTTTTTTTAAAACATTGCAGGATGGTGGTTTATTAAATGAAACGACTGATATTAAAAATGATGCGAATGCTTTGAATATCGGTGGTGCTAATAGCTATAGCACTGACCAATTCAACAACTTTATAAGGAATATAATCAATTTCAAAATTAAAAATTATTCTGATTTGAGTGCAACAGGAACTAATTTAGAATTTGTAAATAAGGTTGTATCTGGTAGTACTACTACATATACTTTTAACAATGATGTAAGAGATAATATTATTGATACATTAAAGATATTAAATGTTTTTGTTGATATATTAGAAGCATATAAACATTGTATAGATAAAGATATTGCTACAATAGACACTGGCTATAATGATGAAATAGAGATAAATAGAATTGAAGTTGTATCGTCAGGGACAAGATTTTATGTTTCTGGAAGTAGTGCTGCTATTCCAGATATTAATACGTATAAAAATGTTGGATATATAAGAAATACAAAAACAAGTGGAAGTGTAGATGCAAAAAACGTGTTATATCTATCTATACAAAGTTTTTACACTGGGTTTACTACTGCAAATTATAATGATATATTTAATAAAACTAATATATTAGGCACATATACTCAAAATGATACGTGTGATAAAATAACAACGCAAATTTTTCAACAAGATGATAGGGCGATAACACCGCTAGCAGGTTTAGTTCTTGACAAAAAAGATTATGCTAGGCATTTTTATGATAAAACGATAACAACAATTGGTAAAACAGGCTTAACAAGAACTCAAAGAAATAATAATGTAGTATCTTTATTATTAAAATGTCTATTTAATATTGACCAAAAATATCGCAAGCAAAGCGTATATGGTCTTTATTATTATTATAAATTTGTGCAATTATATGCTACCTTAATTATAAATGTTTCAAATGTTATGTATGCAGATGTTAGTGATACTAGTGCAAATCCCAAACGTATTGATTCATATAATACAGGAAATACAATTTCAGTAACTGCTATAGAGGTTATTGCTCCAGGTGGTGCAGGATATCCAAATAGTAAATCTGACAATACCATAACTATTACTGGAGGAGGTGCAACTACATCTGCTACTGCTAATGCTAGTTCAGATGCATCAGGAAATATTACTCAAGGTAATGCGGCAATAACAATTACAAATTATGGAAATGGTTATACATCTGTCCCGTCAAGTATAACAATAACTACCGCACCTATTAAATATGATACTGCTCGTACTAATGCCGCTACTGAATTATCTACAGCAACTACTAATTATCAGGGTACCGATGGAAGAGGAGGTGTGCTTGCAACTTGGAATACAGCAGTAATTGCTACTAATAGTGCAGCTGCTGCATTCCAAGTTGCTGTAGTTACAAATCTTAGAACATTAGTTGAAAATAATTTAGGTCTAAATGATATTAATATAAGTGATGGAATATATATCGTAACAACTCCTGCCAAATCTGATACCACTATAAAAGCTGCTGTGAAAGCAGCGGCTACACCAGTAATTCAATCAGCAATTAGTACTTACGATGCTTTTATATTATTATTAATAGATGAACGTATAAAATTTTTAATAAAAGAAGATAGATTAAGAATTAAAAATGAAAAATCTGCTGCTGTATCAACAGCTTCCCTTACGCCTTCAACTACTGATACAGCAGCAACTTTTAAAGCGACTATTGTCCCACTTGCATTTGAAAACATTACTACAACACAGACTGCAAATATAGACAGATTAAAGAATGTTATAGATGATATTGAAACTAAAATTACATCATTAATAACAGCATTGCAAACTAACTCAATAAATGTAAATGATGAAGAATTAATAATATTAGCAAATAATGTTGATGCAAAAATAAAATTGAGTGCAAATACCAATGTTGTTATTATGATAGCCGCAACAAGTTCTAGTTCTCCGAATGATGTAAATAACCCTTTGATTTATAGATTGTTAAAGAAATATAATGAGGATAAAAATTTTAAAGAAGATTATAGTGTCTATGATATAAGAAATAAGATATACTATGATATTGTTAATATAAATGATACTATAACTAATTTTGATATTGAAATTGATGCAGTAACTGCATTAGATGCTGCAAAATCAAAATATAAACAATTTTATATGTATGATAATAGTCCGTATAGTGGTATAACTACTACTGCAGCCGCAATTAGCGGTGTATCTGGCGCATATCTTCAAATTAAGAAAAAAGATATAAATGGTTTTAAGAATAATTATATTGAGAATAAGAAAGCCGTAGATGAATTAAATGCAAATATTAGTTTGAATACGAATAGAGTAAATAATCAAAAGAACCTATATGAAACCCAATATAATAAGAATGTGTTCCTGAGCCGTCAAATATTAACATACAACATATTAATTTGCACTATTATAGTGGTATTAATAGGTATCAATGTGTTTAAAATAGATAAGCCGCTTGTTAAAAGTATCTCGCTTGCTTGCTTAGGAATTATAATATTATTATTTATCATATATTTTATGTCGAATATAACTTATATAGAAACTTTCGCAGTTGATGCTGCAGATATTACAAAATTGAAAGATACAGCAGCAGCATTATCTACGCGTAATACTAATAAGGTCGGCGTATTAAAAACAGAAATAGACAAGCTTAATGCGCAATTTATAAGATACTTCGAAACAATAATGATTACATTGCCTATTTCAGACAGCGTCAATTTTTACAGAGAGATTTCTTCAGTTATCAATGCAGACAAAGAAAATAAGACTTATTTGGACAAGATATTGGACTTCAACAGCTCTCAAGGTAATACCAATATGGATACATTAAAATATGAGCTAGAGAACAATAAATTATATATATTAACACTTTTAATATCTTCAATCATATTCATAGGTTTATATAATATATATATCAATTATATTAATGATGATAAGTATCTTTCATTAATGATATTCATAGCCATTATCATATTCATAGTGATAGGAGCATATTACATAATAAATTCAAACAGGCGAGTAAGAACTATACATAAAAATATCTATTGGGGTCCGCAATCATCTGAAAGTTTCTAATCTTACTATTTTTCTTTCATTTACTTATTTTTATAAATTATATAAAAAATTATAAGGTATATATCTTTAATGGCTACTAATACTATTAAGGATGATAAGGCAGCCGATAAGGCGGATGCTGCTAAAGACAAGGAAGACTTCTATGAAGAAGATGACGACGACGAAGATGACGATGATGAAGATGATGATGACGAAGATGACGAAGATGACGACGATGAAGATGATGATGACGACGACTACGAAGAAGAGGAAAGTGAGGAAAGCGAAGAAATCAATGATGTTCCTTCAGGGGGCTATTTTAATAAATACGATGAGCAATCGGATGAACAATCGGATGAACAATCGGATGAACAATCGGATGAACAATCGGATGAGCAATCGGCAAATAAGAAAGACAAGGTATTTTTAATATTGAAAAGGCTATCACAAAATAGTAAGCTTATAAAGAAGACTAAATACAACTTTTATAAGAAATATAATAGCGACGAGAAGACGTATTTTGATGCATTAACGGCGAAAGAGAAAGACGGCATACAAATACTGGAAGAGCAATTAACGGCTAATAAAAATAGTTTAGCAGTTCCTATGCGATTTAAGATTTTAGATTTGAATATTAATGAAAGGACTAAGAGAAGCATCATATATAAATTGGAATGTTTGAACAGGATGTCTTCGACCTCTGGCGAATATCACAAGATAAATAATTGGCTAAATGTATTAAACGAGGTGCCTTTTAATAAATACTATAACATACCAGTTAGAAACACAGACGGCAATGAGAAGATATGCTCATTTCTCAGTGATATTCGCACAAGGATGAATGACCAAATTTATGGGCACAAGGAAGCGAAAGAGCAGATAATAAGGGTATTAGCGCAACTAATATCATTCCCTAAGGCATATGGGTATATCATTGGAATACAAGGTGCAGCAGGAATTGGCAAAACAAAATTAATAAAAGAGGGCATCTGCAATGCGCTTAACTATCCTAGTGCATTTATATCATTGAGTGGAACTGACGACTCCGCATTTCTGCGAGGGCATTCTTATACTTACGAAGGAGCCACGTATGGGAAGATATGCGAATCGCTAATAAAAACGGGTATTATGAACCCGCTATTATTATTTGACGAATTAGACAAGGTATCAGACACATACAAAGGACAGGAAATTATAAATACCTTAATTCACATAACAGACCCCGTGCAGAATGATAGATTTACTGACAGATACTTTGAAGAAATTGATTTAGACATCTCGCGGTCTATGATTGTTTTCACATTCAACGACGAGACGCTAATAAACCCTATATTAAAAGATAGGATGATTGTGATAAATGTCAAAGGATACAACAATCAAGAAAAAATTGTGTTGGCACGGGACTATATAATACCAGAAATATTGAAGCAATATAACCTTAAAAAGGGAGACATCGTATTTAGCGACGACGTATTAATGCATATTATAAATAACATCGAGGAGGAAGAAGGAGTTCGCAATCTGAAGCGCGCTATTAATAATATCATTTCGTGGATTAATATGATGATATATGTGCCTATTGATAACGTGATAGTCAATATACCATATGAATTAAATACGCAATTTTACGACAAATACTGCGGTAAAAACGTTAGTATTCGAAAGGATGTATTGCATTCCCTGTATTTATAAATATTTTTCTATTGTATTTATTAAGTGTATTTTCTGCAAACTACTATATACTATGGAGACTGAATGTAATAATGATATTAATACTGCTACGGATTGCAATAAATTTATATTCTTTGGCTGCTGGAACAATATAAACTGCAAGAACGAATATATATATCGCAATATTGTATTAGATAATATCGCTATCAATGAGACCGCTATGAAACACATCTATCTCGCTGGAGATAATTGGTATTCCAATAAGAAAAAGATTAATACTAGTGAATTCAAACTTTATTTTACTGAAGTATTGCGAACAGGTTATGAAAAATTATATGGTATGAGCAAGGAAATCTATATAGCAGTTGGAAATCACGACATAGTTTCTGATGCGACTGGCGTTGCAGGTGTTATGTCGCGTTCATCACAAGACTTAAAGAAAGATTGTAGTATCAACACACAAAAGTATTATCTGCAGCAAATTAAAGCGGCAGCGGGAGCGGCGGGAGCGGCGGAACAAATTATCAGCGTCCCAACATTAGAATTACTGCGCAAGAAGAGATTAGAATTAAAGGAGGACAGATTATGTTCCGAGAATGGTATCTATATATATGTTGATAACATAGGAGTGCGGTATAATAAAGATAATATAATTATCATAATAAATACCAATAAATTAGAAGATATTGATGAGGGAAAACAATATTTAGATGATGTTCGGATAAAAATAGAAGAGGTAAAAAGAGAGCAAAAGAAAAAGAGCAGCGGCGAACAAATATTTGTAATGGGGCACATACCTTTATTTTCATTTAAAAAGGACAAAATAGCAATGCAAGATATTGATAAGAAGAACCTAGAATATAGAATATTAATAGATATATTATATGATATTTTAGTTGATAATAATATCATATATTTATGCGCAGACACACATAACTTTAGCATAATGAAGATTGAAAGGAAGGACAAGGTATTAATACAGATTACTGCTGGAACAGGTGGAGCAGACCCCGACTTAATTAAAGGGGAATTTGTAGATAAGTCTTTTGATGTTTATGATGTCAAAGGACACGATACCCGCGATAAATATAGAATATCTGCGTATGCATTAAACTCCTATGGATATGTGTGTATAGAAATAGGTGATGCGTATATCAATGTATCCTATAAGCAAATTATTACGGACAAGAGAGAACGCGCATATACTAAAGGGTATATAAGGGAACGTCCATTATCGGCACCAAGTAATATATTGGATTTGAAACAAAATAAACCTCCAGTTCGCAAACTGGAGTCATTATCTGGGTCTAGAACGCCTACAATGGTAAGTAAATTAAGAATAGTTAAGTATCAAATCCCGCGAAATGCAAACGATGTAATATATGTAAGTAATATTATTGAGAGAACCTCCTTTATAAATAGTTCTAAATACAAGAGCAAAGGTATATGTAGAAATATTGAAACAAACCCTAATGGCAATGTTGTATCAGCAATAGACAAAAATTTATTCTGTTTCAAAAAAGATGCTAAGAAAGACAAGAAGACTGCGAAGACTGCAAAGACTACAAAGACTGCGAAGACTACAAAGACTAATTAAAGAATTGCTTACTAAAATAAAAACTATTATAATTATAATAAAGGACGGGATATAAGTAATTTCATATAATGATGTTCTATTTACTAATATTCTTAATTATTCTTGTGGTCTTTATGGCATCTGCTTTAGCATACTTAGCATATAATGTGTCTTTGATACCTCCGATATCTCCGATTAATATAACTGAAAAATACGAGAATAAAGATGGAGGACACATTAAATTTATGACGTTCAAGGAAACCGCCGATTTTCTAAGAAATGATAGCGATGCCTATGTTCGCAATATGTCCGCTTTAGATTTGCACGCCAGACACGCAAAGACATATATGGATTATATTGATAATATTGAGGATACTGCTATAACATTCACTGCAGAAGAGAAGGAATTACTAGGTAAATGTGCGGATAAAGCCGATAATTATTTTAAAATGGGACAATTTAAGGAGTTAGAATATGCTAATCATATAAATGGCAATGATATAGCAGGTATTAAATGGATATTTGCGAATACCTATGCGAACCAATTTAATGATAAAATTAAAGAATATGAAGAAGGTTTGCCACATACACGTGAGAACATTATTTTTGTATCTAAAAATGTTTTAAAATACGACGAGTTAAACTTGACAAATACTTTGATACACGAGAAAATTCACATATATCAAAGATATAACTCAAATATTTTTGATAAAATAATAAAGGATATGGGATTACTTGAGATAGATAAAAAAGCATATAAATCTGCTAAATATATCCGTTCAAATCCCGACACAAATAACAAGATATATTATGCAGCTGCGAATAGCGCGAATAGCGCGATGGTGTCGGATACCAATGTTATGGTATGCTTGTATCGCAATGATAATCCTAATAGTATTAATGATGTTATCCATAAAAATTACTCAAATGAGCACCCATATGAAAAGATTGCTTATGAAATCGCCGAGAACTATTACAAGTATAATAAAAATAAATATGTAGATATCGGGTAGATATCGGGTAGATATCGGGTAGATATCGGCGAATGTAAATAGATATAAATAATATATTATTATGGTATATATATATAAAGGTGAATAAGGTATGGATGAAGTTATTAAGCAGGCACCTAATGATATTGCAGTAGAAGACATTGAAGTCATCTTTAAGAAGAACAAAGAGAACGTTATAGATACTTTGATAGATTTATGGAATATAGAGGTAAAGGATGCTAAGGATGTGAAAGCAGAAAATAATGAAGCAGCAGCGGATGCAGCTGATGCGGCGGATGCGGAATTCGATTTTACAAATCCAGAAACTAAATGGGATAATATAAGGAATATTTGCGATGCTTACGATATAGAAATGCAAGCACACTTAAATAGGTTAAAGGGTAATAGTAATTAGTGCGAAGTAATAATTTATTTTTATAATTATAATTATATATATTAAATATAATGGCTATTAGAAAATATGAGTTTCCTGAATTAACTAGTATAATATATAAGCAGTTTCCTCCAGCAAAATGCAATGAATTTTATTGCAAATTCACTTCGGGATTTGGCAGTTTTCTTAATCTATCAGCAGGAGTTGCATCAGGAAATAACTATGCATTAAAAAGGCTGCGAAATATAGGCAGAGGGAAAAGCGAGGACGAAGAAATGGACTTCTCAACACCTTCTAAATTTATGTATTATAACAATGATAAAAAAGAATATTAATATCCTTTATATAATTAGATTTAATAAATTTAATAGTATTATAAATGTTTCAAAATGCTATATTGGAGATATTTATAATGGTATTACTATTATTAATTATATTATCTATGATACCAATAATAGAATTGAAATATAATAGCGATTTGTATGATAAAATTGAAACATTTAACAAGTATTGTTTGAATAATGATATCAGTTTGATAAATGAATTAGATGTTAAGAATTCGTATATGTGGAATATGTCGACGTATATATACGATGTCGATAATCTATCCAACTTCTTTTACAAGTATACGGGCGGCACTAGCAGCACTAGCGGCACTAGCAGCACTAGCGGCACTAGCGGCACTAGCGTGAATACAAAAGACTACCTTGATTTAAATCGCGACATCAGCATCATTATGGTAGACAATAAATATATAAGTAATATTATGAAAATATACAACTATTATTTGAATATGTCTATGCCACTCTTTATATTCCTAATAATATTCTTTGGTATTCAAATGTATATGTATGTATATTTTGATACTTTTACTGAACTTAAAAGGTGTTTAGGTGAATGCGACGCATCCTGTTTCAGGTATTATATTTATACTTTATTTGTATATATATTGCTCTTCATAATCTTCTTCTCAATACTATTAAAGAAATTAACAGAGCTATATGCTGATACCGACACATACGAATACATAATGTTAATGAAGGAATTTGACATACTTTTAAAAGAGAATAAAGCAGGTAGCGCGGCTATAACTGACGTAATAAAGAAGTATTCCAAATATAAAATTAATGATATCTCATACACTACCATACATAACAGCGCGGTTGTAGGCGAACTACTAGATATATACAATAGCGACACGACGATTATATATGAAAACAATAATAATTACAAGATAACCTTGAAGAATATTGATAAAATCGAATACTATAATAGCGACGAGGCGAAGGATAAAATCAAAAACAAGGTAGAGGATATCTTCAGATTTATTTACGTATATATAGTTTTCCTAATAGTTCCATTATATATACTTTCAATATCTCTGCAAGGGAACTATGTATATCTATTATTTGTAATTATAATCGCCATTATATTTAGCATATCAGTGTATAATGTTTATAATACTTTGCAATCATAGACGCTGCTATAATACAATGATACTAATAATGCTATACATAGAATATCTTAGAATATCTTTTTTTCTTTGTAAGGGTTAAAGTAAAAATTATAAATTATGATTGCTTCTACTATAAATCTTACAATATTTATAATGATGATTATTATATATCTAAATGAGATGAGACATATATCTATGTTTATCTTCAATTTTAACTATATAAAGGATTTGTCAAAAATCATAATGGAGCAAAAATGTAATAATATATATTGCGAAGCCGAAACAGACAGGTATCAAATCGCTAAGAATAGCTATAACTTACGAATGCCGAATGACGTGTTTAATTCGAAGACATATACTATATTCGTCTTCATAATCTCTATATTGGTATTTATATATTATCATTACATATTATTTGAGAATAAAACTAGTTTCAAATCATATTATGTTCTTAATATTTTATTATTAATAATATTACTTACGATAATAATCTATAGATATGTTCCTAATGATGATGCAGGATACCTGAACTATTTCAAAGATACGTCATCGACTTTAAGCAATGGGATTATTGGTATCTCTCTTGGTTTAATTGGTGCCATTCTAATTACTTATGTAAATACCGACAGCAAGAACTACAACACATATATATGCTATGTTATATCAATCATCATATTATTAAATTTGATGAATATCGTAATGTCTTTTCGCAGTAATACGAAGCCAATGCTGAAAACCAAATCATTATTATGGTCTATCAAAAAATCTATTTATAATTATGTTAATAATTCAGATATGTCATATACTGACGGCGGCGCTGCAAAGACGCTAACATATATAGGCGATGACTTAAAGGAACAGATTGCTACATTAAGGAAATTAAATGACGGCAAATATAATAAAACAACTAAAACGAACATTGCTTATTATATTAAAATATTAATAGCATTTAAAGAACTATCTAAAATTTATTCTAAATCTCTATCAAATGATACTGAACCTGTAAAAGGTTATATTATTAAATTAAAGCAGGATATCAAAGAAAATTTTGAGAATATAGAAAAAAGCAACAAAGATACTGGCAAAGGTGATGATATTACTGCGCTATCTTTAATATTCGACAAAGAAATAAACCTTCCTATAACTTATAATGGAGAAGGAGGTGAGCATAACACCAATGCGAATACTGCAAATGCCGAATATGTATATACTGCAGATATATCATATGATAACCCCAATTTATTTTATGAAAAATATTGGGATATGAATGAAATAGGGAACAATAGTTCTATTTTAATACCGCAATTCTTACATAGATATGATTACTTTACACCTACGTTTTTATTTGGAAAGTGGCGACCAAACCTGTTCAAGATTTTAATGTTAATTATTGTATCTATAGTTGTTCTATTATTGATAAACATTGTATTAAAATCCTTCGCATTTATATCAGATAGCGAAATATTTAAAAATATATTACCATTATTTATGCTCGGGATTTTAATTTTATATATAATAGCCTTTATTAGCTTTAATACGTGGTTTAATAAATACGTGGTATATAAATGCTTAGATAGCAGCTACAAGAGGTCTTTGAATAAATTGAATAATATTACTACGCCATATATACGATTATACGACAACAAAATCGTAAATGGTAATAAAAACTACTTGCAAAATTATATTATTACCAACGTCTTCTATTCATTATTAAATGGTAATATTAAATTGAATGATGATGTGAAAATAAATAAGGTTTATGAAGCCATTCAGGCTACCACTGAAACACAAACAAAGATGCGCGAGATTATTAAATTAATAATAGGATTATCTAGCCACCATACAAAAACAGAACCTGAAAAAACTGCTCAATTAGCACAAAACACATCAAATCGCACTACTACTATAACAAAAATAACTGATATTACTGCTGCAGGCAACTTTTTGGATAAAATAAAAACATCGATTACTGCTATTACGACTGCTACACCTCCTACAACTGCTGAAAATTCTATAAACACTTTAAAATCTCAAATAAATACTGATATTAATGCTATTATTGCAAAATTACAAACTTCTACACCTTCAGTAAAAACAAGTATTAATATATCAACTCCTACTTCTGCGAAAGATACGGAAGCACTAAAATTAGCAAAAGAGGTTGATATATCCTTATCAAAAACATTAACTGATATAGAAGACCTTAAAACCAAAATATTAAAAATAAATGCAAATGATGGTCAATTAGAACCAATAAAAAGCAAGGATACATACTATAATATTCCCAAAATAAAATCAAGCAGATTACAATTTACAAATATAAATAGCGGTATTCTAAGCGATGAGAATGGGTTCCGAGATTACTATAAGGAGACGTTTAAGGATATATATGACGTAAAACACGAACCTGCTAATGCTGCTAAGTTATACAAGGTATTTGATGGTTTGTTTGCAGCATATTCAACATCTATAACCACTGAAGCTAATATCGACACCTACTTTAAGACTACTATTATCAATAAAGAGAATATACAGAATATTTATTATATTATTAAAAAATGCTTTAATCTATTTGACGAGAACAAGTTTAATAATAATTTGGTATACTATAATGATGCTGAAAACAAGCAGAAAGGGATTAACATAAGTTCCTATAATAAGTTTTCCTTTCAAAAATACAATAACAAGATAATACCTTATAAATTTGTATTAAAATTAGATACTACTAGCGGACGAGATGAATTTACGAAGGATCTAAGTAAAGACGAAGAGGCTGAATTTGACACTTTGATAAAAGATTTTCTTAATGACCCTACACAACCCTATTCTGCGACTAACCTTATAGATACCACAAAAATACTAGATAATAGCGAAGAAGACCTATTGAGCCAAGCATCTGATATTGAGAAGAAGCAAAATAAAAATTTAATAAAAATAATTGCCAAGTATTTATTAATTCTAGGGCATATCAATTATAATAGAATTGAATACAATGCATTAACAGGAGCAAACGCAGTGGGTGATAAAAAAATTATATATGAAAAGAAAACTTATAAATTATATAAATTAATTTCAGATACCTTATATAATGACACATACGACATTGATGATACGTTTAGTACAGCCCCTATTTCAATAATTAATATAACTAATGGTGGGTCAGGCTACACAATTGACCCTTCAGTTTCATTTAGTAGTGGTTCTGTTAAAGCTGCTTCAACTAGAACTAATGACGTAGTAACAAGTATAACAATTAGTGGTAATAAGGGTAATTATATAACTCCTCCAACTATAACAATAGCAGCAGCGCCTGCAGGTGGAACAACTGCTACTGCGAAAGCAATACTTGGTCAAGCAACTACTTTACCTATAACGGACACCTATAAAAGATATAAAAACCTAACATATATTTATAATTATTTAGAAACCAAATATGTTAGCATATCATCGAATAACAATAATAGCAATTATTTAATGAATATCATCAAAAGCATCAACAATAAAATCAATGATGACGACAAGACCTTTAAAAACGCAAGTAAGGATGCCAAGTATTTGTTTCGCGATTATATAGATAGGAAAGATAACAAGGAGGACTACGAGAATGAAGAAGATATTTTGAATATAGCCAATAACATATCTACGACTACGTTGGGGGGAACATACATATTTAATATTATTTTATTGATTATCGTAGTAAGTATCTTGAAATAAATAATAAATAATCTTTTTAACTATTAAATATAGAGATACTTTATTATTATAATGGGAGATTGTAAAACGAGTGATTGCGAAGCGGATACTTCTGATTCTGATTATAAGGAAAATACAAGTGCAGGTAATAGTTGTTGTTATGCTCTTGCAGACAAAACGCGCGAGTTTTTACATTCAGAAACGTATATTCTCGCCTATAAAAATATTAAAAATAGCGAAGAGGTTGCTGATAGAATGAAAGTATTTTATAGTAAATTCTTTCAATCTTATAATGTAGTGCCTACTGAGAAAATAAATGGGAGATATAAAGATGCGGGAAAAGAAGCTGCTACAAATGCAAAATATCTGAATGGTAAATATTTTGATATTTTTGGAATTATCCCTATAGAATTAGTACCTGCCTCATATATACCATTCAATTATAAGAATTACGAAATGAACTTGGACAGATTATCAAAAGGCGACATATTTACGGAGAATGATTACCAAAGAGTATTATTGGATTATAAAAAACTACCTGACCCCAGCAATAAAAGTTATATAACTGACAAGGACTTAAAGGGATATTTAGAGTATTGCTTGAAAGACCAATTGAATAACCCGAAAGCAATATTTAATGCTTATTGTATTAACAATATGGCTAGCCTCGTAATCGTGTTATGGGTGCTTATTATCGGAATGTTGCTCAATATATTATTTTATTATTATAGAGATATATATTCGTATATTCTATTGTTTGTTACTATACTATTAATACTGGTAGCAGTTATTTGGAAGATGATATACATACTTAATGTAGATTAATCTGGATTAAGCTAGATTAATCTGGATTAATTTGGATTAATGTAAGGTAATCTGGATTAAGCTAGGTAATTAGATAATACAATTAGTTTAATATAATTTATTATCTATAATACGATTAAGGAAGCATAAATATAATGAATAAAGATGAAGAAGAGGAAAATGAGAAATCAATTTATAATTATAATATGATCTTTAACAGGATTAATAATTATGATGAAGATATCAAATTTAATACAAATTTAATAAGTGATATTGATTTGCAAAACTTCGACCCTGAGAGATATGAATATTATACAAACCTGCTCTATATATATAATAAAGACCCAAAGACCCTATATGATTTATTGAATAAATATTATAACGTTAAAAGTATGCATAAAAAAGAGAAAGGAATAATTAAATATATATACGATTATGCTAGAAAACTTAAGGATGCTGAAGGTGATACAGATACCCCGTCCTCGTCCTCTTCAGATTCATCTTTAGGTAGTGCTGCTGGCGGCGGTAGTATGAGACGGCGAAATAAACGAAGAAGGAATAGACAGGCTGGTGGTGTAGGAGAAGAAAAAACTTGGCAAAATACCTTTATAAATATAATAAAGGATAAAATGCCTGCGAAGGCTAATAAGGTTGAAAAGAAGAAAGAACCGACACATGAGGCTTCTGCCGATGAAGAAGATGATGATGGTGAATATTATATAGAAAAAGAAGGGGTTAGTGATTTATCTGAAAGAATAAAGTTGCTTGAAGAAGAAATTAAAAAAATAACAGAAATGAAAAAAGAAAGTTTAGGCTTGACTATTTATAAAGATTTAAAGAGTAGATATAGTAAAGGAGATAAAACAAATGCAACATCAGCAACAACAGCAGCAACAAATACAGCATCAACATCAACATCAGCATCAGCAAATACACCAGCAGGACCAGCAACAGCAACAAGCATCAACAACAGCACAGCAGCAACAACAGCAGCAACAA
>Ga0114969_10001174_pt1 | contig 22238 bp, 22 predicted proteins | sample M_130807_MF_Meta_FD_87316 | JGI IMG/M metagenome (GOLD analysis project Ga0114969, IMG submission 87316) | Freshwater microbial communities from Lake Montjoie, Canada to study carbon cycling - M_130807_MF_MetaG | ecosystem: Environmental > Aquatic > Freshwater > Lake | place: Lake Montjoie...
GCTCGCCGCGAACGAAGCCGCGCTCAAGGTGAAGGGCGTTCGCAATGTGAGCTCATCGATGTTCTTCCTCCGCGAGGAGAAGACGCTGATGACGAGCGACGGCTCCTACATCGTGCAGACGATTTATCGCACCTCGCCGTCGATCAGTATCACGGCCGTGAGCAGCGACTTCACCGATTTCCAGACGCGCGCCAGCAGCGACATCGCGCCCATGGGACTCGGCTACGAGTGGGTGACCGACAGCCGCATGCTCGAGCGCGCGCCGGAATTCGCTGCCGACGCGGTCGCAAAGTTGAGCGCCAAGCCGGTCGAGCCCGGACGCTACGACCTGCTCCTCCACCCCAGCAACATGTGGCTGACGATCCACGAGACGGTTGCGCATCCGACCGAACTGGATCGCGCGCTGGGCTTCGAAGCCAACTATGCCGGCACGAGCTTTGTTGCCCCGCCAGATCAGGTGCTCGGCAAGCTCAAGTTCGGCAGCGACGTCATGAACATCGTCGGCGACCGCGAACAGCCCGGCTCGCTCGGCGCTATCGGCTGGGACGACGAAGCGGTGAAGCCGACCAAGTTCGACATCATCAAGAACGGCGTGTTCGTGGACTACCAGACCACGCGCGAACAGGCGTCGATGCTCAGCGATTACTACAAAAAGGCCAACAAGCCGGTGAAGAGCTACGGCTGCTCGTACGCGCAGAGCTGGAGCGATGTGCAGTTCCAGCGCATGCCCAATGTGTCGCTGCAGCCGGGCAAGAATGATTGGTCGTGGAACGATCTCATCGGGCAGATGGACAAGGGCATCGCGATTGTTGGCGACGGATCGTTCTCGATCGACCAGCAGCGCTACAACGGCCAGTTCGCCGGGCAGGTGTTCTACGAGGTGAAGGGCGGAAAGATTGTCGGGCAACTGAAGGACGTGGCGTACCAGTTCAAGACGCCGCTCTTCTGGGGCTCCATGCGCGCCATCGGTGGCGCCAAGAGCTACGAGCTCGGCGGTGCCTTTGGCGATGCCAAGGGACAGCCAGGCCAATCCAACTCCGTGAGTCACGGCTGTGTGCCGGCGATCTTCACCCAGTGCAACATCCTGAACACCGGGAGAAAGGCATGAGCCGCTCAGCCCCCAACTCGCTCTATATGCCCGCCGGGATCCTTTCCCGTAGCGAGGCGCAAGAGATCTGCACGCGTGCGATCAAGAACTCGCCCGCACCCGAAACGCGAGTGAACATCAACAGTTCGGCGCGCGCCGACACGCGCTTCGCACTGAACCAAGTGACTACCAGCGGCCAGAACGCCGACACCACGGTGACGATCACCGCGATCGCCGGCAACCGGTCCGCGAGCGTCACCACCAATCGCTTGGACGAAGCGTCACTCTCGTCCGCGGCCAAGCAGGCGTACGAGATCGCACAGCTTGTGCCGCCGAACCCGGAGCGGATGCCAGAACTCGGCGCGCAGAACTACCCCACCCCGCGCGAGCGTGCGGTGACCTTGCCCACGCCCGCAGAGCGCGCCGCAGCGGCCAAGAAGGTCACCGACAAGGCGCGCGCCTCTGGACTCATTGCGACGGGTTTTATCGAATGCCGAGCCGGTGCGACAGCGCTCGCAAACTCCAAGGGACTGTTCGCGTATGACGCGAGCGCGGTGGTCACGATGACGGCCACTGTGCGCTCTACGGATGGCACCGGCTCTGGCTGGGCGTGCAGCGATGGTGAAGTGTTTGGTGATATCGACGCGGATCGCGTGGCCGAAACCGCCGTGCAGAAGGCGTTGCAGTCGCGGAACCCCGTGGCGATCGAGCCCGGTCGCTACGTGACGATCCTCGAGCCCACGGCTGTGGGGAATCTGGTGCAGCTGATTGCCGGGGCCACGCAGGCACGCTCCGCCGACGAAGGTCGCTCGTTCTTCTCGAAGGCCGGCGGTGGCAACAAGATCGGGATGAAGGTTGTGGACGAGCGGGTCACACTGCTGACCGATCCTGCGGACAGCCCGAGCACCGGCGGCGGATATGACGGCGACGGCCTCCCGCTGGAGAAGGTGGTATGGATCGAGAATGGTGTGGTCAAGAATCTCGCCTATGATCGTTTCTGGGCGCAGAAGCAGGGCGTGGAACCCACGCGTTCCGGTGGCGGTGGCTTTGGTGGCCCGCGCTCGCTGCGCATGTTGGGCGGCACCACGAGCACGTCGGACATGATCAAGTCCACCGAGCGTGGCATCCTCGTAACGCGGTTCTGGTATATCCGCGCCGTGGACCCACGCACGATTGTGTATACCGGACTCACGCGCGACGGCACTTTCCTGATTGAGAACGGACAGGTGACGAAGCCGGTGAAGAATTTCCGCTACAACGAATCGCCGATCTTCTTCTTGAACAACTTGGAATCGGTCGGTCCCGCGGTGCGCGTAAATGCGTCAGAGAACCTTGGAGCCGGCGGCGCGACCTGGATGCCGACGCTCAAGGTACGCGAGTTCACCTTCAGTTCACTGTCAGACGCCGTGTAGGGTGCCGGGATTCGTAGGCACAAGAGGCCGACTCGGTATCCGAGTCGGCCTCTTGCGTTACTCCAGCTGCGCGCCAGCCATGGCGCTCACCACTGCCTCGCGCGACCACTGCGCGAGCGCGCGCGCATCGAGACGCGCAGGCTCCGGCTCATGGGCAATCCAGGTTATGCTGGATGCGATCCCAGGATGACTGACCAGCACGCTCAGGTGCGCTGCGAATGTATCGTCATCGACGTACGCGGCGGTGCGTCGTTCAGGTGCCGGGTACTCGATGCAGGCCACCCAGAGCGGGCGTCCCGAGAGACGTACGGCTTCGAACAGCGCCGCCTTAAACGGCAACACCGTGTTTCCATGCGAGGTCGTGGTTTCGGGAAACACCACAATGTGCACGCCGTCGCGCATCAACTCAGCCAACTCATGGATTTGGGTGCGCAGCGCCCTCGCCGACTGACGGTCAACGAACACACATCCTGCCAAACGACAGAATAGGCCGAGCACGGGTGTGTCCCGTATTTCCGTGGACGTCACGAAGACCACGGGCAACTGCGCCGCGATCAAGAACACATCCACATAGGAGATGTGATTCGCCACCGTCATGCCGGCGCCGGTGGGCACCGCGCCGATTGCTGTCCGCGAGGTCACTGAAGCCCCTACGGCGCGGGAAATCCAGGGGGTGACACGATGCACCCAGCGCGCGCGCGCGCGCCGCTGGTCGAGTGGATTGCGGTGTACCAGCCCGATCATCCATGCGCCGACAGCCCCTGTGGCGAGAACGACGCAGACCGCGGGGAGGCGATACAGTGATCGCCAGCCCCTCACGCGCGAGGTGGAAGTGGAAAGACGGTCAGCAGGTCGAGACACCGGAACTCTCGGTCGTAGGCGGGTGGGGCGATCACGTATGCCCCCGCACGAATGTACGACCTGAGCAGCGGTGGCAAAATGGCTGACCCACCTGCCACCGGCGATTCCCCTGATTTTGCCATATCCCAGACATGGCGCATCTCGCGCGTTAGCTCGTAGCGCTTCTGCGGGACCACTCCGTGGAGAAGGCGCAGCGCGTTGAGCGAATCCAGCTCCTGCCGCAACCCGCCGAGCAGGGTCACGCTCGCAGCGCCACGCTCGAACGCGGGCGGACAGATAACGCTCGAACAGCCAAACATATGCTCGGCGCCCTGCGAACGTGCCACGCCCACGAGCCCCTTCCAGAGCATACGAAGAACGGAACCATTGCGATGCTCAGGATGCACGCAGGCACGCCCCAATTCGAGCCGGATTCCCGGTCGCGCAAGGAACGGCCCGAGCGCAAATTCGCGCGCAGCGTAGAAGCCCAACCGGTTCGTCTCCGTCACCAAACGATAGACACCAACGGGCAAGCCGGAGGTGCGGTCGACCACCGCCAGATGAATGGAGTGGCGGTCGAATCCATCAACGTCGATGCGAAAGATCGAGGGAGGAGATCCGTATTCGGCACGAAACACATCGTACCGGAGCTGGAAGACCTTTCGGAGTTCGCGCCGGTCGCTGATCACTCGGCATTCATATCGTACGCTTGCCGCGTCGACGCTCACCGGCTTCAGCGCGAGTTGGCCTTGGGTGCGAAATGCATCGGCCATCGCCCACTGCATCAGCGCACCGGCGTGGCCCATTGAGCCGCGCACGAGTCGCAGGGGCGCTAATCGTTGTTGTGACGGCATGGACACACGACCTTGGGATGAGGTACCCGATAACGGTCACCTCCTCCGGTCAGTGTCTCGCAATTTTTGTGTCAGTGTTCGGTCACGGATGTCAGGGCGCCAGGAACGACAAAGGGCCGGCTCCCCTTGGGAGCCGGCCCTTTCGTCGTACAAAGAAAAATCAGCTGCGCGCGATCGCGTCCATGATCTGCGTCGACATGCTCGCCGGCGTGGTCATGCTGCGACGGCGGCCCACCTCGGCCTGCACGCCACTCCACAACTCGAACGACGTGCCATCAGCCTTGAGCTCCTGCTCATTGACCGGCTCACCGTCGAGCCACGCGTGCAGCGCAGACGACATGGTCGCGGACTCGAGCGGAACTTCACGGTCGATCATGGGATCCTGCGACTGCGCGCGCGGCGCGGCCAGTTCTTCGCGACCCGACTCACGTGGGTCCAAGTGCTCCATCATCATGGTGCTCGCTCCTCTAATAGCTTTTGCAGCGCCTCACGGGCGCGGTGAACGCGCATTTTGAGTGCGCCGACTGACGTGTTCAGCAGTTCTGCCATCTCCTCGTACGATCGCCCTTCTACGTGCTTCATCACGAAGGCTTCTCGCAATGAGGCTGGCAAGGTTGCCAGCGCACGGTCGAGGTGACCACGAAGCTCCCCCCGATCCAGCTCTTCTTCAGGGGACTCGTATCCAGACGGTTGATCGTCTTCTTCGTAACTGAGATGGGTCCGGCGGATGTTTTTGAGCCAGTCCTTGCACCCATTGGCCACAATCCGAAAGACCCAGGCATCGAAGCGGCCGCGCACCTCACCGAGGTGGTGGAACGCCTTGATAAACGAGTTCTGCAGGATGTCAGCCGCATCATCCGGACTCCCCGTCATGCCGACGGCATGACGGTACAACGGATCGCTATAACGAACAATCAGCAGCGAAAATGCCTGCTGGTCGCCGGCGAGGACGCGATCGATAATAGCCTGATCGGCGTCTTCCGGAAGCTCCGTAGAGGGAACAGCCGCGGTCATGGTCACGACGCTAGTGTAACCTCCCACGCGCCGCGACGACAGACCTTGCCGGAGCCGCAGCCCCAAAGGGCTACAGCCTCGTCACAACCTAAGGACGAATCCGGGGCCGTCGGGTAACAGCGCGTACCGTCGGTTGCGCCGGGACGGGATTTCTTCGGGGGTGCGTGGTGCGCGACACGGATCACGGACACAACTGCGCGGCGGCCACACTGGCGGGCTTTGCCGTCGGCAACGCAAACCCATACTTCGCGTTCACCGCCTCAGCGACCACACTCGCGATCATCTGATGTCCGACGACATTCGGATGCACCCCATCGAGCGAGATATACTGGCCGTAGGGAGAGGTGCAGCCGAGTTCCGCGGTGGACCGATACAGGCCACGCGCCACCATCGCGGAATCGAACAGCGCGCTGATATCGGCGAACGCCCACCCCTTGCTCTGCGCCACTGACCGCAGCGTGCTGTTCATGGCGGTGGCCTGCGCATCCAGCGTCGCCACGTCGGCGGCGGTCAGAATGAAATCGTCGGCTCCCGCGACATCGGTGCATGAGAAGGGGCGGGATGTTCCTGTTCCCGCAGCGCTGTAGGCGAGCACCGGCACGACCGCCGGTGTGTAGATAAAGTTCGTGTTCCCGTTGCAATCGGGGTTGACGACGATGCCCGCTTGAGCGAGCGCCACGCGATCGCTCCAGAGTTCGTCGCCACTGCGGAGTCCCGCCGTGCGCGATGGCATCGGGACGCTGAGCACCACCGCGCGCGCACTGGTGGTGGACACGCTATCGGCGATCGCGCGGAAGACAGTGTCGAACTTAGCCGCCGGCACATAGGTCCAGAGCGTGCTCTGCGTGTAGCTCGTGGCGGCGACAAGTCGCCCGCGCAGAACGGCGGGCAGCACCTCGCCCCAGCCGAGTTCGAGGGAGACGAAGGTTGGCAGCTGCACAATCATCGCGGTGACCTGCGACTGCGTGCTGGCGAGCACCAGCGGGTAGCGCGCGCGGTCGAGGAACGATGCGAGTCCAGCGCTGGTGATTGACTTGGGGGTGGTGTGCAGCGCGTCGTAGGCCGTGGCGTTGAGCAGGGCCAGGTTGTTGAGCGGCAGGGTGTCAACGCCGCGCGCGCCCGCGCACACGGTATCGCTCACGGTGATGGCGCGTCCGTCGAGGCGGAGCCCGGTGCGCAGCGGTGCTACGCGAGGCGCGGGGCACCCTGGGCTGGCGAACTGCGGCGCAACGAATCGTACACCGGCTCCGTGCGCGAGGAGCGACGCCCACCCTTGCAGCTGCGAGTCGTACAGTACGCCGCTCCCTTGGGCACCCATCGTGAGCCCGGTGCCGATCGCATAGAAGCGACTGAGCGCGCTCGCCCCCTGCACCGTGGCGGTCGGCGAGGTGCCATTGTCGCACGACACACTCCCCGCGACGAGCACGAGGGTGAGGGTCGCGAGACGACGGAACGCGGAACGGTTCATTGCCTGAATTCTAATCGGGGCACCTCTCAGGCGTGACGAAACGCGTCCCAGCCGTGTGCACGCACGACATCTGAATGTTCGCCCAGGCGAGGCGGATCGCGGCGCACGGTACCCGGCGCCTGCGGCGCGACCCCGCTGCGCGGCGAGGTCGTCACGTCAGCGAGCGCTTCGTGCACGCCACGCACAATGCCGCACGGGACGCCCGCCGCGTTGAGCGCGGTAATCCAGATGGCCGCGCTCGCCGTCGCGATGCGTGCGGCGATTGTGTCGACTACATCCGCGCGATACGCGAGTCGTCCCGCATTGGTCGCGTAGCGCGGATCACCGAGTGCGGGGAGTTCCAGCGCGCGGACGAGTGCGGCGAACTGCGGGTCGTTACCGACGGCGATCACCAGGGGCCGGTCGGCGGCATCGAAGAGCTGGTAGGGGACGAGATTCGCGTGTGCGTTCCCCCACCGCGAGGCGTCCTGGCCCGTGACGAGGGTGTTTTGGGCGATGTTCACCAGCGCGCCGAGCGCCGAGTGCTGCAGGGCTACGCTGACTCGGCGGTCGGCGGCGGTTGCGGAGGAACCCGCGGCGAGCAGGGCGCGGGTACCCAGCAGGGCGGCGAGCAACTGGATGGCGGCGTCCTTGCCGGTAATGACGTCGACGAATGCGACGCCGGCACGCATTGGGGTGCCAGCCGGGTCGCCGTTGATGCTCATCCACCCCGATTCGGCTTGGACGACGAAATCGTAGCCTGCACGAGTGGAATCGAGCCCGAATCCGGTGATTGTGCACCAGACGAGCGTCGGATGGGCCTCAAGCAGCTGTCGTGGGTCGATCCCGCGTCGTTCGAGGGTTCCGGGGAGGAAGTTGTCGACGACCGCGTCGGCGCCGGCAATCAAGGTGTTGAGCAGGGTGCGATCGGTGGCATCTGCCAAGTCGGCGGTGCAGCTCAGCTTGTTGCGGTTGCTGGACAGATAGTAGGCACTTTCGCCACGTTCGTCGAAGGGTGGGCCCCATCCGCGCGAGTCATCGCCGGTGCCTGGGCGTTCGATTTTGATGACATCGGCGCCCAAATCTCCGAGGGTTACGGTGCAGTGTGGCCCCGCGAGCACCCGTGTGAGGTCGAGAATGCGAATTCCTTTGAGAGGAAGCATATGATATAGTGATTTGATTATGTCGTAGTTATGGCTTTATTATGGCATTATTAGAAGCCATAAAACACCCTATTTAGTACCAAATTACACTGAAAACAGCCAATTTAGGCTCGCATCTCATTACCTGCCGGTCACTTGCGTATATATCGAAAATTCATATACTTGGCGGAGTCACTTCGCGCGGATTCTCGTGATTTTCGTCCAACGACCCTCAAGGTCGATCCGCGCGAGCCTCGGTGTCACGTCACGAGCGACACCTGCTCTATCGCGGAGCACAAAACAGAATGCCTGATACAACCCCTGCGGCCGCCAAGGGCGCCGCGGCCGAGATTACTGCAGCGGCGGGATCGCCCGCTGCTCCCGCACGTCGTCACCCGGGACACCGAGGCGCCGATGTACGTGATACGGTAGCCGAGATGGCTGCCAAGGCGCATGAAATCAGCATGGAGGCCGGAAGCAAGATGTCGGCCGCCGTGAAAGACACGATCAACGCCGCCGCGGGGCTTACGACGTTCGCCGTCGAGAGCGCCCGTGACTTGGTGCAGTTCATGGTGCGTCGCGGCCAGATGACGCAGGACGAGGCCGACCGGCTGATTCGTCAGGCAGAAGAAGCGTGGTCCAAGAAACATAAGGGGATGAAGCCACCGGCTCGCGCGGAGGTCAAGGCAGTCGTGAAGCCCGCCGCGAAACCCGCCGCGAAACCCGCCGCGAAACCCGCCGCCAAGCCTGCCGCCAAGCCTGCCGCCAAGCCTGCCGCCAAGCCTGCCGCCAAGCCAAAGACCAAACCCGCCGCGAAGCCAAAGACCAAGCCCGCCGCCAAGCCAAAGGCCAAGCCGGCCGCAAAATCGAAGCCGGCCGCGAAGCCGAAGGCTAAGCCGGCCGCAAAGAAGAAACCGGCGCCCAAGAAGTAAGGGCGCCGGGCTTTTTGTCCCGGCTCATCACATGACCTCCGTTTCTGTTCCGCGCGGCGACGCGCTCGCACTCACGCGGGCGCTCGTCGCCGTGGATTCCCGCAATCCGGCCCTCGTGGTCGATGCGCCGGGCGAACACGCAGTCGCGCTCCGATTGGCTGAGATCCTTACCAGCTGGGGACTCGCGGTCACGGTGATGGACGCGGCCCCAGGACGACCGAACGTAGTCGCCCGCGTCAAGAATCCCGCCACCCACTCCTCGACCAACCGTTCCCTCCTCTTCAACGGCCACCTCGATACCGTTGGCGTCGAGGGCATGATCCATGCGCCGTGGGATCCCGCCATTCGCGATGGCCGACTGTACGGGCGCGGCGCGACGGATATGAAAGCGGGAGTCGCTGCCATGTGCGCGGCCGCTGTGCACGCGCTCGACGCAGGACTCACCGGCGAGATCATCATCACCGCGGTGGCCGACGAGGAATACGGGAGCATTGGCACGCGCGCGATCATCGACGCTGGAATCGGCGCGGATGCCGCGATCGTCACCGAGCCAACGCGCTTGGCCATCGTCCCCGCACACCGCGGCTTTGCATGGGCGGACCTCACCGTGCACGGGCGCGCAGCCCACGGGAGCCGCTACGACATCGGGGTAGACGCCAACACGCTGGCCGCGCTCGTGATGGCCGAGGTGGAGCAGCATCAGCAAACGGTGCTGACAACACGCACCCATCCGCTGCTCGGGCGCCCATCGGTGCACGCGGCGAACGTCAGCGGTGGGCTGGGTCTCTCGACGTACTCCGATAAATGTGTCGTCGGATACGAGCGCCGCACGCTGCCAGGAGAATCGGCGGAGTCGTTTGCCGCGGAGTTGCAGGGCGCGTGCGATCGCGTGCGGACGACGCGACCGGAACTGCGCACCGACATCGCGATCGGCTTCTCGCAGGGGCCAAACGACATTTCGGTGGAGCACCCTATTGTGCGTGCGCTCCACTCGGCGTTGGTGGCAGAGCAGCGCCCGACGCCTCTTGAGGGGCTCGCGTGCTGGACGGATGCCGCGTTGCTCTCCGCCGCCGGGATCCCCGCGATCTGTTTTGGCCCGGGCGACATCGCGTTGGCGCACGCCGCCGAGGAGTATGTGGAGGTCGAGGAGATTACGATTGCGACGCGTGTGCTCACGCGCCTCGCGCTTGAGTGGTGTGGGGTGGCGCGCTGATGGCGCAACTCACAGTCGCCCAGTACGACGCGCTGGAGAACGCGATTCGCGACGGCAAGCGGATTGCGGTGTACCGCCGCGGCACGGAATACATGGTTGTACCGGACCGGCTTGTGCTGCGCGGGCGCCGCGAGGCAATCGAAGCGCGGCATCCGACCACGGGACAACCGCTCACCCTCTGGGTGGATGAAGCCGACACGATCGAGGTCCTGAAGTGAGCGACGTGACCTCCCACGAGCTTGTGGCGATCTACGCCGACGAATCCTGCTTAGGCAATGGTCGCGAAGGAGATAATCCTGGCGGCGCCGGTGCGCTGGTGGAGTACCGAACGGCAGCCGGCGTCATGGTGCGTCGGGACATCTGGCTGAGCGAGCCTGGCACGACCAACAACCGGATGGCGCTGCGCTCGGTGTCGGAGACACTCGCAGCAATCGGCGCGCGCGGCGCGCGGTTCCAGGTCGTCTTCACCACGGACTCGCGGTATATCGTCGACGGGATGACGCAGTGGGTCTTTGGGTGGGCGCGCAACGGATGGAAGCGCAAAACCGGCGCGATCGAGAATCTCGAACTCTGGCGTGGCGCGATCCGCGCAGTGGACGGTCACGCCGTCTCCTGGCGCTGGGTGAAAGGACACAACGGCCACGCACAGAACGAGTACGCCAATCACTTGGCGACGACGGCCGCCGCCGATCAGTCGAGCTCTGGCGGGCTCGTGGAATCAGAGTTTGACCGTTGGCTCGCTGTGGCACGCGCCAAGGGGGCGCGACACGCGGACCCGAGTCCGTTCCCAGAAAGCGCTAGCTTCAAAGCATCGCCCGCTCTCCCTCGAGCCTGAACCGCGGCTTCACTGCCATGACCGAACTCGATCGCCTCTTCGCTGCCCTTGTGCGTGTGCTCCGCGACTCGCGCCCGGACTATCTCGCGCAGCCGTTTGAGGTCGCAGAACTCCTTGGCTACGTGCCATATCGCACGGTACGTTCCGCAATCGGCACAGAAACGAACGATGACTACGCGCACGTGGTGATGCGGCTGCTCTCTGGCGAGGAGGGCTACCTCGTTGCGGACGAGATGCTCCAGGACGATATGCGCAACGAACTGTCGTCGCCGCACCCGAATCTCGCAGTGTACCGCTCGTATCTCAACGCGCACGTCACGCTCTCCCAGGAGCATACACGACGAGTGCTGGAGCGCCTGGCGTCTCCCACGGCACGCGCCGTGGTTCCTGATTCGACGCCCGATGTGGCTCCGGTGGTCACGAGCCAAGCGGAGAGTGAGCTGATCGCGTTGGGCGCGGCGCTCGCGGCGCGCGCGGCACATGCGCCAAGTGCGCGCGCCACCGAAGTCCCGCGCCACACGTCACGACCCAGCTGCACGCAGTGCGGTCACACCCTGCCTGAGGGACGCGACGCGCATTTCTGCCCCAACTGTGGACAGCACGTGCCGGCGCGCCGGTGCACCGGCTGCAGGCGCGAGCTCGAAGCGGGGTGGAAGTTTTGCATCACCTGCGGGCGCTCCTCCACCTGACGGCGATCCTCTCGGGCATTTGGGGGTTTCAGTTAGATATGCGATACGTTGTGCGTCGAATCCGTTCTGTGCTCGTGACCGCATGTGCGGTCGCGTTGACCGTCATACCCACGTTGAGCGCGCCTCGAACCGCGCATGCGCAGCGCACCGACGCCCGCTGGCCGGTGCGCTCCCGCGAACACGTGGACCTCTGGCTCCACGGCTTCGCCTTGATCTCGAGCGATAGCTCGCAGATTCCGATCTTTGCCCCGACCTACCGCTCGGCGCTCACGGTCGCCAAGAACTCGGCGAATATCTTCAGCGAGCTTGATGCGAACCGCGAATCGCTGGCCAATCGCCTGCACGACAACCCGTCGCTGCTCGCCGCACAGTTCCTGCCGCTCTACTTCGGGAGCTGGGCTGAGATGGAGTCGGCACTCGACCTATTCGTCAAGTCCGACGGGAATCCGCGCGCGGCCAAGACCGACGCATCGGCCGAACTGATTGCCTTTTTGGCCAGCACCTTTCGCAGCAAGGAAGACCGCGATTTCGCCCGACGCTTCTTGGCCGGCCTGCGCAGCGAGCGTGATCTGTTCTTCCACACGTGGTGGCTCGCCGAGACCAAGAAGCGCGACCGGATGTTCGACGTGGTGGATTCACTGTGGCAAAAGGTGCAACGTCCCGCGCTGCAGTCGTTCCTGAACCACACGCAACTCGGCAACGGCGAGTTGATTCTCTCGCCGTCACTCGACGCCGAAGGGCGAACGGTGAACGAAGGGAAGCAGATGAACCGCGTGGCTGTCGGGTTTCCGGAATCGCCCGAGCACGCCATCGATGTGCTGTTCGCCTTTGCGCACGAAGCGGTGGCATCGCTGACAACGGCATCTGTCGACGACAACACGACCCCCGCGGAGAAGCGCAGTGGTGCCGCCGCCAAACTGCAGAGCACGGCCAGTGTGCGGGGCGGGGCGATGCTCGTGGGCAAGATCTCACCCGAGCTCGCGCCCAAGTACGCCGCGTTCTACCTGCGTGCTGCGGGCATAGCGCCGGGTGTCGATGTGATGGCGACTTTTGCCAAGAGCTTCCCCCTTCCGGCAGGGATGTTGGAGTCGATCGAGCGGCAGATTGCGATTGCCTTTGGAGGGATCTGAGCATGCGTCGCGCGCTTGCAGGAAAGCTTGCGGGCGCGCTTGCTGGCCTCGCGCTCAGCAACGGACGCTGCGACAGCTATCCCAACACCGGTGCACCACCTAGGCTTCGTATCTACGATGTCCTCATCCCCTAGCCTCCGCGATACCCCGGCACGACTCCGCTACGCGGAGAGGTTCGGTCGCGTGGTGCTCCCTGAGGTGTCGCGCACCTTCGCGATCTCGATCCGCTTTCTTCCGGGCACCCTGGGGCGTGCCGTACGCACGGCGTATCTGCTCTGCCGCATTGCCGACACGATCGAAGATGACGGCAACGCCACCCCTGACCGGAAGCGCGAACTCCTCGATCAGTTCCTGATCTGCCTGCGCGACGCCAGCGTCGCCGACGGATTTCCAGTCGCGGCCGCCGACATTCAGGGCGATCCGGCGCATGTCGATCTGTTACGTCACACCGACCTCGTGTGCGTGTTGCTCCGCTCGCTCCCCGAACGCACGCGTGACCGCGTGATGCACTGGGTGGGCGTGATGGTGCATGGGATGCGAAAGTTCGTGGGGCTGTATCCGAACGGGATTCGTATTCAAACGACCGCCGAGTATCGTGAGTATTGCTACTACGTCGCGGGCACGGTGGGGTGCATGCTCACCGAACTCTGGCAGCTGCATGGCCCGGGGATCGGCAAGCCCGAGTTCACCAAGCTCTGGGACAAGTGCCAGCAGTTTGGCCAAGCGCTGCAGACGGTGAACATCCTGAAAGACATTGCGTGGGACGCGCGACACGAGAACTCCATCTACATCCCAGAGCACTCGCTTGTCGCCCAGGGGAGTGGGCACGCGACCCTCCTCTCTCCCGAGCATCTGGATCGCAACCACGCCGCGGTGGTGGGTTTCATCGAGATGGCGTGGAAGGACCTCGACGATGCGCTCGAGTACCTCCTGATGATTCCGCGACGTGCAATCGCGATTCGCGCGTTCTGTGTGCTCCCGCTGCTGTTCGCATACGCCACGTTGCGCGATCTCACGCGCACGCAAGCGATGCTGATTGAGGGAGGCACGGTAAAAATCACGCGCGCCGAAGTGAAATCTTTGATGGTCGCGGGACTCATGGCGCTCGTGAGCAACGTCGCGCTCCGCGCGCTCGTGGAACGGGTGAAGGATCGGCGGTTCGCGCCGTTCGCGGCGGCATCGGCCTGAGTCGTCGGTGATGTCGTTGCCGATGAGCTTCTGACCCCACGGGAATCCTGAACCGGGGGTTCAGGAGCCACTCTCTGGGCAGGAGCCGGTCGGGGCGTTATTTTTCTAGGGAACTTAACCCCCGCACTGATGCCGCATTTCTATACCGAACCCACGATCACTGTTCTCGCTCGGCCGCAGTTCATTGAGCCGGCGCATCTTCCTGTGAACTGGATGGGCGAGAGCACCGATGGTGAGCGGCTCGCGGAGTTCGCGGGGCGTCTCTGCTACATGAGCCAGAAGAACCCGGCCAATCGGACGACGCGCGAGTATCTGGAGAACATCAAGAAGCAGGGGCACGGGAGCGTGCTCGAGCATGCGACCTACTCGCTGCTGTTCGAGGGGGTGAGCCGCTCGTTGACGCACGAGTTGGTGCGGCATCGTGCGGGGTTTGCGTATTCGCAGCTGAGTCAGCGCTACGTGGACGAGAGCGAGGCGGCGTTTGTGGTACCGCCGTCGATCATCGGCGATGAGAGCCTTATGAAGGCCTGGCAGACGCAGATCGAGTCGGCGCAGACGTCGTACGTGGCGTTGGTCGCCGAGTTGATGGAGCGGTATAAGTGGGTGGAGGACAAGGTCCACCGTCGGAAGATGGCGCGCGAGGCCGCGCGCGGCGTGCTGCCGAACTCGACGGAGACGAAGATCGTGGTCACCGCGAATGTGCGCGGCTGGCGCACGATGCTGGAGCTGCGTTCGAGCGAGGGGGCGGAGTTTGAGATCCGTCGCATGGCGGTGGCGACGCTGCGGATTATGCAGAACGAAGCGCCGGGGATGTTCTCGGATTTTGAGACGTACATCGCGCCCGATCGGGCGGAGGCGGCGCGGATCGGGTATCATAAGATCTGAGGGGTCTTGTCCCAAACGACAGCGCGCCGCGACGGAAGGACCTGGAGGATCTCGAGAACTTGCAGGCGCTCGACGAGCCGGAATGACCGTCGCTACAGTCGGTGGCGCTCTCGTTCGATAGGAATGACCGAGTCCGTAAGGAAGCCGCGCATCTTCCGTGCGGAGCGCCGTTAGCCCTCGTCGGAGTCCGACCAGTCCGCCCCGTCACTCTCCCGGAAGACCGCGAGTTGCTCTTCGCGAGCGGGGGCGTCGATCAACACCGACCGGAACCCCACCGAACCACCGCCGGGAGCCAACATCAGGGCCTGTGGCGAGACGGCGGTACCGGCACCCAGATACGTCTCGAGCAGCGCATTGGCTTCCGAGGCGAGCAGGTCGAGGGCGTGTAGCGGGTTCATGAGGGTTGATTCCGGTGTCTGGACGAGAGGGGCCGAACGACCTTCCTCTGTGGGGTATACCTTCCCTACGGAGTATCGGTCACAATGTGTCATTGATGAATTGAAACTTTCATCGATTCTTAACAAGTCAGCGGACGACGACGTCTGTTCTACGGTCGCATCACGGGAGAGTCACATGTCGAATCGTCGGGTTTTCAGCTCTTGGTGGAGCCTCGCCGCCGCGCGCGTGCTCTGCGGCGCGGTGGCTGCACTGGCGACCGCCTGCGGAGGGAGCGCCGCCGGGAGCGCCGCCGGGAGTGGCGCGCGGACGGCTGCCACGCCGGCCGTGGCCCCCTCCGGCCCGCGGGAGCAGACCGCCGACCAACAGCTCTCACATGTCCTGAGCCGGCTCGCTTTCGGGGCACGCCCGGGGGACGTCCAGCACGTCCGCCAGCTGGGGGTGGACGGGTGGATCGACCTCCAACTGCATCCGGAACAGATCGACGACGCCGCCGCCGAGCAGTTTATACATGAGAACTACAAGCTGCTGGAGGTCGACGCCGCCGAGCTGCAACGGATGGTCCCCCCGCCGGCGGCGCTGCAGCAGGAAATGGCCGCCCGCACCAAGGGGCGCGAGGCGACAGCCGCCGACAGCGCCGACTATAAAAAGGCGCTGGCGGCCACCCGCCAGCTGGTGGGGGAAGTGAACAGCGCGCGAGTGACGCGCGCCGCCACGAGCCAGCGCCAGCTGCAGGAAGTGATGGTCGACTTCTGGCTCAATCATTTCACTGTGTACGCCGCCAAGGGGCCGCAGGCGCGGTACCACCTGGCAGAATACGAGACCAAGTCGATCCGCCCGCATGCGCTTGGGAAGTTCCGCGACCTCCTTGGCGCGGTGGCCAAGAGCCCCGCGATGCTCTTCTATTTGGACAACTGGCAGAGCCAGGCCGACAGTACCCGTCCGCGACTTGTGATGGCCGGTGGCCGACTCACCGCGCTCTCACCCGCGCAGATTCGTGCACTGCAAACGCGCGCGGCCGGTGGGGGACGCGGGCAGCAGGCGATTGCTGCCACCCCGCCCCGCGGACGGGCCGGACTCAATGAGAACTACGGGCGTGAGCTGCTCGAACTGCACACCCTGGGCGTGGATGGCGGCTACACACAGACCGATGTGATCAATGTGGCGCGCGCCCTCACCGGCTGGACACTGCAGGGCCCCCGCCAAGCGGAGAGTGGCTTCAACTTTGTGCCGCTGATGCACGACGCCGGCGAGAAAGTCGTGCTGGGGCATACGCTCGCCGCCGGCCGCGGCGTCGAGGATGGCGAGGAGGTGCTCGACATTGTCGCGCGCCATCCGAGCACCGCGCATTACATCGCCTTCAAACTGGCGCGCCATTTTGTGAGTGATACGCCGAGCCCAGCGCTGGTGGATCGCGCGGCGGCGGTTTTTACAGCGACCGATGGCGACATACGCGAGGTGCTCCGGACGATTGTGACGAGTCAGGAGTTTTTTGCGGCGTCGACGTATCGCGGCAAGGTGAAAACACCGTTCGAGGTGGTGGTGAGCACCGTGCGCGCGCTCGACGGCAAGCCGGATCCCACGCCGCGCACCGCGCAGCTCGTGGCCGGGCTCGGGCAGCCGATCTTCGGGCATCAGACGCCGGATGGGTGGCCTGACACTGGCGACAAGTGGATGAACACCGGGGCGATTATGCAGCGGATCAACTTTGGCTTTGTGGCGGCGGCTGGGCGGATACCGGGCGCTGCGCCGCTCGGATTCCCTGGCGCCGACGCGCTCAAGAGCGCGCCGCTCGAGCAACAGGTGGATGGTGTGACGGCAGCACTGCTTGGGGGGTCGATTTCCGCTGACACGCGCGCGGTCCTGTTGAGCGGCAGCAATCCACTGCTCAAGGCGACGCCGGCGGACGGGGCCATGACGGGTCGCCCATTACCGCCGATCAAGGGGATCAATCAAGTCATCGGCCTCGCGCTCGGCTCTCCCGAATTCCAGCGGCGGTAATCATGCAACGTCGATTTTTTCTGCGATCTGGTGCGGCCGCGCTCGTCACGATGGGGCTCAGCCCATCGTTTCTGCGGCGTACGGCGTTCGGCATGGAGTTGCCCGCGGCACAGAAGGGGAAAGTGCTCATCTGCCTCTTTCAGCGCGGCGCAGCCGACGCCTTGAATGTGGTGGTCCCCTTTGGCGACCCCAATTACTACAAGCTCCGTCCTAACATCGCGATTCCGACGCCGTTGAATGGACGCGGGGCTGCGGGAGCGATCGACTTGGACGGCTTCTTTGGGTTTCACCCGATGCTCGCGCCGTTGCAGCCGCTGTATGCTCGAGGGATGCTCGCACCGATTCACGCGGTTGGGAGCCCGAGCAGCACGCGCTCGCATTTCGACGCGCAGGATTACATGGAAAGCGGCACCCCTGACAACAAAGGCACGGGCGACGGCTGGCTCAATCGCTACCTCGCGACGAACGGGACCTGCCAGCAGTGTGAGGTCACGCCGTTCCGCGCGGTGGCGATGGTGGAGCAGACGCCGCGCATCCTGCAGGGGAACGCACCAGCCGTTGCGATGGGTTCGCTCGATCAGTTCACCGTGCGCAGCACGGGGGACGCCGTTACGCGTCTTGAGGCGCTCTACCGCAACGGCACCCCCGATGCGATTCATGGCGCCGGCGCCGAGATGTTTGACGCCGTGAAGATGCTGAAGAGCGCCAACCCGCAGCAGTATCAGCCGCGGAATGGCGCGAGCTACCCCACCACGCAGTTCGGCAATCGGTTGCGGCAGGTCGCGCAGTTGATCAAGTCAAATGTGGGCCTTGAGATTGCCTTTGCCGATATCGGCGGCTGGGACACGCATGTGAACCAGGGCAATGTGACTGGCGCGCTCGCGGGACGGCTCGACGATTTCGCCAAGTCGATTGCGGCGCTTGTCACCGACCTCGGCGACAAGATGGACGACGTGGTGATTCTCACGATGAGTGAGTTCGGCCGCATGGCGCGCCAGAATGGAAATGGCGGCACCGACCACGGGCACGCCGGCGCCATGATGGTCATTGGCGGCCAGGTGAAAGGACAGAAGGTGTACGGCACATGGCCCGGACTCGCGCCCGAGAAGTTGTACGAGGGACGCGACTTGGCGCTCACGACCGACTTCCGCACGGTGTTTCGCGAGATTGCCACGCAACACATGGGCGCGACGAAGCCCGAGGCACTTTTTCCGGGGTTCAGCGGCGGCAACGCACTCGGATTGCTGGGCTAATCTGATTATTGTTCCAGCGTGACCAACCACCGACTCCTGCTCCTTGCCGTGTGTGTGTGTGCCGCGGCAACGCTCCCCGCTCAAAACGCGACCGGCACCGCCGCGACTCGCGCGCCGAATCAGAACGGCCGTGTACCGATTCTCGAGTATCACCTCATTGGCGACAAAGACGGCACCTACAGCCGCGAGGTGAATCACTTTCGGCGTGATATCCAGCTGTTGTATGATCGCGGGTATCGTCCGATCACCGTTGCGCAGTTGATGGACAAGAAGTTCGACATTCCCGCGGGCACCTCGCCAGTCGTCTTCACCTTTGACGACGCGTCGCCGGGGCAGTTCCGCTACATCGAGAAGAATGGGCAGTTAGAGATCGACCCCAACAGCGCGGTTGGCATTTGGCTCGACTTCAACAAGAAGCACCCCGAGTGGAAGAACCGCGCCACCTTCTGCCTGCTCCCGGCGGCGAAGGCGGGGCATGCGTTCTTTGGCGAGAAGGGCATTGAAGGACAGAAGTCCGAGTGGCGCTTCAAGAAAGTGAAGTTCCTGGCGGACCAGGGGTTCGAGCTGTGCAACCACACGCTCTGGCATGCGCAGCTCAACAAGTATCCGGACGCCTTTGTGCTGGAGCAGATTGCACGCGGCGTGATGGCGATCGATTCGGCGGTGCCAGGCTATAAGGTGCGCACCATGGCACTCCCGCAGGGGCTGTGGCCAAAGAACCGGTCGCTGGCGTGGCAGGGGAGCTGGACCGACAAGAAGAGCGGCCGCACCATCCGCTACGCGCACGAAGGGGTGCTCAAAGTGGCGGGGTCGGCGGCACCGAGTCCGTTCACCGCGGCGTTCGACACGCACAGCATGCCGCGTGTGCAGGTGATCGGGAACGTGATCGAGAAGACACTGGACCGGCTCGAGGCGACGCACGAGCGCTTCGTGGTGGGAAGCGCCAAGCCCTGAGTCACATTGCCGACGCCGGTGAGTGACCGGCGTTTGTTAGATCTTCCAGTCGCGCAGTGTTTTGAGTGCGCTGCCAAGTGCGGCGCGTTGTGCATCCTGCGTCGCGTTGGCGAGGAGCCCTTCGTACGTCGCAATCGCGAGCTTCAGCGCGACGGGATCATTCTCGGCGCCGGCGAGTGCGGCGGCGTTGTCGGCGAGATTCGCTTGCGCGAGTTGGTCGTCTGGAAAGCGCGTCACCACCTGCTGCCAGCGCTGCGTGCGCTGACGGGGCGATGATTCCGTGAGCGCCCAGAGGTGCCAGGCGGCTCGATTTTCCGGATCGGCGGCGAGTGCGCGTGAGGCGAGCCCACCCACCACCTCGGGTCCGCGCCCGGTGAGCCAGTACGCGTTGGCGAGTGCGACCAACACTTTCGCGTTGTTCGGTTCGCGGCCAGCGATCACTTCATAGATCGGACCCGCGACTTCGTGCATTTCGCGGAAAGGCTCGACCGCGATCAGGAGCTGATTGGAGGGTGCCGCTTCGGCGAGTGTGGAGACCTGCTCCAAGAGTCGGGGCACGTCGCCGCGCTGATGATATTCTTGGACGATGGCGCTGAGTGCGGCGCGGATGTCGGTGAAAGGCGAGAGCATAGATTGAGGAATCTAAACGGTCTTGTCGGAGTGAGCGCGCGGAATGGGGCGTGCAACCAGCGACCGCGGCGGCGACTTTGGGGGGTGGGTTGCGCGATTCGTGAGCGGACGCCATACTCAATGGTGAGCGCCCTGTTGCACTTGGGGCATATGCGTTGTCGCTGGTCCGCGTGTGAACGATCCACGCTTACCGCGACCCGAGGATGTGACGGAGGCCGTGCCTCTGTGTTGTCTCTCCTGATTTAGCAACGATTGCGTTTCCCCAGGTTTTCCAGATTCGCGTGGCCGTCATTGGCATGTGGATCGCCTGTTTGATTTGCGCTTTTCTTGGCGCCGTAGCGGCCGCTCCGCGGCTATCGTGTACCCAACCGAACCACTCGCAACACACAATGCATGACTGAACCACGACGCCCCGCTCGTCGCGGCCGCACCCCGCGTGCCCGCTCGACCGATGCTTCTCCCGCGCAGGACCAGGCCGGGGAAGCCGATCCGTACCGCGACGCTAGCGAGACTCCTGCTCCAAGTGCGCCCTCACCGGCCACTCCAGCCACTCCAGACGCGTCATCCGATGGGCCGGTAAAGCCGCGTCAGCCGCGTCGTCGTGGTCCGCGTGCGGGCAAGGCGTCAGACGCCGACGGATCCGCGGGCTCGGCTCCGGATTCGTTACCACCGGCTGCCGAGGCATCGCGTAGCGAGCCAGCACCGGAGACGTCGCACGAAGGGCCGCAGACGCCGCGCACCGACCGGCAAGACCAACTGATGGATGGGCAGGGCTATTCCCAACCCTCGCAGGGTCAGGGACAGTCGCAGGGCGGCCAGCAGGGTGGACGGCGCCAGCATAATCCGCGTCAGGGGCAGCAGGGGCAGCAGGGGCAGCAGGGGCAGCAGTCAGGCCAGGGCGGCGACCAGCAGCGTGGGGCGCGCCGTGGGCGCCGGAATCGTCGCGGACGTCAGCGAAATGGCGCCAGCGGTGGGATGCAGCAGGGTGGCGGACAGGGACCGAACGGCAACGTGGCGACCACTGGTGGATTCACCTCTGGTGAGCATCGGCTCGACGGGCCGCCGCCGACCGTCTCACCGGACGCGCCGACGGTTGGGTGGAACGATCCCTCGCGCGACGCCGGGTTCATCCGCCGACACGGGAATAGCTATCTCGCCGACCAGGGCGATGCATACGTTCACCCGTTCTTTGTGCGGAAGTTCGGACTCCGGCGCGGCGATAAGCTTGCTGCGACTACCGGCCGCGATCACCGGAACCGGCTAATGGTCACCGATATCACGGCGATCAACGACATGGAACCGAACCTCGAAGTGCGGCGCCCCGATTTCGGGTCGCTCACCGCGAGCTATCCCGAGCGGAAGCTGACGCTCGAGACCGGACGGTCAGCGAAGGGCGGTCCGGAACTCACACGCCGCGCGATCGACTTGATTGCGCCGATTGGCTACGGCCAGCGTGCGCTGATCGTGGCGCCGGCCCGTGCCGGCAAGACGATGTTGCTGCAAGCGATCACCGAAGGCGTGGCGATCAATCATCCCAATGCGGTGCTGCTGATCCTGCTCGTGGACGAGCGTCCTGAGGAAGTGAGCGAAGCGATCTCGTGGGGTGTTGGCGAGGTCGTGGCGAGCAGCTTCGATCAGCCGGCGTCGCGCCACGTGGAAGTCACCGAGATGGTGCTCGAGCGCGCCCGTCGTGAAGTAGAACTGGGCAAGGACGTGGTGATCGTGCTCGACTCGCTGACGCGTATGGCACGTGCATTCAATACCGCCGAACGTGGCACGGGACGGACGCTGTCAGGCGGCTTGGACAGCTCGGCGATGGCACGGCCCAAGGCGTTCTTCGGATCGGCCCGTTCGATTGCGCCAGAGCATGGCGGCGGATCGCTCTCGATCATTGCAACCGCGCTCGTTGAGACGGGCTCGCGCATGGACGACGTGATCTTCGAAGAGTTCAAAGGCACCGGCAACTGCGAGATCAAGCTGGATCGTGGCCTGGCCGAGAAGCGTATTTTCCCAGCGTTCGATATTGCGACGAGCGGGACCCGTCGTGAAGAGAAGCTGTATCGGCAGGATCAGATCGATGCGATCTACACGCTGCGTCGCGGGCTGCAGCAGATGCCGCCGACGAGCGGCATGGAGTGGCTGATCAAGCGGATTGCCGGAACGACAAGCAACGAAGCACTCTTGGCTGGGTTGTAGGGCGTTTCGTTCACGAACGACAAGCGGCCCCGCGCACATCGCGCGAGGCCGCTTTGTTTTGGGCATGCGGCAGCGGGCTACTTCGCGACTTCCTCGTAGAGCACGGCCATCGCGCGCAGTCCGCGGCGCAGATTGTCGAC
>Ga0114969_10001176_pt1 | contig 22221 bp, 22 predicted proteins | sample M_130807_MF_Meta_FD_87316 | JGI IMG/M metagenome (GOLD analysis project Ga0114969, IMG submission 87316) | Freshwater microbial communities from Lake Montjoie, Canada to study carbon cycling - M_130807_MF_MetaG | ecosystem: Environmental > Aquatic > Freshwater > Lake | place: Lake Montjoie...
CATTCATCGGGGCTACGGTGGTTCTTCTTTGCCATATTGCCTCTTGTCTTCAGTGAATTTGACAGACAAGAGCATGATATTTCATCACGTTAAACGGAAGGTGTGGTACTAGCGACGCTTACGCTATTTATGACTACGCTGAATGTCAGCGCCTATCATTTGGGCAGCGGGAGTCATCCCTCAATAAGGAATTGAATATCATGAAAATACGCCACACACTCTTACTGGCCATCCCATTGTTGGCCTATGCGACCCTCTCTTCAGCGGCCAACACCGATACTTGTGCCAAAAAAGCACAGGCGATTCAAACACAAGTCGATTACGCCAAGCAGCACGGCAACCGCCATCGTGTGGAAGGCTTGGAAAAAGCGCTCAACGAGGTAAAAAGCCACTGTACGGAGGCCAGTTTAGCCGCAGAACACCAACAGAAAATCGCTGATAAACAAGATAAAGTCGCCAAGCGCGAGCAAGAATTGCAAGAAGCTCAGCAAACAGGCAAAGCGGATAAAGTGGCCAATAAGCAGAAAAAACTGGCCGAGGCACAGGCTGAGCTGAAAGCGGCTCAGGCGGAATAATTTTTTACACCAGCGGATTTATCGATGAGAGCCACGCCTGGCGGGATTTTTGCAGTCTATCGCGTAGTTGGTCAGTGAGATCAACCAGACATAAGCCTTTGCTCCGATGAATAAATCCGCTATGTTGAAAGCCTGTCGACGTTAAGGAGTTATCGAAATGGCACAAGATTCAAATGCAGAAAACTTACGCGCTGAACTGAAGTCTCTGGCCGATACGTTGGAAGAAGTTCTGAACTCCTCCACCGATAAATCTAAAGCCGAGCTGGAAAAACTGCGCGCTAAAGCCGAAGGCACACTGAAAGATACTCGGGCACGCCTGAGCGATGCTGGCGACAAACTGGCCCATCAAACCAAGCAGATGGCCTGCCAGGCCGACGATTATGTGCGTGAAAACCCGTGGACCGGTATCGGTATCGGCGCTGCGGTCGGCATAGTGTTAGGCGTTCTACTCGCGCGCCGCTGATGATGAGCGAAAAACCGCAAACTCGCGCCCAGGGCCCTGCTAAAGGGGTCCTGGATATCGGCCAACGTATCCTCACCATTCTGGTGAACATGGTGGAAACGCGGGTGCGCTTGGCCGTTATCGAATTGGAAGAGGAGAAAGCCAACCTCGTTCAACTACTGCTCATGGCCGGGATCACTCTTCTATTCACCGCTTTCGGCCTGATGAGCCTGCTGTTGCTGATTTTCTGGGCGATCGACCCCGCTTATCGTCTGATTGCGCTGGGCACCACCACCGCTGTGTTGCTGTCGCTAGCCCTCGTGGGCATCATCTGGACGCTGTCTAAAGCTCGTCGTTCCACGCTGCTGAACGCCACACGCAAGCAACTGGAGCTGGATCGTTCCACGCTGGGGGGGAGCAATGAATCACCGCCAGTACCGTGAATGGAAAAAACAGCAGTTGATTCAGCAGATCCAGCAACAACGCCTGGATCTGGCGGCAAACAAGACGCTATGGCTGGAAAAGACCGAATGCCTCGATCAAGGCTGGCAAACGCTATTCAACCTGCGTAAATATGTAGCTATTGCTTCCAGCGTTGTTGCCCTGTATGGCATCCGCCACCCCGGAAAATTTATCCGTTGGTCACGCCGCGCCATTGGCGTTTTTGGCACTATTCGTTTGATCCGCAAAGTTTTTCCTTCCAAGTAATACCTTCACCGCTCGTTCAATTATCCCGTGGTAAAACCCTACATTCTGCGCAGCCTCTTCTTTTTTATCACCAACGTTCTGATTCATATCACTTTATAAGTAGGCGAAATATTCAATTTTTTTGAAAAAATATGACAGATTTACTTGCTAACAACCGCAATCATCCTCGTCTACTATTAATTTCATCAACAGGTCATGGGCAGCACAACGCCGCCTAGCCGAACAGATGCCAAGATTGGCGAACAAAATTACTTTTGGAGTTAATGATGAAAAAATTAGAAGATACAGGTTTGCTGGTTGCACGTATTTTGATGCCAATCCTGTTTATCGTAGCGGGTTACGGCAAGATGGGTGATGCCTATGCAGGCACCCAACAATACATGCAATCAATGGGTGTACCTGGTTTTCTACTGCCATTAACTATTCTGTTGGAACTTGGCGGCGGTTTGGCGATTCTGTTCGGCTTCCTGACCCGTACCGTGGCGCTGTTCACCGCCGGTTTCACCATTCTGACCGCACTGTTGTTCCACACTAACTTTGCAGAAGGTGTAAACCAACTGATGTTTATGAAAAACCTGACCATTGCCGGTGGTTACATCGTTCTGGCCATCGCAGGCCCTGGTGGTTTCAGCATCGATCGTCTTCTGAACAAGAAATGGTAAGTTGAATATTTCAGCCAAAGGCCCGGAATTCCGGGCCTTTGGTCTTTTCTCACTCAGATATTAAGGGGATCAACATGGGGCAACTCGTTGATGGCGTTTGGCAAGACACCTGGTATGACACCACCGCTACCGGAGGCCGTTTCAAACGTTCAACCGCTCAGTTCCGCAACTGGGTGACGGCGGACGGCCAGGCTGGCGCACATGGCAACGGCGGGTTTAAGGCTGAAGCCGATCGTTACCAGCTGCATGTATCCCTCGCCTGCCCTTGGGCGCACCGTACTCTGCTGATGCGCAAGCTCAAGGGCCTGGAGCAAATCATTCCGGTTTCCGTTGTGCATCCGCTGATGCTGTAAAACGGTTGGACCTTCGGGGCAGATTTCCCGGCCACCACCGGCGATGCGCTGTATCACGCCGATTTTCTCTATCAGATTTACCTGCGCGCCGATCCACACTACAGCGGCCGCGTGACCGTACCCGTGCTGTGGGATAAACAGCAACAGACTATCGTCAGCAATGAATCTGCCGACATCATCCGCATGTTCAACAGCGCGTTTGATGCCATAGGTGCGCGCGCAGGCGACTATTACCCTGCGGAGTTACGCGCACAGATTGATGAACTGAACAGCTGGATTTATGACAGCGTGAATAACGGAGTGTATAAAGCTGGTTTTGCCACCCGCCAGGAAGCGTATGACGAAGCCGTGCACGGGGTGTTTGCCGCATTGGAACGGCTGGAGCGGATTCTGGAACAGCACCGCTATCTGACCGGCGATCGCCTAACCGAAGCCGATTTGCGCCTGTGGACCACGCTGATTCGCTTTGATCCGGTATATGTCACCCATTTCAAATGCGATCAGCGCCGCATCAGCGATTACCCTAATCTGTACGGGTTCCTGCGCGATATCTACCAGATACCGGGCATGGCGGATACGGTCAACATGGCGCATATCCGCCATCATTATTACCGCAGCCACGCTACCCTTAATCCGCATGGCATCATTTCGATCGGGCCAACGCAGGATCTTAATGCGCCGCACGGGCGCGATCGACACTTTGATTGAGGTGAAAACCCCGTCTAGCTAGCGGGGTTACTGATTTTCCTGCCGGGTAAACAGGCGTGGGATCTCGCGCAGGAACCAAGATTTCGCTTCCCCCATGCTGTCACGCCGCCAAGCCATGATGATATCGACTTCCTGGCTATACTCCGGCCCCACCACGCGCAAGCGCCCGGCTTCAATGTCTTTTTCCACCATGCTGTACGGCAGGGTGGCTACGCCCAATCCGGCCAGCAGAGCGCGGCGTTTATCTTCAATAGTGCTGACCGTCAGACGTTGCTGTTTATCCAACAGTTGCACGGTCAGTACCGGCCGCTCACGCGCGGTATCGGCCACCGCAATGCCGCGATACTTCACCCTGGTGGTTTCCGACAGCGGTTCCGGTTCCTGGTGGATCGGATGATCCGGTGCAGCTACATAGACGCTCATTACTTTGTACAATTTACGGGTATTGATTTCCGACGAGGCACGAAAGTGCATATCCGGTGCGATCACGATATCGGCACGCCCCTGCTCCAAACGCTCCCAGGCACCGGCCAGCACTTCGGTAAAAAGCGAAACCTGGGTATTCGCCTTCAGCGCCAGTTTGTCGATCAGCGGGAACAGTTTAGCCGCTGGTGATAGCGCCTCACTGACGATAGTCAGATGGGTTTCCCAACCGCGCGCCAACGCTTCAGCGTCGGTGGTCAGTTTGTCGGCGGCCTCAAGCAAAACGCGCCCACGCTCAAGCAACATCCGCCCAACGTTGGTAAATTTGGTGCGATGCCCTGAACGATCGAACAACACCACGTCCAGTTCTTCCTCCAGCTTTTGCATGGTATAGCTGAGTGCTGAAGGCACTCGCCCCAGTTCATCGGCAGCAGCGGCAAAGCTGCCACGGCGGTCAATCGCATCCATTACCCTCAGCGCTTCCAGCGTTAATGCACGATCTCTGGCCATCGAGTCTCTCTTTCAGGAAATTTGAATATGCCGACCAGATTAACTGGCTAACAATCTGGCGTCCAGATGCTTACCATTCGAGTAATGAATATTTAAAGAGCCAATTGCCATGATCACATGCAGAACAGCACAACAATGCGGGCAAGCTGACTTTGGTTGGCTACAGGCTCGCTATACCTTTTCCTTTGGGCATTACTTTGATCCAAAACTGATGGGCTACGCCTCGCTGCGGGTCTTGAACCAGGAAGTGCTGGCGCCGGGTGCCTCATTCCAGCCACGTACTTACCCTAACGTCGATATTCTGAACCTGATCCTGCAAGGGGAGGCCGAATACCGAGACAGCGATGGCAATGCCGTGCGAGCGGCGGCCGGAGAAGCACTGTTGCTGGCCACTCAGGCCGGGCTAAGCTATAGCGAACAGAACATCAGCAGCACCACACCGCTCACCCGGATGCAACTGTGGCTGGATGCCTGCCCGGAACGCAGCAACGATCGCGTACAGCGCCTGAATCTGCCATCACAGCCGCACCAGTTGCTGGCATCGCCCGATGGCGCGCAAGGTAGCCTGCAACTGCGGCAACAGGTGTGGATCCATCATCTGGATTTACAGGCCGGTGAGCAGCAAACGCTGGCGCTGAACGGGCCGCGCGCTTACCTGCAATCGATCCACGGCATGCTTTCAGCCAACGGTGAGCATCACGACAGCCAAACGCTGACCTGCGGAGACGGCGCGTTTATCCGCGAGGAGAATCGCCTCACCGTTCGGGCAGAGACACCGCTGCGCGCGCTGCTGATTGATTTACCGATTTAGGCAGAAAAGAAAAACCCCGCGCAGCTCAGGCTACGCGGGGTTTTCTATTTATAGAGGGAGTTGACCGGTAAGCCGGGTTCTGTCGTGGACAGTCATTCCTCTAGGCCAGCAATCGCTCACTGGCTCAAGCAGCCTACCCGGGTTCAGTACGGGCCGTACCATGCGAACCCCTATTTGGCCTTGCTCCGGGTGGAGTTTACCGTGCCACGGACTGTTGCCAGCCGCGCGGTGCGCTCTTACCGCACCCTTTCACCCTTACCTGATCCCGCTTGCGCGGGCCATCGGCGGTTTGCTCTCTGTTGCACTAGTCGTAGGCTTGCGCCTCCCAGGCGTTACCTGGCACCCTGCCCTATGGAGCCCGGACTTTCCTCCCCTCCATCTGTCTCCCCCGAAGAGGACGGCAATGAAGCGGCGACTGTCTGGTCAACTCCGGCGCGGATAGTAGCGTCGTGGCCGCAGCAGGTCAACAGCTTTACTCTGCCTGCTGTTCCAGCGCATGTTTATACAACGCATTTTTCTTCACGCCGTGGATCTCTGCCGCCAGGGCCGCCGCCTTTTTCAGCGGCAGTTCTTTTTGCAACAACGCCAGCGTACGCAACGCTTCCAATGGCAGATCGTCCTCTTGTACCTTGTGGCCTTCGACAATCAGCACCATCTCCCCCCGGCGGCGGACTTCATCTTCCAGCACCCAGGCCAGCAGTTCCCCCACCGGCGCGCCGTGGATCGATTCCCAGGTTTTGGTCAACTCACGAGCCAGCACTACGTAGCGTTCAGGCCCCCACACCGTAACCATGTCCTGCAGGCTGTCCAGTAAACGGTGGGTTGATTCATAGAAAATCAGCGTACGTGGTTCCTCTGCCAGCGCCAGCAGAGTATCCTTACGGCCTTTGGTTTTCGCAGGCAAGAATCCTTCGTAGCAGAAACGATCGGACGCCAACCCGGCAGCGCACAGCGCCGTGGTGGCGGCACAGGCTCCTGGCAGCGGTACGACACGGATCCCCGCTTCACGGCAACGGCGCACCAGGTGATAACCGGGGTCGTTGATCAATGGCGTGCCAGCGTCGGAAACCAATGCTATGCTCTGGCCTTCCTGCAGTTTCGCCAGCAATTGGTCCGCCTTCTGCTGTTCGTTATGGTCGTGCAGCGCAAACAACCGCGCGCTAATGGCAAAGTGTTGCAACAGCAACCCGGTATGACGCGTATCTTCCGCCGCAATCAGATCGACGCTTTTCAGTACTTCGAGTGCCCGATAAGTGATATCCCCCAGGTTACCGATGGGAGTGGGCACCACGTACAGCGTTGAGGCAGAAATGACTGATTGTTGCTGTTGATTCATTGTTTCATCCGGATTGCCGATTTAATATTGAGCATCTTGAAAAAAAACATCACTGGATACAGTATGCTTTCCTCATCATTCATTCGTACCAAAGCAGGGCGTTTACTCCCTGTTGTACTGGCTGCCCTGCTGTTGGCAGGCTGCCCGAGTCAGGCGCCACAAACTCCGCAGATAAATATACAAAATGAAGCGAGCGCCAACTCTGATTACTATCTGCAACAACTGCAGCAAAGCGGCGATGATAACAAGGCTGACTGGCAATTACTTGCTATTCGCGCATTAATCCGCGAAGGCCAATTACCGCAGGCCGCTGTGCAGTTGGATACGTTGCCGCAAGATATGAACAGCCAACAACAGGTGGAACGCCAACTGTTGCTTGCAGAACTGCAAGTTGGCAACAAAAATTATGACGCCGCGCGTAATTTACTGGGCAACATCGACAGCAACTCGCTCTCGCCTAATCAGTTGGTGCGCCTGTATCAGGCCCAGATTGCCGCCTATCAGGGCCAGCCGTCTCTGCCACTGCTCCGTGCCTATATCGCTCAGGAACCGCTGCTGCCAGTCAATGCACGGCAAGACAACCTGGATCAGACCTGGCAGGCGCTGCTCGGCCTCAAACCGGCAGAGATGAATAGCCTGGTTATCAACGCCAACGAAAACGTGCTGCAAGGCTGGCTGGATCTGCTGCGGGTTTATCAGGAAAGCAAGCAGGACCCAGAACTGCTGAAAGCCGGAATTAAAGATTGGCAAAACCGCTATCCACAAAACCCGGCGGCCAAAAGCCTGCCAACCCAATTAAGCCAGGTGCAGAATTTCAGCCAGGCTTCCACCTCGGGTATCGCGCTGCTGTTGCCGCTGAATGGTCAGGCCAAGGTGTTTGCCGACGCTATCCAGCAAGGCTTTGCCGCCGCCCAAAGTGGCATCACGCTGGCCGCACCGGTCCAGCCAGCGCAACCAAGCAACGATCCGGCTCAAAATGCCGCAGCGCTGACCAATGCAGACGGTGTAGTGAGCCCTTCCGCACTTCCTGCGGATATTGCCACGGCACAGCCGGTAGCCCCTGTCGCCACAGCCACTACCATCGCGCAGCCTGCCAATGCTCAGGTGAAGGTATACGATACCTCCAGCCAGCCATTACCTGCTCTACTGGCCCAGGCCCAGCAGGATGGGGCAACGCTGGTGGTTGGCCCGTTACTGAAGGCCGATGTTGATCAGCTTGCCAGCACGCCTACTGCGCTGAACGTGCTGGCACTCAACCAACCGGAACAGCCGCAAGACAGCCCGAACATCTGCTACTTCGCGCTTTCTCCAGAAGACGAAGCCCGTGATGCAGCGCGGCATATCTGGGCACAGCAGAAACGCCTGCCGTTGCTGTTGATCCCGCGCGGCGCGTTCGGCGATCGCATTGCCAAAGCCTTTGCCGAAGAGTGGCAGAAACAGGGTGGGCAAACCGTCTTGCAGCAGAGTATTGGTTCTACCACCGAACTGCGCCAGATGGTTAACAGCGGTGGTATCCGCATGAGCGGTACGCCGGTCTCGGCACCCGCGCAAGCACCACAGTCGGTGACTATCGCTGGCCTGACCATTCCGGCTCAGCCAAGCGAGATCCCTGCGGCCTCTACCGGCGGTGGCGTTGATGCGGTGTACATCGTGGCCACCCAGGATCAGCTGACGCTGATCAAACCGATGATCGACATGACCACCAATTCCCGCAGCAAACCCGCTATGTTCGCCAGTTCACGCAGCTATCAGGCCGGTGCTGGCCCGGATTTCCGTCTGGAAATGGAAGGTTTGCAATTCAGTGACATTCCTTTGCTGGCGGGCGTCAATCCAGCATTGCAGCAGCAGGCCAGTGCCAAGTTCGGCAACGACTATTCTCTGGTACGTCTTTACGCCATGGGCATGGATGCCTGGACATTGACCAACCACTTTGCTGAAATGCGCCAGCTGCCAGGCTTCCAGGTCTCTGGAGCCAGCGGTGTGCTGAGTTCGTCACCTCACTGTGTGATCACCAGGAAATTGACTTGGTTGCAATACCACCAGGGCATGGTCGTTCCGGTCTCCTGAGCCAACGCGCCACAGGGGCGGGCTACGAAATACAGGCCCGCCGCTATCTGGAACGCGCTGGGCTGACCTTCACCGCCGCCAACGTGGCGGTGCGCGGTGGTGAGCTTGATCTCATCATGCGCGATGGTCAAACCTGGGTGTTCGTTGAAGTACGCTATCGGCGCAGCGCCGCATTTGGTGATGCCGCCGCCAGCGTCACTTACCGCAAGCAACAGCGGTTGTTGCATGCCGCTGCCGTCTGGCTGGCGGGGCGCGGAGCCAGTTTTGACACATCATCTTGCCGTTTTGATGTTTTTGCCATCACCGGTAACCAGTTAGAATGGATACCGAATGCCTTCAATGCGGATTAATTATGGTTTACCGGTGTAACCGGCCTTTGACTTAGTGGATTAAAAACAACGTGCTGGATCGAATCAAAGTCTGTTTTACCGAAAGTATCCAAACCCAGATTGCAGCGGCGGAAGCCCTGCCTGACGCCATCTCCCGTGCCGCGATGACTCTGGTTCAATCGTTATTGAACGGCAACAAGATCCTGTGCTGTGGCAATGGGACTTCAGCCGCCAATGCTCAGCATTTTGCTGCCAGTATGATCAATCGTTTTGAAACCGAGCGCCCCAGCCTGCCTGCCATCGCGCTCAATGCTGATAACGTGGTGCTGACCGCGATCGGCAACGATCGTCTGCACGATGAAGTGTATGCCAAGCAGGTGCGCGCGTTGGGCCATGCCGGAGATGTGTTGCTGGCGATCTCCACTCACGGTAATAGCCGTGATATTGTGAAAGCGGTTGAAGCCGCAGTAACGCGAGATATGACCATTGTTGCACTCACGGGCCACGACGGCGGGGAATTGGCAGGTTTACTTGGCCAACAGGATGTTGAGATCCGTATTCCTTCCCACCGCAGTGCGCGCATTCAGGAAATGCATATGTTTACCGTAAATTGCCTATGTGACCTGATTGATAATACGTTGTTCCCCCACCAGGACGATTAAAGGAACTGAGATGAAGCTGAAAACAACATTGGCAGTGCTGTTCAGCGCTCTGCTGTTACAAGGCTGTGTCGGCGCTGTCGTGGTCGGCAGTGCGGCCGTTGCCACCAAAACTGCCACAGACCCGCGTTCCGTAGGAACTCAGGTCGATGATGGAACCTTGGAAGCTCGGGTTGAAAATGCCCTGAGCAAAGATCAGCAACTGAAGAAAGAAGCCCGGGTGGTCGCAACCGCCTATCAGGGCAAAGTCCTGCTGACCGGCCAGGCACCCAATAGCGAGCTTGCCAGCCGTGCAAAACAGATCGCGCTTGGCGTAGACGGTGCGGTAGAAGTGTATAACGAAATCCGCCAGGGTACGCCGGTTAGCTTGGGAACCGCGTCTTCAGATACCTGGATCACCACCAAAGTGCGTTCACAGCTCCTGACCAGCGATACGGTCAAATCCTCGAACGTTAAGGTGACGACCGACAATGGCGAAGTCTTCTTACTGGGCCTGGTAACACAAAAAGAAGGGCAGTCAGCAGCACAGATCGCCAGCCAGATCAGTGGTGTAAGACACGTCACCACGGCATTTACCTACGTTAAGTAAACTCGCGCTCCGGGGTAAGGGCGGCGTTATCTGATGCCCTTACCCCAACCCTCTCCCACGGTCATCAACAAGTGATCAGCGTAGGAAGAGAACACATAGCCAATCACTTCAGCTCATTCTCTTTAAGAAACTCCGCCCCGCCCAACTGCCGCATCTGGCGCATAATCCACTGCTGGCGCCCAATCACGTACCCTGAAGGGGCGTTGACCTTAAAGCGATGAGGGTTGGGTAAAACCGCCGCTAACAATGCGGCCTCAGATGCCGTTAAGCGTTTGGCCGGTTTATTAAAAAAAAAATGCTGAGCCGCGGCTTCTACACCAAATATACCGTCACCGAATTCGACAATATTCAGGTACACCGTCAAAATTCGGCGTTTGGTCCATACCAGTTCAATCCCCGCCGTCAGCCCGACTTCAAGCCCTTTACGCACCCAACTGCGCCCATCCCACAGAAACAGGTTCTTTGCCGTCTGCTGAGACAGCGTGGAAGCACCACGAATACGTGTCGGGCGGCGTTCATTGTGGCTGATCGCTTTCTCGATGGCCGCCACATCAAAACCCCAATGGTCGGGGAATTTCTGATCTTCTGCAGCCATCACCGCCAGCACCATGTTCGGTGAAATCTCATCCATCGATACCCAATCTGAATGGGCAACGTAGCTGAAATCACCGCTCAACCAGGCGCTTATTTGCCGCTCTACCATCACCGCAGAAAAGGGCACCGGCAGGAAAGCAAACAGGATAATCCCCGCCAACCACAGGCCCAGCACCGCCAACAAAACACGCTTAAGCCAATACCACAGCCGGTGAATCACCGACTTAGCCGCAAATCTGCTCATTCGGTTAAATCCAGCACCCGTGAAACCAACTTATCGATTCCGCGCGCCACTTCACCGATCGATTGGGCCAACATGTAGGCTGGCGTTGTGACCACTTTGTTCTCTATATCGACCACAATATCATCCACAGGGCAAATCACTGGCTCTCCCCCCATAGCGTCAATCACCTCACCGAGATCGGGATCGTTACCAATCGTCAGCCGGATTTGTTGGCCCAAGATCTTGGGTAACAGGGCCGGAGCAATGCACATAAAACCAATTGGTTTATGTGCCTTATGCATTTTTTGCGTAATCTCAGCAAAATCTGTATTAACGGAACATTCACTGCCTTCCTCGGCAAAACTGCTGAGATTCTTAGCCGCACCAAATCCACCGGGTACGATCAGGGCATCCAACTGGCTGGCATCCGCCTGGGAAAGGGGCTGAATTTTCCCTCGCGCAATGCGCGCATATTCCACTAACACGTTACGCTTTTCAGCCAAATAATCGCCAGATAAGTGATTAATAACATGGAGTTGTTCCTCATCAGGGGCAAAGCATACCGCCCGAGCACCGGCACGATCCAATGCCAGTAATGTGAGGACGGCTTCATGGATCTCAGCACCGTCATAAACGCCACAACCACTCAGTACCACACCTACCTGTTTCATCGATATTCTCCCAATCAGGACGACCAATGGATGAGCACCTAAAACCAACAAACACTAACTACATCACACATTTTAATGAATCTTCTAACAAGAGCGCTTACATTTGCTATGTTGTTCGCTGTATGATGTACACGAATTTTCTGCAACCTGCTCTATCTGAACATTGAAAACCAATACGCAGGTTCACAATTTCCCTGGTGTTGGCGCAATATTCGCGCACCCCGGCCTAGGTCGGGGTCATTTTTTTTCAGCGTTCTCTACCCATGCCCGCAACATTGCTACATCGTTACGCCATTCCTGTTTAAGCTCATCCACCCAATCCTGCACGTTATCCCACCACGCCGGTAAAGTCGGTGTCTGAATCTGCTGTGCCAGCTGTTGTAGATGTTTCAGCCCCACGGAACCCGCCGCACCCTTAATTTTGTGGCCTTCTTCCGTGATCCCTTTCTGATCCCGCGCGGTCATGTTGGAATCCAGCAGCGCCAGATAGCCAGGCATCACCTGTTCGAACATGTCCAGGCTCTGATAAATCAGCTGCGGCCCCACCAGGTCCATGTACTGCTCCAGCATGACGGTATCCAGTAACGACTCGTTAATCTGCATTGCCTTTTGCTCCATTTTTTTTGTGGTATGCAAGGGTTGTAGATCCCAGTAATGTTTGATCATCTGGGTCAAGGCCGGTACTGACAAAGGTTTACTCAACACATCGTCCATACCCGCATCAAGATACTCTTTCTTGTCTTTCAGTACGTTGGCCGTCAGCGCAATCAATGGCGGCAGCGCCTGGCCGTTGTAACGGCTGCGCAGCTCACGGGCAATATCCAGCCCGGTCATATCCGGCAACTGGATATCCAGCAGCACCAGATCGAATTCATCCGGGTCAAACATCGCCAGCGCGTCATGGCCATTCATCGCCACTTCCACGCTGTTACCCAGCTTCTCCAGCACCGAACGGGCAACGATCACGTTCAGCTCAATATCTTCCACCAACAGAATATGCAGTGCTGGCAGTGGCAGTTCTTCTTGCTCGGCCTCGTTCACGACGTCCTCCACCGCCGGGGCCAGGATAGTCAACGTGAAGCAAGAACCATGCCCCTGCACGCTTTGCACGGTAATATCACCGCCCATGCTCTGCGCCAACCGCTTGGAAACCGCCAGGCCGATCCCCGTGCCGGTGGCAGGCCGCCCGCCGTGTTGATCTTTCACCTGATAATACATGGCGAAGATTTTATCCTGTTCATCATGCGGAATACCCATGCCGGAATCTTCCACTTCGAACGTCATCCGCTGGTGATCTTCATGCCGCACGCGCACCACAATCCGGCCCTGTGGGGTGAACTTCACCGCATTGCCGATCAGATTCCACAGGATCTGACGCAGGCGCGTACCGTCGGTAATGATTTTCTGCGGCAACGGCAACTGCGGCTCCATCACAAACTGCAGCCCTTTTGGCTGCGCCAGCAGGCCAGCGAGGTTTTCCAGGTCTGCCAGGAAACCGGTAAAATCCACCGGCTGATTATCCAACTGCACTTTGCGCCGTTCGAGTTTGTCCATCTCGATAATGTCGTTGAAAATATTGCCGAGGGTGATGGCGCTGACGTGGATGGTTTTCAGGTAATTGAGTTGCTCATCATTCAGCTCGGTATCGAGCAGGATGCGGCTAAGGCCGACAATGCCATTAAGCGGCGTACGCAGCTCGTGGCTGATCGTTGAGATAAAGGTGGTCTTGTCCCTGCTGGCATTCTCCAGCGCGTCCTGGTAGCGCTTACGCTCGGTTATATCGCGCCCAAAGCCCATCAGCCCGTGACGTTTGCCCACGCGATCGTAAAACGGTACCTTGCGCAGCTCAAAACAGGCTTTGCGCCCGTCCGGGTACACCAGCCACTGCTCGTAGGTCAGAGAAACGTTGTGGCGGAACACTTTTTCATCGGTTTCGATGACTTTCTCGGCGACATCCCGGCTGTAAACATCAAACGGCGTCAGGCCAATCAACTGCTTTTCACTTTTGCCGGTCAGCAGTTCCATAGCCCGGTTGCAGCCGGAGAACTCTTTGTCTTCGTTGCGGTAATAAACCAAATCCGGTGAGGCATCGAGGAAAGAGCGCAACAGCACCGATTGCTGGCCGAGTTCGACCTGCGCGCGCTCGCGCTGCTCCATTTCTTCGGTCAGCTTGTCCATCACCTGCTGGCGGCCTTCTTCCGCCTTGATGCGCTCGGCAATTTCCTGATTAAGCTGGGTGATGTTCTCTTTCATCTGCTGATTCAACGCGAGATCGCGATAGCGCATCTCCTCAAGCTTATCCACCAGCCGTGCCAGGCGCTGGCGCGACTCCTCCAACTGTTCAACCACCACCGAAAGAAAGTAGACCGCCCACGGCGTAATCAGCAGGCCAAAAAAGACGGAACGCACCACATCGATACTTTCCACCTGACCGCGCAGCAACATGGTGACCGCCATCTGCACCACCATCGCCAGCACCACCAGCGCAGAAGCCAGCAACAGCGAAAAGCGCACCAGGCCAAGCTTTACCATTAAATCAACGTAGTACTGGGCTAACACCCGGATTTGCTTCATGAGCCATTCCCATCAGACATAATCATTTAAATCATACCGTAAAACCTCGGTGAGATAAGAAACCTTGATGGGAAGTGTGGGAATGATTACAAACCCAAACTAACGGGATGGTTTTTAAAGAGAGTAGTGATGCGAAACATCAAGAGCACTGCCTTGGCCGCCGCGACATTGCAGATAACCGCCGACCGCCTGCATGCCATTCCAGCGGTTTTCGCACCATAATGGTGCCAGCAGCGTTGGCCGACGTGCGCTGGCAGAAATACGGTGATAGACGATCTCTTTTGGCGTATGGCGGATCATTTCACCGGCGCTGGCGGCGTAATCGTCCAACGCCAGCGCCGGTAAACGGCCCGCCTGCCAGGCTCGCGCCATAATGCTGCCGGTGACGATATGCAGCGGGTGTAGCTTGATGCCGTCGACACCGCTCTCAACTACTGCCTGAAGCGTTGCCAGATGTTCTGCCTGGGTTTCCCCCGGCAGGCCAACGATTAGGTGGCTACAGACCTTCAGGCCGCGCTCACGCGCCCGCCGCGCGGTCTGCTGATAGCAGGAGAAATTATGGCCACGGTTGATGCGCTTCAGCGTTTTATCGTGTGCCGTTTGCAGCCCGAGCTCCAGCCACACTTCAAACCCTTGTTCACGATAACCCGCCAGTAAATCAAGCGCCGCATCGGGTACACAGTCTGGGCGGGTGCCCACGCAGATGCCGACCATTTCTGCCTGCAACAATGCCTGCCGATACATGTTGGCCAGCAATTCCACTTCGGCATAAGTACTGGTATAGGCCTGAAAATAGGCCAGATAGCGTTTTGCCCGGTTGACCTTGCGTGCCTGCGCGGCCAACTGTTCAGCAATGCTCTGTTGCTGCATCTGTTCATCGGCGAACGACGCCACATTGCAAAAAGTGCAGCCACCACGGCCGAGCGTACCGTCACGATTCGGGCAGCTAAACCCGCCATGCAGCGTGAGTTTGTGGATCTTCTCGCCATAGCGGCGCTGAAGATCGCTGCCAAACATATTGACTAATTGCGGCAACTGCATAATTCTGTTGTTTCTCTGTGTTCAAAGCCCGTGATGCTAATCAAAGGTGGCTTTTCCCGCGATGACAGAGATCAACGCTTTTCTCCAAAGGCCGCCTTAGACATAACTATTCACTATTAATGCAAATAAAATCACTTCCATCACAATGAATTTTTCTAATCTGCGCATCGTTATTAACCTCTTTATGACAAAGCCATGAAAAATAGTCATAACCAACAATAAATCGATATTTATTAGAATAAAATTCTAGCATTCCCATCCGCACTAGCATGGTGCAGAGATTCAGCCCTTGCACTATAGTGAGACAGCTCACATTTCCCTGGCCTTTCCCTTACCGCCACACAACGAGCAAAATGCCTAAAAAAGCTTATTTTTCATAAAAATAAGCACGATTTATCCATCAGAAAACTCTATTAAGCTCATATTTGACCTGCGTATTCTTTCTCGTATAAGTTGGAAGTCCGCTGGAAGCTTTCTGGACGGGCAAACGTCTCGTCATATTTATGCAGTATTTTAAGACTCCCTCTTAAAACAAGTCATTTACCACTTGTGAAAACCGTCACGAGAGGCCATTGATGGAGGGCGGAAAAGCAGTTCGGCGCTATTCACCTCGCCGTTCGGACTTCCGCCTGAAGCCAGGAAGCCCCCTCGTGGGTGGTTGTGAGAGTCACGCAGAGCCTGGGGAGGTTCACTGATATGTTGTACGGCAAATCCCAAGAGAGGGACAACTGTGGTTTCGGCCTGATCGCCCACATAGAAGGCGAACCTAGCCACAAGGTAGTGCGAACGGCTATTCACGCACTGGCCCGCATGCAGCACCGTGGCGCAATCCTTGCTGATGGCAAGACTGGTGACGGTTGTGGCCTGTTATTGCAAAAGCCCGATCGCTTTTTCCGCATGGTGGCGGAAGAGCGCGGCTGGCGTTTAGCCAAGAACTACGCGGTTGGCATGATGTTCCTCAGCACCAACGAAGAGGAAGCCCGCGCCAGCCGCCGCATTGTGGAAGAAGAACTGCAAAACGAAACGCTGTCGATTGTCGGCTGGCGCGAAGTTCCCACTAACCCGGATGTGCTGGGTGAAATCGCCCTCTCTTCCCTGCCGCGTATTGAACAGATTTTCGTGAACGCCCCTGCGGGCTGGCGTCCGCGTGATATGGAACGCCGCCTGTTTATAGCGCGTCGCCGTATCGAGAAGCGTGTTCAGGACGACAGCTTCTATGTGTGCAGTTTCTCCAACCTGGTGACGATCTACAAAGGCCTGTGTATGCCTGCGGATCTGCCACGTTTTTATCTCGATCTGGCCGATCTGCGCTTAGAATCCGCCATCTGCCTGTTCCACCAGCGTTTCTCCACCAATACCGTGCCGCGCTGGCCATTGGCGCAACCGTTTCGCTATCTGGCGCACAACGGCGAGATCAACACCATCACCGGTAACCGTCAGTGGGCACGCGCCCGTACTTATAAATTCCAGACGCCGCTGATCCCGGACCTGCATTCCGCCGCGCCTTTCGTTAACGAAACCGGCTCCGACTCAAGTTCGCTGGACAACATGTTGGAGCTGCTGCTGGCGGGCGGGATGGACTTGATCCGCGCCATGCGCCTGCTGGTGCCACCGGCCTGGCAGAACAACCCGGATATGGACACCGATCTGCGTGCGTTCTTCGACTTCAACTCGATGCACATGGAGCCGTGGGACGGCCCAGCGGGCATCGTGATGTCCGACGGCCGCTACGCCGCCTGTAGCCTGGATCGTAACGGGCTGCGTCCAGCGCGCTACGTGATCACCAAAGACAAGCTGATCACCTGTGCCTCGGAAGTCGGCATCTGGGATTATCAGCCCGATGAAGTGGTGGAAAAAGGCCGCGTTGGGCCGGGTGAACTGATGGTGATCGATACTCGCAGCGGTAAGATCCTGCACTCCGCCGAAACCGATAACGATCTGAAAAGCCGCCATCCGTATAAAGAGTGGATGGAGAAAAACGTTAAGCGCCTAGTGCCGTTTGAAGATCTGCCGGACGATCAGGTGGGTAAACGCGAACTGGATGACGCCACGCTCGAAACTTACCAGAAACAGTTCGGCTACAGCAGCGAAGAGCTGGATCAGGTGATCCGCGTGCTGGGTGAGATTGGCCAGGAAGCAGCCGGATCAATGGGTGACGACACCCCGTTTGCCGTGCTTTCCAGCCGCCCACGTATCATTTATGACTACTTCCGCCAGCAGTTTGCGCAGGTCACCAACCCGCCGATCGATCCGCTGCGTGAAGCGCACGTGATGTCTTTGGCCACCAGCATCGGCCGTGAAATGAACGTGTTCTGCGAAGCCGAAGGCCAGGCACACCGCCTGAGCTTCAAATCACCGATCCTGCTGTATTCGGATTTCAAACAGCTCACCACGCTGGAAGGAGAATATTATCGTGCCGATACGCTCGATCTGACCTTCGCTCCAGCCGAGCAGGATCTGGAACAGACGGTTCGCGCCCTGTGCGACGAAGCGGAACGGAAAGTCCGTGACGGCGCAGTGCTGCTGGTGCTGTCCGACCGCGCCATCAGCAGCCAGCGCCTGCCAGTTCCTGCTCCGATGGCCGTGGGGGCGATTCAGAGCCGCCTGGTGGAGAAAAACCTGCGTTGCGACGCCAACATCATCGTTGAAACCGCAAGCGCACGCGATCCGCACCACTTTGCCGTGCTGTTGGGCTTTGGTGCTACCGCTATCTATCCGTATCTGGCCTACGAAACCCTGGCCAAGCTGGTAGACAGCCAGGCGATCGACAAAAAATACCGTGAAGTGATGCTGAACTACCGTAACGGCATCAATAAAGGGCTGTACAAGATCATGTCCAAAATGGGCATCTCTACTATCGCCTCTTACCGTTGCTCGAAACTGTTTGAAGCCGTCGGCTTGCATCGTGAGCTCTCCGATCTGTGTTTCCAGGGCGTGGTCAGCCGCATTGGCGGTGCCAACTTCAGCGACTTCCAGCAGGATCTACAGAATCTGAGCAAACGCGCCTGGCTGAAACGCAAACCGCTGGAACAGGGCGGCCTGCTGAAGTTCGTTCACGGCGGCGAATATCATGCCTACAACCCGGACGTGGTGAACACGCTGCAAAAAGCGGTGCACAGCGGCGAATACAGCGATTATCAGGCTTATGCCAAGCTGGTGAACGAGCGCCCAATCGCCACGCTGCGCGATCTGCTGGCGATCAAACCACAAGGGACGCCGATCCCGGTCGATCAGGTTGAACCAGCCGAGTCACTGTTCACACGCTTCGATACCGCAGCCATGTCCATCGGGGCGCTGAGCCCGGAAGCGCATGAATCGCTGGCGATCGCCATGAATAGCCTTGGCGGCTTCTCCAACTCCGGCGAAGGCGGTGAAGACCCAGCGCGTTACGGCACCAACAAAGTCTCCCGTATCAAGCAGGTGGCTTCCGGCCGCTTTGGCGTGACCCCGGCTTACCTGGTTAACGCCGACGTGATCCAGATTAAAGTTGCCCAGGGCGCCAAGCCGGGTGAAGGTGGCCAGTTGCCAGGGGACAAAGTCACGCCGTATATCGCCAAACTGCGTTATTCGGTGCCGGGCGTGACCCTGATTTCGCCACCGCCGCACCACGATATCTATTCGATCGAAGATTTGGCGCAGCTGATTTTCGACCTGAAACAGGTGAACCCGAAGTCTATGATTTCGGTGAAACTGGTTTCCGAGCCGGGCGTAGGCACCATCGCGACCGGCGTGGCGAAAGCCTATGCCGATCTGATCACCATTGCCGGTTACGATGGCGGCACCGGTGCCAGCCCGCTGTCTTCGGTGAAGTATGCCGGTTGTCCGTGGGAACTGGGCCTGGTGGAAACCCAGCAGGCGCTGGTGGCCAACGGTCTGCGCCACAAAATCCGCCTACAGGTGGATGGCGGCCTGAAAACCGGCGTCGACATTGTTAAAGCGGCGATCCTCGGTGCAGAAAGCTTTGGCTTCGGTACTGGCCCGATGGTAGCGCTGGGTTGTAAATACCTGCGTATCTGCCACCTCAATAACTGTGCTACCGGTGTTGCAACGCAAGACGAAAAACTGCGCCGCGATCACTATCACGGTTTGCCGGAGCGCGTGGTCAACTACTTCCACTTTATCGCCCGGGAAACCCGCGAAATCATGGCAGAGCTGGGCGTCAGCCAACTGGTCGATCTGATTGGCCGTACCGAGTTCCTGACTTCACTTCCCGGGATCTCTGCCAAGCAGAACAAACTGGATCTGTCGCCGTTGCTGAAAACCGCCACGCCACACGCGGGCAAAGCTCTGCACTGCACCGAAAGCAGCAACCCGCCGTTCGATCAGGGCTTGCTGAACAAAGAGCTGATGGCGCAGGCAAAACCGCATGTGGAAGCCAAGCAGAGCAAGACCTTCTACTTTGATATCCGCAATACCGACCGTTCCGTCGGGGCGACCTTATCGGGTGCGATTGCGACTCTGCACGGCGATCAGGGTATGGCAGCCGATCCGATCAAGGCGCACTTCTCCGGTACCGCAGGCCAGAGCTTCGGCGTATGGAATGCCGGCGGGGTTGAACTGACCCTGACCGGCGATGCCAACGACTACGTGGGTAAAGGCATGGCCGGTGGCCGCATCGCCGTGCGCCCTCCGGTGGGCTCTGCCTTCCGCAGCCATGAAGCCAGCATCGTGGGTAACACCTGCCTGTATGGCGCAACCGGTGGCAAGTTGTTCGCCGCTGGCCGCGCGGGTGAGCGTTTCGCGGTGCGTAACTCCGGTGCCATTACCGTGGTTGAAGGGATTGGTGATAACGGTTGTGAATACATGACCGGCGGTATCGTCTGCGTGCTGGGCAAAACCGGCATCAACTTTGGTGCAGGCATGACCGGTGGTTTCGCCTATGTGCTGGATGAAGACGGCGAGTTCCGTAAACGCGTCAACCCAGAACTGGTGGAAGTGTTAGACGTCGACCAACTGGCGATCCACGAAGAGCACCTGCGTGGTTTGATTACCGAGCACGTGCAGGCTACCGGTTCATCACGCGCCGAAGAGATCCTGGCCAACTGGCCGGAATGGGCACCGAAGTTTGCTCTGGTTAAGCCGAAGTCCAGTGATGTTAAAGCATTGTTGGGTCACCGTAGTCGAAGCGCCGCCGAGCTGCGGGTTCAGGCACAGTAAGAGGTCATGAAATGAGTCAGAATGTTTATCAATTTATCGACCTGCAGCGTGTTGATCCGCCAAAGAAACCGCTGAAGATCCGTAAAATTGAGTTTGTAGAGATTTACGAGCCGTTTTCGGAAACCCAGGCGAAAGCGCAGGCCGATCGCTGCCTGTCTTGCGGCAACCCGTATTGCGAATGGAAATGCCCGGTACACAATTACATTCCGAACTGGCTGAAGCTGGCGAACGAAGGCCGTATTATGGAAGCCGCCGATCTGGCGCACCAGACCAACAGCCTGCCGGAAGTCTGCGGCCGCGTCTGCCCACAGGATCGCCTGTGTGAAGGTTCCTGTACCCTGAATGATGAGTTCGGTGCGGTCACCATCGGCAATATCGAGCGCTATATCAGCGATAAGGCCATCGAAATGGGCTGGAAGCCGGATATGTCGCACGTGCAGCCCACCGGCAAACGCGTGGCGGTGATCGGTGCTGGCCCTGCAGGCTTGGCCTGTGCCGACGTGCTGACCCGTAACGGGGTCAAAGCGGTGGTTTACGATCGCCATCCTGAAATCGGCGGCCTACTGACCTTCGGTATTCCGGCCTTCAAGCTGGAGAAAGAGGTGATGATCAAACGCCGCGAAATCTTCAGCGAGATGGGTATCGAGTTCCAGCTCAATACCGAAATCGGTAAAGACATCACTATGGATGCACTGTTAAGCGAATACGATGCGGTATTCCTTGGCGTGGGCACTTACCAGTCGATGCGCGGCGGGTTGGAGAACGAAGAGGCTCCGGGCGTTTACGATGCTTTGCCATTCCTGATCGCCAATACCAAACAGCTGATGGGCTATGACGCTACGCAGCACGAGCCTTATGTCAGCATGGAAGGTAAACGCGTAGTGGTGCTTGGCGGTGGTGATACCGCGATGGACTGCGTGCGTACCTCCATCCGCCAAGGTGCAACGCAGGTAACCTGTGCCTATCGCCGTGACGAAGTCAACATGCCGGGTTCCAAACGCGAAGTGAAGAATGCGCGTGAAGAAGGGGTAGAGTTCAAATTCAACCTGCAACCGCTGAGCATTGAACTGAACAGCGCGGGCCGCGTGGCTGGCGTGAAGATGGTTCGCACTCAGTTGGGTGCCCCGGATGCCAATGGCCGCCAGGTTGCTGAGCAGGTCGCAGGTTCAGAACACGTACTCGACGCCGATGCAGTAGTGATGGCGTTTGGTTTCCGCCCGCACAAAATGGACTGGTTGGCAGCGCACGACGTGCAGTTCGACAGGCAGGGCCGGATTGTGGCGCCAGAAAGTATCGATAACGCCTTCCAGACCAGCAATCCGAAGATCTTCGCCGGTGGCGATGCGGTGCGCGGTTCCGATCTGGTGGTGACCGCGATTGCCGAAGGGCGTAAAGCCGCAGAAGGCATTATGAACTATCTCGAAGTGTGACCAATTGCGCTGCATTATCCCGAGGGGCCAGCATGCTGGCCCCGACTGAGGTGAACAGGGAGCAGATTTGAACACTGCTTGGCCAGGCCCACGGATGGGCCAAATAACAAAGCCAACGCAGCTACAACTTTAAGTATGACGGGTATAACTACTCACCCGCAACAACCCCATTAACACGCCTCAATCAAAATTAGCAACCTATGCCTTTGGAGTGATAATGAAATTTATCGTATCCGTGGGTCGTGACGCAGATTTAGTGGTAATGGTTGACTGTCAGATACCAGCCGATGATCTTGTCGTGCATTTCTTCTGACTTTGAGAAACAAATTGTCTTGCGGGTAAGCCGCTTAAGATGGGTC
>Ga0114969_10001177_pt1 | contig 22216 bp, 20 predicted proteins | sample M_130807_MF_Meta_FD_87316 | JGI IMG/M metagenome (GOLD analysis project Ga0114969, IMG submission 87316) | Freshwater microbial communities from Lake Montjoie, Canada to study carbon cycling - M_130807_MF_MetaG | ecosystem: Environmental > Aquatic > Freshwater > Lake | place: Lake Montjoie...
CAACTAGTCATTAGAGCTATTGTTAGTAAAAAAACACCAAATCGGAGGAAAGGAATATTAGGGAATATTATCAATGGAATGGATTTAATCTATGTTTACGTTAATTTTAAAACGGGGTTGCCGTCATTGAATTTTAACTTATTAGAAGATAAGGTATTTTTCAAAGATATTATTCTTTTTCTATCCTTTTTTAGCCTTGAAAATCATTTTTACACGGCTGTTTGTTTAAAGTGTTTGTATTTTTACTTTGATCGTACTTTTTTTCATTTACTGATGTTCTATTTCATAATATTTAGAAAATTACTTTTTTAATATAGATGATTCGTATTTTTGCATAATGGGAGAGATTAGTTTTCAGGATTCGATTGATATTACTGCTAGTAAGGAATTAAAGCTTTTTGTTCGTTCAATGGCTTCTTCCTACCAATTCATATATCAACAACAAAAATTCGACTTAGTACGCCGCGCTGATATGATTGAGTTAATTGATCTGGAAGGCGTAGCTCAAATCGCTTTGAATTTTGCTGCTGTTCAAGAAAACAGTAAAATGACGCTAACTAGGAAGGAGTTGTATCAGTTTTACTTGATGATGGAATTAGTTTGCCGCAGTTTTTTAACAGAGATCGGTGATGAGTACAAGGCAATTGCTATGCAATTGAATAAAGTTACTGAAAAGAGATACAATGAAGTTAGAAGTATGGAGTTGTCAATTGCTCAAACATTAATACAAAAAATCAAAACTGATTTTGCTTTTGATCCTGATTTTGAAGAAATTTTGGAATTACTCGAAATGTTGGATGATTAATATTCAATAGCTGAAACAAATTCCGCTAATGAATTAAATATAAAATCCATTTCTTCATTTTTAAATCCATTATATTTCTTTTTCTCATCAATAAAAATATTTTTCATTCCCAATGCTCGACCAAATTTCATGTCGGAAATTGAGTTCCCAACCATAATACTTTTAGTGAAATCGATAGTATTAAAATCTTTTTTTGCTTCATACCCCATTGTTGGATTTGGTTTGCGATGGATATGTGATCGGTCTTCTTCAGGGGCAAAATAAATTTTATCAATCCGACCTTTATGAGCAGCTATTCCTGTTATCATTTGATTATGTAAAAAATGAAGCGCTTCCTCAGTCATAATACCTGCACCAACTCCTCGTTGGTTAGTTATAATTACGATTGTTCCGAAAATTAAATTAAGAGTTTCTAATGCTGCTAATGCGCCTTCTTCAAATTGAAATTCACTCCAATTCTTAACATAATCGTTAGGTAATTCTTTATTGATTACACCATCCCTATCAAGAAACAGGGACCAGCTTTTATCGAATTTCATTTAGGGAAAATAGTTTCTTCAATAAGTTGGCAAATAATATGACCGATAAGAATATGTGATTCTTGTATTCTGGGAGTATCACTACTTGGAACCTTCAACATATAATCACAAAGATCATTCATCTTTCCACCAGATGCACCAGTCATACCTATGGTAATCATTCCTTGTTTTTTTGCTTCCTCAATAGCCAGTAAAATATTTTTTGAATTACCTGATGTTGAAATTGCAAAAAGTACATCTCCCTTTCTTCCACATCCTTTAATCATTCTACTATAAACAACATCATATGAATAATCATTGGCGACTGCTGTCATGAATGATGAATTTACATGCAATGCTTCTGCATATAATGGATCACGATCAGTGTAAAACCTTCCCGATAATTCAGCAGCTATATGTTGAGCATCAGCAGCACTACCTCCATTTCCACAGAACAGTACTTTATTGCCAGTATTAAATGCCGAAACAGAAATTTCTGCAGCTTTTCTAATAATGTTTAGTAGTGATTCATCATTCAATAATAATTGTTTAGTATCAATTGATGCTTGTATTAGTTGACGAATATCTGTTCCCATAGTTTAAAATTCTTATTGTAAAGGTAATCTATTTTATTTTTGAATATTCTAATAGTTTAATTGTTTTCTCTTTCGCCAATAATTGAATTAGCGAATTTCTTCCAGCTATATTTTTTCTTTTCTTCTTTCAATCCTGTTATTAATTGTGGTGATTTATTGTTTTCATAAAAATCAATAATTGCATTTGTAATTGCGGTTTCATTTACTTCAACAACATATCCTGCTTTACCATTTGGCACCATTTCAGGCAAGCCTCCAACATTGGTTACGATCATTGGTTTTTCAAAGTGATAAGCAATCTGAGAAATTCCAGATTGGGTTGCACTTTTATAAGGTTGCACGATTAGATCAGCAGCACTGAAATAAAATTTAACCTCGTTATCAGAGATATAATTAGTAGCTAATATTAACTGATCTGATAATTTATATTCTTCGATTAAATTTGAGTAGATTGCTGCATTTTCGTAATATTCTCCTGCAATAATTAATTTAATATTTTTATTCTTAATTCGTTGATCAGCCATTGCTTTGAGCAATAGGTCAAGTCCTTTATAATTACGGATAAATCCAAAAAATAATAGATAGTTATATTGTGGGTCAATTTTTAAAAATTCGCAAGCATTTTCTTTCGTTATTGATTCTCCATAATGATCATAAATTGGATGCAATATTAATTCACAAGGTTTAAATGTAAAAGTTCGTAATTCATTAATTACTTGTTGTGACATTGCTATAAAGCGGTCTACTGAATTAATAAAATATTTGGTTAGAAGGTTATCTCCAATCCGATGTTCATGTGGTATTACATTGTCAAGAACAGCAACAACTTTTGTGTGTTTGTTACTTTTTGCAATTCTAGAAATCGTTCCTAAGCATGGTCCCATAAAAGGAATCCAAAAACGAATTACTAATACATCTGGTTTAAATTTTTTGATTGTAGATCCAACCTTAATCCAATTAAATGGATTGATTGAATTTACAACAACTTTAATTGATAAATCTTTTGGAGTAGGGGAGTCCGCGAATTGTGTTTTACCTGGAAATAAGAAGGACGGATATTGCAAGGAAAAAGTATAAATGGTAACTTGGTGTCCTTCGGAAATTAATTCTCTCGCAAGTCGCTCATTAAACGCAGATAATCCTCCTCTAAGCGGATGCGCTGGGCCTAGAATTATAATATTTAATTTCTGTTTATGATCACTCATCGCTTAAGAAGAAATTAAATCGAGAATTAACATTCTTTTGCGATTAGAGTTTGAGAAATTTATTTTGATAGTTTAAGCAGTTAAATTTTCTTTCTTTTCGATAAGATAGTGGTTACGTTCTGCGCTATTTCGCGAAACTAACTCACTTACAAAACCAGCTAAAAACATTTGTGTTCCTAGTATCATCGAAGTTAATGCAATATAAAAAGAAGGACGATCTGCTAATAGTCTCGCAGGTGTGTTGTGAAATGAAAGATAAAGTTTACTTACTCCTAACCAAACTGTGATTATGAATCCTAAAATAAATAACATAGATCCAATTGTGCCAAATAGGTGCATAGGACGTTTTCCAAATCTTGAAACGAACATGATAGAAAGGAGGTCAAGAAATCCATTTACAAATCTCTCTAAGCCAAACTTTGTAACTCCATATTTTCTTGCTCTATGTTCAACAGCTTTTTCCGCAATTTTTGTGAAGCCAGCCCATTTAGCTATTACAGGAATATAACGGTGCATTTCACCATATACTTCAATGCTTTTTACTACTTCAGAACGATATGATTTTAATCCGCAATTAAAGTCATGAAGGTTGTTTATTTTGGACATTTTACGAGTTGCCCAATTAAAAAAGCGACTAGGAATAGTTTTACTTATAGGGTCATGGCGTTTTTGTTTCCATCCTGAAATTAAATCAAATCCATCTTTGGCAATTAGGTTATATAATCCTGGAATTTCATCTGGACTATCTTGCATATCTGCATCCATTGTAATTACTACACGACCAGAAGTGGCTTGAAAACCTGTTTGTAATGCTGCAGACTTTCCATAGTTCCTTCTAAACTTAATTCCTTTAAAATTAGGATTTCGTTTGCAAATTTCTTCGATTACATTCCAAGAATTATCTTTACTACCATCATCAATAAAAAGCACTTCGTAGCTATAGTTATTTTCAGTAACCACTCGCTCTATCCATGCTGATAATTCAGGTAATGATTCATCTTCATTAAATAGTGGTATTACAATAGAAAGATCTAGTTTGGAACTCATTCTATGATTGAAGTTGGTGCATTATTTCTTAGAAATGCTGCAGTTATAAATGATACAATTAGGCCACCGAATGTTTTGTTCCAAAATTCTTGCGCTGCAATGCTTTCAGTAGTTATCTTTTCTATGTTTTCAACTGAAGCATCATAAATTGAACTTCCAAAAACCGATCTAGATAGTTTTTCGGTTTGTTCAAGATATAATAAGCTTTCTTCTTTAAATCTTTCAATAATATTCGCATCAATTACTGTTGCAAATGTCCAAACCAATAGAGCGAAAAGGAAGGCGCCGCAAGAAGCAGTTAAAAAACCCACTCTAAATCCTTGCCAATAGCTAATATATCCTTGTCCTTCGTGATTGCGATAGTGACGTGATCCTAAAACGATAAATACAATTGGAATCCATACACCTACCCACGATATTTGACCCAAAGGATTTGATCCAGTAAAGTATAATATAAGGAACATGGCAAAACATGAAAGGCCGCTCATAGCTCCAAAATTCATGGCTGTTTTAAAAACTGGTGGTTGATTCATAGAGCGCAAATTTAGGCGAAAATTAGGCTCAGTCAATGATGAAATGCAATGATTTTCTATGATATTAACTTGATTCAATAATTTTATCACCTTAAAAGCCAGAGTATAGGGCACAAAAAATGGGTAAGCTACTTATATCGCACCGCTCAACCACTTATCCTTGCTACCTTCCGGTCCTGGGGAGGTTCGTAGGAGCTGGTCGTATAAGACTTACCCACTGCAAATATAAGAAGATTGACCTTGTAAGGCTTATCTATTGGTTCGAAAAATATATTATTTGATTTAAGAGGTTGAATATTAGTAGCTTTCTTCTAAATAGGATTTCAATTACTTAATAAGATAGTGGATTTTATAGCTTTGCACTAGAATAAAACAATCAAAAAAAAACATATAATGAAATTCTTTATTGATACAGCAAATCTTGATCAGATACGCGAAGCGAATGATTTAGGAGTACTTGATGGGGTAACTACTAATCCCTCTTTAATGGCTAAGGAAGGTATTCGTGGTCAAAATAATATTCTTAAGCATTATGTTGATATCTGCAATATTGTAGAAGGCGATGTAAGTGCTGAAGTAATTGCAGTTGATTTTGAAGGAATGGTTCTTGAAGGCGAAATTCTTGCAGAATTACATCCTCAAATTGTAGTTAAAATTCCAATGATAAAAGATGGGATTAAAGCAATAAAATATTTTTCAAATAAAGGTATTAGAACAAATTGTACACTTGTTTTTTCTGCAGGTCAGGCATTGTTGGCTGCAAAAGCCGGTGCTACCTATGTATCTCCTTTTTTGGGTAGATTGGATGATGTATCTACAGATGGGATTGCATTGATTGAGCAGATCGTTTATATTTATGGTAATTATGATTTCGAAACGCAAGTTTTAGCTGCTTCAATTCGTAGCCCTTTGCATATCATAAAATGCGCTGAGATGGGTGCAGATGTTGCAACATGCCCACTTCAATCAATTTTAGATTTGTTAAAGCATCCATTAACGGATAGCGGTTTGGCGAAATTTCTTTCAGATGCTGCAAAAGTTTAATTAGTAACAATAATTATACGAAAGGCTATTTCTATAAAGAGATAGCCTTTTTTATTTTAAAAATGGATACAGGATCTATTGCTAAAAAATAGGATATTAAACATATTTTATGTAAAATCTAAAACTAATAATTTTACATAAATTAATTTCATTGCTATAATTTTTTCAAAAAAATCAAAATCTAATAAAGTTATCAAATATTTCTAGTCATCATTTTGCAATGCATGTAAAATAACAAAGCCCTGTAGTATTGACTTCGTCAGACTACAGGGCTTTGATTTTAAATTACTTTTAGTTATGAATAACCGTAAATTTTAATGTTTTTTGTTGGTTAGGGCCTTGGATTTGCATTTGATAAATTCCATTTGATAAATTGTTTGTTGGGACTTCAATAGTTTTTTCACCAGATACAAATTGATAATCCGTACTATAAACTTCTTTTCCAATATTATCTGTTAAATGAATTGTGTATTTACCTTTTTGATTTAGTATCATTTGAATCTTAACTTTATCATTTGCAGGGTTAGGCCACAATGTTATAGCAGTAAAATCTTTTAATTCATTTATTCCAGTACTCGTTTCACTGTACAAGCTGAAATCATCCATAAGAGCTTCAATTAAACTACCTGGTGTAGCATCTTCCGCTACCATGCGCACTGAGAAAGTGGAAGTAGAGGCAAGATAATCATTAACTCTAAAAACAAATCGTCTCCAGCTATGATCAGCAATATTTGTATTTTCAACTGGTATGTAATTTACCCCATCATTCGAAATATATACTTGCCAAAAATCAGTGCCTGGTGTTGCACCTTGGTCATTTGAATACCATCGATAATATTCGAAAGTAGGATTTGTATAGTTAGTTAAATCATAAGTTGGAGATTGTAAAGTAGTTTTTCCTCCATCTACATCATTATCGCCAGCAGCACCTCCAGAAGCTCCTGTAACATAACAGAACAGTCCTAAAGGCGTATTTTGAGTTCCTGGTTGTACTGTATTTCCAGAAATGTTTGTTGGTATTGGTTGGGATTGTTCCCAGATTCCTGTAGTTGCTTGGTCACCTGCAACACCTTCTATCCATGCTCCAGCATTATTATCGAAATCATCAGTGAATATATTGTCAAAACCTACCATAACATAATAAGGTATGTTAGGATTCAGTTGATCAGCTAATGTAGGCTGTACCTTACTTTTAATTCCATTATTATCTGTTAGATAAATATAATATTTAATAACTGTTCCATTTGGTTGAACTGGTATTGTAGTGCTGTAATTTATTCCATTTGTAGTATTTAGAGTTGTTGATGTCCATGTTCCAGAATTATTAATACTATAATCCATATTTACTCCTTGCAATGCCCAAGCAAACTGAACATTAGTTAGTGTTGCATCAATATTAATTGGGGTACTTGCATTAGAGAACAAAACAGGTGTGTGATTTAAGTCGGCATTTGATAAGAGCGTAATTCCATGTTGAGCAAAAGCGGTTGTTATTGCTAAAACATTTGGAGTTCCATTTTGAAGATTCCCGTCATTATCATCGGCTTCTAAGGCATCAATTAAAATATCAGTGTAAACTTGACCTTCAGATCCATTAGGTCCATTTGCTAAACCAAATTGTGATTCAGTAAACAATGAAGTCATTGCAGGAATAGAATTTAACTGTAAAGATGTAGACCACCAAGCACCGCAAATAATTTCTCCATTATCATGTACTTCTCCAGTTAAATTTGCAGGATAAACTTTTCTAGGATCACCATTTGCGAAGTCATAATTTCGAACAGTTGTTGTAGCACTAGTATTACTAAATCCTATACCTAAAATAGGGCTAGTAGTTAAGCAAATTGCCCATACATCAGAATAACCTTCACCCATTCCTCCATTATCAAATGTTAATCCATTTGATTGCCAAAATAGATCAGAGATTCCGTGCCCATACTCATGATAAACAACATCACCTACTTGTGATAAGCAATTACAACCTCCGCCCTCTACTAAAAAGTTAATACTTGAACCATCATAAAAGGCATTACATGTTCCTGAGTTAGTAAGATCAACGACAGTTGGAAGTGAAAAATCCAATCCTGTAAATGCAGGAAAATAACTTTTCATGAAATCGTGAATTTTATTTACATGATAGTAACCAGAAATATGGCGAATCGTAGTAGTAGGATCAAAATCTGCGATATTATTACCCTGATTTAATGTTGATATGAACGAAGGGGAAGTTGTTCCAACGTCAGTTAAAATTTTAGACCATTTGCCTTCTAAAGAAAAATTTGCAGATACCGAAGTAGAATTATTTAGACTTAAAAAACCAACTGAATCCGTAAAATAATCAATACCTGCAACAGTTACCTTTAAGTTAGGAAGATTCATAACAACGGAAGGGTTGTATGGATTTGTTGGAAAGCCTGTTCCAGTTACTTTTACATCATTTGTAAAATGATTAACCTTATTTGCTCTATAAAGTACTTCGCCAGAATTCGCATCAACAAGTGTGAAATATTTTGCAGGTGTACCTTCTAAATCTTTCGTGTCGACTGTAATTTCATATACTAGATGATATTCGTTATTAAATTTTTGAGGAACTGGAAGTATTTTTAATGCTGGATTTGTGTGAATAGAGGTAATCGGATTTGTAATGTCATGTGTTGCAAAATTGTTGGCATCTGTAATGCTTAAAGTTGGAGTAGTTGAAATTGTAATGTCATCATAAACATCTAAACCAAACATTACAACTTTGTAATCGTGAGTCATTTTAATTGTTAAACCGCTCCACAAAATTTCTAATCCATTATAACGTTGAATGAAATTTGGTTGGATATGTTTTTTGGAAACAGGAGCTGAAACAAACTCTAAATTTATAGACGATGGAACATAATCTTGAAGATAATTAGTAATAAAATAATTAGCAGCAGCTTGTGGAGAGTTGTTTGTGTTTAACGCTATTGGTGTTCCAAATGCGCGATGTGGTTTTCTATTTGTTTCGTTAAATTGAACCCACCAATCTCCATTATGTATTTTGAAATTCTGCCAAGTAAGTTCACCTCTTAACTGTGTTTGAAGTGATTCGTTAGGAGTTCGTTTATTATCTTTAATAAATTGTTTTAAAAGTGGATCATAATCATGGTGAATATCTGCAGCATTACTATTTACAAATGTGATGCATAGGAACAACAGGGTAATAATTTTCTTCATAAATAATGGGGTTTTAGCTTAACAAAGTAAAATTAATTAAAGATTCCTTATGAAATGTAATAGAATTGTCGAAAAAAGGTAAATGCTTTAAATTGTTAAAAAAATACAATTCCTTTTTAATAAATTAATTTTAAAAAAGGGTATTTATGATTTCCTGCGATAAATTGCTAAAATCATCGGCAGTTAAAAATTTATAATCCCCTTGATGTTTAAACCAAGTTAATTGTCGTTTTGCGTAATTTCTTGTATGTTGTTTAATTAATTCGATAGTAATTGGAAGGGGATTTTTGCCGTCCAAATATTCAAAAATTTCTTTGTAACCAACAGTTTGTAAAGTTGGGTGAGAACGAAAATTGATTAGTGATTCAACTTCAGATAATAATCCTTGATTCATCATCGAATCAACTCTCAAATTTATTCTATTATATAACTGTTCACGAGGGAAATCAATGACATAAGAATTAACTTCAAAATTATTATTTTGTTTCTTTTTACCTAAGAAATAGGAGTATGGTTTTCCTGAGGTGCGAATAATTTCCAAAGCTCTAATAATCCGTTGATGATTTTGTTGATCAACTTTATTAAAATATTCAGGATCCTTTTTTTTTAATTCATCCAAGATGGAATTTATTCCATTTAATTTAAATTCTTCTTTTAATTCGATGCGATGTTTTTCATCAACAGACGGTAAATTATCTAGGCCATTAATAAGTGCATTGATATATAGACCAGAGCCTCCAACTAGAATTACTACATTTTTTGAAATAAATAAATTTTTTAGAATTTCATTAGCTTCAATTGCGAATCTTCCTGCATTTAAATGTTCTTTTATAGAGTGACTATTGATGAAATGATGTGGAGCTTGGTTAAGTTCTTCTTTTGTTGGTTTTGCTGTTCCAATAATTAATTCTTTATAAAATTGTCTGGAGTCAGCGGAAATAATTTCTGTGTTATAATAGTTCGCTAATTGGATTGCGAGTGCTGTTTTTCCCGAAGCTGTTGGTCCTCCAATTACGATTAATCTTTTCTGCATATGAATAAAAAAACCACAAAGATTAACTTTGTGGTTTTAATTTTATTTAGTAATTATTCTCTTTCTGATTATTAATAACCTTCTTCTTTTTCCTCTTCACCATCAGCAAAATCAACTTCGCTATCATCACCATCTCCTACTGAATCTTCTTCTCCTTCTTCACCCATATCGGCAATTTCATCTTCATCAACTCCTTCTTCTGCCTCTTCCATTAAATTGTCGGATGCTTCATCCTCATCTTCATCAGAATCAATAACATTAGTTACTTGAGATGCACCAACAACTCCACCTAATAATTTTTCAAGTTCGCTTTCTTCAGCAATAACATTTTTAGGAATCGCTGTAATTTTATATTGTTTTGGAGCTTCTCCAATTGTCTTTACACAAATTGGATATTTTTTACTAGCCTCATCTTGAGGAATAATTTTTACTAACTCAATTCTAAAATACCAAATTGAATCATAATCACTATGGTAAATTATTTTTTGATGGGGATCAATAATAAAGGTGCTGAGTTTTGCATTTTTCATAGAAGGATTTTTATTTCCTTCTTTATCATTTGTATCATTAAATGATATTTCCTGACCTTTAGTCCAGTATTCATTACTAATAAAAAACGAAGCTGGTTTTGTTGCATCAAATCCAATACTTGATTGTATATTTAAATGCAAATCTTCAAAAGTTTGTGTACTTTTAATTTCAATATCACGGATCACATCGTCGTAATCCTCAAATGAAACTCGGAATTTAAATACTGTAGACATCTTTTCTAATTAAGTACACAAATGTACAAGCCTTGATTTAAGGAGCAAAGTTTTTATTGATAAACTTAAGAATTTATTATTACAGGAGACAATCCTAATTCAGCAGCTTTTTTAAGCAATAACTTATAAGCATCATCGTAATTGTTTGGAATATGTCCATCTAGAATTGCTTCACGAATCACATTTTTTAGGATACCAACTTCTTTCCCTGGTTTTAGATTAAATACTTGCATGATTAATTCTCCAGATATAGGTGGTTGCCAATTCCTAACTCGGTCATTTTCTTCAACTTCGATGAGTTTTTGTATTACTAGTTCAAAGTTCGACCGATATTTCCTTTGCTTATATTCGTTTTTAGTAGTAACGTCAGCATGGCATAATTTCATTAAATCCTCTATTTCATCGCCTGCTTCAAATAATAGTCTTCTAACGGCTGAATCGGTAATTTCACTTTTTGCTAAAACGATTGGTCTTAAGTGTAGTAAAACTAGTTTTTGAACATATTTCATTTTCTCATTTAATGGCAATTTTAAATGTCGAAATATTGACGGGACCATTCTTGCTCCTTTATCTTCATGGCCATGAAAAGTCCAACCATGCTCTGGTTCAAATCTTTTAGTAGCTGGCTTGGCAATATCATGTAAAATTGCAGCCCACCTCAGCCATAAGTTATTGGTAGTAAGTGAAATATTATCTAGTACTTCTAGTGTATGATAAAAATTGTCTTTGTGACTTTTCCCTTCAATTGTTTCTATTCCATATAATGATGCGAATTCTGGAAAAATAATAGTGAGTAGTCCAGTATCAAATAATAATTTAAATCCGATAGATGGTTTATGAGAGAGTATTATCTTATTTAATTCATCACTAATTCGTTCCATGCTAATAATGAAAATACGTTCTCTTTGAGAAGTAATAGCTTCTAATGATTTTGTTTCAATTTTGAAATTCAATTGAGTTGCAAATCTGATGGCTCGCATCATTCTTAGCGGATCGTCAGAAAAGGTAATTTCTGGTTCCAGTGGAGTTCTTATTATCCCTAATTTCAAATCATTTAGGCCATTAAATGGATCTAATAATGTTCCATAGGTATCTTGATTCAGGCTTATTGCGAATGCATTAATAGTAAAATCTCTTCTTTTTTGGTCGTCCTCTAAAGTTCCACCTTCTACAATTGGTTTCCTTGAATCGGCGCGGTATGATTCCTTTCTTGCTCCAACAAATTCAATTTCATAATCATCTAATCGGATCATCGCTGTTCCAAAATTTTTGAATACGGACACGTTTGTTCCTTTCTCTAATTTGGCGGCTAAACGATTTGCAACTAGAATTCCATCTCCAATTACTACAATATCAATGTCTTTACAAGGTCGATTTAATAGTAAATCGCGAACATATCCACCAATAACATAGGAATCCACATTTTCTTCTTTGCAAATGTTGGCAATCAATTTAAAAACCGGATGGTCTAATTTTAAAATAATATCGGTGGTCACGTTTTTTTGATCTAATGTATTCAAAGGTATTAAAGTGTTGGAAAGTTGAAATAAAATATGGGAATCGACATTTGAATTAAAATGTGAAATTTCTTCAACTTTTTATAGATAAGTTAAATTTACTACTGATATTTTATTTTTTCGATAATGATTTCATGAAAAAGTACCCTTTTATTTCTTTACCTGTTTCAACAAAGGTTTTTATGTTTAATGGGAATTCTAGAAATACATGTAGAAAGCTCAAGAAGAATAAAAATTTAAGACCCGTATGATAATCATAAGCATAAACAGTAATGGATAGAATCCATAAAGTAAGGGTTGCAATTAAATAACGACGATCAACTAAATGCCACTTAATGATGGATGTTTTACTAAACCAATTTAGATAGTGATAAGTATATGCAAATGCAATAAAACGCATTACCATTATTCCACCCGATGAATTAAAAATTATTGGTAAGGCTTGTTGATCAAATTTTTTTATTTCTGAAAGGTTAAACAAATTAATTAAATAATGGTTTACGATTGCGAAATCCTTATAGGTGTTTTTTATATAATCACCAATTTGATAAGAATAGGATTCAGGGGCAATGTAGAAAAAACTGAATGCGCAAAGAATAAAAACAACTAATGAAATAATACCTGTTACGCTTTTTGATTTCAGCGCGCCATAAAATATAAACGAACCTGTGAAAATGAAAACATGAATTATTGTTGGCAAGAATATTAAAAAGAATATTAAATTGAAGGATGTATTATTAATTGAAAAAGCAGAAATGAAAACTATTAAAATTGCAATTGCTTTTAAGTACCAATCCTTAATAAAATAAAATGCAGCAGATGAGAATAACGCTAAAAAAGGCGCAATCATCGAAACCTTATGAAATTGGTGATAGCCTAGATTCGCTAGAGTAGTAAAGGATGTTAATAGCAAGAGCCAAATAAAATCATATTTACCCTTTATAAAATAGTTGCGTTGATGTAGCCATGATATTTCTGTAAGGTAATGTAAAGGGCCTAAAATAGCATACGAAAAGAGGAAAAGTTCAAAAGGTATTATAAAGGCAGCTATGCAAGAAATTAGCATTAGCCCAATATTTAGCAGATTAAGTTGTCTTCCATCCATCTCTTAAAATTATTGCTTAAAAGTACAAAGAATCTTTTTCCTGTTACAATTTAAAATAATAGTTTTCATTTTATTTTTAAGAATGTATAAGTCTAACATTGATTATATTTGCAGCAAAGTTTATACTATGAAATTAAATGCTTCGGTTAAGTTACAAGACCTTGCTGATTTGGTAAGTGCGCGAGTAATAGGTGATGGTAACATGTTAGTGTTGGGCATTAATGAGATTCATCGTGTTGAAAAGGGTGACCTTACCTTTGTTGATCATCCAAAATATTACGATAAAGCACTTAACTCTGCCGCAACTTTTGTGATTATCAATAAAGAAGTTCCACCTCCTGCTGGCAAAGCATTGATTTTCTCGGATGATCCTTTTCGAGATTATGTATTTCTCACAAAAAAATTCAGACCATTTGAGCCTAGTTTTCAGGCTATTAACCCTTCCGCAAAAATTGGCGAAGGAACAATTATTCAGCCAAATGTTTCAGTGGGTCCTCATGCTGTAATCGGTAAAAATTGTATTATTCATAGCGGTGTAGTAATCTACGACCATACCATTATTGGCGATAATGTAATTCTTCATGCAAATGTTGTTTTGGGCGCCGATGCATTCTATTTTAAACGTCGACCTGATTTTTATGATAAAATGTACTCTTGTGGTCGTGTAATTGTTGAAGACGATGTTGAAATGGGTGCTTGTTGTACAGTTGATAAAGGTGTTTCATCAGACACTATAATTGGCAAAGGAACAAAATTCGATACTCATGTTCACATTGGACATGATACTGTGATTGGTAAAAACTGCCTTTTCGCTGCTCAAGTTGGAATTGGTGGTTGTGTAAATATTGAGGATAATGTTATTTTATGGGGACAAGTTGGTTGTCAAAAGGATATTACAATAGGAGCAGGAGCTGTTGTTTTAGGCCAAAGTGGTATTGGTAAATCGCTAAAAGGCAATCGTACTTATTTTGGTAGTCCAGCAATTGAAGCCCGACAAATGATGAAGGAAATAGCTTTAGTAAGAAGGTTACCAGAGCTTGTTGAAAAAATGAAATAATATTGGTTTTAATAACATGTTTGCTTCATAACTTCGTACAATGGCCGATCTAAAAGATTTAAATGTTCCTTCAACAGCTGAATTGTTTGTAAAGAAACTTCAATTACATTGGCTATTACAAATTACAAAGGCTATAAATTATGATTTGCCAGCCTCTCAGTTGTATGAGATTTATGAGGCGGTAATGCGTGATCAACTTAAGGTTAAAAGGCTTTTGCTTTATATTCATGATAAGTCATGGAGGGAAATGCTTTCATATGGCTCCCCAGATGGTTTTAAATTTACAAATCCTGATATTCGTTTTAGCGAGCTTGATGATATGCAGGTAAATAATTTAAGCATGCCTGCATGGGTTAAAGGATTCGAAAGTATTATTCCTGTTTACCATAATAACAAGGCCTTGGCATATGCCTTTATTGGCGACTTGCAACATGAAGAAATAAGTGGGCTTAAAGAGATTCTTCCTTTTATACACACCATTACAAATATAATTGTAGTGGCTATTGAAAATAAGCGATTAACAAAGGATACTATTCATCAAGCACAAATGCAACGTGAATTGGAGTTAGCTGCGAGAATGCAGAATATGCTTTTTCCAGCCAACTTACCTAAAAATAAACAAATAGATCTTGCTACAACTTATCTTCCTCATCAACAAGTAGGTGGTGATTATTATGATTATATTGAATTGAGTGAAGACGAGCTTATGATTTGCCTTGCGGATGTATCTGGTAAAGGGATTTCTGCTGCTTTATTGATGTCGAATTTTCAAGCTAATTTACATGCGAAAGCACAAATATTTAAATCACTGCCTGAGTTATTAGTTGAATTAAATGCAAGTGTAAATAAAAGTGCAAAAGGAGAAAAATTTATTACTGTTTTTTTAGCGATACTAAATACAAAAAACCATACCCTGAAATATGTTAATGCTGGTCATAATCCTCCATTGATTTTTGATAATAATGAATTCATTTTGTTGGATACTGGAACAACTGGATTGGGAATGTTTGAAGAGTTACCATTTATACATGAAGGAATAACTTATTTACATCCAGGTGCAACCTTGTTTTGTTATACGGATGGCGTAGTGGAGCAAGAAAATGAAAAAGGTGATACTTTTGGAATAGAAATATTAATGGAAGAAATAAGAAACAATGCAGATGTATTTACTATGAATGATTTACATTTTAGAATTATTGATGCATTTAATGTTTTCAGAAAAAACACAGAGCCCATCGATGATGTTACTTTACTCAGCTGTAGATTGCTCTAACAATTCTTTTTTGTGTGATTGATGGTAAATGTCTAATGCTACTAATGCGGATAGAAACCCCCAAAATGGAACCGATATTTTTTCAGTATCTAAAAAGAAATTTAGTGTTCCTTGAAATAAATAAGTAAGAAATCCTAGTAATAAACCTTTTGCAAGAATGCGAATACTTTTGTCTTCACATTTTTTAATGAAATTTGAAGTGCGTTGTATTGCTACTATCCCAATCAATAGAAACAAAATTGGCCCTAAAATTCCTTGTTCAGATAATGGGCCAAGAAACTCACTATGAGAACCACCCCCTGTTCCATAATTAGTACTAATCCTTGATTTTTCACTATCCTTTTGGAAAGGTGCATATTGAAACATATAAGTTCCAGGACCGAAACCAAGTAGTGGTCTCGCATTAAACATTCTTAGTGCGGAAGCCCATCTATTTAGGCGTTCAATATTTGAATCATCAGTAGAAATATTACCAATAGATTGAACATGTGAAGCATAATCAGTTGATGATACTTTGGTATTGCTTTCAAGATACATGTTGATATTACTTGAAAATGCAATTGATGTTAATACAATAATAATAACAGCCGAATAAACTATAAAACTTTTTATACGGAAAAGGAAAATCATAAAGCAACCCAATGCTCCAATTAAACCAACCCATGAAGCTCGAGTATATGACATAACAATTGCCAACAATAAAATAATCAATACAAAATACTGGATTATTCTATTTTTTGTAGGTGTTTTTTTATCAGAGATCATCGCAATAATGACAGGAATAAAAAAGCTTATTGCAGCTCCATAGGCCGTATGATCATTATAAAATGGTGTCATTGCAATGTGGGCAGAATCTTGCGTAAAACCAGCTAAATATTGATTGTAGATTGTATAGGCAATAACAATTAAAAGAGGAATTATGTAGAGCCATAAAAATCTTGAAATATTTTTGAACTTCGAAAAAATAATAAGAAACATAAAATAGAATACACTCACATAAGTAAATCTAGCAAGTGTTGATTTTATAGAAACAATCGGTAATCTACTTGTGAAAGTTGTAACTAAAAACCATGCTAAGTGAATTAAAATCATGATTGTTACTGGATGCTTTAAAATTTGAGTGTCGAGACCACCATCCGCCCATACCTTTAACCAGAAAATGATAAACAATCCGAACATTAATGGTTCTGAAGGAAGGCTTACTCCAATGCCTAAGCCGGTTTCTGATAAATTTAATGATAGTGGGGTTACTAATACAGCTAGGTAAGCGACAGTATCAAGTCTGAAAATGAACATTAACATTATTAAAAAAACAATTGGTAACCCAGCAACAAAAGGAAGGTCTTTAAGAATTCCCCATCCTAAAAATGCAGAAAAAATAGCGGTTATAAAATAGAACCACTTTACTTGATTTTTATCAAGAGAATTTAATGAAGAATTGGATAAAATGGTTGACAAAACAGAATTAGTTAATGTCTTTTAATGCAGCATCAATTTTAACTTTAAGACGCTCTTGATAAAGAATGACAAGAAACGCCATAAATAAAGTTGAAAGAATAATAGTAATCATCACAACAGCTCTTTTGGGAGAGTCCTTCTTCTCAGGAACTGTTGGCCTTGTTATAGTGTTATGGAATTTTAATTCTTTTTTTAGATCTTGAACAGTTATATCGTATTTCGTTTTGTACTCGTTATAATTATAGATTGCCTTGTCAAGTTGATTTCTTAATGCTATGGATTCACTTCCTTTTTCTTCTAAATTTTTTCTCATTGATTCCATTCTAGAATTCGTTCCACCTGAACCCATCACTTTGTAATATTCACGTGAAAAACCCGCAATTTGATTTCCGTAATCTGTAATTCCATATTCAGCTCCAATTTTAGTAATAGCGGCACTCAAAGAATCAATTTGAAGTTCTTTTTCGTCAACCATGGATTTTGCAATTATTAATTGTTCATTGGCACGTGAACGGATTAAAGAAATTGCTTTTTGATCAGTGAAATCAATAAGTGCTTCACACATTAATGCTGCGGTATCCGGATCAGTATCGAATACCTGTATATCAACAGACTCATATTGGGTACGATCAATGCCAATATTTTCATCTAAACGCTTCATAACTTCAAAACGAGGGTAAGCACCAGAAGTATCTATATTATAATGTTTATAAAGATTAAATTTAGAAATAAGACTATCTCTAACATCTTCCGAATTTAACAATTGAATTAATTGTTCCGTTTGTGTTTCTTTTGAATAAGGCTGGAGATTATCAGGGTAGATAATCGCATAGGACTTGAACATGGGTTTCATAAAAAACGGCAATGAAATGATAAAAGAAAAGACAGTTGCTGCAAAGAAAACATACAACAGCTGTTTACGCCATTTCTTAACTATTTGAAGAAGACGAATACTGTTTAATTGATCAGTTGCCTGTTCGTTATTTGACATAGTAATTATTGATTGAAATTGTAAGAGGCGCAAAAATAGCCGAAAATAACTTCAAATAGAACCTTAATTATTCAACATCTGATTTTATAAGTCTAAACATTTCTCTAGGCTTTATCAGAAGCATTATTAGTGATAGGCCAATACATACAAATCCTCCTGCAATAATGTAGCTTAACCAATGATTACCAGCAAATTGATGTAAGAGATAAAACAATCCTAAGCAAAGAGCAAGGAAAACTAAATACTTGGAAGCCAACCCCCATTGAAATTTGAATTTGAACACTTTGTGCGCCAAAAATATTTGTAATCCAGCGGTGATATATTGGGTTATTAAACTTGCAAAAGCAGCTCCTTTGGCTTCAAATCTTGGGATAAGGTAAAGATTCAAGCAAATATTAAAAAGCATTCCTAATGAAGCAATTATATTTAAATATTTAAGGTTGCCGTTAGCAGTAAGAAGGGTTCCAAAGATATAAACCGAACTAATTGCTAGAAAACAAGACATGATTAGGCTAAATACAATTGCAGATTGATCAACGTGTTGATGATATAACAAGCCCATTATTTCATTACTAAAAAAGAAACAAAGGGACATTAGTATCATAGCAGGAACTGCGATGAGGGAAAACGACAATTCTGTTAATTCTATTAAAGATTGCTTCTTTTTGATCATTAAGGAAAATATTGGCAATAGTAATCCAGAAAATAGATAGGCTATCATATTTGATGCATCTAATAAACGATATGCTTGTGCGTAGATTCCAGCTTGTTCGGCCCCATTAGGAAGTATACGTTCAATCATTACGGAGTCTATTCTATTGTAAAATGTCATCAATAGAATCAGAATCGCATAAGGGTAGCTTTGTTTAAGAATTACCATAAAGAACTTTGGATTCCAACTTAATCGATTAAGCTCTGCTTTAGATGCAACTAATAGGAAAGTAATTAATGCAGTCGCCACATATGCTGATGTTTGAGCCCAAATAAACCATTCAATTTTAAATGGAGAATCTGTGACGTTTCCCCAAAGTAATACGCCACAAACTATTATCATTATGAGCCTGTCAAGTATTGAAATTACACTATCGGTTTTAAAAAAATGTAAACCTGCAATATTTGAACGTAAGTACAAAATAAATGATATAAGCGCTTGGTTAAGAAGCATTACCGCAAGTATCCATAACTGATCACCTTTATATCCAAGTATTAGGGCAATGCCAATACTTACGATGAAATAAATGACAGAAAGAACCATTCTTAGAAATATGATTCCTGATAAATGTTTGTTTAACAGATGATTATGTTGTGCAATATTCCTGTTGTTGAAATTGGTTATACCTACATCAAGTAGAATATTAAACAGAAATGAAAAGTTAAAAAGGGCAGCATAAAGTCCGTAAGCTTGAGCACCTACGGTATTTTGTACTTCCCTATCAATACCTAAAATCCAAAAAGGTTTAATTAGGAGATTAAGGAAAAGGAGGAAGGCCAGATTGGTGATAAATTTTCTTTGCATCTCTTTTATTCACCACAAAAATACACCAATTTTATAGGCACCAATCAAATTATTAAATGCTTGAGCAATATTTTAATCGAGAAGTACTTGAAGCCGGAGTTGATGAAGCTGGAAGAGGCTGCTTAGCAGGTCCAGTTGTAGCAGCAGCAGTTATCCTTAGACCCGGAATCGTTCTTGATTGGTATGAAGTATTAAATGATTCTAAGCAATTACCGGAATTACTTCGTGAAAGTTTACGCTCATTGATTGAAAGAGATGCTTTTGCTTGGGCGGTTGGTATGGTTATGCCAGATGAAATTGATGAAATAAATATATTGAATGCAACTTATAAAGCGATGCATATTGCAATAAGTAAACTTGCCCACGAACCAGAGCATTTGATTATTGATGGAAATCGTTTTAAGAAATTTAATTCAATTTCACATACTTGTATAATTAAAGGTGATGGCCTATATTTATCAATAGCAGCAGCATCCGTTTTAGCCAAAACCCATCGAGATACTTATATGCGTCAGTTGCATATTGAATTTCCACAATACGGTTGGGATAGAAATAAGGCCTATGGTACAGCCGCACATATTTTAGCAATGAAGCAATTTGGGTTAAGCCCTCATCACCGAAAAAGTTTTCAATTGAAAGATAGCCAAATGAGTATGTTTTAACTGAATTTAAAATTACGAATTACGAGATATGCTTTTCTAATTGAAATAATAAAAATATAAAATAGATTCGCATTGATCTTTATCGCCTGAATTTGTAACAGTCATTTTTAATTTACCATTCTCATCATAAATATAGGAAACAGATTCTTTTAATATTGGATATTGTAATGTTGGGGATAGTATCCATATTTCAGACAAATATTTTTTATTTCCTTTAAAACTATATTTCTCAGTAATGCAATTTTCAGGGGAATAACAAATCGTATTTGAGACATTATTATTGAATTCATCTTTATGTATACGCTGATTGATTATTTGTGATGGATTTGATAAATCCGTAGCATTAACAATAAGATTATTAAAAAAACTATCTCGTTCAATAATTTTAAAAGCAAGTAATTTGTTGTTTGCATCAAAAGTTGAATCTGCGATCCATTCATTTTTATTGTTGTAATATGAACGATTGTATTTTACGAAAACACCTTTATTGTTGAACTCGTTTTTTTGTAATATGAGTGAATCATTTTTAAAGATAAAAGTAGCAGAAGAATGAATAGAATCTTTTTCGAAATCGCATATAATTCTATTTAAGCTATCTGAAATTTTCGTTGAGATTGTATCGCATTGATAACGGTCGCAGCTGCACTTTACTTGATATTGGATGGAAAATGATTGCCCTTTAAGAATGCAAGATTTAACTAGGAGAAGTAGTGTAAAAATAATAGCTCTTTGCATCCTTATTTTTTAACTTCCGAATTGTAAAATTCTTTTGCTAAAACAATAAGTGAATCGGGATACTGGAGCTTTATATAGGTAATGTTTATACCATTATGTTTTAATGTTGTCCATTTTTCAAAATTACTCCATCTTTTATCATTTACTCTTAGACTGTCATTATACCCTTTTAACGAATCAATAATTAATTCATTTATCAGATTATTATTAGTTGTAAATGAATATTTTAAAGGTAGCTTATGAAGCTTTAAATATTGATTAAAGGCATTGGAGTATTTAGTATAAACTATTATTTCCCCATTAATATTAATTGTAGAATCTATAAATAATTGTTGATTTACAGAAGCTCTTTTTGTTAGATAGCTAAAAAATGTCGTTTTGTTTTTTAAAGTGTTGGAATATTTAAAATTTACCTTTAATGAATCAGAACATAATTTTGAAGCATCTTCTAATTTTCTATTATTTAGAAAATGAACAAAATTTGAACACAATTCTGTTTCAATATCCAATAAGTTTGCGGCCGAAAAAAATAGGATAATAAATAATGACAATATTAAAAATATGGATTTGCTTTTCATTAAAGGAATATATTTAATTTACGATGCAGAACTAGATTGCAAAGGTTTAAAATTAAACAATTAGAAAGATCATTTAATTGAAATACAGGTGGGACTTTATGAACACTTAATTAGGTGTTTTTTATCGTTAGGTTAAAAATGGAAGTTGGTGAAACATAATTTTCCATTAACTTAAATAGTTCTACTATATTATTCGAATCAAGTAGCATTTTTCTGTAATCGCTTTTAAGGAGTCCTTGTTCGGTCATGGTATCTGTCAATCTTAAAAGTGCATTATAAAAGTGGTTATGATTTAGGATACCTATTGGTTTCTGGTGCAGACCTAGTTGTCCCCAGGTTAGCATTTCAAAAAGCTCTTCCATGGTACCGAAACCTCCTGGTAAAGCGATAATGCCATCTGAAAGTTCATGCATCTTCAATTTTCTCTCATGCATTGATTTTACCAAAATCAATTCCGATAAATTTTCATGTGCAATTTCTTTACTACTCATAAATTCAGGAAGTACACCAATTACTTTCCCATTTGCTGATAGGGCTCCATCTGCGACAGCGCCCATCAAGCCAATTTTTGCACCACC
>Ga0114969_10001178_pt1 | contig 22212 bp, 19 predicted proteins | sample M_130807_MF_Meta_FD_87316 | JGI IMG/M metagenome (GOLD analysis project Ga0114969, IMG submission 87316) | Freshwater microbial communities from Lake Montjoie, Canada to study carbon cycling - M_130807_MF_MetaG | ecosystem: Environmental > Aquatic > Freshwater > Lake | place: Lake Montjoie...
AGATCAGCAAAAGCAGGATATTCTCTATCAAGTCTTTGCTCCTGAAAACTGATTAAACTGTTTTCAACAAATGAATTATACATTTTCCCAAACATTATAGCTCTGTCGTTTGGCATCATGTTCTTTCGCTGATTTTTTTCAATAAAATCAGCCAAATCAGCTTGGGTGTAATTTTTTACTTCAGGTTTTAAATTATTGTCAGTTAATGAGAAAAGAACTTTATTTAAACCTGCAGCCTGATCAGCTTTCCACAATCCTTTCATTAAGCTTGAATCCATTTTTGAAAACAATTCTGTTTTAGAAGCATTATTTTCACTGAAATTGAACTTGATTTTTGCCTTGTTAATGTAAGAAGTTTTTGCAACCTCTGAACGGGAATCTTTCTCTACTTGTTTACGCAATGTTTCTCTGTATGCATCTAATGATGGGGTTTGAACTTTATCAATGAGCTTTATTATATGCCAGCCATACTTGCTTAAAATTGGTTTTGAATAATCTCCAACATTTTTTAATGCAAATGCAGCATTTTCAAAATCAGGCACCATTTTGCCAGTTCCGAATGCAGGTAATTTTCCACCTTCTCCTGAAGAAGTTTTATCTTCTGATTCTGCCTTAGCAATATCTTCAAAACTTTCTCCTTCAGTTAATCGTTGATAAATCTGATCAATTTTTGATTTTGCTTTTAGCGAATCATCGTGTGTAGCACTTTTTGTTAATTTAACAAAAATGTGTTCAACCTGAATTGTACCGCGTGATGTACGAACATCCAAAACTTTAACAATATGATAGCCAAACCGGGTACGGATTGGTTTACTCATTTTGCCAACAGGAGTATTGTACGCAGCATTTTCAAAAGGATAAACAACCTGTAAAGCGGTGATATAACCAAGGTCGCCACCATTGTCTTTGGCACTTGGGTCGCCAGAAGAGTCTTTTGCCATTTTATTAAAGTCTTTTCCTTTAACGAGTAAATTGTAAATGGTCATGGCTTTTAAGTAGGCTTTCAAGGTATCAGCAGGAGCAGCATTTTGATCGCACTTTACAAGAATGTGCTCAACATGAACTTCTTTTCCCAAGCGGTTATAAGCTTCATTCACCAAAAGGTCTGTAACTTCTTTATCAATTAAGTAGCTTTTAGCAAGAGTGCTTCGGTAAGTAGAAAGCTCATTATTTACCGAAGTAGAAGTATCCATTTTCATATCACGGGCTTCTTTCACTTTCTCACGAAAGTTGATATAAAGATTCAGGTAATCTCTCACCGCGTTTTCGCTGTAGTCGATCTCCTTTCCCATGTTGTTTTTTTTGTAAACATTCAGAAACTCATCAACACCAATGTTTTCATTTCCTACAGTGAAAAGAGGTTTTGTTGTTTGGGCATCTGCCTGCATGTAAAAAGCAAGCAAAAGAATAATTGAGGACAATTTCATTAACTTCATAAACGAATGGTTTTAATCAGAGGGTTATTTTTAAGGGTGGCAAATCTATACAATTTTGATTGACAGCGTCCGTGGCCATAAAACTTAAGTCATTGATAATAAAACAGAACATTACGGATTCAGTACGCTTAATTTGTCGACCGCAAATATCAACAATTAAGCCGAAGCATTAGAAATTGCAATAAACCCAAAAGAAATTTTTATAACCCTGATATGAAACAAAAAAGAGGAAGCATTTTAGAAAATATTGAAATAACTGCTTATGCAAATGAGGGAAGAAGTCTTGCCCGAATTAACAATAAAGTTTTGTTTGTTGACGGGGCAGTTCCCGGTGATGTAGTTAATATCAAACTGCAAAAATCGAAAAAGGATTGGATGGAAGGGCGAATTGATAAACTAATATCGCCTTCACCGGAGCGGATTGATTCGTTTTGTAAACATTTTGGAACCTGTGGTGGTTGTAAATGGCAGTTTCTCGATTATACATCGCAATTAAAGTACAAACAACAATCGGTTTTAGATTCATTGCAGCGAATCGGTAAGGTGGAGGCGAAGGAAGTATTACCAATCATTGGTTCTGCCAATCAAAAATATTATCGCAACAAATTAGATTATTCAGCCGGTGACCGCGCCTGGGTTACTAAGGAAGAATTGGAAACAGAAGACAGAGTTTATAAGCCTGCACTCGGGTTTCATGTGGCAGGAAACTTTACAACTGTTTTGGATCTGGATGAGTGTTTTCTTCAACCTGAGCCATCTAACAAAATAAGATTAACTGTTAAAGCATTTGCTTTGAAACATGAAATGAGCTTTTACGATAACTGGAATAAGCATGGATTTTTGCGAACAATGATTTTGCGCAATAATCTGAAAGGTGAATTTATGGTGATTGTTGTTGTTGGTGATATGAGAGAAGATTGGTTGTATCCATTATTGGATGAAATCAAAAATAATTTTCCGGAAGTGGTTTCACTTCACTACATCGTTAACACGAAAGTGAATGATACCATTTATGATCAGGAAGTGATTACCTATTTCGGCGATGCATTTATTATTGAAACGATGGAGAACCTGAAATTTCAAATCAGTCCGAAATCATTTTTTCAAACAAATCCTACTCAGGCGCTTGAATTATATAAAGTGGTGCGCTCGTTTGCCGGACTTACCGGAAACGAACTGGTTTATGATTTATATACCGGAACCGGAAGCATTGCATTGTTCATAGCAGCACAAGCAGAAAATGTTGTTGGAATTGAACAGGTGGAAGATTCTATTCGCGATGCACGACTGAATGCGCAACTGAACGGAATATCGAATGTGAAATTTTATACATCGGATTTGCGAGATGCACTCACTACTAAGTTTGTGGCTGAACATGGTAAGCCCGAAGTAATTATCACCGACCCGCCTCGTGCAGGCATGCATCCTGATGTGGTGCGCGAACTGCTGAACACTGAAGCAAAACGAATTGTTTATGTGAGTTGCAACCCTGCATCGCAGGCGCGCGACCTGCAAATGCTTTCGCAGAAATATGATTTGCTGAAAGTACAACCCGTTGATATGTTTCCGCACACGCATCACATTGAAAATGTGGTGTTGCTTGAGTTAAGAAACTAATTATTATTCAGGCAATTTACCGCACATCTCTTCCGGCTTCACCCATTCATTGAATTGTTCTGCTGTTAAGTAGCCAAGTTTGATAGCTGTTTCTTTCAGTGTGCTTCCGTTTTTATGTGCGGTTTGTGCAATCTCTGCAGCTTTGTAATAACCGATTTTTGTATTGAGAGCAGTCACAAGCATCAGCGAATTATTTACATGCGCCCGAATATTTTCTTCAATTGGTCTTAAACCAACAGCGCATTTATCGTTGAATGAAACACACACATCGCCAATCAATCGTGCCGAGTGAAGAAAATTATAAATCATCACAGGCTTAAAAACATTCAATTCAAAATGTCCATTGCTTCCACCAATATTTATTGCAACATCATTTCCCATTACTTGTGCCGCTACCATTGTCATGGCTTCGCACTGAGTAGGATTTACTTTGCCGGGCATAATGGATGAGCCGGGTTCATTATCAGGAATAAATAATTCGCCGATTCCACTTCGAGGCCCTGAAGCAAGCAAGCGAATGTCATTTGCAATTTTCATCATACTAACTGCAACAGTTTTCAGTGCGCCGTGTGCCTCAACAATTCCATCGTGTGATGCGAGCGATTCAAATTTATTTTCTGCAGTGATGAACGGAAGTCCGGTGAGAGTTGCAATGTGCTTCGCCACTTTAACATCATAATTATCCGGCGTATTAATTCCTGTGCCCACTGCGGTTCCACCGAGTGCGAGTTCAGATAAATGAGCGAGTGTATTTTTAATGGCTCGCATTCCGTGGTCGAGTTGCGAAACATATCCGCTTATTTCCTGACCGAGTGTGAGTGGTGTTGCATCCATCAAGTGAGTGCGACCAATTTTCACCACTTTCATAAACTCTTTTGATTTTGCATGAAGTGTGTCGCGCAATTTCTGAATTCCGGGAAGTGTTATTTCCAACAAAATTTTATATGCAGCAATGTGCATGGCGGTAGGGAAAGTATCGTTGCTCGATTGCGATTTATTTACATCATCATTCGGATGAAGGAATTTTTTTTCGTCCATCAAACTGCCGCCCTGCAACACATGCCCGCGATAAGCAATTACTTCATTCACATTCATGTTGCTTTGTGTTCCGCTTCCGGTTTGCCAAACAACTAATGGAAATTCATCATCTAATTTTCCTTCTAATATTTCATCACATACTTTTCCAATGAGCTCTGCTTTGTCTTTTGCCAATACTCCGCAATCAAGATTGGTAAGCGCTGCAGCTTTTTTCAGGTAAGCAAATGCGCGGATAATTTCTTTCGGCATGCGGTTTATGTCCTGCGCGATTTTAAAATTCTCAATAGAGCGTTGTGTTTGGGCGCCGTAATATTTATCAGCCGGAACCTGAACAGTTCCCATGGTATCTTTTTCAGTTCTGAATTGCATGTATTGAAATTGTGGCGACAAAAATAATTAGCATCGCGATGAGAAAGAATATATTTTAGCAGCCCTGAATTAAAATGCTGAAAAAAATCATCGCCATTTCTTTTGCAGTTTTGTTTATCTACCAATCGGCAGGATATATTCTGTTGCAGCAGATTCAGCAAAAACGAATTCAATTATCGAATTGGGAAAAATTGAATGAAGAAAATAATTCAGATGAAGCAACACTAATTCTGAACTCAAATGACAGCCGCATTAAATTTCTTAACGAACACGAAATTGTTTTTAAAGGAAAACAATACGATATAAAAGCAGAAGGGAATCTGTTGCGATGCTATCACGACAATAAAGAAGAAAAAATTCTTAACAAACTCATTTCTGTTTTCAACGGCGAGAAAAAAAATCAATCATCCATTCCGTTCTCTGATTTCTTCTCAAAAATTTTTAAGAAAGATTATTCCATTCAGCACGAAAATATATTTGCACTGAATGATTTAAATTCAAAAACACTTCTTCCACTTATTGAAGATTTAATTTCTGTTAACGCGAAAAATATTTTCGCTCCCCCACCAAGAGCATAATTATTATTAAGGGTTTGTCGCCCTGCATAAATTGAAATCCCTGAGTGCATTTGTGAATCCGGTTTTCACAATGAACAATCAGCAGGATTCTTCTCTTCATTCATAAATTTTTTCTCTTGAAAAATTTTCTTGCAACCATTTGCGCGTTGCTGATTTTACAAACTGTTTGTGCTCAACAAATACTGAGTGGCGTGGTGAGCGATTCTGTTTCTGAAAAGAAACTTTCATTCGCCACCGTTCAGCTTCCGGAATTGCACCTGCTTACTTACAGCAATGATGCGGGAGAGTTTCAGTTTAAAAATCTTCCGCTCGGAAATTTCATTCTAAAAATTTCTTACACCGGTTATGAAACTTTCATTCAGACTATAAAAATTTCTTCCAGAGAAAATCACCTGACTGTTACACTCGAACAACTTGCAGTAGAAACAGAGGAGGTGGTGATTTATGGCACACATCAGAATTCATGGAAATACACTCCAATGAATATCGTTTCGGTTTCGCGAAGTGAAATGAATGAGCGTGGAAATCTTTCGCTCAGCAATGCACTCGCAAAATTACCCGGCATGGGTGAGATGACTACAGGCGGAATCAGCAAACCTGTGATTCGTGGTTTGTACGGCAACAGAATTCAAACTCAATTGATGGGGATTCGTTTCGATAATCAGCAGTGGCAGGATGAACACGGCCTCGGATTAGGTGATGCAGGAATTGACCGAGTGGAAATTATTAAGGGACCATCGGCGCTTACTTATGGCAGCGAAGCAATGGGAGGAGTGATAAATATCATTGAAGAATTACCTTCGAAAACAGGAACCACTGAACGAAACGCGAATGTGAAATTTTTCGGAAACACAATGGGTTACGCTGCTGATTTCGGAATTAAAAAAGCAAACGATAAATGGAACTGGCGGCTTCGTCTCGGCACTGAATCGCACGCTGATTATGCTGACGGAAATAACAAGCGCGTTTTCAATACTCGATTCAATGGTTATGTCGGAAAATTTTCTGCGGGCTTTCACAAAGCGAAATGGGTGACGCAGAATAATTACATGTTCTCGCTTTCCGATTTCGGTTTTGTGCTGAAAGGAATAGAAGCTGTCACAACCTATATTGATGGACGCTATAGTCGCAGTTTTGCGGGACCACATCACACAGTTTTGTTCAACATTCTCACTTCTGAAAACACTTTTTTCAAAGGGGTTTCAAAAATAAAATTCAACATCGGTGTTCACTCCAATGAAAGATTGGAGCAGGAAGGTGGAAATAAAATTTCATTGAACATGTTGCTCAATACTGTGAATGCAACTTTGCAAAGGAATCATCCAATGGGAAAGAAGGGTGATTGGACTCTCGGAACTGATGCTATGTTTCAAAACAATACCAATTTCGGTTCGCGCATTATTGTGCCCGATGCAAATTTTCTGGAGAGCGGTTCGTATTTCTCATTCAATATTCCGGTGGGCAAGGTAGTATTTGAAATTGGTTCCCGTTTCGATTTTAAAAACATTCAAACATTTGAAACAGGAACTTTGAATACCGTTGATACTTCATTGTTCAAAGCACCGGGTACTGACATTCTTCCTTTCAATCATTCTTACACCACTACAAATGGTGCGGCAGGGATGTGTTGGAATCCGAAAAGGTTTTTGAATCTGAAACTGAATATTGCTTCCGGATTTCGTGCGCCGAATCTCGCCGAACTTTCAAGTAAGGGATTGCACGAAGGAACCGTTCGATGGGAAATCGGAAATCCTGAAATGAAGAGCGAACAAAATTTCAATGCGGAAATTCAAGTGAACACAGAATTTAAAAACTGGCGACTGAACATTGCAGCGTACAATAATTCAATTAATAATTACATCTATCTCACACAAACAGGTAACGAGTACATTGGTTTTTCCATTTACAATTATGTGCAGAAGAATGCCATACTACAGGGTGGAGAAATTTTGCTCGACATTCATCCTCAACAAATGCAATGGCTGGATTTGAGTGCCTCGTATTCAAAAATCATTGGTAAAACTTCTGATGGAGAATTTCTTCCGTTTATTCCTGCTGATAAAGTAAATGTGACTTTGCGGCTGGAAGGTGATGCGGAGAATCAGCAGGATGCTGCAAAAAAAATTACAAAACCTTATTTCGAAATCGGAAGTGATTATGTGCTGGCGCAAAACAATCCGGCAGAGTTCGAAACTGTTACACCCGAATATTATTTATTCAATGCAGGAGTTGGATTTCATTTTAAATGCAAAAAGTCAAAAGCAAATTTTTCATTGGTTGGAAATAATCTGCTCAACAGAGTTTACTACGATCACCTCTCACGATTTAAGTATCTCGGGTTAAATAATCCGGGACGCGACATCGTGCTCAACTTTTCAATTAATTTTTAACAAACAAATTTTTCAAACAAACAAAAACAACTATTAAAATCATGAACAACAAATTTTTCAGACTCACATTTGTAGCTGTAATCGTTCTTGCATCGGCTACTGCATTTTTCGCCTGCAAGAAAGATAAGCACACACCTCCGACACTGACATTGAAGACTGGTGGTATTTACATTTCAGCCGATGCCACTATCGGAATGAACGACACGATCATTGTGGGTGTAACAGTTACCAAGGAAGAAGACCCACTGAATACATTCAATGTGTCTTACGCTTACGATGGGGCAACTTCAACCACAACTTTTACAACTGAAACATTATCCGGAAATGATCAGGCAACCGGATTTTCAAGAGATGTGCAAATCATTACCCGCAATGTTGCAGGTACTGAAACATGGACATTTACAGCAACCGATTTAGACGGCAATATTGCAACTAAATCAATTAAGCTTACAGTAAATTAATTTTAATTCTAATGAACTCTTGAAACCCGTTGCGAATTTCGCAGCGGGTTTTTTATTCAATTATTCTGTTCTTCAATCCATATTTTTCACAAAGCTCATTTGCTTTTTTCTGAAAAGCGTTGTTGTAATAAGCAGGCAGGTAATCGCTGTTCGAAAATAATTTTTTATACTTCTCAAACAGATGCGGATAATGTTTTTCGATTGTGCGAAACATCAGTGGCTTGCTGTCAGAATTATTTTCTCCGAACAAAGTGATGGTGGACGGAAAAATATATTTCACTTTCATGTTGCTGAATGTGCTGAACATTTTTTCAAGATGCTCACCAGTATCGCTGATGTATGGAAGCAATGGCATCAGACTTACTCCGCTTAAAAAATTTTCGTTCAATGCCTGTTGCATTGTTTGCATTCGAACTGAAGGTGGAGTGGCTCCGGGTTCAAATATTTTTCCAATCGTATCATCAATCGTTGAGAATGAAAAAGTGATAAAAACTTTGTGAGCTAATCTTCCCTCGTATTCAGTTGGAAGAATGGCGCTCTCATTTATTTCTTTCAGCAAATCAAAATCGCGAAGCACTAAATCAGACTTGGTGATGATGTGAATGGGAAAACGATATTTCAAAATCACTTCAAGTAATCTGCGCGTGAGTTGAGTTTCTTTTTCAATTTGTAAGTAAGGGTCAGTGGCGCTTGACATTACAATAACTCCGTGCTGATTTTTTTTCGCGCGATTGCTTAGTGCTTTCTCCAGTAACTCAACTGCATTTGTTTTGATGGATAATTTTTCTTCCATGTGAATGCCGTACTTACTGCCGCGGATGTAACAGTACAGGCAATTGAACGAACAGCCGCTGTATGGATTGACAGTATAATCATCCAGAAACCAAGGGTCGCGCCTTTTGGTTTTATTTAAAATGGTTTTAGCCAGAATATCGTGCGGCATATTTATAAGAACGACCTAAGCCGATTTTAATTTTTGTTTTGAACCACTGTCGCACTTTTTCATTTTCAATTTCTGTTTTGAAATCAGAAATAATGTCGGGATAAAATTTTGCAATAGTTTTTGCAGCCCAACCGATTCCTTTCTTGGTGTGAAAATCTGTTACAGTTGAAAGTGAAAGCAACAACGCAAACATGTCGCTCACAAATTTTTTCTTCAAACCTTTCTTCACTGCATAATGAGTAGCAACACCAACAGAACGAACAATCCATTTATCTGAATGCGTTGCTAATTTTTTCAGCACCGGAATTGCATTATCCGGTTGAGTGAGCAAGGCAAATCCCATTACCCGCTCTCCGATGATGTCGCACACATACCATTCATCGCCTTCAATAATGTATTCGATTGCTTTGTTGATTGATTGTGAAAAATGTTTTTCCAAACGCAATTGCAAAATCATTCCGGCAATGGTGTTGCTTCCGATTTCGTGAAGCGCAATTATTTTATCAGTGATTTCAATTTGCTTTTTTTCAGGAATGGAAACGAAAATTTTCTTCGCAGCAAATTCCAATAACGGAAACCGCACTTTCTTTTTCAGCAATTCGGTGTGAATGAATTTTATAAAAGCATCTGTTCCCGTGTCATTATTAATGCTGATTGCTTCTTCCACAATCAGATTGACTTCATGCTTACTTGTGATGATTTTCATTTCTGCGAAGACCGATGCGGTTTTTAAAACCGCGTCGGTCTCGAATAATTTATTTCGAAGCAGTTTTTACATCAGCGCTTTCCGACTGCGCAAAAACTCTGAACCCAACTCTCGGGTCAGCAGTATCATAAGTTGTGGTTGTATCAGCACCACTTTCATTAATCGTATTGAACCAACTTCCGCCAACTGCAATTCCATTTTCGTCAGTCATCTCCGCAACATTTCCAATCATGTTAAACAACCCGATGTCATTTGGTGGATATGAAATTACGGGTGCACAAAGGTCGGTGGCGCAATCACCTCCTAAAGGATATTTTAAACTGACATTGGCTCTTAAATTTTCTTTCGGATCATACGCATATGCTCCATACCAAGGCAAAACATTTCCAGGAAATACTTTACAAGCCACTACCCATTGTTGCCTGTTTGGAACATAAAACTTCACCACATCCTGAGATTTGTTTTGCGATTTATAAATCTCAGTGAGCCAATTGCAGTAAGCAGTTGCATCTTCCAAAGTGATATTCACAACGGGATAATTCTGATATGCGGGATGAGAAAAATAATAATTTGCATATGGCTGCATGTACGAAGAGGAAAATGAAGTATTCCATCTTGCAGTGTCAGGATAATATTTTTTATATAGTTCAACATTTCCGGATGATTTTAGCGAGTTAAGAAATTCCGTATATTCTCCATTACTGATTTCAGTTGTTCCGGCATAATGATTTTGGAATGCTTCATGAAATTCGAGTTTCAACTTTCCGGTTTTTACAAAAATCTTTTTATAATTTTCCTTTGAAACAGCACTGCACATAACGAACATTGCAAGTAGAAGTGAGAGCGATTTTTTCATGGGATGAAATTTTTTATGAAACGATTTCCGAATGTAAGAAATTGCATTCAGAATTTATTTCCCCGTAAAATTTGCTTTCCGTTTTTCTAAAAAAGCATTTGTGCCTTCTTTGAAATCATCGGTGTCGAAACAATTTCCGAATTCATCAATCTCCAGTTCAAAACCATCTTCATTTTTATTGTAGTACGAATTTGCGCAAGCAATAATCTGGTCAACCACCAATGGAGATTTGCTCATAATCTTTTGCAAAATCTGTTTGCACTTCGGAATTAATTCTTCCAATGTTGTTACATGATTCACTAAACCCAAACGCAATGCTTCTTCTGCATTAATCATGTCAGCAGTTAGCAGCAACTCAATTCCTTTTCCCATTCCCACATGGCGCAGCATTCGTTGTGTGCCGCCGTATCCGGGAATCACGCCAAGTGTAACTTCGGGCTGACCGAATTTTGCGTTCTCACTCGCCAGGCGCATGTGGCAACTCATTGCCAATTCGCAACCGCCACCTAATGCAAAACCATTCACGGCAGCAATCACAGGTTTCGAACATGATTCTATTTTATTAAAAATGCGATGACCATTCGCACTCATTTCTTTTGCTTTCTCCGAAGTGAAATTGCTGAACTCTGCAATGTCGGCACCTGCTGCAAATGCTTTCGCACCCGAACCGGTGATGATGACTCCGCGCACTTCATCATTGTCGTATACATCATCAAATGCTTTATCAATTTCGCTGAGCAACTGAATATTCAGCGCGTTCATTTTGTCTGGACGATTGATGATGATGGTGGTGATTCCATCTTCAGTATTAACTGTAATTAATGAGAAATCCATTTATGTTTTTATGATTTTATTTTTTTTAATTAAAACCTGAAGGGCGATTTTAAAAACTTCTGTTCAGCTTTACCCAATCTTTTATGTAGCTCACAATATCATCAGTATGCGCTCCGGGAGGAAATAATTTTCCTACTCCTATTTCATTTAATTTTTTTCTGTCTTCGTCGGGAATAATTCCACCGCCTGTTACCAATACATCTGTCATTTCTTTTTCCTTCATCAGTTGCATGATTTTCGGAAACACGGTGAGGTGCGCGCCTGATAAAATACTGATGCCGATTGCATCCACATCTTCCTGCAATGCGCTGTTCACCACCATTTCAGGAGTCTGCCGCAAGCCGGTATAAATCACTTCCATGCCTGCATCACGCAAAGCACTTGCAATAAATTTTGCACCGCGGTCGTGACCATCCAAACCAACTTTTGCAACTATTACCCTTATCGGACGCATGATGAATTTTTGAAAAATTATTTTAAAACAAAATTGATAGGTAATGTGAATTGTACAGGAACATTTTTTCCGAACTGTGAACCAGAAATCCATTTAGGCATAAGTTTCACAACCCGGATTGCTTCTTCCGAAAGTCCCTCTGGCAAACCTCTGAGTACTTCAATATTTGAAACATCTCCATCAGGGGTTACAATAAATCTTAAATAGACTTTTCCTTGTATATTTTTTTTTCTTGCTTCTTTAGGATATCTTAATGAATCTGACAGAAATCTTAACATGGCTTGTTCACCACCAGGAAATACAGGCATTTTCTCAACCATTGTTAAAACTTCTTTTCGTTGATCGGTTGAATCTGGAGGTGTTACATCTTTTATATTTCCATGAGACATTTGTTCTGTTGTTAGTTGCCCATATGTTCTGAAAACAGAAATCACAAGTAAAAAAATCGTTATAAACTTACTCAACATGCTGAATTTATCTTTTATCTTTTTTGAGCTTCTCCTTTTCAAATTTCTCTTCCAGCTTTCTGTCCTTCACATTTTTATTTAAGAAACGATTCAACTCATCAAGTGATACACTTGAAATCAGTTGTCCAAATTTATTGAAGCGGATATCCAATCCTTGTAATTCAGGATTCACTTTAGCAATGTCTTCTTTCTTTTTTGATTTCTTTTTCATACTGAAACCATTTTATCAAATTCCATTTCTGCTTTAGCAATTCGTTCAATACTTTTTTCTTTTCCGAGTAATGATGCTAATTCAAAAACTGCAGGTCCATTCTTTGTTCCGCTCAGCATGATTCGCAAAACCGGAAGCACATCGCCGGTATTCAAGTTTTTTTCCTTAACAAAAGAATGTAAAAAATTATCTAATCCTGAAAATGAAAAATCAGTTTGAGCCACAAGTTCGCTTGTTAGTTCTTTCATTATAGCTTTTGTTTTTTCATTCCACTTCTTTTTCACAATCTGTTCATCAAAAAGTGTTGGTTCTTTGAAAAAATAAAAACTATTGTCCCAGAATTCTGAAATGAAAGTGCAGCGTTGTTTTAATGATTCACAAATTGCAGTTATATGGTTATCAGAATCAATAATTCCTTTTTCTGTTAATACTTTTTTGAATTCAACAGCGAGAATTTTGCTGTCTGCCTTCTTCATGTATTCATGATTGAACCACTTTGCTTTTTCGAAATCGAATTTGGCTCCAGACTTTCCAATATGTTCAATGGTGAAAAGTTGAATCATTTCTTCCATTGAAAATAATTCCTGCTGTACACTTCCAGGATGCCAGCCGAGTAATGCAATCATGTTTGCAAAGGCTTCCGGAAAAAATCCTCTTTCGCGAAATCCAATACTGTTTTCTTTTGTTTCAGGGTCAGTCCAATTAAGAGGGAAAACCGGAAAACCTAATCGATCTCCATCGCGCTTGCTTAATTTCCCATTTCCATCAGGGCGGAGTATCAACGGCAGATGTGCAAAGTGCGGCATTACATCTTCCCATCCTAAACATTTATATAACATCACATGAAGCGGAGCAGAAGGTAACCATTCTTCACCACGAATAACATGTGTGATTTTCATAAGGTAATCATCCACCACATTAGCCAGATGATAAGTTGGCATTCCATCGCTCTTGAATAAAACTTTATCATCTAATTGCGATGATTGAAAAACCACCCAGCCGCGAATCAAATCCTGTAACTTGATTTCTTCTTTACGCGGCATCTTCATGCGAATCACAAACTGTTCCCCGTTTGCCAATTTAGTTTTTACTTCATCGTGCGGAAGCACCAGGGAGTTTTTCATGTAATCGCGTGTTGCCGCTCCATACTGCGGATTCGGAATACCAGATGCTTTCATTCGTTCACGCATAGCTTCCAATTCTTCAGGCGTATCAAATGCATAATAAGCATGACCACTTTCTATTAACTGGTCGGCGTATTGACGATATAAATGCTTTCGCTCACTTTGCTTATATGGACCATAATCTCCTCCAATTCCTGGACCTTCATTATGTGTAATACCGCACCACTTGAGAGATTCAAGCATATAATTTTCAGCTCCTTCCACAAATCGTGTTTGATCAGTGTCTTCAATTCGTATAATGAATGTTCCTTTATGTTTTTTTGCAAAAAGGAAATTATATAATGCTGTTCTAACACCTCCAAGGTGTTGCGGCCCTGTCGGACTCGGGGCATATCTGACTCTTACCGGTTTTTCCATAATCAACGGCAAAAATAACTAAAGGCAAAGGATAGGCAATTGAAAGAAATTAATCAGGCAGAAATTCTACTTCTTTAAAACCATATGCACTCCAGCCGGTTTTAGTTTCCAGTAATATTTTTCCCTCGGGATTTAAGCCAACAATTTTTGCTTTTATTTTTCCTTCTGAGGTTTTATAAAAATGATCTTCTTCTAACTGGTATAAAGCAGCCATGTAATCTTTTTGTAATTGCTGAATTTCATTTCTCCTTAGTTGTAAATATCGTGATTCAACCTGCTCTGCAATTTTCTCTAAAACACCTTCAATAAAATATTCTTTCTTTCCAATCGCCTTAAGGGAAATTGGATTACCGGCTGATTCCGGAAATTCATTTTGATTAACATTAACCCCGATACCAATGATTGAATGTTGCAACCAGTTTCCTGAAACACTGTTTTCAATTAGAATTCCGCATAATTTTTTATCCTTGAAAAGAATATCATTAGGCCACTTAAGTTTTAAATCTTTTTCGGTTAATAATTTTAATGCATCATAAATTCCTAATGAAACGGCCTGATTTAAAAAAAATTGACTTTTTGCTTTGATAAAATGAGGTTTATAAATAATGCTTGCTAACAAATTTTTTCCTGGGTCGCTTTGCCACACTTTCCCCGAATAACCACGACCTGCTGTTTGATTTTCAGCAATGACAATGGTTCCTTCAGCAACATTTTTTTGTTGAAGCAAAAGGGAAGCAAACATGTTGGTTGAAAGAGTTTCGTCCAACCGATGAATTACTTTTCCTGTGAAAAGAGTATTGCGAAATGAGGCAATCAATTTGGAATGATTAATTTTGTTATCAAGTCACCAAAAATAAAGCAATTAGAAGTTTTGAAAGTAGCTAAAAAGACAACAACAAAAAAAACAGCAACCAAGGCCGTTGCAAAAAAAACAACTAAAAAGAAATCAGCAACTAAAACTGTAGCAAAACGGCAGATAAAAACTAAACCTGCTACTTTATCAGTCAATGATGTCATAATTGAAAGTATTCTTGAAAAAAAAGGAGAAAAAATTACCAGCATTGATTTTAAAAAAATTCCGGATACTGCAGCACGATATTTCATTATTTGTGAAGCAGATTCAACAACTCAGGTGAGGGCTATAGCACATAATGTTACAGCCAGAACAAAAGAAATTTTGAATGAAATTGCATGGCATACTGAGGGAATTGCACAATCGGAATGGGTATTGATAGACTATGTGACAACTGTTGTTCACATTTTTTTAAAATCGACACGCGAATTTTATCAATTGGAAGATTTGTGGAGCGATGGAATTGTAAAAGAACATAATGACTAATACTTTGTTTAAATCATAACACATACAAAAGACAACACATGGCAGACAATCAGAAAGAGGATATTGAAAAGCAAAAAGGTAAATTAAATATTAAACCACCAAAGATTAACATCTATTGGGTATACGGGATTATTGCTGTTATTCTGCTTGCAGTGCAATTTATTGGATTTAAACCCGATTCAGTTCCTATCAGTTGGGAAAAATTTAATACTGAAATGCTGCAGAATCACGAGGTAGAAAAACTTGAAGTTGTAAACGGCAAAACAGTTGAAATTTATATTAAAAAAGACCGGTTGTCGGATGAAAAATATAAAAAGGTTTCAAAAACTAACATTAACACTGTTAATGAAGGACCTCACTATTTCTTTAACATATTAAGTCCCGATGATTTTTCAAAAAAATTGGATGCAGCTCAACAGAACTTTGCCGATAGTGACCGAGTTCCTGTATTTCCGGTAGAAAGAGCAAACTGGGGAGATTGGGTAGGAATAGTTCTTCCAATTATTGTAATAATTGGTTTATGGTTATTTGTAATGCGTCGTGTTTCCGGTGGAATGGGTGGCGGAGGCGGACAGATTTTCAATTTTGGAAAATCAAAAGCAACTTTATTCGATAAGGGAACCAAAGTGAATGTAACATTTAATGATGTTGCTGGGTTAGATGAAGCAAAAGAGGAAGTAATGGAAATAGTTGATTTCCTGAAAAACCCTAAAAAGTACACATCTCTTGGAGGAAAAATTCCTAAAGGTGTTTTATTAGTTGGTTCGCCCGGAACCGGAAAAACATTGTTGGCCAAAGCAATGGCTGGTGAAGCGCAGGTTCCGTTCTTTTCCATTTCAGGCTCTGATTTCGTAGAACTTTTTGTTGGGATTGGTGCATCCCGTGTTCGCGATTTATTTAAGCAAGCACGAGAGAAAGCGCCATGTGTAATTTTCATGGATGAAATTGATGCGATTGGTCGTGCCCGAGGTCGAAATGTGATGCAAGGCGGAAACGATGAAAGAGAAAATACTTTGAATGCTTTGTTAGTTGAGATGGATGGTTTTGCAACCGATGCCGGAGTAATAATTCTTGCTGCGACAAACAGGCCTGATGTGCTTGACCCGGCATTAATGCGCCCGGGAAGATTTGACAGACAAATTTCTATTGACAAACCGGATATAGTTGGTCGTGAACAGATATTTAAAGTGCATGTGAAAAATGTGAAGACTGCGAAAGAAATGGATGTAAAAGGCCTCGCCGAACAAACTCCCGGATTCGTAGGTGCTGACATTGCAAATGTTTGTAATGAAGCAGCTTTGATTGCAGCGCGCCGTGGTAAAAAAGAGGTTGAGTTGGCTGATTTTCAAGATGCAATTGACCGCGTGATTGGTGGTTTGGAAAAGAAAAATAAAATCATTAGTCCCGACGAGAAAAAAATTGTTGCTTATCATGAAGCTGGACATGCTATTTGCGGATGGTACCTGGAATATGCTGATCCATTAGTAAAGGTTAGTATTATTCCTCGTGGTGTTGCTGCATTAGGTTATGCTCAATACAATCCAAAAGAGCAATATTTATATACCACCGAACAAATGAAGGATATGCTTTGCATGACTTTAGGAGGCCGTGCTGCTGAGGAAATTATTTTCGGAAAAATTTCAACTGGCGCACAAAATGATTTAGAGAAAATTACTAAAATGACATATGCCATGATTACCATCTATGGCATGAATGATAAAATCGGTAACATTTCGTATTACGATCCTCAGAATGAATATGGATTCACTAAACCATATTCAGAAGAAACTGCAAAAATGATTGATCAGGAAGTTCGTAAATTGATTGATGAAATGTATGTGCGCACTAAAAAAATACTGATGGAAAAACGCGATCAGTTAGAAGCATTAGCACAGGAACTTTTGAAAAAAGAAGTATTGTTTCAGGTTGATTTAGAAAGATTGATTGGTAAGCGTCAGTGGGAAATTAAGCACGCTCCGGTAGTTGAAGCTCCAAAGGAAGAGGTGGAAGATAAAAAAGCTGAAACTGTTACTGAGCCAACTCAGGAATCAAATATTGAGTGGAATCCGAAATTAGATCCGCCACTCGCCTAAATAATTTTAGAATAATAATTTTTAAAGGCAACCAGCAATGGTTGCCTTTTTTATTTTTAATATATTTCTCACTGGTTGAATAATAAACAGCAAAGTTTGTAGTTTGACATCCGTAAAACACATTTCTAAATGGAAAAACCATCTGTATTCGAACGCTTTAATAATTGGGTGCGCCGCTCTGTTACACTCAAACTTTTAACAATTGCCTTTCTTATTTTACTATTAATTATTCCAACCGAAATGCTCACTTCACTGGTGTATGAGCGCCAGAGTTTGCGTGATGGGGCAATGGAAGAAGTAAGTTCAAAGTGGGGCGAAAGTCAAATAATTGGTGGTCCTGTACTTTCCATTCCATATTATACTTACTCCAAAGATTCGAAAGGAGTGGAATATCGCGAAATCAACTACGCTCATTTCCTGCCCGATGAATTAAACATTACAGGAACAGTAACACCTGAAAAGCGCGCACGCGGAATTTTTGTTGTGGTGCTTTACAATGCTAAACTTCATGTGAAAGGAAAATTTTCTTATCCCAATACAAAAGCGCTCACCATTGCTCCCGAAAACTATTTATTCAACAAATCATTTATTTCCCTTGGCATTTCTGATATGAAGGGAATAAATGACAACATCAATGTCAGGTGGAACGATTCATCATTCAATATAAATCCCGGATTACCAACTCATGATATTCTTGCTTCGGGTGCAGGTTTTGAATTTGATTTAGGAAATAAAGAAACTTACAATTTCGAATTCGATATTAATGTGAACGGAAGCACATCACTCAGCTTTCTTCCGTTAGGAAAAGAAACAACTGTTGCATTGCAATCAACTTGGGACAGCCCGAGTTTCGAGGGTTCATTTTTACCTGATACAAGAGACATCAGCTCAAAAGGATTTACTGCAAACTGGAAAGTGCTACAGTTAAATAGAAATTATCCGCAGCAAGGTTTAGGTGCTTACATACCCGGAACCAACACTGATGAATATGGAAACAACGAAAGCGGATCTGCATCTTTCGGGGTTAAATTATTATTGCCGGTTGATGAGTATTTAAAAACCATGCGCTCAGTCAAGTACTGCCTCATGTTCATTATCATCACCTTTCTGTCATTCTTCTTTATTGAAGTGTTGAACAAAAAACGCATTCACCCCATACAGTACTTGCTTGTTGGCTTTGCAGTGTGTCTGTTTTATGTGTTGCTGCTTTCCATTTCAGAGCACATGCCATTCAATACGGCATATCTTATTGGAAGTATTGCCATCCTGTCGCTCATCACATTTTATGCGAAGCATGTTTTCCAAAACACAAAACTCACTGTCGTGTTCTCCGCCCTGCTCGCCTTGCTCTATGGTTTCTTTTACTCGTTACTGCAACTCGAAGATTATTCGTTACTGCTCGGAAGCATTGGATTGTTCCTCATTCTCTCCACCATCATGTACCTCACACGAAAAGTGAACTGGTACAATATCACCGGAGAGAAAACGGAAGAATAGATTTCTCTTATTGAGTTTACCATTGAGTTGCGCGGAGTTTAGCACTGAGGTGCATGAAGAATACATTTAACTGGGAGTTATAAGAGTAATATAAAAGGAGTTCTAGGAGTTTTGTATAGAGATACCTGATATGAGCATCTGGAATATGGTTTCGGGTCGGGTAGTATATGAATTATACATGAATCATTTGTTTTATTTTTAGCATCAATATTTTAAAATAAAGAATCAATAATTTATTTTAGTGCATCAATATTTTAATATAATTATTCAATTAATATAATTATTGAGTCAATGTTTAAATTTACTGAATCATCTTATTTATTTTTATATTCAATATTATTATTTTTATAATCAGTATTTTTAATTATTGATTCAATTTTAATAATTCATTTATCAATATTACTATTGTGTGGGCGGATATGATTTTGGAGTGGTGATATGCTGATTTTTTGCTTTAAAATGGAGATAAATGAAAATAAGATACCATTGTACGCAGGCAGAATTGTATTCGGTTTGTGATTCGATTATCAGGAATCTGGAAGGGAAACTTGCGGAGTTTGTTGCTTACAAGGGAAAATATACTGCGGGTTTTGTAACTGACTTGCAGGGGAAACTTGAAACTGCACAGAACCTTGGTGACTTTCAGCAGCGTGGGACGGAATCAGAGACGGACCGGATTGATTTGCTGGAACTGAATAGAAAATGTTTGCTGAACTTTCAGTTTTTGCAGGGATATATTGATGGTGCATGGAAGAGTGGCGAAGAGCGGCGCATTATGAAGGAAGCTGCGGGGCACAAGTATTATAAACCTGCATCGCAGAATAACTGGGAATATACCGAGGGTATGAACTCGAATGCGACGCAATTTATTACGGCGCAGAGTGTGGTGTTGCAGGATGGCGGATTGAATATGCCTGCTGCATTTGCAACTACTTACAGTGATGATGCTAAAGCTTACAGTAAAAAGTATGGTGAGTTTTTACATGCCACGCAAACGGGAGTGGCAACACAAGAGAAAATAAAAGCGAACAATGATTTACATGCCGCAGTGATGGCGGTGTGTGCTGATGGCAAGCGTGTGTTTGCTCATGATGGCGGAAAGCAAAACCTGTTTGTGTGGCGGCGTGTGCTGGAGATTGTAACTCCGGCGGGAAGTGCGGGGCTGCGTGTGTTGGTGATGAATAAAAACGGTGAAGTGATTAAGGGGGCGAAGTTTAGTGTGTGGAAGAAAATTGCTGCGAAGCGTGGAAGGAAGAATAAGAGTTCAAAGTTTAAAGTTCAAAGTTTAAAGGGAGATGTGATGGCGACTGCTCCTTATAAAAGCGGAGTGAGTGGTGATGATGGTGTGGTGTTGCTGAAGACAGTGGAGCGAGGAAAATATTTGTGGAAGCTTTCTGCTGATGGAGCGCAGGATATTACAGGTGAGAAAAGAGTTTTGCGCGGAGCGGTTAGCAGGATGAAGATTGTGATTGAATAGAAGCCGATCTAAACCGAGACTCAAAAAAAACGCAGGGTCTCCTTGCAGGAAGACCCTGCTGGGACGGAATGTGATTGGGGAGAAAAGAGTTTTGCGTGGTGCAGTTAGCAGGATGAAGATTGTGATTGAATAGAAGCCGGCTGCAAGGCGGAATATTTTTTACAACACGGCTGCAAGCCGCGCTGAACTGAGGTTAAGAGGTTGGAGTGAGTATTAAAGTTAAATAAACAAACAAAGGCGAACCCCTCGGGTGCGCCTTTGAATGATTACTAACTAAAATTTTTCAGGACTTATTACGGTTTGAATTTTTGAAAGGTTGCAAGGCAGCACGGTTGCAAATTGAGTCGAGCTGGGAAAATTATTAAGGATACTGTTTATGATAAGGATTTTCGAGAGTGGGTTGAAAAGGAAATTTCAAAAACTAAAAAGACCAATTAAAAACCTGCTGGTGAAAACACCATGCAGGGGCGGGAGCGGGGAAACACCAACAAACTATAAACAATCAATCTTTCGACATCAAACGAACTAAAGCTATATGCTAAAAAAATTAATCAGTTTTTTTACAAATGCAGAACGCAAAAAATTTTCTGCCGATGAAGCAGTTGATCAGTTGCGGAAAATGATTTCGGACGGGTTTACTTATTCTGAATCAGATGCAAGGCGACTAATTAAAAAGTTGATAGAAAATATGGAGTATGCGAGTAAAAATATTATGGGCAGTTCAGCCGGGTCTGGCTCAAACAATATTCAGAAAAAAGAAATTGTAAACCAGATTATCGCTTTTATGAATATTCAAATTCAACTTGAAAACCATACCGACCGCGGTCGAAAAATTGAATATAGTACTCGAAGATTCCATCTGGAATATTCTCAATATGGGCTATATAATATCGATGAATCAATTACTGTTTTTCGCTTGGAAGAAAATAAGTTTAAATTTGATTCGCACCGGCACTTTCAGGAGCAAAGTTGAAAACAGAAACCTTGTCTGTTGTTCTCCGCCGATGTTGGTCGCCTGTCCAACATCCTGTTTTAGTGTAATAGTTTAACTTCTATTGTATAGTGTTGCTTTGGGTTAGGGATGTGCAGGGTTTAGTGCGCAGCACCGGAGCGAAGCGCAGCCCGTAGCAGCCCGCCTTTTTTTGTATTCAAAAAAAGAACCCCCAAATCATTAACAAATTGTATTTGCATTTACTTTGCACGCTTCATGAATTTCAAACTCGTTTCTCCTTTTAAACCAACAGGCGATCAGCCAGAAGCCATTGAACAATTAGTTCAGGGTGTAGCCGCAGGCGATCAGGCACAAGTATTATTGGGAGTTACCGGTTCAGGAAAAACTTTCACCATTGCCAATGTGATTGAAAAACTCAATCGCCCCACTCTTGTTCTCAGCCATAACAAAACATTGGTGGCGCAGTTGTATGGCGAGTTCAAACAATTTTTTCCGGAGAATGCAGTCGAGTACTTTGTTTCTTACTATGATTATTACCAGCCTGAAGCATACATTCCTGCATCGGGTTTATACATTGAAAAAGATTTGCAGGTAAATGCTGAAGTAGAAAAACTTCGATTGAAAACCACTACTTCATTAATGAGTGGTCGCAGAGATATTATTGTTGTTGCATCGGTGTCGTGTATTTATGGTATGGGAAATCCGACTGAGTATAGTAAAAATATTATTCGTGTTCAGGAGCAGGATGTAATGGGTCGAAATGGGTTCCTCCATAAATTAGTAAACAGTTTATACTCCCGTTCAACCGGTGAATTCAAGCGCGGAAATTTCAGGGTGCAGGGTGATACAGTAGATGTGTTTCTTCCGTATGCTGATTATGCCTATCGCTTTTCATTCTTCGGCGATTTGATTGAAGAGATTTCAACTTTTGATGTGGAGACCGGAAAAAAAAT